>Ga0316206_1000195_pt1 | contig 114071 bp, 115 predicted proteins | sample 6monthpyrite_MG_FD_204942 | JGI IMG/M metagenome (GOLD analysis project Ga0316206, IMG submission 204942) | Microbial mat bacterial communities from mineral coupon in-situ incubated in ocean water Damariscotta River, Maine, United States -... | ecosystem: Environmental > Aquatic > Marine >...
TTTGCTCCGCACTATAAGTTTGGCCTTTTTTACGACTCATATTTCTCTCCATTAATTTCATGATATTTTAACGATATTAGAAATTAACTTTGCTGAATCTCTGTCTTAAATACTCAGGCCATTATACATTTCTTGGATTATTGTGGAGAATTAATAAGGAACATAGTTTGTCACATATTTGTATTGACCAGAAGAAAACCAATAGTGAAATACTTAATAAAAATGAATTGTATTTATACAACAATAATAAGTCACAGCAGAAAATGTTTGAATATTACAGATATTCACTTAATAGTGGCGTCGTTTTACATCTGTCTTTAGATGTATTGTTCGCATTAAATGGAAGTTTAATAATTAATTAAAAGAAATAATATAATTCCTCTTCGAGAACCTCTGTTTTGAGTGTTATTTGATTGGCAATTTATACATATTTTAGAGCTTTTTTACAGCCATTTGTAAATAAACCTTTGTTTACTCCCAATATATAATGGCCTGAAAAATAAGGGAGATGCTACTATTTGGAAAATATAAATAATTAAAACAACCAACTCTTATTTTTTAGCTTTTTTCTGCTTTGCCTTTTTGAGTATTACTGTTGTTGATTTATCAAAGTTAAAATATTTTTTGGCTATCTCTTGAACTTTTTTGGCTGTTATTTTTTCTACATCGTCTTCATAAGTCATAAGGGGTGTAATATCTCCACGCACAAGATAAGAACCATATAGATTTGCAACCGATGTCGAACTCTCTAAAGAGTAAATAAAGTCAGACTTAGTATTTGTTTTTACCTTAGCTAATTCCGATTTTGTCACTTTGGTTGATTTCATAATCTCAATTTGTTTAATAATTTCTGCTTCAACAGTTTCTGCTTTAACGCCTGGATTACAAGTTGCTAAAAATATAAAAAGACCTGGGTCAATATTTTCCATATTGTAAGCATAGATGCTATTTACAAGACGTTTTTTATTTATGAGCTCTTTGTAAAGGCGTGAACTTTTTCCAGAGTAAAAAATTTCGCTTATAACACTTAAAGTCACTTGATCTGGGTCTTTAAAGTCTGGTATATGAAAAGTAATTGCTACCATTTCTACTTCACTCTCTCGGTGAATCATAACTCTTTTAGCTCCATCTTGTTCAGGCTCTACAAACTTAACTTCTGGAATTTTGCCATTGTTTTTAATACTTCCAAAAGCTTTTTCTGCTTCTGCAAAAACTTCTTGCGGCTCTACATCACCTGTAACCATTAAAATAGCATTGTTTGGTTGGTAGTATGTTTTGTGAAAATCTTTAATGTCTTTGAGTGTCCATGTTCTAATGTCATTCATAAAACCAATAGGAGTCCAGTGGTATGAGTGATAAATATAAGCATTGTTAAAGAGCCTAAAATAAAGATATCCTAGCGGAGAGTTGTCAGTTCTCCAACGTCTCTCTTCTGTTACGACATCACGTTCTGGTTGAAACTCTTCATCTTTAAGATTGAGGTTTTGCATAAGCTCTGCATAAAGAGTAACAGATTTTTTTAGATTTTGCGTACTTGATTTTATAAAGTAGTGTGTATAGTCAAAAGATGTTGAAGCATTGTTCACTCCACCTATGCTTTTTACTTGCTTATCAAACTCTCCAGCAGGAAGGTTCTTTGTACTTTTAAAGTTCATATGCTCTAGCATATGGGCTATTCCAGTTTTTCCCATGACCTCATTACGACTTCCTACCTTGTAGAAAATGTCTGTACTGATTACATCTGTGTTGTTTTTAAGTGGAATGACTACTATTTGGAGTCCATTTTCTAATGTTTTAGTTCCATATGCTGGTAATGATGATGACATGTTTTTTATCTCGCTTTTTATTTGTTTATCTGTTTGAATAGTTGCATTCTTATGTTCTATAAAAGATGAAGATGCTAGTAGTAATGATGATGTTAAAATGGTGCTAAAAAGTAGTTTCATATTATCTCCTCTCCACACCAATAGCATCATTAATACTTTCGTGACCATCAGCCTTTAAAAGTTTTATAAGTTCTGTGTTTATGTCCATAATCATATCTGGACCATGAAAGATAAGTCCACTGTATATCTGAATTAAAGAAGCTCCAGCTTTAATGCGTCTGTATGCCTCTTGGGCTGAATCTATACCACCAACAGAGATAAGTACGGTTTTGCCATAAAGTTCTTTAGCAATTGCCTCAAAGACTCTAAAACTTTTTTCTTTTAAAACAGCACCACTCAAACCACCTATGGTTTTTGGGTGTTTGACAAGTGAGTAGTCTATGGTGGTGTTGGTTGCTATAATACCATCAGCACCTTTGTCAACTGCCATTTTAGTAAGAGTTACTGCGTCTTCTATCTCCATATCTGGAGCAATTTTTAAGAGAATTGGCATATTTGTAAGGGCTTTTGCTTCTTTAAAAAGTTTGCCTATAAACTCTTCATTTTGAAGGTCACGCAGCCCTGGAGTATTTGGAGAAGAGATGTTTATAACAAAGTAGTCACCCAGGCCGTCAAAGGCTTTTATAAGGTGTGTATAGTCATTTATTGCCTCTTTTTCAGATGTTGTTTTATTTTTGCCAATATTTACACCAATGGGTGTTGTAAAAGGAAAACGCTGTTTAAGTCGTTTGACAACCTTGTATGCTCCCTCATTGTTAAAGCCCATAGCATTTTGAATACTCTCTTCTTCTATGTGGCGAAACATACGAGGTTTAGGATTTCCTGATTGTGGTTTTGGTGTAACAGTACCGATTTCAGTAAAACCAAATCCCAAAATTTGCATTCCACGAATCATAGTCGCATTTTTATCAAAACCAGCACCAAGACCTACAGGGTTTAAAAATGTTCTTCCAAAAAGCTCTTGATTGAGTATTTTGTCATTAATAAAGTGTGATTCTAAAAAAGGATTAAAAGGAATTTGACAAATATTCGGCAGACGCAGGAAAGACTCTGCTAAATGATGTGCAGACTCAGGCTCTAGCTTAAATAGTAAAGGTTTTATAGTTTCATAGTTTATCATTGCTCATCCACACACTTAAAAATTTTAATGGATTATACTAAAATAAAGGTAATGACTTAATTAGAATTTATAATGTATATTTATTTTTTATGAAAAACAAGATTTTTAAGGCTTTTTTCCTCATCAATACTGGCAAAATCTTCTAAATTTGAAAGTTTCTCTACAAAGGTAAAAGAGGGTGCATGCTCTTTCATGAGTGTAATGATAAAATCACTCCCTAAGTTAGGTGAGTTCAAACATGCAAGTAAAATACAGTCGTCATTAGCAATTTCTGGTAATTTTTTGATGATTTTTTCATAATCCTTAGTTGCTTCAAAACTTCCTTTTTGAAAACTTGGTGGATCAATAACAATCATATCATAAGGACCTTTACGTCGTAAGTTAGAGAATGATTTGAGAATATTGTATGGCAAAAAGCTTACACCTTTTGGATTTAAGGCATTTAAAGAGTGGTTAGACATACCTGTTTTTAAAGAACCTTTGCTCATGTCAACATTTATTACTTCATATGCACCACCTATTTTTGCAGCGAGAGAGAAGGCACATGTATAGGAAAAAAGATTTAAGACTCTTCTGTCCTTAGCATTTTCTTTCACAAACTTACGACCATTTTTCATATCTGGGAAATAGCCACTATTTTTATTTGAGAGAAGATTGAGTTTAATTTTTATTCCATTTTCAACTACATATGTATCATCACTAAGTTCACCGATTAAAACTTGGCTGGGGCTCCCTGGCAAATAGCGTCTTTGAATGACTAAAGTCTCATATTTAGACTCTTTTGTAAAGATTTGCAACATCTCTATAAGCTCTTTTTCAAAAGGTTCTTCAAAGTACAAAGCAACACTTAAAATAGTGTCAATACTATCTATAGTTAGGTGTTTAAAACCCTCATAAAGTCCACCACGACCATGAAAAAGACGTTTAAACTCTTGATTTGAGTTATGAGATGTTCGTTTGATATGTTCTTCGATGGTAGTTATGTTTAGCATAGTGCTTATACTCCTTTTTCTTAAATTTTTTCCCAAAACGTTCCTGCAGGCGTATCCATGAGATTAACGCCAAACCCAAGTATCTCATCGCGAAGTCTATCTGAGAGTTCAAAATTTTTCTCTTTTTTTGCTTCATTTCGTTTATTTATAAGCTTGTCTATGGTTTTTTTAGTCTCTTCATCTATGCCAAATTGAAAATAAACAAAGGGATTTTTAACACCAAAACCTAAAATTTCTTCTATAAATGCAAGGTTAGAGATACTTTCTTTTTTAAGTAATTTATGTTTTCCCGCTGTGTCGAGTACTTCATTTGTAGAGGAAATCATCTCCTCTATGAGTGCTAATGCGGATGAAATATTCATATCATCATTTAAAGCTTTGAGTAATTCTTCTTGAAAGGGAGTTGACTCACTATTTTGAGTTAAAGAAAAAAGGCGTTTTTTAAGTCTATAGATTTTATCTAAACGTTTTTTGGCAAGGTCTAAATCTTCAGTGTTAAAGTTAAAGTTTGAACGGTAGTGGGTACTAAGAAGATAAAAACGCAAAACTTCCCCATCATACTCTTTTAGTGCATCTTTAAGAAAAAAACTATTGCCTAAAGATTTACTCATCTTTTCGCCGTTTATATTTACAAAACCATTATGCATCCAGTAGTTTGCTAAGTGATGATTTGTACTACATCGTGTTTGTGCTGCCTCATTTTCATGATGTGGAAAAAGTAAATCAGCTCCTCCACCATGAATATCTATGGCAAACTCTTTGCCTTGGATTGCTAAATGTTTCTCTATCATTGCAGAACATTCTAGATGCCATCCTGGACGACCAGTACCAAAGGGAGAATCGTAGCTTAAAGAACCATCTTTTACAGATTTCCATAGAGCAAAATCTGCAGAATTTTTTTTCAATGAAGAGGATGTTATGCGTTCTTGTTTGTCTTCTTCGTCTTGTATGCGTTTTGAGAGACTTAAGTATTTTTCATCACTCGCGGTATCGAAGTAGACATCTCCATCGGTCGTTGCATATGCGTGATGAGAGTCTATGAGTTCTTGAATCATCTCTATCATCGCTTCTAAGTTTTCTGTTGCTTTTGGTTCGATGTCTGGAGAAGCGACACCAATAGCCTTCATCTCTATATGAAATGACTCTGTATAAAAGTCTGTAATCTCTTGTATATTTTTGTTTTGTTGCTGTGCTTTTTTTATTATTTTATCATCTATGTCAGTAATGTTTCTTGCATATGTTACACTGTAATGATTTGCTTTGAGTAGACGTGTTAAAAGGTCAAAAACAAGTGCAGATTTGGCATGTCCCAAGTGTGCATCATCATAAACAGTTGGACCACATACATAAAGTGTAACTTTACCCTCTTGAAGTGGTGTAAAAACTCTTTTTTCTTTTTTGACAGAGTCGTAAATATGTAGCATAATTTTCCTAATTTAAATTTTTTCTAAATCTTTTTTTATTTCATCGATAAGTTTTATCTTACTTAACCAATCTTGAGGGAGAATGAAGTTATCTTGAGTAGCACTAATCATGGCATATGCCATACCTCTGGCAGCACTATCTCCACCTGCTTGAATGTTTCTTTTCATAACAGTTTTAAAATCATCTTTGCTTAAAAGAAGGTGTATAACTCCTGAAAAACTATCATTTATGCCACAGGCCGTACCAAATTTTTTGAGTGTTAAAATAGTGTCATCGTTTTGGCTTGTAATTCCCTCATCTATCCAGTGAGCATTTCTTGGATATTTATTTTTAAGATTAGTTATATTTTCTTGTATGTTTTGATTAGACAGGGAATCCCATAAAAGTTCTGCAAAAAAGAGAGATGACTCTTTTGCAAGTTCTGTGTTGTGTGTCATTTCAACTAAACTAGTGACATCATTTAAAAATGACTCCTTGTCTTTTGCCACTAGTAGTAAAGGGGCAATACGACTACATATGCTAAAATCATTCGATTGTGAACCAATTTTTTCTAAAGAGTTTCTTGTTGCAGCATCTATATATCCATTATAAACCGACATATGTTTACTCCAAAGAGCATAATAATCCTCTTGTTTAAAGGTATCCTTATTTTTTAGGTATTGTAAAAGATAGTATGATTGGTCACCATAGTGTGTGAAGTCACCTTTTTCTTTGCCTTTATGCCATATAACCTGAGGGTCGTTGAGCTCATCCCAATTAATAGGTAAATTCTGAAGTTTCATTTCATCATATATCCAGTGTGCACCGAGGGCATAAGCATCTGCTACAAATGTAGCCAATATAACATTTCTTATATTTTTTTTCATTATAAATCCTTTTAGAATATAAGCTGGTTTACATAGTTTTCTATTATTAAAAGCATTATTGTAAAAAATGCAGAACCTAATAATAAATAGATGGAATTTTTAGATAAAACTATATCTAAAAAATTTTGAATTCCAAAGGCTTTGATAGTAAAAATAAAACTTATGACTCCACCTAAGGTACTCGCTAATGCTAATCCGCTCACACCAAAAGGCTTGATTAATATTAGAGCAAAAATGATATAGACAAAAAGAGAGTAGGTGGCAATTTTTGCTGCTTGGAGTTGCATCTCTTTAGCATATAACCATAAGACAAAAAGTTTTTGTAGTCCAAAAGGAATAAGGCCTATCATATACATTTGTAAAACGAGCATAGTATTTGTGGTGTCCTTAGCATGAAAAGCACCATGTTCAAAGAGAAGCCATATAATTTCATGTGAAAATATTATACCGCCTATACTACTTAAAGTAAGTAAAACTATTAAAAACCAAAATGCTCGCGTGAGATTATCTTTAGCTTTTTTTTCATTGTTGTTTTTTAAATAACGAGCAACTCGTGGAAAAAGAGCAACAGAGGTTGCAATAGCAAAAAGAGCAAGCGGGAGTTGAAAAATACGATTTGCATAGTAAAGATAAGAGATACTTCCTGTCATGAGAAAAGAGGCTAAAAAAGTATCTAAAAATGCAGAAACTTGAGCAGTAGAATTTCCCCAAACTGCAGGAAAAAAGTTTTTTTGAAATTTTTTGGTATCATTTTTTATAATACTTGATTTTTTTTTGAGATATTTTACACCACCTATGAGTAGCTGAAAAAGTCCTAATCTATATATTGTAAAAAGGTGCAAAAGAAGCTGTAATACTCCACCAACAACTACCCCAAAACTAAGATAGTAGACTATCTCATTTTGTGTTTTATCATGAGAAAGCAGTAAAGCTATAATTAAAGAAATATTTAAAAGAGCAGTACTAAATGCAGATGTTGCAAAATGGTGTTTGTACTGTAAGATAGAACCTAAAAAGGTGATGGTAAATATAAGTGGTAAATACCAAAAATTAATCGCTACAAAAGGGGATGCTATCGCAATGGTTTCTTTTGAAAATCCTACAGCAATCGCTTTAGTAAAGAGTTCAGGAGTGAGATTAACTAAAAGGGTGATGAGTAAAATAATAGAGAGAAAAGTGAAAAAAATATTTATTGAAAAAACTGCTTTATGTTTACTTCTTGCAAATGCTGGTATAAATACTTGAGTAAAAGCACCCTCAGCAAAAATACGGCGAAAGAGGTTTGGAAGTTTAAAAGCAATGAAAAATATATCGCTGTAAATATTTGCACCAAGAGCTGATGCTGTGAGTAAATCTCTTATAAATCCTAAAATTCTTGAAAATAAAATTCCAAAACTATTGGTAAAAATTGCTTTAAACATAGGCTTCTTTGTCTTTAAATTGTAACTTTAACGTGATTTTAACAAAAATTTAGTTAAACTATAGAATAATAAAATTTAATTTAGTGGTGTAAATATGGCGTTGTTCAAATCTAATAAGGAAGTTGCATCTGTTAAAACTGTACGACCAACAGTTATACGTACGCAAAATGTTGCTAAAGAGTTATCTGCTATAGCAAAGTCATATGATTTGAAAACAACTGATTTAGACTTTAGTATACTTGATGTACAAACATATACTCGAATGAAAGATGATTCTAAAGAGACAGAATGGGAAAGTATATCTAATGAAAAACTATATGAATTAGACGATGCAACAGCACTGTTAAATGCAAAGTTTCAAATTAAACAAACCTATGAAATAGAAATATTTTCTCTCTCTAAAGATAGATTAGTGACATGCCCAAACTTAAAACTTGCTGTGGGTGCTAATGCAAGTAAATGTAAAGTGTACTTAAGTATAGCAGCAGGCTCTTATGTTGAGTATAGTACAAGTTTAGAGAATGACTTACTGGCGTTTATAAATAAAAGAAAAGTACGTGCTGGAATTTTAATTAATATTTTTGATGAGATGCTAAGTGATGTAGTTTCTAAAATATCTTCTAAAGCAAGAGTTGAAGAAAAAGTTGTTTATAAAAAAGCTGAAACTATCTTAATAGCAGAGAGTTTTGAGCCAACAGCTACGACAAATGATAAATTAATCTTGCATTATGAAAATGATGAAGAGGTTAATGAAAAGACAAAGGTTGACTACTCCTCTCGTGGTTTTATAAAAAGTGTGAAAAAAAATGAACTTATTATAGAATATATTAAGGCAAAACAAGGCTTGCCTGGGCGAAATTGTCGTGGTCAATTTATGGAACCAGCGGAGCCAATAACATCTAAAGAGATAACATTTGGTGTTGATGATACAATAAGTGTAATAGAGACAGATGAATCAATAGAATACCGTTCAAATGAGAATGGATATATTGTTTTTGAAGATGACAAATATTGCATTAAAACGGATATGGAAGTAGGTGAGATTAGTTTTAAAACAACAGGTTCTATTAACAGTGGAGTTGATTCTGACATATCTCTTAATGTTAAAGAAAAAGATGCTGAAAAAGATGCTATTGGTACAGGTATGAATGTTGAGGTGACAGAGATAGACATAGATGGTAATATCGGCTCTAAAGCACATGTTGTTGCTATAAAAGCATCGGTGAGTGGACAGACTCATGCAACTTCAACAATCAAAGCAGATAAGTTAGATATTAATGTTCACAGAGGAAAGGCATATGGTAAAAAGATTCATATAACAAGACTTGAGCATGGTGAAGTTGATGGTGAGATGGTCGACATTAGTTTTGCTCAAGGTGGAACCATAAAAGCAAAAGAGATTGATATTGAGATATGTACATCTCATGTTACAGCAATTGCAACGAAACAAATAAAAATTGAAAAGTTACAGGGGAGTGAAAATCGTTTTATTATTGATCCTATACTTAAGCAAGAAGCACAAAAAAGTTTAAATGAGAATCAAGATATTATTGATAAGTTACAAGCAGATATAAAAGAGTTAGGTAAAGAGGTAAAAAAGTATAAAAAAACCATTAAAGATGGTAGTGCCGCATTTTCGTATATTAAAAAACGGTTACTTCATTATAAAAAAAGTGGTGTGAAAATGCCAGCCTCTTTTTTAAACAAATATAAACAATTTACATCATTACAAACACATTTAAAAGAGATTCAAGATGAATTTGATAGTAAAAAAGATAAAATGAGTCTTTATGAAAATAAGACGGTTGCCTTTCAAGATGACATTTTAAATGCAAGAGTGATTAATAAAGACAGATGGGTTGGTTACAATGAAATTATATTTAAACTTATTGAACCACCTATAGAATTAGTGCATAAACCTGCAGAAAATTCTACAGACAAAATATTTGGTCTCGTAGAAGTAGAAGAGGGAGTATTCCAGATACGGGCAATGGAAGAATGATAGTTGGTATACGAGGCAATATAGTTTATAAAGAACCATCTTTTGTTCATATAAACGTACAAGGTATTGTATATGAAATATTCATATCTCTACAAACTTTTTCGGCACTTTCCATAAAAGAGGTTTCCCTTTTTACGACACAAGTCATTCGTGAAGATGCTTCCCTTCTTTTTGGTTTTATGGATATGAATGAAAAAAGAATGTTTATGCGCCTCATCAAAATTAATGGAGTGGGTCCAAAAGTTGCCATGGCAATCTGCTCAACTTACACACCATCACAGTTTGCTACAGTCATAAATAACAAAGATTTAAATGGTGTGAAAAAAGTGCCTGGTATTGGTCCAAAAGGTGCAGGAAGAATTTTAGTAGAACTTAATGGTTTTGATGCTGAGATACTTTCAAATGATGGGGTTCCATCATCATCTTTATCGTTTAATCAAGCAACTGAAGCTCTTGAATCCTTAGGATTTAAAAAAGATAAAATAAGTAAAGCACTCAGTAGCATAGAGGGTGACGATACCGCAACTTTAGTAAAGGGTGCACTCAAGTTATTACAAACAATTTAGAAGGAAATATATATTGAAATTAATGATTTTATTTGGTGGAGCTAGTTTTGAACATGAAATTAGTATAGTAAGTGCGATTACCTTAAAAGAGAAACTACACTCTTTTAATTTAAGCTTTATATTTTGTGATACTGAACATAAGTTTTATCTCATAGAAAGAGATAAGATGAAAGCTACCACTTTTTCAAAAGGTGAATATAAAAAGATGCCAGAGCTTTTTATATCGCATGGAGCTTTCATTCAAAAAACTATGTTTTCTACAAAAAAGCATAGAAGTACTGTTTTAAATTTGATTCATGGAGCTGATGGTGAAGATGGAACAATAGCCGCTTTACTTGATTTTTTTTCCATAGACTATATTGGACCGCGGGTGAGTGCTTCAGTCTTCTCATACGACAAATCATACACAAAATATCTTTGTACTTCTTTAGGTATTAAGAGTTTGGCATATGAACTTTTTTACAAAAATGAACACAAAAATTTAGAGATGATTTTTCCTGTTATTGTAAAACCTGCAAGACTTGGAAGTTCTATAGGTGTGAGTATAGTTAAAGATGAAAGAGAATTTGATTATGCACTTGATACTGCTTTTGAGTATGATACAACAGTACTTGTCGAACCTTTTATAGATGGAGTGAAAGAGTATAACCTTGCTGGATATATGGCAGATTCAGAGATTCATTTTTCCATAGTTGAAGAGCCTCAAAAAGAGGAGTTTTTAGATTTTGAAAAAAAGTATATGGATTTTTCTCGAAGTGAGCAAGTATTAAAAGCAGATATAACAAAGGAGTTAGAGAAAAAATTACATTCTGTATTTGAGAGAGTCTATCGAGGTCTTTTTGAGGGTGCCTTTATTCGATGTGATTTTTTTGTGATTAACAATGAAGTTTATTTAAATGAAATAAATCCTATCCCTGGTTCTATGGCAAATTATCTTTTTGAAGATTTTGAAGCCTCTTTAGAGTCCTTATCCCATTCACTACCAACACAAAAGAGTATTAAAGTTTCATACGATTATATCCACTCTATTTCTAAAGCAAAGGGGAAGTAATTCATGGCTATCAAATCTATACAATATAATCAGCATACATTTGATATAAGTTATGAGGTACTTAACCAAGAAGCAAAAATTGATATGATAATTTTACATGGGTGGGGTAGTAATAAAACTATTATGAAAAATGCTTTTGGCAAATTAATGAGTGGTTTTAGACACATCTATATTGACCTGCCAGGTTTTGGTAAAAGTACTTGTAGTGTGGAAATTACAACAGCTGATGTAGCAAGAATTGTAGAACTTTTGATGATTCATATGAATGCAAATAAAGATATTATTGTAGGACACTCTTTTGGTGGAAAAGTTGCACTTTTGCTTGAACCAAGAGTATTGGTGTTACTTTCAAGTGCGGGTATTTATATCCAAAAATCTTTAAAAATACAACTAAAAATCATACTTTTTAAACTCCTAAAATTTTTTGGTTTTTCTAAGCTACGTTCTTTTTTTGTTGCAGATGATGCAAAAAATTTGAGTGAGCATATGTATAAAACATTTAAAAATGTAGTCGACGAAGATTTTAGTGATGAATTTTCTAAGTATGAAGGAAAAGCATTACTTTGTTGGGGAGAAGAAGATACAGCTACACCAATGAGTTCTGCAAAAAAGATAAAAGCACTCATAAAAGATGCAACATTAGAAGTATATAGTGGTGATCATTTTTCATTTATAAAACATGCTCAAGATATAGCAAAAAAGATAGAGTCAATCTTTCTTCAAACACTTGGAAAATAGATGGAAAATTATGAAATTTTAACAGCTTTTATCGTGAATGTACTTTTTGTAACACTTTTAGGTTGGTATCTTATTACAAATTTACAATGGTATGACTATAGACTTTCACGGGTAATATTGAAACATCATAAACCATACTGGCATATTATATACTTTATCATTCCTTTTATTCTTTACTATACAACAGGTAATTTTTTTATTATATTTTTTCTTTTTGCTTTTGTTCCAAGTATTTTTGTTTGGAATAAAAAACTTGATAAAAAATTGGTGCTTACATGGCGTGTGAAGCGTTTTTTGATTCTTTTAGTTGGATTGACACTCTTCCAAGATATTTTATGCACTCTAAAAAAAGATGCCTGTGAAGTTTATGGTGTTTTTATGCCTTTAGCAGTTGCTTATATAGGCTCCTACATAATAGAAAAGTTTTTATTTCTTACCTATAAAAAAGAGGCAAAAAGAAAACTTAGTTCTCTAAAAGAGCTTCAAATAGTTGCTATTACGGGTAGTTATGGTAAAACAAGTATTAAAAATTTTGTAGCACAGATTCTGAAAAAAAAATTTCAAGTGTATGCCACTCCACGCAGTGTCAACACCCTTGGAGGAATTATTGCTGATGTAAATAATAATCTTCCCTCAGATACAGAAGTATATGTCTGCGAGGCAGGTGCTCGTGAGCGAGGTGATATTTATGATATTACTACTTTTTTAGAACCACAGTCCGTTGTTGTGGGTAAAGTAGGAGAGGCACACATAGAGTACTTTAAATCTCTAAAAAATATTATTGCCACTAAGTTAGAAATAATGCAGTCACCTCGTTTGCAAAAAGCTTTTGTACATACTTCTGTTACTGATGAACCACATGAAAAAGTTATTTTTTTTGGTGATGAGATAAGTGAACTTAGAGCTGATTTAAATGGCATAGACTTTACCATGTTTCTTAATGGTGAAAAATTACAACTCCATACAGATATTTTGGGTGCTTTTCAGAGTATGAATATTGCTGCTGCTATACGAATTTCTAAAGAGTTTGGCATGAGTAATGAAGAAATTATTAAAGCAGTCGCCTCACTACAGCCTGTAGAACATAGACTTCAAAAGATAGAAGCAGGTGGAAAAATCATTCTTGATGATGGTTATAATGGCAATATTGATGGAATGTTAGAGGGAGTGAGACTTTGTTCATTGCACGAGGGGCGAAAAGTCATAGTGACACCGGGACTTGTTGAGAGCAGTGAGGAGTTAAATCTTAAACTTATAGAGGCGATTAACGATATTTTTGATATTGCCATTATAACGGGTTCTCTAAATGCAGAACTCTTTAACAAAAAACTTACAGTGAAAAATAAGATACTTTTAAAAGAGAAAGAAAAACTCACAACTGTTTTGGCTAATCAAACAAAAGCAGGTGATATTATTCTATTTGCAAATGATGCACCAAACTTTATATAAAAAGAAAAGATTAAGTGATATTACTCTACAATGATTTATCTCAATTTTAAGGATGATAGATGAAAAAATTATTAGTTAGTTTAGCGGTTGTGGCTTCAATGAGTTCAGTAGTATTTGCTGCAAATACACAAACAGGTTGTGGTCTTGGTGGAATGATTATCAAAAACCCAAATAATGCTATAATGTATGCACTTCAAGCAATAACAAATGGTACTTCAGGAAATCAGACTTTTGGTATTACTTCAGGAACGTTAGAGTGTAAAAAAACTAAATTTGTTATGAATGAAAGAGCTTCTGAGTTTGTTGCATCAAACATGGATACTTTGGCAAAAGAAATTTCTGTTGGTCATGGTGAAAGTTTAGATACTTTAGCCGAGCTTTTAAAAGTAGAAGACAAAGTGACTTTTGCTACAGCATTACAAGCAAATTACAATAAAATTTATAGCTCAAAATCAGTTAAAATGGCTGATGTTTTAGATAATATTTCTACAACTGTTATGTAATTATATTTTATAGCTAGATAAGATTTTTTATCTAGTTATATCTTCAAGAATAAGGCTTCCCCATACACTTTTTAAAAATCATATTTTTTATACTTCTTAGCATATCTTTTGTATATGCAGATGCTCAAAATTATAAAAAAGAGGCACTGAAACTTCATTTAGCACAAGAAGAGTATTGGCAAATACTTTTGCATATGAATGATGGAAAGAGTGAAATAGATGATCCGAAATTTTTCTTTGCAAAAAATGGTAGAAAAGATGCACAAGCTGAACTACTTGCAACGATAGATGCATTTTATAGTGATGCAAACAAAGATGACAACTCAAGTATTTGTCATTTTCCAGAACGATATAATTGGCTTTCTTTAAAGTTACATGCTACAGATTTTCCAATTGCTAAGTGCCAAGAGTACAATAAAGTTTTAAAAAGAGTAGACCCTGTATCAGCAACACTTGTATTTCCCTCTGCGCATATTAATTCCCCCGCTTCAATGTTTGGACATACTTTTATACGTGTAAACTCTTCATATCATTCGAGATTACTCTCATATGCAGTAAACTATGCGGCAGATGCGAATGTAAACACAGAAAATGGAGTGATATTTGCCATTAAAGGTTTAACGGGTGGCTACAAAGGGCGTTATTCTCTTCTTCCTTATTATGATAAACTTAAAGAGTATAGAGACTCTGAGCAAAGAGATATATGGGAGTATGATCTAAATCTCACGCCAAAAGAGACAGCTCGTATGTTTCGTCATGTTTGGGAACTCAATAGCATCGGTTCTGATTATTACTTTTTGACACAAAACTGCTCTTACAATATGCTTTGGTTATTAGAGGTTGCAAGACCAACTGTACATTTAAGAAATCATTTTACTTTTGAGGTTTCTCCTTTAGAAACAGTGAAAGTCGTAAAACAAGAGCATATGGTAAATGGTTATGGATACAGGGCTTCAAAGAGAACTCTCCTACTGAAATATGAGTCGTTAATTTCCAAAATGATGATAGATGATGTTCGCAAGATTGCAATAGGTAAAAAAAATGCAAAAGATATTATTGAAAATGAAGAAATTAATGCTACTCAAAAAAAATATATATTAGAGGCTTCAATAGAATATTTACAATACAAATATACTCAAGCTAAAATAAAAAAAGAAAAATATCTTACACTCTTTCATACCCTTACATCTCTTCGTGCAACATTAGGCAAATCCAAACCAATTTCTATGCATACACCAAACAATCCGATAGATAGCCATGATTCTGCCCGTGCTGTTTTAGGAGTTGCTTTAAGAGACCATACAATGGTGTCTTTAATTGGTATTAGACCAACCTATCATGATTTAGGAGATGCATCTTATGGGCTTTTAAGAGGTACACAAATAGAATTTTTGAATCTGCTCCTTTCTACTTCAAAACAAAAGGTAAAACTTGAAAATGCCACATTGCTCTCTATCGTTTCTCTTGCACAAAGAAGCACCTTCTTTCAAAGCTTGTCATGGAGAGCAAAAATAGGTTGGGACAGTAATTATCTTGATAAAAAAGCAAGATTTCAAACAAGAGTTGGAGCTGGTTACAGCTGGGGAGACAAATATGGATATTTTTATCTTTTAGCAGACCCATTTGTCTACATGGGAGATAAAATAAATTCAGGTGTGGGGGCAAGTATAGGGATGCATTTAGATAGATATAGTCTTGTAAATACAAATTTTGAAGCAACACAAAGGCTGTACGATACCGGAAATACACAACTTCTACTCAATGCTTCAGTAGGACTTAGAACCTCGAAAAATACTCAAATTATGTTAAAATACGATTATAAAGATAGAAAACAAGAAAATATTTTAACAAATGAACAGACAATAAGAGTTATGTTTAAATGCTTTTTCTAAAAATAACAAATTTTTTTACTTATAAATGAGATAAACATGATACTCACTAATAAAGAGAAGTAATTTTTATGATAAACAAAATTATAAAATACAGTGCTTATTTTACTGCGTTTATACTTGCTCTTTTAGTAGCACTCATAGTCTTTGATGCAACATCGCGTTATCTTTTTTCTACAGGTTCAACGGCACTTCAAGAATTAGAATGGCATCTTTTTGACGTTGTGATTTTGCTAAGTATTGCTTATACTTTTAAGCATAATTCTCATGTTCGCGTTGATATCTTTTATGATAGGTTTTGTGATAAAACAAAGGCAATTATAAACATTATTTCTATTGTTTTTTTTATTTTACCACTTTCTGGGCTTATAATCTACATAGGTTTTGGTTTTGTAGAACTAAGCTATATACAACATGAAGCCTCTTCAAATCCTGGTGGACTTACAAATAGATGGATAGTAAAATCACTTATGCCATTAGCATTTAGCTTTTTAGGACTCCAAGCAGTGAGTGAACTCTCTCAAATTATAAAAAATTGGAAAACATTATGATAGCTTTAGTAATGTTTGTCGGTGCACTAGGATTATTACTTTTAGGTATCCCCGTTGCATTTGCTTTTGGTGGTGTGGCAATGATATTTGCTTTTGTTATTCCTCATCTTGGCTTTGAAGTATTTAATATTTTGCCTTTTCGTATTTATGGAATTATGGGTAACACTACACTTATGGCTGTACCGCTTTTTATTATGATGGGGCTTATTTTAGAAAAATCAGGTATGGCTGAAAAACTTCTCATTTCAATGTCTGCGATGTTTAAAGGTGTGCGTGGGGGACTCGGAGTGAGTGTCGTGCTTGTGGGTGCAATACTTGCAGCTTCTACTGGAATCGTTTCCGCATCTGTGGTTATGATGAGTGTTATTGCCTTGCCTCTGATGATAAACGCAGGCTATAACAAGTCACTTGCAAGTGGGACAATAGCCGCTTCAGGAACACTTGGTCAAATCATTCCTCCCTCTATTATTCTCATTGTTTTAGGAGATGTTATGAGTGTGAGCGTTGGAGATTTATTTGTCGGTGCGATACTTCCCGGTCTTACACTTGTGAGTTTATATATCATATACATACTCATTAGAGCTTACCTAAGAGAAGAAGATGCACCTGCGATGGTAAGCGAGGAGAGTGTAACACTCTTTGATTTACTCAAAGCCATCATCCCTCCATTGATGTTGATGGTTTCTGTTTTGGGAAGTATTTTTGCAGGTATTGCATCTCCTACTGAATCTGCCGCTTTTGGAGTTATTGGAGGTGTTCTTCTTTCTGTCCTAAACAAGACATTGAGTAGAGAGATGATTAAATACACTCTTTTTGAAACGATGAAACTCAGCGGCATGATATTTATGATACTCATCGGTGCGACTGCATTTAGCCTTGTTTTTAATGAACTAGGTGGAACTGATTTGATTTTGGAATTTTTCAGTGAAGATATAGGAGATGTTTGGATCTTTATCGGGGTTGCGATGTTTTCTATCTTTATCCTTGGTTTTTTTATCGATTTTATTGAAATTAGTTTTATAATTGTGCCTATTTTAGTTCCCGTTATGGATGCTTTTGGCATAGATCCCATCTGGTTTGCAGTGCTCATTGCTATGAATTTACAAGCCTCTTTTCTCACGCCACCTTTTGGACTTTCACTCTTCTTTTTAAAAGGTGCAGCAGGAAATAGTATTACAACTATGCAGATATACAGGGGTATTATTCCATTTATTTTACTTCAGTTACTTGGACTCTCTTTAGTGTTGATTTTCCCAAACTTGGTATTTGCATTTTTTTAATAAAGCTATAATTGCATAGTTTATACATCAACAAAGAATTTTTTTAGATAACTTTAAGTAAGATATATGATTAAGTCTAATTCGAGGTTGTTTAATGTTTCAAAGTATCAGATCAAAATTTATATTAAATTTAATTGTATCAATTATATCACTTGTTGCAGTGCTTATTGTTTCATATTTATTAGCTATGAATAATATTAAGAGTATAATGATACATGATGTTTCAACTGTTGCAAAGACAATAAGTATGGGTTTTAATTACCTCTCAAAAAAAGACAAATATCTCTATAAAGACAAAACTTTCAAAGAGCTAGTTCATAAAATGAGAGTCGGAAAAACAGGCTGTGTCTATGTGATATCTAGTGATGGAACACTTCTTATACACCCTACAAAAGAGGGAAAAAATCTTAAGAACACATCCTATGGTAGCTACATTATTTCTCATAAAAAGGGTGGGATTTATGAATATACTTCTTCAACCACAGGACAAAATAAATTAGCAGCTTTTGAGTATATACCATTATGGGATGTATGGGTAGTTCCAGGAGTAAATAAAAAAGATTATTTTGATGAAATTAATTCTAATTTTTTGAACTATTTTTCAATTTTGATGGCATTTTTTATATTACTTTTAATTGTACTTAATTTTTTAACAGGAAGGGTTGTATTAAAAAATGCAAGAAGAATACAAGATGTATCTTATGACCTTGGCGATGGTGAGGGGAACCTTCAACAAGAACTTCCTGTATTAAAAACTAAAGATGAATTTAGAAGTATTAGTATTAATATAAACAAATTTTTGAAAAAAATGCATGACAGTATAGTTAACATTAAAAGTAGTAATCACTACCAATTACTTCTAGCAAAAGAGCTTATAAGTGTAACCAATCAGCTACGCAGTAAGACTGCCGAGTCAGGTTCCATTGCGACAACAACAATGGGTGATCTCAATAGTTTGAGAGAATTACTAGAAAAAAATGTTAATGGTGCAAATGAAATTTTAGATATTAATATGCAAAGTTCTTCTGTTTTAGAGAAAACAACACACAAAATCGACAACATTATAGAAAAAATATCTACAACACAAGAGAGTGCAGATACTATTAGTGATGAGTTTAATAAACTTATTTCAGACATAGAAGGTTTAAAAGAGATAACAACAGTTATACGAGATATATCAGAACAGACAAATCTTCTTGCTCTCAATGCCGCAATAGAAGCCGCACGAGCGGGAGAACATGGTCGTGGCTTTGCTGTTGTTGCTGAGGAGGTAAGGAAGCTCTCCGAACGAACAAACAAAGCAATTAACGAAGTAGACACTTCAATATCTATACTTGTGCAATCTGTTGGAGATGCAACAAATAAGATAGCTACAAATAAAGATGTGGTAGAGACCTTGGTTGTTTATGGCAAAGAGGTAAAAAATGAATTTTTAGATATGGGTGGAAGTATTTCTAGTAGTGTTGCTATATCAAAAGAGTCACAAAATAGTATTAGTATTATGCAAACTCAAATCATTTCAATCATTGAAAAAATTAAGTATATGGCAGCACTCTCATTTGAAAATGGAGAATTCGCAAACGATGTGGATAATGTTGCAGAAGAGATAGAAAATGTTGATGCAGAAGTTGTACAATCATTAAGTTACTTTACTACAAATACTCCTGATACAAGTAGAGTGTACAAGAAAAAATAGAGACAGATTTTTAGACGAAGACATATCTTTTTGATATATAAAAATGGGAGTTATGATGAAAATAAGAGTGTATTATCAAGATACAGATACGGGGGGAGTAGTATATCACTCCAATTATTTAAATTTCTGCGAACGTGCTAGAAGTGAAGCTTTTTATGCTAAAAATATAACACCTATTATGAAAAATGGACATTTTGCTGTTCGTAGAGTTGTTGGAGATTTTTATGCAAGTGCAAAGCTTGGTGATCTTTTAGAGATAAAAAGTGAATTGATTGAGATGAAAGCAGCATCTTTTACACTAAAACAGATTGTTTACAAAGAGAGTATAAAAATATTTGAATTAGAAATTATATTAGTTTATGTAAGTTTTGAATCAAAGGCACAAAAAATAGATGCACAGACTAGAGAACTACTTTTGAGTCTCTTTGAATGATTTTTTTTGGATATATTTGACAAACTTTGATCTTGCTGGTTGTAAAAGTTCTATGTCATAAATCATCTGTTTATTTTGCATTGGAATGTCATATATACTATCTTCTCCCGTTGCAAGTGTATAAAAATAATCTATGCCGACAGTAGTAGTATAGTTTATCCAATCATAGACTATATCATTGCCTAAGAGAAAGTTTGTTTCAATTAGAATATTGTTATTTTTAGTAATTGAGTTTGCAACTATCATATTTTTTCTATCTTTATATTGAGTCATAGATAAAAGAAGTGGATCATAGTTAATTTGTGTAGAGAGTACATTTGTTGCGTTTGTATCGTATAGTGTGAGTTGAGACATTATCATTCCACTTTTAATGATGGGAGTATTGAGCATAAAAGATGCTTCAACAATCTTTTCATTTTCCTTTAAATAACGTTCAAGGTTACTTGTCTTTCTTGAGATAAAGTATTTTATAACTTGAGGTTCTTTATTCTCTTGTTGTCTTACAAACTCTTCTTCTTGATAATTTGCTAATTTTTTTCCTGTCATGGATTTGTCTGAAAAAATAACAAGTGGCGAAACAGCTTCTTGAAGAAGAAGATTACTTTGTTGGGTGTAATCAATAGCACCAAAAGATATAAACTGAGATGAGCTATTAACATCGTTTTTATTAATAGTTGGAATATATACATTTATATCTGGGTCAATAGTTATGATGTTTTTAGCCCCCTTTTTTGTAAGAGGAGCTATAACATAATGAAAAGAGTCTTGTTTTATCTGGAGTAAACTTGCTTGTAAATCATCTAAGTTTTCTGTATTTACTTTATAACTTTTTAACATAAAAGGGTGATTTTTAGTAATAAGATAGGCAAAAACAGCATTCGTAATGGATGATGCATACTTTCCTATTTTTTTATAAGGGAGTAAAAGTGCTATTTTTATTTTTTGAGTGTTGTGAAAAGAACCAAGATTGAAAATAGCAATACTCATAAGTCTTATTTCATTTTGTTCTTGATTCTCAAGCTTTTTTTCGGCATGGGCTAAAAATGAGAAAACTAGTCCATTGTCTAAGTAATTTTGCATACATCTTTCATTACATTCATAAGGATCTAAATTTTGAATATATGTTTTTGGAATAGGAATATTTGAGAGTATAAAACTCTGTGCAAATACTGCAACTGGAAGAAGGAAAAATAAAATTTTAATCATCAATATCTCGTTATCGTTTTTTGTAAATAGAGGATACTTACCCCTACTGTTTTTATATTTTTAATAGTAAGTCAATTATATCGAATTGAATTTAATGTGAGTATAAATGCTAGAGTTTATTAAAAAGTATTTTGAAATCACCATGTATAGTTCATACACATTCAAGATTTAGAAATTCTAAGGTAAAATATCAGTATGAGTAAGGAATAATATGAACCTATCTAAATCACTCTATACAAAAGCCATCCAATGCCCAAAAGCACTCTGGTTAAAGAAGTACAAAAAAGAAGTTCTTACACCTCCAAATGCAACTGCATTGGCAAGATTTGAAACTGGTAATGTAGTAGGGGATTTGGCGTGCAAGCTTTTTCCCAATGGCAAAGAAGTTATTTATAATCCTGATGATTTTAACGATATGGTTGCAACGACACAACAATGGTTGGATGAGGGCTTGGAGTATATTTATGAAGCTACATTTGTTTATGCTGGAATTTTAGTTTTAATCGATGTTTTAAAGGTAATGCCTAATGGTCTTGAGATATATGAAGTAAAAAGTTCTAGTAGCATTAAAGATATTTATCTGCATGATGTTTCTATACAGTTGTATGTACTTACAAAGCTTGGATATACTGTGATTAAGAGTCATATTGTACATATTGACAGTTCTTATGTTCGAGTTGATGAGCTTGATTTAAATAGGCTATTTAAGATTGTAAATGTTAGTGATGAAGTAAATGCTTTACAAATAGATATTCCTAAAAGACTTGAAGAGTTTGAAGTATATCTGGCCGATAGAAGTAATGAACCAGATATTGATATTGGAAGTCATTGTAACAAGCCTTATGAGTGTGATGCAAAAGAGTACTGTTGGAGGGTTCAGAGAAATATACCTGAGTATTGTGTATTTAACATTTTTAACCTTGGCAGTAAAAAACAGGTAGAACTTTATGAACTAGGAATAGTAAATATAGAAGATATTCCTGATGAGTATGCTATGACAGCTATACAAAAACAAAAGGTACAAAACTGGAAAAGTAAAGAGATTTTTATAGACAAGGAGAGTATCCAAGGTTTTCTTAACACATTGAGATATCCTATTTATCATCTTGATTTTGAGACCTTTCAACAAGCAATTCCAGAGTGGAGAGGTATTAGCCCGTATCAGCAGATACCTTTTCAGTATTCGCTTCACATAGAACATGTCGATGGCACTGTAGAGCATAAAGAATTTCTAGGAAGAGATGGTTTTGACCCTCGTTACGAACTTGCCAAAAGGCTTGTTAGAGATATACCTAAGGGTGTTACCGTTTTAGCTTATAATATGAGTTTTGAAAAAGATGTAAATATTAAACTTGCTGAGAGGTTTCCTGAGTTTAAAAATCATCTACTTGCCATAAATGAAAATGTAAAAGATTTAATGTTTCCTTTTCAAAAGAAGTACTATGTTACTCCCCAGATGCAAGGAAGTTACTCTATTAAGTATGTATTGCCATCGTTAGTACCAAGTATGGTAGAAGCATATAAAAACTTAAATGGTATTCAAAACGGTAGTGATGCTATGAATGCTTTTGCTAAACTCTCCAGCATGAATAAAAAAGAAAAAGAAGAAACTCGCATTGCCTTGCTTGCATACTGTAAGCTTGACACTTTAGCGATGGTTGAGGTTCTTAAAAAACTAAAAGAGGTAGTGGATGATTGATTATAGTAAAAAGTTTACATTAGATAGAGAGTTTTATCCTTTAAAGAGCATTGATGCTTCCATCGAAAGTGATAGAGGAAGAATACTGTCAGCACCTGCGTTTAGAAGATTGCAAAAAAGAACTCAAGTGTTTGCATTAGAACTCAATGCTTCCATTCGCACTAGGCTCACACACTCACTAGAAGTTGGTCAAACTGCTCGTTTCATAGCTAAAACCATACTCTTCAAGCTCAAAGAAGAGGGGCTTTCTAAGTATAAACTCGATGAGCTTGAGAACGCTTTTGTCTCAACTGCAGAAATGACGAGTCTACTGCATGATATTGGTAATCCTCCTTTTGGACATTTTGCAGAACAGACTATTAATAAGTGGATGAAAAACAATGCATTGCCAATACTAAATGCATTTGAAGCAGAGTCTGATGAGACAAAAAAGTTACGAGACATACTTGCTAAAGATATTTGTAACTATGATGGCAATGCACAAGCCATAAGAGTTATCACTAAACTTCAAAGACTTAACTTGTCATATACTCAGGTTTTATCGGTACTAAAATATACTAGAGGTGCTTTTGAAGAGAGAGTTAAAGAGAGTGCATTAGATTATTTGAGAAAAAAGCCTGGATTTTATTATAGTGAAAAATATTTCATAGAAAAAATTCAAAAGAAGTTAGATGTTCAAACTGGGCACAGGTTTCCCATTACATATATTATGGAAGCAGCTGATGATATCTCATACCTCACCGCTGACTTAGAAGATAGTGTTGAAAAAGGAATACTAAATTTAGATGAGGTATATAACCTCATAAGAAGTGAATGTGAAAAAGAGGGAGAAAGTTATCTTTTAGAAGTGATTGAGCAGAGATATAAACAAGCAAAAGAGAATGAAGAGCCATATCAATTTAGTATGTTTTTTACACTTGTTCGTGCAAAACTTGTTACCTCATTAGTTTACCATGTATCTGACATATATTTAAAGCAACATAAAGCTATTTTTAATGGCTCATTTAATTTTGCACTGCTGGAATATGACAAAGAGAGTAAATATTATAAGGCTGTTAAAATTTTACAAAATATTTCAGTAAAATACATTTATCAAAATAAAGATGTGCAAGAACTGGAACTACAAGGTTATACTATTGTAAATGGTTTACTGAACATATATAAACCACTTATAGAACTTAACTCAGATGACTTTAGTAAATTGCTAAAAGATGAAAAAATAGATTGCTTCTTATCAATGAGACTTATAAAAAGAGTCTCTTCTAAACAAATATCTGCCTATAAAAATGATGAGAAACTACTAAATAAAGAAGAAAATGAAAAATATAAAATACTTGAGTGGTACTACAGAATCCGACTCATAACAGACTACATAAGTGGTATGACAGATGATTTTGCACTCAAAGAGTTTCAGATATTGTCAGCGATTTAGTATAAATATATGCTATAAGCAACTCTTTATGGTCTTTAAATCATTAAGTGTTAGACTCTTAAGATCTGGATTTCTCAGTAAGTGGTTTGGGTGATAAATAGGAACAATCTTTGAGTTTCTGTAATCTATAATATGTCCTCTAACATTTTCGAAGTTATCGTTGTATCCTGTTAAATTAAAGTAAGCATCTTCACCTAAGCATATAATGACTTTAGGCTTTATAAATTCAATTTGTGCATAAAGATAAGATTTGCAAGAGTGACACTCTGAAGAAGATGGTTTATTTGAATTGAGTGTTTTACACTTGACGCAGTGTGTCAAAAATACATCATTTATACTTACACCAATAACATTTTCGATCATTTTTTGTAATGTTTCTCCTACTCGACCACTATAATACGAGTTAGAAGTATCTTGAGTCTGTGATACACTGAAGTCGACAATGATTATGTCTGCAGTTTCTTTTCCAAAACCACTCATACTTTGTGTACGTGATTTACTTAAATCACAAAGATGACATCTCTGGATATTAGATGATAACTCTTGTAAACTGCTAGGAATGTCATAACTTGTTTTTTCATTTATATTAAAATGGTCAATATACTCAAAACCTGTCGCTTTGAGTCGATAAAGATTCTGTAGTAGGACAAGGTTCTGATAAGATTTCAAATATACCACCAAAAAGTAAAATATAGTGAAAGTATATTTAAAATGTAGTTAAAATATACTTTATGAGGTTAATTATGCTACTATACAAAAACTGAATTGAATGGAAGTTGTATGCAACAAATACATAATGAGTTAGAAATAAATAGTTTTATATTGTCTTCGTCCAGTGAGGTTTTTGGAGTCGTAGAAAAAGTTTGTAAAATAGATTCAGATAATGTTATTATTCACATATCTTCGTATATACATAATACTGTACTTGTGCAAACATTAAAAAAAGAGATAATAAAATTCTTTCCAAATGTAGGTATTACTCTTTTAAAGCATAAAGACAAAACAAATACAAAATTAACCATCTTTAGTGTGAAATCAGATGATGAGATTGATCTTAAAGATTTGATTTTAAATAAAATGTATTCAAAGGTTCTTGCTCAAGAAGATAATATTCAAGGGTATAGAGACCAACTTTTTACACATTACTTTAATGACAACTTAACTAATCTTCCAAATGTATATCAGTTACGCAAAGACCTTGAAGTAAATGAAGATTATGGACTTGTACTAATAAAAATAGATAATTTTTCTACTATTAATAACTTTTATGGATTTCTCATAAGTGATTATGTCATAGAAAAGGTTTCCAAATTTTTAAAAGAAACTATTAAAAGTGAAAAAGTTTATAGGCTTTCTGGTTCTGAATTTGCTTTTACTTTAAAAGAAAATTTGAATTTTTATGATTTAAAAATTTATTTGAATAATATTTATGAGAGTATCAAATCTTTTTCTGTTATGTATCAAAATAGTAAGCTTTTTGTAGACTTTACTATAGCCTCTACAGCAAGTTCAGAGAATAAAAATATATTTTCAAAGGTTTCTATGGCACTTTGCCATGCGATTGATAATGGACTTTCTATTTGGATATATGAAGACATAATGAACTTTGAAAATGATTATGAACGCAATCTTGAGTTATCTGAAGTTGTAAGAGAGAGTGTAGAAAACTCAAATATAGTACCGTATTTTCAAGCGATTTTAGATAATAGCAGTGGTAAAATTGTGAAATATGAGTGTTTAGCAAGACTTATAGATTTTAATGGAAATGTTCTTTCCCCTTTACTTTTTATCCCTATAGCAAAGAAAATAAAAGTTTATAATGAAATTACAAAACAAATCATAGATAAATCTTTCGCAACCTTTGAAAATACTACATTAGAGTTTAGTATAAATCTTTCTATAGAAGATGTTATGAGTAGTGAGATTTTCCATTTTATTATTAACAAATTGAAATACTCTGAAGCATCTTCTAGGGTTACTTTTGAGATTCTAGAATCAGAATCTATAAATGATTTTAAAAAAGTTTCGAGACTTATAACAGAAGTAAAACGTTACGGTGCAAAGATAGCTATAGATGATTTTGGAAGTGGTTACTCTAATTTTTCTTATCTTATTAAAATCAAGGCAAATTATATAAAAATAGATGGCTCATTAATAGAAAATATTCATATAGATAAAGCATCTCTTTTAGTAGTTGAAACTATTGTCTCTTTTGCAAAAAAACTTGGAATGAAAACAGTAGCTGAGTATGTACATTCTAGTGTGGTTTTAGATAAAGTTAAAGAGTTAGGTATTGATTACTCGCAAGGCTTTTTTATAGATGAACCATCTATAAAAAGGAGTACAATTCTATTTGAATATGAACACGAGTAAGAAGAGAGTAGCTTATTGAGCTACTTCTACTTCTAATGGTGTTGATTCCCAGATACCGTGTTTAGTACAGTAACCATGAGCAACAAGGTTGAGTTTTTTACCCATTGGACGGATATTAAATGTAACTTGTGCATGAGATTTTTCATTACCTAATGTGCCAGGTACAAAAGCAGCAGATGCTAATTTAGTTTCGCCATTAAAAAGAGTTATAGATTCAATGTAGTGATCAAAATCATCCGGATGAGTATACTCATTACCCATTTTAACATTTACAGAAAGGATTTCACCTTTTTTAGCTGCACCTGTAACTGTAATAAATGGTGAATGACGGTCAATTAAGTCCTTTTTAGCTTCTCTTTCTACTGTATCAATATCAACGTATTTGTTAATCTTTGGCATTTTAAATTCCTTATGTTTTTGTTTATCAGTATTGTATCTATAAAAACATTTACTCTTCACTTAAATGAGAGTATATTTGTCTTATTTAAGTTTTTTTTTATTTAATACTTCTTAGCTTATTTTAATGTTTCATTGTCTTGTTTAACACTTTTTTAACCAAGAAATAGATACAATCGCGATAATTAAATAGATAAAGAGTCTAAGAATGTTAAAACCACTACTTATTGAAATCGGCGTAGAAGAGCTTCCAGCAGTGCCTCTTTTAAAAGAATTAAAAAATATAGAAAAAAAATATGTTGCTATTTTAGAAGAGCACTCACTGCTTTGTGAGTTTGAATTTTATTACACACCACGACGCTTAGTTATTTGGCATAGAGAGTTTCAAACAAAACAAAAAGATAGTGTAGAAGAGTTTTTTGGTGCACCTCTTAGTGTTGCATATAAAGATGGTGTAGCAACACCCGCTGCAAATGGTTTTGCAAAAAAATGTGGTGTGATGCTTGAAGAGCTTAGCTCCATAGATAAAGGTGGTAAAGAAGTTCTTTACTATAAAAAAGATGTGAGTGGTAAGCACTCAACAGAGTTACTTCCAGCAATAATTGAGTCATGGTTAAAATCTTTAGATTTTGGTAAAACTATGAGATGGGGAAGTTCTCATGAGAATTTTATTCGTCCAGTACGATGGGTAAATGTTATGCTTGATGATGTGTTAGTACCACTAACTCTTTTTGGTGTATCTTCAGCAAAAAAGACTTTTGTACATCGTATCAGTATGTTTGGTGCCTTAGAAGTGAATGGAGCTAAAGCATATTTTAAAGCACTTAAAGAGGGAGGGGTAACACTCTTTCCTCAATTGCGTGCTCAAAAGATAAAGACTGATTTTCAAAAAATAGAGCAAGAAAATAGTTTAAATATTGAAATTGATGAGGAGCTTTTTGAAGAGGTTGTTGCCATAACAGAAAACCCTACTGCACTTTTAGGTTCTTTTGATGAGGCATTTTTGAGACTTCCTCCTGAAGTTATTATTACATCTATGAAAGAGCATCAACGATACTTTCCAGTTTTTAAAAATGCAGAACTTATTAATAAGTTTGTAGTTGTTTCAAATGCTCTTACAGATGACTTTTCTGAAGTTATAGCAGGAAATGAAGTTGTACTTCGTCCGCGTTTGGCTGATGGACTCTTTTTTTGGGATAATGACCTAAAAACAGGGTTAAGCACTGCTGGATTAGAAAAAATTACTTTTTTTAAAGGTCTTGGTAGTGTTAGTGATAAGATAAAGAGAGAAGGTATTATTGCAAATAAACTCTTTGATGCATATTCACTTAGTACAAGTAAAACAGACTTAAACCGTGCAGTAGAACTTGCAAAAGCTGATCTGATGAGTGAGATGGTTTATGAATTTACAGAGCTTCAAGGGCTTATGGGTGGATACTATGCATTAGAACAAGGTGAAAACCAAGAAGTAGCAACAGCTATAAAAGAGCAGTATCTCCCAGATGGAGAAGATAGTGAATTACCATCAACACCACTTAGTGCAGTAGTTGCGATGAGTATTAAGCTAGATACTCTTTTAGCTCTTTTTAGTATTAACCAGATTCCAACAGGCTCACGCGATCCTTTTGCTTTACGACGCGCGGTTAATGGGATAGTGAGGATTGTAAATGAGTTTGAGTTTAAGTTTGATATTGTTAAAACGATAAAAGAGCTTTCATTCGATTATGCTGAGATAGATTTAAAAAAACTGGAAAGTTTTATTTTAGAGAGAGTTAAACGTTATTATGATGTAAATCCATCTGTTATTGAAGCAGTTTTAGCTTCAGGTGAGAGAGACTTGCTAGCTCTAGGAAAAAAGATAGAAGCACTCAATAATCTTGTAAGTTCTGAAGGTTTTGATGAAGTCAGTTCAACCTTTAAGCGTGTAGCAAATATTACAAAAGATTTAAATCTTGATGTAGATATGTCTGTAAATACAACATTATTTGAATCAGAAACCGAAAAAATATTGTATAAAAAATATAGTGATGCTGTAGCAGTATCTTATGAAAGTTACGAAGAGGAGTTAGATGCACTTCTTGGGCTAAAACCAGAACTTGATTCATTTTTTGAAAATGTTATGGTTAATGTAGATGATGAAATTTTAAAAAGTAATAGAAAAGCCCTTATAGCTTCTATATATAAAAGTATATTAAATATTGCAGATATTAAAGAAGTTAGTGTTTAAACTTTTATGTATGATGTAGCAATAATAGGTGCAGGAGTCAATGGATGTGCTACCGCCTATGAGCTGGAAAAAGCACATAAAAAGATTGTTCTCTTTGATGAAAATGGTATTGCTAGTGGTGGTAGTGGTGCTGCTGGAGCATTTATAGCACCAAAGTTTAGTAAAGCAGGGGAGCTTAAAGAGATACTCCATCAGGCATTTTTATACTCTATGGATTTTTATGAAACAAATTTCCCAACACTTTTTCAAAAATCTAAACTTCTTCATATTGCCAAAGATGAAAAAGATGATGAAATCTTACGAGCCTATAAACAAGATACAGATATAGAATTTTTTGATACACATGATACAAAACGAGAGTCTATCTCTATTGTCGCAGGTTTAGTAAATGCTAAAATGACATGTGAAGCGATGGCAAAATCTTCCACTTTTGTAAAAGAAAAAGTTGATACAATTGTTTTTGATGATGGTGCATGGGTTATTAATGATAAATACTCTGCCAAAGAGCTAGTCTTAGCAACAGGTGCTTACAAAATGCTTATAAAAGAGCCTTATATACAACTGCGTGGTATTTGGGGGCATCGTATAGATATACAAACCTCTACAAAAAACCTGCATTCAATACATCAATTTGTCTCTATATCACCGAGTAAAGAGGGTGAACTATCCATAGGGGCGACTCACAATGTGCATTATCACCCTCAAACAAGTACACAAACTTATAATATAGATGAAGGAAGAGAGGAGTTGCTTTACAAAGCATCACAAAGCCTAGAGTTAAAAGATGTAAGTATTGTAAGAGACTATATGGGTCTGCGTTCAGGTTCTTTTGATTATATGCCACTTTTAGGTGAAGTAGTGCTCTCACATGAGACTCTAAAAAATAATATTATTAATTTTAAAACTAAAAAACCAAATTTTGAAGCATATACATATTATCCAAACCTATATATGATAAATGGCAGTGGAGGGTATGGTTTTGTTTTAGCACCCTATTTGGCGCAGATGCTAGCAAATCACATTGTAAGTGGAAGAAAGATTAGTCCAAGATTCTCCCCCGCACGATTTTTTGCACGATGGGCTAAGAAGCTATAGGTCGTGTGAGAATAAAACCACCAATTAAAATAGGAATCATACCTATGATTTGATGGAGTTGTGGCACTTCATGTAAAAAAATATAGGCGAAAGAGACTGTCATAAGCGGAACGATACCCATCATAGCACTTACTTTTGTAATAGAAATTCTATGAAGTGCTTCTATCCACATTATTTTTGAGATGACATAGACTGCGGTACCAATAACAAAGACATAAGGAAGTGCTTGAAGAAAAGAGGCATAACTAATGGATGGTTCATAGTAAAAGGCTAAACAGACTAAAAACGGAAGACCGACAACTGATCTAAATGCTAAGATAGTTTCGCTTGAGCAGAAGACTCTCGCTCGTTTTTGGTAAAGGTTAGCAAATGGAGCGATGGCAGCCCCAGCCAATATGAGTAAATCTCCCTTGTTAAATTGCAACTCATCTGGCAGAAGTATAATAATAGCTCCCACACCCATAATAATAGAACCAATAATATGGGTAGTATCCATTTTTTCTTTACCTAAAACATTAAAGTATAAAAAGGAGAAGAGTAATTGCAGAAAGATGATGACTGCCATATTTCCAGCTGTTGTGTAGCGCATGCCCATAAAAACTAAAGTAAAAAGCAGTGTGATAAAAAAGCTTGTTAAAAGAAGGTCTTTATAGGCTTTTTTATTTTTTAACTCATGAAACTTTTTGCGTTTTATCATAAGAGTTATGAAAAAGAAGAGGGCTATAAGGATAGAGAAAAGATATGTATGAAATGCACCAATAAAAGCCATAGAACTAATAGATAAAATGGGAAACCAACTTTCAATGAGGGCAAGACCTACCATAAGTAGTTCTCCTTCTCTCTCTTGTGTCATCTTAACGAATCTTTATAATTTTATGAGGTGTTTCTTTAAAAACTTCTTTAAAAGCGTTGGCTCTTACTTCTTTCATTTTTCCTGTTGCTTGAGGTGATAAAAAATATGGAACTACTAAAGCCTCAGCGGCATCATAATTATTATCGTGAAGAAAAACAACCTGTTTGTCTGATTTTATTATTTGCGATGATAAAGCCCGAGCATAGGCGACTATGGCTTTATGGTGTCTGTCATATTTATGACCGATTCCCATAAATACAAATTTACCGCTTAGTCGTATATTGGGGATGTCAATATAGTTTAAATTTTTATCATAGCGCGTAAGTTGGTTAGACATTAGTTTGTCCAAGTCAGCGTCAAACTCTTCTATAATAGGTGTTGGAGCGATGTTGGCACGGTTGTATCCAAAAAGGTACTTAATCTCTACAAGTTTGTTAGGGTATACATTCTTTAACCCAGCATTTATAACATGACTTATAGGTTCTTCATTAAGTTCTACAAACTCATCATATTTATCGAAACCATCTTCTTTTAAAAAACGGCTAAGCGAGTAACCTCTTGGACTGAGTTCTGGATTGTAAAGAAAAATCGTGCCACAAACAGTTTTACGTTTTTTCTCCAACATCTCCTCAACATCTTGTGGTGTTATTTTGTCTTCTTCATTTTCATTAAAGTATATGTAGTGACCATTTATATAGTCCATATCGAAGTTTGTCGTAAATTTTCCAAATATTTGCATTGTGTTTCCTATAATAATTAGCGCAATTATACTACAATTAGTGCTATGATTTACATAGCTTTTCTCTTTATTACTTTTGCACTACTAGCATTTGTCTTATATCAATGGCAACATCATATGATTTTTACTCCTATATACCATAGAACCAAAAAAGGGTTGGGCTCCGACTGCACACTTTTGAGTATGCAAAGCGAAGACGGTGTGGAGCTTGAGGGTGTTATATATGAACCAAAAGATGCAGAAAATACTCTCGTTGTATTTGTTGGGCGTTCACATGATGGAATAGCACTTATTAATAGATTGAGCATATTGTATAAAAAATCAAGAATCATCACTTTTAATTACCGCTCTTACGGAAAAAGTGGTGGTGTTGTGAGTGAAAAAAATGTTTTTAAAGATGCTCTAACATTAGCAAAGTTAATACAAAAAAATTATGGAGACTTTTATCTTTTAGGTTTTTCTATAGGTTCAAGTATTGCCGCATATCTTGCCTCACATCATAAGGTAAAGGCTCTGTTTTTGGTAGGTGCATTTGACTCTATCTACTCTTTGGCAAAAAGTAGATTTTATAACAATATATTTATAAGACCGATGATAATAAAGTACAAATTTGAAACGATAAAATTTGTAAAAGAGGTGCAAGCAGATACATACCTTTTTGTTAGCATACATGATGAACTTACATACATTAAAAATGCAAGAAACTTAAAAGAGAGTGTTAAAAACCTTCAAGGCTATATGGAGTTAGAGAATCTTTCTCATAAAGAGATTTTATGGGATGAGAGAGTTGTAAAAAAAATAAATGAGGTGATGCAGAGATGAACATAGGATTATTTATAAAGCAGTTTATATCATTTTTTATTCAACCTTTTGGGTTGATATTTGTATTTTTTATGATTGGTTTATATTTTTTATATAAAAACAAATATTTTAAAGCGAAAATATTTATATCTTTTTCATTTTTCATTTTATTGTTATTTTCTTATCATCCTTTTTCAAATTTTCTTGTTAAAAATCTAGAAGACCATTATGCTAAATACAGCTATGCAAAGAGTGTAGGGTACATACATGTTTTAGGCAGTGGGCATAATGACGATGAGTCTCAGCCTATATCTTCAAAGATTGGTGGTTCAGGCTTAAAAAGAGTTCTCGAGGGTGTGATACTTTATAAAAATATGCCAAATACTAAAATAATTTTTACAGGTGCTAAAAGTGGAGCAAGTGTGTCTACCGCCATGATGAATGCTAAACTAGCTATTGCTTTAGGCGTAAATAAAGAAGATATTATCATAGACGAAACAGCAGAAGACACAGCGGATGAGGCAGACTTTGCAAAACAAACAGTGGGAGATAAAGCCTTTGTGCTTGTAACTTCTGCCACACATATGCCAAGAGCGATGCAAACTTTTCATTTGCAAGGTTTACACCCCATGGCTGCACCAACCGACTTTAGAAGGAGTAGAGTGAAAACTTTTTTTCGCTTGCCAAACTTAGGTGCTCTTGTAAGTTCTCAAGTCGCAATGCATGAGTATTTTGGAATACTTTTTTTGAAAATAAAAAATATTTTATAGAGATTTATCGTAGGGGTGTAAGGTTTAAACTTAATAACTATTTTGCCTATGTAAATTCTACTTCTTAACCTATAAGCGAGTTCAAAGTATGTTTGGGAAGTTTTTTAATTCTAAAATTTGAGTATGAATTTTAGTTTAGAAGGGTTCTGAAATATACCGTAAATCTTTGATAGCACTTTTTCTGTTAAGGTTTCGTTTTGAATATAAATTGTTAATGTTTGCATAACATGCTCCAATAATGTAAATATATGTAATTTTATCTAAATGACATATATTTTTGCATTAAAAATAGAAATTAATTTTGTGTTGCTCGCCTATTGTATCAATCAAGTTATAATGCCTCTAAAAATGGAGATTCATTCACAGGGGTGTAATTTTTAACTTGAGAATTAAACTTCCAAATAATATGGCTTTTTGGATATAACGTTTGACTTGATGTTTTGTCATGTGTTAATCATATGCTTGCTGTCTATGCTTAAAATCGACAACTGCAATAATTAGCTTATCGTTTTCTACAAGATAGAAGAGTCTATAATTTCCAATTCTATATCTGTAGTATCCTTCAAGGTCATCTTTTAACTTTTTAATATTAGAACCATAGAAAGGATTTTCTTTAAGTTGAGGATAAACAAAGTTCTCAATTTTTGAATATAATTTCTTGTCTATTTTCTTTTTAACTTTTTTAAAGGTTTTAGTTTCAGCAATTTGGTACTTAAATGTCATGTCCTTAGGGTACAATGGTGTAATCACCATTTTTAAAGTCATCTAAACCGTTCATAAGATTTTTAACTAAATCTTCATCTTTTAAAATCTCAGTCATTTCATCATTTTCTACAAATTGAGATGATGTTAAATATTGAACTGTCGCAAATTCTATAAAATTAGAAAGATTTCTTTTCTGACCTTCAGCAGCAAGCTTAATCATATCGTAGATAGAATCATCTACTCTCATTGTAACTGTTTTCATAAAAGTCCTTTGAATATTAATATTACTAATTATATTCAATTTTATTCATTTTGTCAATTAACTATTTTCACATAACGGTTGAGTTCAGTGACGCTGTGCATTCACTGCAAAGTTTTGTTAGACAATTTACTACTTGTAAATATCACCTCTACTATCAACTTTCAATATTTTTATTTCTTCTTCACTCATGTGAAAAAGTATTCTGTACTTTGATACTCTGATTCTATAAATAGGAGGTATATCATTACCTGTTAGTTTTTTCACATCCCCATCTGGTAAGTTTTGAATAGATTGAAAGATTTTTTCTTGAAGTTTTCTATCATATTTTGAAAACTTCTTTTCAAATGTTTTGGAATATGAAATAATCATAAGTTGAATTTATTTTTAAAATCTTCATTTGAAGTAAATTCATTATTTGCTAGTATTGATAAAATCTCTTTTTCATCATCAGCTTTAAGGATTAAATCAGCTTGTTGTTTAGTTTTTGAATTCTTTGCAATGTATTCGCTAAGACTTTCTCTAATCATTTGTGAAATTGATTTCTTTTCTATAAAACTTACTGCTCTAGCTTGTTCGTATAGTGCTTCATCTATTGTTAAATTTAATCTATGCATAAATACTCCTTTACATAGTGATGTATAAATGTATTATATCATAGATTTCAAGCAAGAAGCTTTAAAACTTCTTGCTTAATTACAATTATAGCTTTTCATAGAATAATTATACATGTTTTTTTCAGTGGCTTTTCTTATTGTAACAACAGAAGAACAAGTTGAACTGTCTGTAAAATTAAAACTTACATAAGCTTGATATGTATCACTTTCAACTTTACTTTCTGTCATTGAAGTAACTTTTATATTTTTTGCATTTGGATACCATTTTTTCACCATTTCAACTGTTGAAGTTCTACTAGGTCCAAAGTTAAAATTATATAACCATATTCCTACTAAAATTGCCAATACAATTCTCAATCTATCTTTTATTAGTTCCATATGCCGTCCTTTTGTCTAACGGCGAGTACAAAAATATATTACCCATTTTTGTACTTTTTTAAGTTCTACAATGGTATCTAAATACTTTAGATTTTAAAAGATTTTTTCAGCTGTGGTAACATATTTTTCTTGCTACGATTTGTTATATCTCTATATCATTTTCATATACTTTATCGTATAATTCTAAAGTATACTGTCTAAATTTTATAGCCATTACTAAGATAGCAAAACAGGAGTAACCATAGACATTATATTATCAGAATTGAAAAAAGCACCAACAAGAGCTATGTCAGGTGCTAAGAATAATTTTTCACTAATATTTTTTGTTAGACTTTTATTTTAAATTAATATTTCAGGAACTTAGTTCTATCCCCATCAAATTTTAATTTTACATAGTATTGATCTTTTTTGTCTGTTATTTCTGTTGAATACCACACGGGAGAAACAATTTCATACTTATCATTTCCTAAAGATATTACATCATCACTTCCAAACATGAAACCAAAAAAAGTTTTTGGATCATTATTCTTCTTAGCTTTTGGAAATTTAAATGTCCCGATGATTGAAGATTTAGCACTACATTCGTGATAGCCAGTATCTTTATTATATTTTTTTGTAATAATTGTATTAAAGTCCATTTTGTCAAGTTTATATTCTATAGCACCATTCATCTTATCAAAAGTTGGTTTTAACAACTTATCTATAGCAATTTCTTCTGCAAGGTTTAATGCTTCTTTTGAACCACATTTAACGCCTTTATGAAAAAAATTATCTAATACACCACTTTGATAACCAATGACTCCTAGCAAAAATGCTATAACTACTGCTGATATTTTTCCGTTCACTTTATAACTCCTTTTGATGTCTAACGTTTGAAGGTAGCCAATAAGTTGCCGTGAGGCTACTTATTGGCTACTCTGTTTTGTTATATTTACTCTACTACATTTAGTATATAAGAACTCTCATAAATAATCATTCCAACTGGAGATTTTACATGATATGTTTCATAAGTCATATACCCATCTGCTTTAAAATATGCATAATTATCTGTTTCATTAATTATTTTATATTTAGAATCATTTTTTTTCTCTTTATATCTTGGCAAAACAAGTGAAGACTTAGCTTCAACATACTCTTTTGTTGTAACAAAAAGTTGCTTTTTCTTTTTAAAATGAACAAATGTTGCATTTACAACTCGATTATTATTATAAATTGTAACATCACAAATTTGTACTTTATGATTAGATATTTTTGACTGCTTTCCTGTACTATTTGTTGTCCAATGAGCTGACCAACCATCTGTAAAAGCATAATCAATATACTTGTAAATCATTTTTATTGATTTCTGATTTTGTGGCATTTTTAATGTTTCAACAATTTGTGATAATACTTTTTTTTGGTCTTTTGGTATAGAACTTACAGAATCTAATGCAAATACATTTTGCATTAAAATAACTACTAAAATTAATTTTTTCATAAAAACTCCAAGTGTGAAATTACCTAAACTTAAATCAATAGGCATATCCAAACCTCTATATAATATGGAAGCTTGGATATAACGGTGAGGCTGAGCTCCATTAATATAAAATTCATAAAATCCCGAAGGGTTTTCTGTATTATATCTTGATGTGTGTTCTCCTGCAAATTGTTGTATGTAGCGAAGCGTAATACGACAATTGGTAGGTTGCACGTTCAGTGCTCAGCCTCGCCGTTGTACGTGTTCGCGAAGCGGGCACGTACAACGTTTATCGTGAGCAATAGTTTTGCCATAGGAAAAACTATTGCGTTCCACGTACTTGTTATGTTTTTAATGCTTTAATAAACTCAATATTTTTTTATTTGGAAATTGCATATTTTTTACAATATCATAAGGTGTTCGTTTCATTTTATCTTTTATTTTTTTGTCTGCACCTTTAGTAAGTAAATATTTTATTACATTATATATTCTTTCCTTGTTATCGTATTGAATATTTCTAGCAGCATAATGAAGTGGTGTTTGTAAAAAGTTATCTTGAATATTTATATCTTTAAAAAAACTGTGAATATATTTTACTTGTTCGAGGTCACCTTTTTCTGATATTAGATGAAGTGTTGTTACACCTCTTTTGTCTGTATGATTAGGGTTTGCACCTTTAGAAATCATAAACTTTAGTAGTTTTAAAGTATCATAGTAATCAATACCAGCAAATATATTTTTTCTATTTCTGCAAACATCGAAGATAGGAGTTCTTCCATTGCTTTTTTGTAAGTTAATATCAATTCCATGTTCTAACCAAAAATTTATAAGTTTTATTTGTCTTGTTTGTGCAGAAGTATAAATAGGAGAATTATCACCTAATCCTTGATTCAAGGAAAAATTAGAGTTTAAAACATACTGTATCTTCTTCAGGTTGGAATCATTTGAAGCTGCTCTTGAAAGGGCATTGCCAAAACTATTTTTATAGTTTATGTCAGCACCATTGTGTAATAAAAATTTAATAGTTTCTAAGTTTGATACTTCCATTGCTAGTAAAAACATCTCATTCATATTTATAGTAGTACTGTGTTCTAAAATACTTTCTAGTTTACTTATATCATTTTTATATACAGCATCTCGGAATGATTTTTCTTGTTTTAGTTTATTTGGTTTTTCTTTTTGTATATACCACTTCATAGTACCTTGAAAATTCGTAAGTTTTAAAATATCTTTACTTTTCATTTCAAAAGAGGAAAGAGACCAAAAACCATTTGATAACTTTTTTTCTCCGATAGCAGTTTCATAAGTAATAGCACCCATCATTTCATTCTTTGGATTTTTACAAATATCTGGATAATATTTATTTAACTTAACGCCATTTTTCTCTACGATACCTTTCCAAACTAAGCATGTTTTTTTTATACTTGAATAAACCCAATATTTTCCTTTGCTACCAATTGTATTGTAATGATTCTCTGGATATCTTTCGAAGTTCCCTTGTATATCTATATCTAAAATAGAATTACCTTGTCTTTTATATAAAGAATCTGACCATTTTTTAGAAATTTGATTCATAATATAGGGTTTATTATGTTTAACTTCATTTAGTTTTTTTATAATTTCATTATCCCGTTGTTCGCTTGAAGCAAATAAAATATTTACAAGGCAAAGATAAACTGCAAGTTTTTTCATGAACTCTCCTTAATATGATATATAACGGTTGAGTACAAAAATATGTTCCTTATTCTCAAACTTTTTATACCTGATATGATAGCAAAGTTTTCAACAATTTAAAATATTTTAGACCAAGAGAACATATTTTTGTTGCTACGATTTGTTATGTTTATTTAGCTTATTACACTGATTGTATCCCTATCATTGGCTTTTAGTTTTAGGACTAATTTATTACCATCAAAGTCTTCATCTTTGTATACGTCAAAAAATAATTCAAATAACTCTTCTAGTACATCATGATAATCTCCAATATTTCTTTTTATTCCGAGTGAGTAGTCAACTTCTCCATTCTGCTTATCATCAATTATTTTTAGAAATGCCTCATCAGGTTCTATATACGGTTCTCCATCATCATTTTCTTTTACAAAAGCCTCATGAAGTTCAAAGCCACTTTTATTATGTACTAAATTGTTTCTTAGCTTGATAAGCTCAATGAGCAACTGATAAACTTTGTGGTTTGTATTAATAATATATTAATTGGATGTCAAAAGAGAAACGACATTTTCTAGCTTGCCCCTCAATGTCATTGAAAGCAGCCCTCGTGTTAGTAGTTTTGCATTTTCTTCATTGAAGTTTTTATTGTAGTACTCAATAATATGGTCATTAAGGCTACATTCTAATGCTGATGCAGTAGTTAATATGAATGGTACAGTATGTATTTGGCTCTCTTTAGTATCCAAAAACCAGCCGCTTTCAGATCTATATGCGGATAATATATCTAAATATGTACCGTAATAACTCTGGAATCTTTTAAGATAAATTTTTTTGTCCATATTTTATTCCTTATACATAACGTTTGTCGTGAGCAATAATTTCCCCGCTAGGGTAAATTATTGGTCTCCTCGTACTTGTTAAGTATGATTAGTAGTTTTCAATATCTAAATGATTGTTACAGAATAAAGATGCACCTGTTAAATCTGGAAATAGTGTTGAACTATTAATATTCATTCTATTAAGATATCGTAAACAATTTTGTAAATCAACAGATTTAATTGTTAGTTTTATGAGAACCATCATATGTTCTTCATTTCTATTATACTTTGGAACCCATTCCTCTAGGCTCATATTATTTGGTGCTCTTGTAAACAAGCCCCTTTGATTTACTAATCTATTATTTTCATCTGAAAATGGTCTGAAAATTTTCACTGTTGGCTTATGATTATTTATTTCTTTAATATTATTTTCTTCATTAGAAATATAATCATTTGATGATTCTACACCAGATTGCCATAAAGCAAAAATAGAAAAACTGTCTGTTTTTTCTTTAATAGCAATATTAACTGCAAAATATAAAGCAACAAAAGGTGATTCAGTCCAATCTAATAATGGAGTAAATAATCCATGATGCTGACCTAATGCCCACCAATCATTTTCACTAATTAATGGAGGAGGATTATTCCCTCTTCTAGAGCGTGTTTCATATCGAAATGCTTTTAAGTGTTTTTCTCGAAGAAAAGATGAAGGAGTATCAATAACTCTATCTAAGGTTGGTTCTAGTTTCCAATTTGAATCACCATGTCCACGAAAAATATAATCTGTATAACTTAGCATTTGTTTGTTTACAAACTCTGCAAAAGAAGTCCATGAGTTGAGTGTATACTCATAATATCCTTCATCTATCTTAACAGAATTGAATTCAGGTTCTGACATAATTGATCCTTTCTTTGCTTAACGGGGGCGCGGGTCACGGACTCCCGAATTAAAAATTTTAATTTTTCATTTGGGTGCTCTGTGCAACCGCTTGTTATCTGGCGCTGTGCGACAGATGACCAGTGGGCGTTCAGCCCGCGCCCCCGTTATCCGGTCACGCAGTGAGCGGATAACGGTTAAATAGAGCTAATAAGTTGCCGCTAGGTAACTTATTAGCTCCTATGATTTGTTATACTTCTGTCTATAAACCTTCTTCTGCTGAAACTGTTTTATTTTCTTTTACCTTTTTAGTTTCATATTTAGATTTAACTTTTTTATAATCTTTATTGGAAATTTCCATAAAAAATGTCATTTGCCACTCTCTTGCACTTGCATTAGTTTTTGTAACATTTCCAATTTTCCAGCCATCTTTATATAACTCATTTAAAGAATACTTTTGTTCATCTGTACCTTTATACCATTTTTGAAATGGTTGTAATTTACTTGTTTCATCTTTAAAGTCATTTGCAAAAAAGACTTTTATATGGTTTGCCTGTAAGGCAACAGTAACTAATAAACCTATTGTTATAATTTTAAACATAATTTTTCCTTTTAGAATGAATTAATATCTGATTTTTCTTGTTCTTTTGTTTGTTCAAGGTTTAATTGTTTATCCTTATAAACTAATTTAACAAAACAACCTGTTCTATCTGCACTTTCTTCTAAATAAATTTTTATATTTGGATATTCTGGAATAGCATCCCACGAAGTAAAATGTGATCTTTCATTTTTAACAAAAGACATTTTATAGTCTTTAGAATCTTTCCATATTGAATCATAGAATAAATAATCTGAATTTTTTGATGGTGAACCATATTTTTTAGTTAAAATATTTTCTATTTTTGTAAAATCTGCTTTACTACTAAAACAATAATCATCATCTTTGTATGTTTTTCCTACACCAACTACCGTAGTGACTTTTTTAAACTTATTTAAAGAAGCACCATAAAGAGTAAATAAACTAACGGGTTTTGGCGGATTATCAATTATTATCATATCACTATCTGATATATCTTTAAAAACAATTGATTTGTTCAATGGTTGATTAAGCTTAATACCAAATGGCTCAATTTGTTTAATATTACTAGCTTCCAATAATATTCCATAAAGTAGAACTCCTATGACAATATGTAACTTTTTCTTCATTTCGTTTTTCCTTTTGAGTATAACGGTGAGGCTGAGCTCCATTAATATAAAATTCATAAAATCCCGAAGGGTTTTCTGTATTATATCTTGATGTGTGTTCTCCTGCAAATTGTTGTATGTAGCGAAGCGTAATACGACAATTGGTAGGTTGCACGTTCAGTGCTCAGCCTCGCCGTTGTACGTGTTCGCGAAGCGGGCACGTACAACTATTTATTCAAACACATTATATACAGAAGAACCTTAAATATTAAAATAATAGTGTGTATTATTTTTTAATAAAATAGAATATTTACTTTAAAATATGGCAAAATGCAATAAAAGTAAAAAATATTATATAAAATGTCTATTATTCTTAAATAAAGTATGTGTGTTAATCGCTTTATAGAAAAATAACTGCCTAAAATGACGGTTAATCATTAGATTTACTCCATAACACACAAAAATGTCCTTAAAATAGGGAGTGGAATACATAAGCTAAAAAGAAGTTATTTAATATAGTGTATAACTGAAAGATAGAGACCGTTTGGTGGTGCTGGTTTTACTTTGTGGTTATGTTTTAGCTCAAGTTTCTCTTGCAGTTGCGTTGCATTGAGATTTAGAAGTGCTCCAACCATGAGTCTGATTTGAGAACGCAGAAATCCATTGGCTTGAAAATTAAGAACGGTATAATCTTTATGTTTATATGCAAATGCCCTATGGATGATTCGTGTACTTGAGTTTATGTCACTTCCTTGTTTCATGAAGTTTTTAAAATCATGTTTACCCATAAAAAGTTTCATATTTTCTTGTATATTTTTAAAATCAATATCTTCTAAAAATGTGACAAAATCAGATTCAAAAGGGTTTGAATCTCCTTTTTTTATGAGGTATCTGTAAGTTCTTCTTTTTGCACTGTAGCGTGCGTGAAAGTCTGAGGAGACAGTATGGACTTTTTTTATGTAAATGCTTGAAGGCAGCATTTTGTTAAGAGTATGACGAAATTTTACTAAATCTTGCCAAAACTCTGGTATATCTAGGTGACATACTTGACCTAAAGCATGTACTCCCTTGTCTGTTCTTCCACTCGCTACCAAAGAGGCGTCTATGCCCAGTTGCTTTAAAACTTGTTCTATATTTCCAAGTATGGTGTGTGGTGTCTCTTTTTGTGTTTGCGAACCAAAAAAATGTGTGCCATTGTAGGAGATTTTGAGTGCGACTCTCACTAAAACCTCTTTACAATAGTATTATGGTATATAATATAGCTAACGATCAGCCAAGGTATAGCTATGAGTGCAATAGTGTAATAGATGAAAATCTTTTGCAGAGCAAGTGTTAAACCGTAAAAAATGACAATGTATAAAAAAAGAAAAAAGTAAATGCTTGATTTATGATGGCGAGCATGGACTATGCCAATGCTAGCAACAAGAAAAAGACTAATAACTGGAAAAAGGCTCAAAAGAGTGTCTGTTATAAACATATGTCGTTTACTATCAGCTCTATCTTGGGATAACCAATAATCAAGAGGTGTTCTATATTTTGTGAGATTTGTTTTCATAGTGTCGTTGATGAGCATAACATCAAAATTTATTTGAGAAAATTTTTCTGTTGAGTAGCTATAACCCTCTCCACCTGTGAGCTTTAGCCTTAATATACCCGCATCGTTGATAAGTTGTGCTTTTTGTGCAGAAATCAAAATCTCCTCTTTTTGTTTTTTGTTAAATAAAAAGACTTTACCGTAGGTGCCATCTTCGTTTTTTGTGCCCAAATAGAGAAGCCAGTCTCCAAAGCTATTTCCAAACTCACTTGCCGTAAGATTAAACTGAGCTTCGCTTTTTTTGTATGAAACAAAGTTACTCGAGAGTACCGTTGCGTGAGGAAAAAGTATAAAAAAATCAAAACTCAAAATGAGAGTGAGCAGAAGTGCAGGTTTTAAAAGCGTTTTTAAAATTAAATTTGGCTTTATGCCCAAAGAGAAGAGAACGACAATCTCATTGTCATTTGAGAGCTTAAGGAGAGTGAGCGTTGAAGCTACAAAAAAAGTAATGGGCAGAGTGTAAAAAAGTATCTCTGGCAGAACAAAAAAATAGAGTTTTGCCATTTCCCAGATAGTCAGTTTTATGATAGCGGTATAAGTTGCTAGTTTTATTAAAAATATAACAGACGCTATGGAAAAAAGCGGTAAAAATATAGATATGAAGAGTGATGATAAATTTGCAATAATATAGTGTTTTATTTTTGTCATGCTTTAGTAGTTAGCCTGTATGTAAGAGAGAATAGGGTTCTCATAAATATACACTAAAAAAGTGGCAAGTGCCAAAAATGGAACAAAGGGAACACGTTTTTCCTCAGCAGAGCCTTTCATTACTATAAGCATTACAGGAAGTGCTAAGAGTGCTGAGAAAAAGATGGCGACTAGAGTGAGTTTCACGCCAAGGAGCGCCCCCATGGTTGCCGCTACCATAATGTCGCCTTCTCCCATAGCTTCTATAAAAGGAGTTCTGTCATAGTACTGATTCCATGAAGTTTTTGTTTTGAGACTAGCTCTATAAAGAGATGACGTAAGGTAGTAAGAGAGTATAAAACGCAGCAGAGTAAAACCTCCTGCAAAAAGAAGGGCATTTTGCAGATTGTATATCACTCCAACAATCCCCCAAGCACCGACAATGGCAAAAAACATCGCAAGGATGTTAAGCGAATCTGGAACCATTTTATATTTAAAGTCTATCATGGAGAGTGCTAAAAGCATTAAAAAACTCATGGCAATGAAAAAAGAGGGAAGCGATACACCAGATTTTAATGCAAGTATGAAAAATATAAGAGCAGAGGTGAGTTCTATGAGGGGGTATTGTATAGAAATCTTATTTTTACAAAATGAACATCTTCCTCTTAAAAACATCCATGAAAAAAGAGGAATGTTATGCCAAGGCTTTAGTTTATTGTTACAGTTGTAACAGTACGAAGCATTAAATACTACACTCTCACCTTTTGGAATTCTTAAAATAACAACATTTAAAAAAGAACCAAAAAGAAGACCAAAAACAAATATAAGTGTTAATTCCATTACTTTAATCCTCCAAAACGGCGTTCTATTTTATTGAATTTTTTGATGATTTTATCGAGCTGTTGTTCTGTGAAGTCTGGCCAGAGAGTATCACAAAAAAAGAGTTCCGCATAGGCTGACTGCCAGAGTAAAAAGTTTGAAAGTCTATGGTCTCCTCCTGTTCGAATGAGCAAATCTACATCGTGTTTACAGTCTAGCTGATTATTGAGCATCTCTATGGTTATATCTTTGTTATAAGACTTCAAAGAATTTATAGCACGGAGTATCTCATCTTGAGAACCATAATTTAAAGCCAACGATTGTACAAGTCCATCGCAGTGTTTAGTCTTTTGCTCTACCATCGCAATTGTCTGTTGTAAGGAGTTAGAAAAAGCCCTAGTGTCACCAATAGATTCAAATCGAACATTATTTTCTAAATAAATGGGAAGCTCATTGTTAAGATAATTATTGAGAAGTTTCATTAAAAATTCAACTTCAAGGCGTGGACGTTTCCAGTTTTCCGTTGAAAAAGCATAAAGAGTCAATCGCTCAATGTCTTGGGAGTGAGAACAGTAGGTTGTTATCGTTTTTACAACAGATGCTCCGGCTTCATGTCCTTTAACTCTTTTTTTTCCTTGAAGCTCTGCCCATCGACCATTTCCATCCATAATTATGGCTATATGCTTTGCTTGATTCACTGTTTACTCTGGTAACATTTTTGCATTTTCTAAAATTGAAAAAGATATTGTGAGTTTATCGTTTTTTGCAAGTTTTTGAGTTGTATCTGATGTTATGAACTCTATCTCATTTGTTTGGCTTCCAAAACTATTAGAATTTTTTAAAATATTAAGGCATACTGCGTCTAAGCTTTTCTTTTGTAGCATCGTTTTTGCATTGTTTAGAGCTACAGATTCATCCATCTCTGCTTTAAACCCAACAACAGTTATGCCATCTTTGTCAATTGAGTTTAAAATATCAACATTTTTTTTCAGTGATAAATCCCATTTTTCACCTATAACGTCTTTTTTTAATTTTCCCTCTTGCACAAAAAGTGGAATATAATCACTCACAGCTGCTGTCATAAAAAGATAGGGTTTCTTTTGTATTAGGTGAATATGTTCATCACGCACAAGTGTCGCTTTTGATAACTTGCCTTTTTTCGCTATGCGAATAGAATCTGTGAGATATTCAAGCATCTCTTGTGAATCTTCAACTTCTATTGTATGCATGCCACTGGTTAAGTCTGGTTCAAACTTTGTAGAGATTAAATTTACATCTGCACCTTTACAATAAAGTGCAGTTGCAAGTGCCGACGCCATTTTCCCACTTGAAAAGTTAGATATGTATCTTACGTCATCAATCTTCTCTATCGTGCCCCCACCAGTGACGATTACCTTTCTATCAGCCCAAAACTCATCTTTTAAAAGCTCACGCGATGTTGTCCAAAATATGTCAAGAACTTCAGCCATAGCACCATCACCAATGGTTTTGCATGCTAATTCTTTTGTTTGCGTATCTAAAATAGTGTAGTTGGAAATACCTAACATTTTTAAATTTGCTTGTGTAATGGGATTTTCTAGCATGTTTGTATTGGCTGAGGGTGCTAGGATTTTCATACCTGAAAATGCTAATGCACACTGTAGTAACATGGTATCTGCAATGGCATTTGCAAGTTTTGCTATAGTATTGGCCGTTGCTGGAGCTATAACAAATATATCTGCCCACTCTGTTGTTTTAATATGATTATGTTCACTGGCCCATGATTCATTTGTGTCATCAAGGACTAAATGAGATGTAAGTGTTTCAAATGTTAAAGGAGTTATGAATTTTTTTGCCGACTCACTCATAACTACTCTCACTTCTGCACCAGCTTTAATGAACATGCGTGTGAGTTCAAGAGTTTTGTAAACTGCTATAGAGCCAGTGACACCAAGAAGAATTTTTTTATTTTGTAGTAAAGTAGTTGGGATATTCATATAAAATCTTTAATATTATTTTTTTAATTTTATATTTTACCCAAATTTACTTAGATTTAATTTGTTTGAAATGTAGATAACTTTTTATGAAGTTTCTTTGTCATAGCATTTAGATGCTCTGCGGCAGAACCTATCTCTTCTACACTCTTGGCATTTTGAGTCGACAAGGCATTTATCTCATCAATTTGTTGTACGATTATATCAACATTTTGACCAGTGTTTTTAAAATCTTGAACAGTTCTTGCACTCGTATCAACAGCAGAATTTACAATTTTAACAGAGTTGTTTATCTTAGTCTCTACTTCTTGAGAGAGATGAGACACATCTTGAATTTCTTTTGAATTATCGTTCATATGTCCAGATACATCATTAATGGATTGTACTATGACACTAATGGTGGCGTTTATTTCAGAGAGAGATTTTTGTGTACGCTCTGCAAGTTTACGAACTTCATCAGCCACAACAGCAAAACCGCGACCATGTTCTCCAGCACGAGCAGCTTCAATCGCCGCATTAAGTGCTAAAAGGTTTGTTTGGTCTGCTATATCTGAAATTACATTGAGTATGTCTTTAACTTGAGCTGCTTCTCCTGAGAGACTATCCATCTTATGAGCGAGTTCTACTTCTAGTTCTGCACTGTTTTGAACACTAGAAGTTAGTTTGATGATGTCATTTCTTGCATCTTCTAAGTTTTCATTTGCTTTTAAAATGTCTTCTTTAGAGTTTTGAGCTTCCTCTATCGATAGGGCAATTTTTTCTTTTATATTGATTGATTTTTCTGTTGCTTTGTTTATTGCTTTTACAGATATTTTTACATTTTCACCAACTTCTAAAGATGCAGAGGAGAGTTGATTAGCTATAGAGGCATTTTCAGTTGATGAACTTTTGGCATCTGAAACCAAATTATGAAAAGAATTTATGAGATGATGTAAACCAGAAGCAATTTCTCCCATTTCATCTTTTGTTTTTAAGTTACATTGAACTCTTAAGTCATGTGATAGTGTTAGTTTTTTCATATATGCTTCTATCTTAATAATGGAAATAGATATGTTTTTACTAACGAGTATGCCCAAAATAATAATAAGTAGTAATACCATGATATTAAGAATGAGTGTGATATACATCGCGCGATTAGCTGTTTTTTCTGTTTTTTGTATATTTTTCATAAGCTCTTGAGAGAGTGTATCTTCCAATGATTTGAAAAGTTCAATTTTTTTTGTGATTGTGTCAAACCAAACTTCAGTATCAATATCAAAATCATCTGCACTTTTTGCTGTTAAAATTTTCATTGCCATCTCATCTACTTTTGGCATTACATTATTGTTAAGAATTTTGCTGTATTGCTGTTTTGCTTTTTCAGGTGCAAGAGTTTTAAAATCTTCTAAAAAAGCACTCTGTTGTGCTATGAGCTCTGTTAATTTTAATTTTCCTTCGGCTGTGATGCTTTTTGTAGCAAAAGCACCTGCTCCAACAGCTCTTTCAATTCCAATTCTTTCTTTTGCACGTAAAAAGCTAGCATAAGAAGAGAGTATACCAACGATACTTGCATCAGAAGACTCTTTAGCAATTAAACCTACAGTATTTAAAAATAGAGTGTTCATATTTGTATAGTAAGCTATAGCATCTTTTTTATCTATACTAAACGAAGATATCTCTGAGCGAATTTTTTCTAAAGATGTAGTTTGTGCCATTGCTCTTTTAAAATTCTTTTTAAAATAAGCATTTTTATCATTAAGCATTGTGACACTCTCTTGTAATGCTCTAAGTTTTACATTAGTAGACTCTCTTTGTTTAATAATCTTGTTTGAAAATTTTTTACCTTTTGAACTTAAATAACCAGCAGTCATACCTCTTTCTTTTTGAATTTCATGTGTAAAAGAAGATATGTTTATAGACAAAGTGACATATTTTTGTACCGTCATGTATTCATTTATAGTATTATTATTAGCTATTGTTATTTGAGTAACTTGGTAAAGTAGAGCCAGAGATGGAATAAAAAAGAGTATAAAAATTTTAAATTTTATACTTATATTTGATAGAAAATGCATTTAATGTCCTTATTGCTGTATGTACTATATTAGCATTGAAAATGTGTATTGTATCTTAAAATTGTATTTTATTATAGTAATTTTTAAAATAATTAGAGAGTAAATAATTATTATATTTTGTTGTGAAAAAATTTATAATAAAAATTTTTAATATGTTGCATTTTAACACGACTAATAACAAGATTACCACTCTCTACTATACCACTTGTTACAGTTGTTCCTGCTGCAATTATTACATTATCTTTTATGGTGAGAGGGGCAACGAGTTGTGAATCACTCCCTACAAAAACATTTTTTCCTATGATGGTTTTATATTTTTTGATACCATCATAGTTACAAGTAATAGTTCCAGCTCCAATATTGCTTCCCTCACCAATTTGTGCATCTCCTAAGTAGCTAAGATGACCAGCTTTTACACCCTTAAGACTCGATTTTTTTACTTCAACAAAGTTTCCTATATGAGTATCTTCTATGACTGAGGCAGGTCGAATATGTGCAAGTGGTCCTATGTCAGAATCTTTTATGATGCTATCTTCTATGATAGAACCAGATTTGATATGAGAGTTTTTAATAAGAGTCTCACCTGTAACTCTCACACCATTCTCAACAATGCACTCTCCTTCAAAAACAACACTCTCTTCTATATATATCGTTGAAGGAAGTTGCATAGTGACCCCTGACTGCATCCATCCTGTTTTAATTACATCTTGCATAATCTCTTCAGCATCTGCGAGATCTTTTTTAGAGTTCACACCTTTAAAATATTTCTCATCTACAAGTTGTGGCATGATAGTTAATCCATCTTTTTTGGCTAAAGCAATAATATCAGTAAGGTAATACTCTTTTTGGGCATTTGCATTATTTAAGAGTGGGATATACTTTTTTAAAACATCTTTACTAAATGCATAAATTCCTGCATTAACTGTTGTGGTTTGTAGCTCTTTGTCTGAAGCATCTTTTTGCTCAACAATATATTGTACCTCATGATTTTCAATAATGACACGACCGTAACCACTAGGCTCTTCTAAATCAAAAATAGACATAACAATGTCAGCATTAGCATTTAAAAATCCCTGCAAAGCATCAGTAGTCACGAGAGGCATATCTCCATTGAGTACCAAAACTTTCTCGTTTTTTGGATTGAAATTTTTCATGGCTCCACCAGTGCCTGGAAAATTTTCACTATCTTGCACAACAAAATTAACATCATTAAAAAAAGCTTTCATTTGCTCTTTTACAGCTTCTTTTTGATGTGCAACGACAACAGTTACATCATTAGAAATCTTTTGAGATATTTTAATTATATGGTAGAGCATCGGTCTGCCACTAATGTTATGAAGAACTTTTGCCGTAGATGATTTCATACGGCTTCCTTTTCCTGCTGCTAAAATTATGATACTGATTTTTTCTTTCATGGTACCTCTTTTGTGATTGTAAATTCGTCAGCTATTGAATCATCTGAAGTTAGAAATTTGGATGTAAGTGTTGTTGGTGTTATCTCTAAAATGAGAGAGCCAAGTTTGGCAAAACTGTATGGCATTGCTGGGTGTTTGAGTGTAGCAACATCTATTTTTGCAGAAGAGCCACAAATAAGATAGATAGTACCGCTATTTTTCTTTTTTGTAAGTGATTTTGTATATCCTGTTTTTCTGTCTTGAACAATATTCTTTTGCGAAAATGTATCGCTTGTACCAAGGTGGTTAATCATGAGTTTAGAGCGTTCATACCCATGTGAGTGCCCACTAAGAACTAAATCAACTCCAAATTCATCAAAGATAGGTACAAAATTTTCACGCATATATGTCATTCTTCCACCACTATTACTGCTATTATCAGACTTGTGTCCCCCATCTGTGTATGGTGGCGTGTGAAATGCAACAACTACCCAAGGTTTTGTGTTTGCTTGTAAATCTTTTCTAAGCCAATTTGCCATAGATCCATCGCTTGAGAGACTTGGGTGTTCACTATCTAACATTACTAAGTGAAGATTACCATTGTCTATGGAGTAGTATTCATCACTACCACTTGGTACACCTCCGGCTTCTCCTTTTTGTGGAAAATCCCAAATATCGTAAAATGCCCATCGTCTGGCATCATGGTTTCCAGTAACAGCCCAAGGAACAAAACGTTTTACAAGTTCACTGTATGGCTTAAAAAGTGCTTTATTGTATTGAGCTTGAGTACCACTTCTGTAAGCATTATCACCCAAAAGTACCCACATATTGAGTTGTGTAAAATCATGATGAATATAATCTAGCATAGAATCATAAACTTCTTGTTGCCCTTTTGTGACATCTCCACTATCTCCTATGACCCAAATTCTCTGTTGTTTATTACTCTTACAAAGTGTTGTAAAGCTTCTTCCCTTGTTATCAATTTCTAGAGATTTTGATTTTACAGAGTAAAAATATCTTGTACATTCTTTAAGCTGTGTAAGTTTTAAAGTATGTTTTTTTCTCTTAATTGTCTCAAGTAAATGATGTGTAAGGTTATTTTCAGTAGTTGCATAACTCACTTCACCTATTTCCTTTTGTGGTGTTTGAAATTTAATAGTTATAGAGTTCTTAGTCTGCATGACCATATAAGGTTCTCGAGTGACAAACTCCCAACTTCCATAAGCGACATCTATAAAACGTCCTACACCATAGATGGTGACAAGTATAAGAAGAGAGAGAGCTATTTTTTTAAGAATATTTTTCAAATTTTTTCCTTCATTTTGGAGTAAATAAAAAGTGTTGAGAAGACCCCAACAAGAACACCGGCAAAGACATCACTTAAAAAATGGTCATTTGCCAAGATTCGACTCATTGCCGTAAAAATTGCCACACTTAACCAAATATATATATATTTTGGAAAAAGTATACCCATATAAGTAAAAAGAGCAAACATTGTTGTTGTGTGACCAGAGGGGAAAGAAGTGTTTGGGGTGGAGTCATGTAGAAGTATTGTGAGTTGATAGTGTAAATTTTGCATAAAATTAAAGTCAGGGTTTTGAAAAAATAAAAATCCAAATCCATCTTCACCATTTTCTAGCTTCCAAGGTCTAAGTCTTGCAAAAAACATTTTCATTACAAGGCTTATAAGACCTGAAAAAAGATTTATATATAAAAGAAATAAATATCGTTGTTTGTAAAGGGTATTTTTTTTTATGTAGGTATAGTAAATAGAGCCTAAAATAGCTATACTTATATACCATTGGGATTCTCCAATTATACTTGCTGTTTTTCCAAACTGCTTGTAAGTATCTGCATGTTTTATGAAATAAAGAGAGATATTTTTGTCTAAATAAAAGTATGAGATAAAAATTAGCAAAAAAAGAATGCTTGAAAAAATTAAAACTCTTTTTTTTGAAAATATCATTGTAATCCCTGATAATTAAAACACTTTACCAATTTTATTGAATCCTTGTTTTGATTGAATTGTACAATATTAAAGCCCTCTAAGAGCTTGATTTTATTGCAGTTTAGATATTTTTTTATATCTTTATGAAAAAATCCAACATCTATAATGATTATGTCTTTTCCAATCGGAGATTTTTTTTGCCAAAGATCAAATTGGTCTATTTTTTTATCTAAAACAAAGAGGTCTGAGTTGTATTTTTCGTTATAAAACAAAGAACGAGAGGCTAAAGTCCAATTTAAAACACCAAGTGCCTCTTTTGTCGGATTTTTTATATAACTATTTGCTTCTTTCATAATTTTATTAAAGCCATAGATATCAAGCTGCAATTTGTCATTTTTAAGAGGAATGACTTTTGTTGCTACTTCTAAGTATATAAGAAGTGATAGTACTATACCAAAGGCGATGGAGATTTGTATATATTTTTTCCATCTTTGTGATTTTTCATAAAGAAAGTAGCTTCCTATAGGGATAAAAAGAAGATAAAAAAGAGCACTCCAATGAGGTAGGGCAGTTTTATATAAAGAGGAGTATGTAAAAAAAAGATAAAGTGTTAATCCAAATAAAGAAGATAAAAACAGTTTGTCATTTTTAGATATAAAGGCACGAAAAAGACCATAAAATGCCACACCAAAAAGAAGAGGATTATAAGCTAAAACTTGAGCAAATAGAGACTTTACAAAGTTTTCTAGATTTATATGAGAATTACCAACAACATGTTCACTCTGAAAGGTAAAACTTATCCAATGATTTTGCATGTTCCAGTAAATAACAGGAGAGATTATAAAAAAAGCGATAAGTATAGCAAGAAAAAGTTTTGGAGTTGTAAAAATATCGTAACGTTTTTTTATAAAAAAATAGAGTATTATAGGAACTAAAAATAAAATAGCAGTATATTTTGCAAGACCTGATAAACCAAGTAAAATAGATAAAAAAATCCAGTTTTTCAAAGAACTATCTTTTTCTAATCTAATTGTCACAAAGATAATAGGCACTATAAAGAAAAAAAGTAGAGTATCTGGCATAAGCATTAAAAACAGAGCATTAAATATAAGTGCTGCATGGAGTGCTATTATAGCAATGAATGCTTTTGTACTGTTTTGCTCAATCTCATAAAGCAATATGTAGAGAAAAAGAGAGCTAAAAAATCCAATACTTATGGCACTCACACGAGCACCAAACTCATCTACACCAAAAATAGAGGTAAAAAAGTACTGTGTCCAACCGACAAGAGGAGGGTGGTCAAAGTAGCTCCAATCTAAATTTTGTGCATATAAAAGATAGTGTGCTTCATCTACACCAAGACCAAGGTATGATGCAATGAGTAGCCGAATAATGGCTACAAAAGTTATGAAAAATAAAAAAGGTTTATGTTGTTTAGCTAAGTGCATCAAGTTTGAATTTAAGTGTATTAAAAACCCAATCAGGTGTAATTATTTTGATGCACTGGTTATCACTACATGGTGTTTTTCTATGGTTGGATGCACTTACACAAGGAGAACAATTCATACCAGCAAAGATAGGAGTAGTAGGCCCAAGTGAACCATATAAGGCGGGTGTTTCAGGTCCAAAAATAACAAAAGTATGCATATCAGTAATGCTTGCAAAATGAGCTGGTCCAGAGTCATTTGTAAGCATAAAGGCAGAGACAGAGTAAAGAGCTGGAAGTTGTAAAAATTTTACCGCACCAGCAAAGTTGATACAACGAGGAGAATTTACATAATTAGCCAAAAGTTGTGCTCCATCTTTTTCAGAAGGTGCACCTGTGAGTAAAACAATAATATTCTCATTAGCAGAGAGTATTTTATGAATGACATCACCATAGTTTTCTCTGTCCCATCTTCTTTGTGGTAGAAGGTCTGAAGCATTAGAATTAACCAAAACTATATGGTTTTTATCTTTTTGGAATCCTTCATACATAATACTTACTGTGGAAATAACAGCTTTTTTCTCTTCATCACTAATAATTGCTTTTGCAATTTTTGTTTCAGCATCAGGAATAATACGTTTTGTAAATGGAAGTTCTTTTTTTTCACTTAAAAGTGCATCAACAAGTGCTATGAAATTTTTTGTAATATGTTGGTGTGGATTATATGCAACTTTGTGTGTTAGAAAATCTCCACGATAAAGTCCTTCGTTGTGAAAAGAGTGAAACCCTACACGGTTTACTGCTCCACTAGCAGCTGTTAGAAGGGCTGTAAAACGAGAAAAAAGCTCTAAATCTATAACTGAGTCTATCTCTTTTTCTCTACACCACTTTAAAAATTCAAAAGATGTTCTTGCAATTTCTGTAATACCACTCTCATCAATAGTAAAAATATTTTCTTCTTTTACTGTACCTAAAAGTTGCAAAGAGACTTTGTTTTTAGAAAAGATAACAAAGTATAACTCACCTTCGATGTTCTTTTTGAGTTTTCTCATCGCAGGATCAACTAAAATCGCACTCCCCATTTCAGAGAGTTCTATGAGAAGTACATTTTTAGGTTTGAGTATTGGAGGTTCTATAAAGAAATCTGTTACTTTTCTTATGAGTGTACCTGTAAATGTAAGTGGCACTCCTGCATAATGGTCTATATTTCTCATTGTATCTACATTCATTGTATCCCTTTATAATTTATGTTGTTTTTTTACTTTTTATCCAAAAATAGGAGCCTGGTAAGGCACTTATAATAAGGAGTAATCCATAGAGTATACTCATAGCGAGGATTTTGGTTTGGTCTGCTCCCACAAGCATAAAAACACCTATCATAGCTCCTTCTCGAATTCCCCAACCAGCAAGTGAAAGAGGTACTATAGTTAGTAGAAATACAGGTGGTACAGCAATGAGAAGTGTTTGAAAACTCAGTTCCAGACTCAGGCTCAACGAGAGTCCATACATCGTTAAAACAGAGAAAAAGTGTACAATCACGGAGATGCCAACATGTTTTAAAAGCAGTGCTTTTGAGCTGTAAAGAGCGTTGAGTCTCTTTGCTAACCTATGAAAAAGATTTAAAAATTTATAATTTGCTAAAAAATGGATTTTGTCAAAAACAAATAGAGAGATAAATCCAATGATACCAACAAGCGCAATGAGAATGATGAGCTGTGAAAAATCACTTTTAAAAGTTCCATAAAAGAGTAAAGAGGCTAGAAGGTTTAGAACTAATAGACCAACTAAACCGACAACTCTATCGACAAAAACACCATAAAAAGCATCTTTTTTATCATAGCCTTTTCTTGTCAAATCAAGCATTCGAATGGCGTCACCACCTATGCTTGATGGAAGTACTTGGTTAAAAAACGCACCTTTAAAGTAGCTCTGAACATAAAAAGAGAGTTTTTCTTTAAAGACTAATAGTTGTGATATTTTAAACCATCTGTAGGCCGCTAAGTAGGTGGACGTGAGTTGCATTATAAGTGCTACGAATATCCAACCTCCATGACTATTAGCGAGGAGTGCAAAGAGGGTGTTAAAATCTATGTGTAGAAATAGATAGTAAAAGATAGCAATAGTAATAATAACTTTAATGATATTTTTCATGAATGCTAATTTTATCTAAATTTCATTAATCTGGGTTAAAAGTTTCATTTTTTTAATGCCTGTGAAACTCTATACGTATAAAAAACTCTTTTATTTGGAATGACAACGTAGGTATCTATAAGTTTGACGTTTTTAAAGTTCTTTTTGAGAAGTTTATCTCTCTTTTCATCTCTACATAAAACTAAACCATCTTGTAGATAATCTTTTTTTCGCCACATATCATACTGAGAGTAACGTGAATCTATAGCTACATCAGTATCTGGATGATTTGGTAGGTAGTATTTTATATAAGCAGCTGTAGATAGGTGTGCACCGTAGAGTTTATCTCCCTTTTTTATAAACTGAGAAAATCTTTGTACTATTTTGTCACTTGCATACATTCTATCTTGAAAAACATCAAGAAAAAAGAGTAAACCAACTCTTCCTATCAGTGTAAAGGTTATGGCAATCATCACACCCACTCTTAAAGACTTTTTTAGCTCATATTTTGAAATAATATAAGCAACAAAAACAACACCGCCAACATAGGCTGGAGCAGCATAATTGAGTGCCATAGATTTATAAATGCTTTTGTATAGAAAAAAACCTATAGTTAAAGCTGCACTAAGAGTAAAAAAGAAAATTTTATCATCTCTAAAGTATAACTTTTCTTTATAAAGATAAAAGAAGAGTATCCATGCAAAAACAGGAGAAAAAACACCAAATTGTCCAACAATAAACTCTATAATAGTACCAAAATTGACTTTAAAACTATCAGTAGAACCGTGATGGAGTTGAAAATCAAAACTTATCCAATCATGTTGATAATTCCACCAAATCATTGGTGATACAACAATGGATGCTATAAAAATAGTAATATAAAGTTTGTAATTAAGTAAAATATCACGTCTTTTTAAAAGTAAAAAAAGTAGTAAACTTGATACTAAAAGAATGGCTGTATATTTACTCAGCATCATGAGACCAAGCATTATACCTGTTAAGATGTAATCTATAAGCTTATCATAAAAAATAGCTTTGTATGAGTAGTATAAAGAGAGTGTCCAAAAAAGTATAAGTGGTGCATCGGGTGTTGTAATGATATAACCAGCATTAACAACAATGACACTTAAAAATATCACAACACTATTTAAAGCTGTTTTTTCATCAGCAATTTCTTTAGTGAGTTTGTAGACATAGAGTGCTGATAAAGACATTGAAAATACATTTACTAGTCTCACACCCCACTCACTTTGAGATACGAAATTTGTGAGATAAATCATATAAGCTATCATAGGAGGATGGTCATAATAGCCTGTTTGAAGATGATGGCTCCACATCCAATAATATGCCTCATCACCATGCAAGGGTAGAAAAGCATTATAAATTGTACTGAGCAGTGCCATAATGATTATGAGGGCATAAGCTTCTTGTTTACTCTTTGCGATAGAAAAAATCCTTTTTTTGAATATAAAATTATACTCTAATTTTAAAAAAGATAGTACAAAAGATCAAATTAGAATTTAAAAATAAGAGGAAAATTAAAAGCAAATATTATATAAGACTAATAACTTTTGTGGTACTATAAGGCAATTATAATTTACTACAAGGCTTTTAAATGGATTTAGGTACGGTCATTGGTATTGTTTTGATTATAGTACTGCTCGCAGGTGCTATGACTATGGGTGTTGGGGTCGGTGCCTATATTGATGTTCCTTCTGTCCTTATTGTTGTTGGTGGTAGTATCGGGGCCTTGATGATCTCTTTTAAACCAAGCCAGATGAAACAGTTTACAAAAATATTTATGAAAGCGATAAAACCTGGTGAAGAAGATGTTAGTGAGCTGATTAAAAAGCTTGTAGAGTTTGCTACTAAGGCGAGAAAAGATGGTATTTTGGCTCTTGAGGGTGATGTAAATAATGAAGAGAATGAATTTTTAAAAAAAGGTCTCTCAATGGCTATTGACGGTAATGAGCCAGACTCTATTCGTGAACTTTTGGAGATAGAGATGGAGCAGACAAGTAATCGTCATAAAATCCATAGTGGTATTTTTAATCAGTGGGCAGGTCTTGCAGGAGCTATGGGTATGGTTGGTACACTTATTGGTCTTGTTGCCATGCTTCTTAATATGGCAGATCCCTCAGCGATTGGTCCATCAATGGCTGTTGCTCTTCTAACCACTATGTATGGTGCGATTATTGGAAATGTATTTGGTACACCTATATACAATATATTATCGATTAGAAATGATGAAGAGACAACAATAAAAGAGATGATTTTATCTGGTATTATGTCTATTCAATCTGGTGATGCACCACGAGTTTTAGAGGCAAAACTGCTTGCTTACTTAGCACCAAATGAACGTGTGAGCCAGTTTGACTAATGGCTAAGAAAAAATGTCCCGAATGTGAAGAGTGTCTACCAGCTTGGCTTGCTGCCTTTGGAGATCTCATGTCACTTCTTTTATGCTTTTTTGTTCTTCTTCTCTCTATGAGTAGTATGGATGCAAAAAAAATCTCAGAGGCTATAGGCTCTCTCTCTGGTGCAATGAGTGTTTTAGAGGGTGGAACAAAAACAGAAATATCTAAAAAACGTATACAAGAATCAACTCCTATAGAATCTCAAGATGAGACAAGTGAAACGGTCAATAGAGTGCAACAAGCTGCTGGTGATGCCAATGAAATGATGCAAGAGAGCCAAGGCAAGACCATAACAGTAGAAGAAGCACAAGAAGGTTTTGTTATTAAATTACCAGCAGCACTTTTATTTAAAGCAGGGAGTGCTACTATTGAGAATCAAGATGCACTTCTATTCTTAAAACGTATGGCTCTTATTATTGAAGAGTTACCAAATGAGATGGAAGTAAGTGTTCAAGGTCATACAGATAATACTGGTCCAGGAGCAAATAGTATATATAAAGATAATTGGGAACTCTCAACAGCTCGTGCAATTTCTGTACTTCATGAACTTGTTTTAGATGGAGTTGAACCAAAACGTCTTAGTGCATCAGGATTTGCTGATTATAAACCAGTCTCCACAAATGCAACACAGAGCGGAAGAGAGCAAAATCGTCGTGTGGAACTTCATTTTTACTCTCCAAAAAGTGAAAAAAAGAACAAAGCAGTTACATCAGTTCTAGATCAAGCAGCAGGAAAATAATGTTAAAACTACTGCTTCTTCTTGTAGCTTTTTCATCTTTACTTTTTGGTGAGCAGAGTGTTACAATACCTACAATGAATTTTGAACTTTCTGCTCCAAGTTCTCCACAACAACTAGTCTCCTCCTTAAATGTACTTGTTGTATTAACACTACTCTTTTTAGCACCATCAATGGTACTTGTTATGACAACATTTACGCGTTTTGTTATAGTTTTTGGCTTTTTACGCCAAGCATTAGGTACACAACAAGTGCCACCCACACAGTTACTTGTTATGCTTGCTATGATTTTAACTTTTTTTGTGATGGAACCGGTTGGAACAAAGGCATATGAAGCAGGTATAAAACCATATATAGCCCAAGAAATAGGTTATGAAGAAGCATTTACAAGAACAACAATGCCTTTTAAAAACTTTATGATAAGAAATACAAGAGAGAAAGATTTAGCACTGTTCTTTCGTATAAGAAAAATGCAAAATCCTCAGAGTGTTGCAGATGTCCCCCTCTCTATAGTAATTCCAGCTTTTGTTATTAGTGAACTTAAGACTGCATTTGAGATAGGATTTTTACTCTTTTTACCCTTTCTAGTGATAGATATGGTTGTTGCTTCCATCCTTATGTCTATGGGTATGATGATGCTTCCACCGGTTATGATATCACTTCCCTTTAAAATACTCATATTTGTACTTATAGATGGTTGGAACTTACTTATTGGAAACCTTATAGCCTCTATTAAATAAAGGATGTGTATAATGTCACATAATAATAATTAGGAAAGTAATTGGATTGTAAATATTTTGGTGAATGTGGTGCATGTCAAGTTTATGATCTTGGATATGAAGCACAGTTAAATGAAAAATTGGCATTAAATAAAGAGAGATTTTTTTCATTTTATACAAAAGAGATAAGTCTATTTAAATCACCTTCATCACACTACAGGGCTCGTAGTGAGTTTAAACTTTGGCATGATGGCGACGCTATACATTATGCAATGAATCATATTAATAAAAAAGATGTTATTCTCGTAAAAGAATGTCCACAAGTTAATGAACATATAGCAGAATTAATGCCAAAATTGTTAGAAGCTATAAAAAAGAAAAAAATAGACTTTAAACTTTTTGGGGTTGATTTTTTAAGCTCTAGCAGTGGTGAAATTGTTGTCTCTTTACTCTACCATCGACGACTTGATGAAACATGGAGAAATACAGCCTCTGTAATTGCTAAAAATCTTAATATTTATATTATTGGACGTTCACGTAAACAAAAAATGACCATTGGACAAGATTATATAACAGAAACATTAAAAATTGCAGGGAACCTCTATTCTTTTCATCATATTGAAAATAGTTTCACACAACCAAATTCAAGAGTTAATGAACAAATGGTGCAATGGGCAATAGATAAATTTTCTGCAATAAGTGGGGATTTACTTGAACTATATTGTGGTGCAGGAAATTTTACGATACCCTTTGCAAGTCTATTTGATAAAATTCTTGCCACTGAGATTTCTAAATCTTCTATTAATGCAGCCAAAGAAAATATGAGACTTAATAATATTTCAAATATTGAATTTGTTCGAATGAGTGTAGAGGAGTTTGTATCTGCTCTTGATGGTGTAAGAGAATTTCGACGTATGAAAGAGATAGATATAAATTCTTATACTATCAATAGTATTTTTGTTGACCCACCAAGAAGTGGCATGGATAATGACTCTTTAACATTTGCATCAAGGTATGAACATATTCTTTATATCTCTTGTAATCCTGAAACATTAGTACGAGATTTAGAAAGTTTAAGTAAAACACATAAAATAAACGATATGGCACTTTTTGATCAGTTTCCATATACACATCATGTAGAAATGGGTGTAAAATTAATAAAAAAGGGCTAAGATGCGATATATATTTTTTATAACATGTCTTCTTTTTACTCTCTCCTATGCAGATGGAGTAAAAAAAATAGAGTTAATTGTTAAAGATATTGCCAAACTAAGAAGCGATTATAATACACAGACTCTAGTACTAAAAACATATAAATTAAAGATTCAAACACTCAAAACACAAAATAAACAACTTAAACAAAAGATACATCTTTTAGAAAATAAAAAAAAGTGTAAAAAATATGTACGAGTAAACCCGTTTCCCGATTTAAAAATGAAGCATACATATAGATATATTAAGGCTTTATCATTTCGTTTAAAACGGGATGCTAACATCTATAGTACTATTAGAGGCATAAAACTTTTTAAATGGGAAAAAGGAACATCATTTACTTCAAATGTGAGGTCTGATGGATGGATTAAAATTACAGGATATTTTGTAAATAAAATCTGGAAAAAATCACAAAAAGATTTATGGGTTGATATGAAAGATACCATAGTTAGAAAATAAGCTCGAAGGTTTAATAATGAAAAAGATATTAATTATAAGTGATGACGAAGTTGGAGAACATTTTATTCAGCGAGTCAATGAGACATTTACAAGTGAGAATATCTACTATATTGTACAGACTAAAGCAAAAGAGTTTAAGGATACTAACCCTGCTCGTTTTAAATTTTATGAGTTTGACCCTACAAGTCTCTATAAACTTGCGAATTTACTTAAAATGGAATTTATTCAAGTTTTTATAGCAATGGAGAATCAAATTGATGTTGAAAACACCATTAAAAATATTCGTGCTATTAAAAAACAGTTACGTGTTATTGTTTTAAATAAATGGAAGATGCAAAATGAAGACGCTAATGTTGTTTTAGTGGACTCTAATGAACTTGTTGCTTCTCGCTTGTTAGACTACCTCCCCAATGTACCAGTAATAGCCCAAAATGTTGGAATAGGTGAGGGTGAAATTATGGAAGTTCTTGTCCCATTTGGCAGTTCCTTTGTTTATCGCCATATAGGTGTTATTGAGCAAAATAATTGGAGAATTGTAGCTATATATCGAAATAGAAAGTTAGTTATGCCCTCACGCAGACGAATGATACAACCAAATGATCTGCTTATACTCATTGGGGAACCAGCTGTTTTAAAATCTGTTTATCGTGCTATTAAACGAGAACTTGGACAATTTCCTGAACCTTTTGGTACAAATATTTTACTCTATATAGATATGAATATCATAAAGCATAAACATATTGAAGAACTTGTACGCCGTGCTGTTTTTGCACATAGAAAATTTAAACATGATTTAATCATTAAGGTTGTTAATCCTTCAAATATAGAAATTCTTCAAATGATAAAAGAGTATAGAGATATTAATATTGTTATAAATATAGATTATGACAGTATTAATTTAAAAAATGTTTTTCATAATGATATCAAATCATACCATATTGGATTGGTTATAGTTTCGCGAGAAATGTTTGGAGATTACTATGTAAGAAATGTCCTGTATGAGGCTCATGTTCCAGTGCTAAAACTTTCAAATAGAAAATTCTCAACACTCAAAGATGCTGCAATAATTCTCTCTGACAATAGAGATCTTGAAAAAATTTCATCTACTATATTTGATATATCAGAACAACTGAATTTTAATATAGAAATCTATAATTACATGAATGAGCACCAAGATGAGAAAGAGCAGGTTATAGAGCATTATAATAATCTCTCAACAATTTTTTCAAAAAGTATCAAAGTTTTTCAAGAGAGTGAAAACCCAATTAGAAAGTTGAAACAAAAAAAGAATTTTGTACAAATTTTGCCATTTACTAGAAAATTAACGACACACCATATTACATCACTCTTCTCTATAGATAGTGAGAAACTATATTATAAACTAGATGAATATCATCAAATTTTTATACCTGTACAGCTTTGATTTAGCAACTTGTTAGTATAAATTGAGTATTATTTACATAAAATCTTTATGGTTTTATTAATATTATAGATTTGGAAATAAAATGCAGGTAAATATACCACTAAAACAAGTAGTCGATAGCTCATACAGTATTATAATAGAACAATTGCAGGAGATACATTTTGATACAAAGGTGGCGATAGTTACTAATCCAAAAGTGGCTGGTCTTCATCTTTCATATCTCTTAAGTAAAGTAAGTGCCAAAGAGCTATATATTATCACTATTGCTGATGGAGAGGAGTATAAAAATAAAGACTCAATAGATACTATCCTTGAATCACTCTTTAATCACCGTTTTAATCGTAAATCTATGCTTATTGCTTTTGGTGGTGGTGTTATTGGTGATATGACAGGCTATGCTGCAAGCATCTATCAAAGAGGCATAAATTTTGTTCAAATTCCAACAACACTGCTCTCTCAGGTAGACTCAAGTGTAGGAGGAAAGACAGGTATAAATAATAGATATGGAAAAAATTTAATAGGTTCTTTTCATCAACCAAAATCTGTACTAATTGACCCATTTTTTCTCTCAACTTTAGCCCCTAGAGAGTTTAGTGCAGGAATGGCAGAAATTATTAAAATGGCAGTAACATTTAATAAAGATTTTTTTTACTTTTTAGAGAGTGCTGATGTTCATGATGAAAATATTTTAAAAGAAATCATAAAAAAAGCAGTTCAAACGAAGGCCTCAGTTGTTGCAAAAGATGAGAAAGAACACGGTATAAGAGCAGCTCTTAATTATGGACATACTTTTGCGCATGTGATAGAAAAAGAGACAGAATATAAAACATATCTTCATGGAGAAGCTGTTGCCATTGGGATGGTAATGGCAAATTGTGTCGCTGTTAAGATGGGTTTAATGAGTGATGAAGAAGCAGATAGCGTAAAACAATTACTTGAAAAATATAATCTTCCAACAGAATATACTATGAAAAACACTGCTCTTTTTTATGAAACTTTTTTCTTAGATAAAAAGAGTTCAGATACAAGCATAACTTTTATATTACCATCTTCTATAGGCAATGTAAATATTACAGATAAATGTGATAAGAATCTTATTTTATCTGTTTTAGAGACGTTTTAAAGGCAAAGGGGCGAACGCAGTGAAATTTTTTTATTTTACCTTATTTTTTGTATGCTCTTTGTCTGGACAGATACAGAGCGAAGAAACAAATAATTCAATTACTATTCAAAAAAACATTAAACAAGCATATAAAAAATCTCAAGATATTACACGACTTGAGAGTGAGTTAGAGAGTTTAGAATCTCAAATATCAGAAGACAATAGTTGGTTAAAGAGTTATGCTTCGTATTTAACTTCTTTAGAAGTAAAAAAGAATCTTAAAAAGATAAAAAAACGCATAAAGTATCTTAAGAAACATGCAAAAAATCAAAGTAGCAGAGATGAACTCAATGCTCTTGTATCAAAAGAAAATATTTTAACCTCTCAAGTTGGTATGCTTAAAGGTGAAAATGAAGCACCATTTTCTGAACTTATAACACCCCCAACAATCGCAGAGTTTGGTAAAATTAGTAACCCATTTGATATTTTCACTGGTTTTTCTCTTATTAAAACACTCAATATTAACTTCGAAGAGTACAAATTAAAAAAAGAGAGTTTAGAGAACCTTATCGGTCTTTTAAGAGACGAAATTTATATATATAAACAGTTAGACGATATGGCTAAAGATAAAAAATATCAAAAAAGTTTGAAGTACAAGACACTCCAGTTAGATAGACTTACAACTGCCTTAGATACAATTAATGTTACTTTAAATGTCTACCAAAAGCGTTTAGAAATTACTGAAATAAATATTAATAAAGGTATAGAAAAGCAGATGTATGGTCTGATGCGAATAGGGACTATTGTACTAGTAGTTTTTTTAATTTTTTTCCTATTAAAGCTTGTTGTGAAAAAGTACATTATTGATAATGATAGATTTTATATGGCAAATAAAATTATAACATTTACGAATTTTACTATCATACTATTAATTCTCTTTTTTAATTATATAGAAAATGCTGCATACTTAGTTACTATTTTAGGATTTGCATCTGCGGGTATTGCAATTGCTATGAAAGATTGGTTTATGAGTCTGCTTGGATGGCTTGTGATTGTTTTTGGCGGAAGTGTGCATGTTGGTGATAGAATTCGTGTTGACATGGATGGTATGAAGTATGTTGGAGATGTCTTAGATATCTCACTTTTACGAATGACTATTTTAGAAGATATAACACTTACATCTATTATGCAAAATCGTCGTGCTGGTCGTATTATTTTTATACCAAATAATTACATTTTTACACGAATGCTAGCAAACTATACACATAATTCTTTAAAAACAGTTTGGGATGGTGTAAAGATTACTATTACTTTTGATTCTAATCATAAAAAGGCTATGCACCTTGCCAAAGAGATAACAAAAAAATACTCCAAAGGGTATACAGATATTACAAGAAAACAGCTCAATAAACTCAGACAAAATTATAGTCTTAAAAATACAAATGTAGAACCGAGAATATATTCATTCATAGAACCAAATGGACTAGACATAGAAGCATGGTATTTAACGAATGCTTATGGTACTTTGACTCTTAGAAGTGTTATATCTACAGAAATTGTTGATGCATTTAATAAAGAAAATGACATAACCATTGCTTACCCAACACAAAAACTGCATGTTGCTATGACACATGATGAGACAGCATCACACCAACATGAGATAGTATAGATGAAAAAAAAAGTATACTTTAAAACTTTTGGATGTAGAACAAATATATATGATTCACAAGTAATGATGCATAGTATGCATGAGTATGAGGTAACAGAGAATGAAGCAGAGGCTGATGCCATTGTTATTAACTCTTGCACAGTAACAAACGGAGCTGATACACATGTGCGTTCTTATATTTCGCAAGTAGAGAAGGGAGAGAGTGACGCGAAACTTTTTTTAACGGGTTGTGGGGCACACACAAAAGGTGAATCATTACTTAAGGAAGGTCGAATTCATGGAGTTTTTGGTCAGAGTGAAAAAGAAAAGATAGATTCTTTACTTAAAAAAGAGCAACCCTTTTATGACCCTGGTGATTTGAATCATATAGATGATGTGATTGTTGATGAGTTTATTGGTAAAAGTAGAGCTTTTATAAAGATACAAGAGGGATGTAATTTTCGATGTTCGTATTGTATTATTCCTTATGTCCGTGGTGATGCCAGAAGTATGAATGAAAGTAGAATTTTAGAACAAGTGAGTCGCCTTGCTTTAAATGGTTTTGGAGAGTTTATTTTAACTGGTACAAATGTTGGCTCTTATGGACAAGATAAAAAAACATCACTTGCTAAGTTGATGAAAAAAATTTCTTGCATTCGGGGTGTTCGGCGTATTCGTCTTGGAAGTGTAGAACCGATTCAAATTACCGATGAGTTTAAAGAGATTTTAGATGAGCCTTGGATGGAAAAGCATATGCATATTGCTCTACAACATACCTCTCCTTCAATGTTGAAGCTTATGAACAGACGCAATATGTATAAACAAGATAGAGAACTTTTTGAAATTTTAGCTGATAAAGGTTATGCAATAGGGACAGATTTTATTACAGGACATCCAGGTGAGAGTGAAGAATTATGGCGTGAAGCGATACAAAATGCATCATATCTACCATTGACACACTTACATGCCTTTACATACTCAAAACGTGATGGTACACCATCTGCAACAATGAAACCAGAGGTAAAGGCAAAGATGGCTAAAGAGAGATTGCATGAGATTCAAGCTTTAATTGAGAGTAAAAATTATGAATTTAGAAAGGCTTACCGTGGAGAGCTAGATGTTCTTATAGAATCTCAAAAAGATGGACTGTATCATGGACTTGATCAATATTTTAATAAAATTATTGTAGAGTCTAAGGACGATTTAGTGGGAAACTGGATTACCCTATCACAGTATGAAGTCAAAAAGGATGGTAATTATGCAAGCATCTAAAACAAATCGAATAGCTCTTTACATATCTGCTCTTATTATTATAATGCTTGTGCTTTTCGCCATTTTACGAGATAATGCTCAATATATTACTCTTGCAAAAGCAAAAACAATGCTTCAAGAAAAACATGTAGAAAAAATTGTTGCAACAAAAAAATATGTGTATCTCAAAAGTCATAATGGCTACTATAAAATAGCTTCATCACAAGTTACTCCAAAAATGTTTATAAATTATAAGGTTGAAGTAGGGAGTGAATCTCATATACTGATTTTTATTCTTATTGTTGTGATTATCTTAGGTTTAGGTTCTTTAGCACTGAAAATATGGCAAAAAAAAGAGGGCTTTCATATAACAAGTAAAGGCATTATTAAAGATGTAAATGAGAGTCAAATACAGAGGGACAGTGGTGTCGTAGAAGCTATAAAAAGTGATGTGAGCTTTGATGATATTGGTGGTATTAGTGATGTTAAGATAGAACTCGAAGAAATTATAGATTTTATGAAAAACTCAAAACGATATAAAGACTTTGGTGCTCGTATGCCTCGGGGTGTACTCTTAATTGGACCCCCTGGAGTTGGTAAGACAATGATAGCAAAAGCTGTAGCATATGAGGCAGGTGTTGCATTTTATTATCAAAGTGGAGCCTCGTTTGTGCAAATATATGTAGGAATGGGTGCAAAAAGAGTACATGAACTTTTTTTAGCAGCAAAAAAAAATGCTCCGAGTATTATTTTTATTGATGAGATAGATGCAGTTGGAAAAAAGCGTGATGGAAGTAGAAATGATGAACGAGAAGCTACACTTAACCAACTCTTAACTGAAATGGATGGTTTTGAGGGTTCTAGTGGTGTAATAGTAATCGCCGCAACAAACAAGATAGAAGTTTTAGACTCTGCACTTTTACGTGCTGGGAGATTTGATAGACGTGTTTTTGTAGAATTGCCAACAAAACAAGAGAGAGAGTCTATAATAAATAAATATTTGCAAAAAATTCCACATATTGATTTAGATGTTCATGCTATTTCCAATATGACAGTAGGCTTTAATGGTGCGGCACTTGCTACACTCGTGAACGAGGCAGCACTTTTAGCCTTGAGAGAGAGTGCAACACATGTAAATATTGAACATTTTTATCAGGTCAAAGAAAAAGTGATATTTGGCAAGAAAAAACTTCAGATGCTAAATGATAGACAAAAAGAGTACCGTATCACGTACCAGGCAGCAAAGGCTCTTGTCGCTTCATATTTTGATATTACATTTGAGAAGTTGATGTTGTCAAATGAAAAACTGACACCAACAACAGATGAACCTTTTAATAAAAAGGAGTTAGAATCACGCATTAAGATGCTTTTAGCTGGTATGGTAGCTTGTGATATAAAATATGGTGAGCACTCAAATAGTGTTAAAGAAGACCTAGCTGAGGCAAAAGAGATAGTTCAAAAGATGTCAAATGAGTATGGCATGGGGACATCTTTGTTACCTCAAGAGAGTGAAGCACAGTTGATGCTCAAAGCACTTTACATAGAGTGTGAGAGTTTGTTACAAGAGAAAAAAGAGTTACTACAAAAAGTAGAGGTCATACTTTTGGAAAAGGAGAGTATTCTAAAAGTCGATGTCTTAAAATTACTAAATAATACCTTATAACAAAAAGAATTTTGCTCTGAGGTAATAAAGTGGTAATATACTTATAATATTATAGCAAATATCTATACTTATTTAAAAGGAAAGAGCATGAGTGAAACGGTTGAAGCCTACATAGAGAGTAGTGTGAAAAAAAGTCGTGTACCTGCAAAACTTGACTATCTACAGAGTGCAACAGGTTTATTATTAGGTCTTTTTATGTGGGGACATATGCTTCTTGTCTCTTCTATATTGATTAGCAATGATTTTATGTATCATGTTACTAAATTCTTCGAGGCTAATTTTCTTTTTGAGGGAGGCAATCCTCTCATTGTTTCCATTTTAGCTGGTTTTATCTTTATTGTTTTTATAGTACATGCTGCTATGGGGATGCGAAAACTTCCAAGTAATTATAAACAGTATAAAGTTATAAAAGCACACTCTGCTTATATAAATCATGAAGATACAAAACTTTGGTTTATTCAAGCATTTACAGGTTTTTCTATGTTCTTTTTAGGCTCAATTCACATTTTTATAATGATTGTAAATGCTGATAAAATTGGTCCATATGCGAGTGCCGATAGAGTCTGGTCATTATGGATGTGGCCTCTGTATATTTTATTACTTTTAGCTGTTGAGTTTCATGGTACCATTGGTCTTTATAGACTCTGTGTAAAATGGGGCTGGTTTGATGGAGTAGACCCAAAAGCAACAAGAGTCAAGCTCAAAAAAATCAAAAATATTCTTACATGGTTCTTCTTAATCTTAGGTTTTACAACACTTTTTGCTTATATGAAAATTGGGTATGAACATGCTGATCAAGTTGGTCAAAGATATACAGTTCAAAGTAAGGCAATATAATGAAAATAAATTATTGTGATGCATTGGTAATTGGTGGTGGTTTAGCAGGACTTAGAGCAAGTGTAGCGGCACAAAAAAAAGGTTTAAGTACTATTGTTTTGTCATTAGTCCCTGTAAAGCGTTCTCATAGTGCTGCCGCACAAGGGGGAATGCAAGCTTCTTTGGGTAATTCAAAAATGTCAGATGGTGACAATGAAGATTTACACTTTTCAGATACTGTTAAGGGAAGTGATTGGGGATGTGACCAAAAAGTAGCAAGAATGTTTGTGCATACGGCTCCTAAAGCTATTCGTGAACTTGCAAGCTGGGGCGTGCCTTGGTCAAGAGTTAAAAAAGGCCCTCGAACTGCCATAATAAATGCAAAAAAAACTACAATCGTTGAAGAGCAAGAAAGACATGGTCTTATTACTTCAAGAGATTTTGGTGGTACAAAAAAATGGAGAACTTGCTACACATCTGATGCTACAGGACATACGATGCTGTATAGTGTTGCAAATGAAGCATTGAAGCATAAGGTAGATATTCGAGATAGAAAAGAAGCAGTATCTTTGATTCACAAAGATAGTATTTGCTATGGTGCTATTGTAAGAGATTTAGTTACAGGTGAATTAGAGGCATATGTATCCAAAGGAACATGTATAGCAACAGGTGGATATGGGAGAGTCTATAAATCGACAACAAATGCTGTTATTTGCGAAGGTATTGGTGCTGCTATTGCTTTAGAAACAGGTGTCGCAGTCTTGGGGAATATGGAAGCTGTACAATTTCACCCAACACCAATTGTTCCTTCTGGAATTTTATTGACAGAGGGCTGTAGAGGGGATGGTGGTTTATTAAGAGATGTTGATGGACATAGATTTATGCCAGATTATGAACCTGAAAAGAAAGAGCTTGCTTCACGTGATGTTGTCTCGAGACGTATGATGGAGCATATACGTAACGGTAAGGGAGTTCCTTCTCCTTATGGCGATCATGTTTGGCTTGATATTTCTATACTTGGACGAGAACATATCGAAAAAAATCTGCGTGATGTGCAAGAAATTAGTAAAATATTCAATGGTATAGATCCAGCGGATGAAGGTGCAAAAGGTTGGATGCCTGTACGTCCTATGCAGCATTACTCAATGGGTGGTATTAGAACAAAACCTACAGGAGAATCAAAAACTTTGCAAGGACTTTTTGCATGTGGAGAAGCTGCGTGTTGGGATCTGCATGGCTTTAATAGACTGGGGGGTAATTCAGTATCTGAAACCGTTGTAGCTGGAATGATTATAGGCAACTATTTTGCTGATTATTGTTTAGAAAATGATATTACTATTTCTACAACAAGCATTCAAAAACATTTAGATGCAGAAAAAAATTATTTACAAGAAATATTAGCATATAAGGGAAGTGAAAATATTTTTGAAATAAAATCTCGTATGCAGCTGATAATGGATGAAAAAGTTGGTATTTTTAGAACTGGTGCAATGCTTGAAGAGGCAGTGGAAGAATTAAAAGAACTTTTAATAAAAAGCAAACATATTTCTATAAAATCAAAATCTTTATCAGCAAATCCAGAACTTGAAGAAGCATATAGAGTGAGAAAGATGCTTAAACTTGCCATTTGTGTTGCCATAGGAGCAAGAGATAGAACAGAATCACGTGGTGCTCACTATCGAGAAGATTTTCTTAAACGTGATGATGAAAACTGGTTAAAAAGAACCATAACTTCTTGGAAAAATGATGAAGATTTGGAACCGGAAGTGAGTTATGAACCATTAGATGTTATGCAGATGGAGATGCCACCTGCATTTAGAGGTTATGGCGCAAAAGGTATGACCATAGAGAATGAATTATCTCAAAAACGCCAAGATGAAGTAGATAAGATTCGCGAAGAGATGCAAGAAGCAGGTGAGGACAGACATGCCGTTCAAGCAGCATTAATGGATTTTGAGTTACCTATGAATTATAAACTAAAAAATGAACGTGTGGGAGATAAGTCATGAATAGTGAAACATCCAGAGAAATTACATTCTCAATATTAAAATATAATCCAAGAGAAGAGGGCAGTAAAGCAGAGTTTATAGAGTATAAACTTCAAGAGACTCCAGGTATGACACTTTTTATAGCACTCAACCAAATTAGAGCGCAACAAGATGCAAATCTCTCTTTTGATTTTGTTTGTCGTGCTGGTATTTGTGGAAGCTGTGGCATGGTGGTAAATGGTAAACCAACTCTTGCATGTCGTACTCTTACTGCAAACTATCCTGACGCAAAACTAACCCTTTTACCTATGCCCGCATTTGAGCTTATTAAAGATTTATCTGTAAACACTGGAAAATGGATGGATGCAATGTCTCAAAGAGTGGAGTCTTGGATTGTGACAACGCAAGAGACAGATATTACAAAATTAGAGAAGAGAGTTGAACCAGAACTGGCAGATGAAGTATTTGAACTTGATAGATGCATAGAGTGTGGTATATGTGTTGCCTCTTGTGGTACAAAACTTATGAGACCAGATTTTGTTGGAGCAGTAGGTTTAAACAGAGTTGCACGATTTGAGATGGACCCTCATGATGAGCGTACAAAAGAGGACTTTTATGAGCTTGTTGGTGATGATGATGGTATTTTTGGATGTATGTCACTTTTGGCTTGTGAAGATCACTGCCCTAAACACTTGCCACTGCAAAATAAGATTGCATATCTTAGAAGAAAGTTAGTTAGTGTGAAATAATCGAGTCTAGTTTGAATTTAAAAAATGACTATTTTCTCCTTTATCATGGTAAAAATGCTCATACAATAAAAAGTGCTTCACTAGATACCCCATTGGAAGAGTATTATCCTATATATTCGCTCATATTAACAGTTCGCAAAAATATCTTAAGCTCTCTTTTGAAATTAGAGAGTTTTAAGGTCTTGCTCTCTTATATTTATACAAAAGAGATAACAACACTTGAAGAGTTTTATCCACTGCAAAGTTCCATACTCTCCTATCTTAAGCAAAATAATGCATATAATATAGCAAATATTATAAAGCATATTGAGTATCTAAAAACACAAGAGATACTTCCTTTAGAAAATTATAATAGACTTATTTCTCTTTTTAAACATACAAATATAGATTTAAAACAAGAGAATGACACTACAAATATAGCTGCGATAGCTGTAGAGAAAAAAGTAAATTTTCAAGAAAAAAAAGAGATACTAATAAAGCAAATACAGCATTCAAAAAAGCTTTTTGTAAATAAAGCACTTCAAGATGCTTTAGAAAATACCTTAGAATATATAGAAAATCAAACATTTTCTATAGGTATAACAGGTGTAATAAACTCTGGTAAATCAACGATGTTAAATGCTCTCATTGGTAAAGAGGTATTGGGTAGTTCGGTAGTTCCAGAGACTGCAAACTTAACTATTCTAAAGTATGCAGAACCTAAAGCAGAAGTCTATTACTGGAATGAAGATGAGTGGAGTAGTATTTTAAAGCTGGCAAAGAGTAAAGACTCTATAAAAGCATTTGTGCAAGAGACAGAAAAACTCTTCGCTTTAGAGTTAAAGAAGTATATACAAAAAGAGAGTTATAGTGAGACAATAGACATAGAAGATATATCTCAATATACATCAGTACAGAAAAGTCTTGGAAAGTGCAATCTCGTCAAGTATGTAAATCTTTACTATGACTTGAAATTTTTACAAAATGGTATAGAAATTGTAGATACACCTGGACTTGATGACCCGGTTGTACAACGTGAAGAGATAACAAAAGAGTATCTCTCAGGGTGCGATTTAATGATACATTTAATGAATGTCAATCAGAGTGCTACACATAAAGATATAGAATTTATAGTTGATGCTATTTTATATCAAAATATCTCTAAAGTACTTATTGTCATTACTCAGATTGATAGTGTCACACCAAAAGAGGTAGAGGAAGTAGTTTCTTATACAAAAAAGTCTATAAAAGAAGAACTTGAAAAATTAAACAAAAGTGCACGAGTCGAGTATATATTAGAACATATTGATTTTATTTCTATATCTGCTAAGGTGGCACTCTCTTATAAAATAAACCCTCAAAAGAGTGTAGAGGGTATGAGCCTGCAAGAGAGTGGTATTTTAAAATTAGAGAGTTATTTAGAAGATACTCTCTTTGGCAGTAAAAGTGGAAGAAGTGAACTCATCATATACTCCGCTACAAGAAATTTTGAAGAGAGTTTAAAAAGACAGTTACATCTCTATAGGTATGAGTTAGAGGTACTTTCTCTTTCAAAAAGTGAGTTAAAATCTGATTTATGTACAAAAAAAGAGAATAGGGAGAACTTTATTCATCTTATAAGTGAGGATATACATATATATAAAGATGAATCTATAGAGTATGTAAAAAGTCTGGACGGTTTTTTAGAGGAGGAGTTTATAGACTTAAAGAGTGTTATACATCAAAGACTTTATGCAGATATCTCCTACAGTTATACTCAAAATAAAACTCTTCCAGAGGAGGAGAGACTAAGTGTTATAATACAAACGGCTGCTAAGGATGGGATAGTTGATATTATAAGAGATTACAGGTATAAGCTCTTTAAAAAAGAAAAGAGTATTTTTACAAATTTTGAAAAAAAAATTATTATGTTCCATACAGAAGATGAATATCAAATACATAATTCTCTTAACATAGAAGAGTTCTTTAAAAATAGTTTTACAAGTGGCTTAATGAGCTTTTCTATAGATGCCTTAACAACAAAAATTATATATGAAATTACAAATACAAAAGCTTCAAAGTATGAAACTCTTAACAAGTCACTTATTCAGATTATAGAAGATGAGTTCTCTTGGATTAGTCATACACTCTCTTTAAAGATTCATAAACAAGCAGTGTATTTGATAGATGAACTTTATATAAAAGTTTTTAAAGATGTTAAAGATATAGAAGATGCACTGATTCAAGAGGAAAAACTTATAAGTAATTTACTTAAGGGAAATAGGGCTGATAACTCTGATAATGATATAAATCTAATACAGAAGATAAAAGAGTTGGAATCTATACACTCAAAGGTTTCTTTATGAAAATATTAGATGGTTTTATACAGGAATTTCAATCAAAATTAATCCAAGAGCATAGTTTTGAAGATACTTTAGAGGGAGAGGTGAGAAGAGTTAAGTCAGAACTCTTAAAAGAGCACTTTTTACCATCTTTGCAATTAAAAAATACACTAAACAAACAGTTAAGAAGGTGTCATTATCCGATTGAGATAGCAATAGTGGGACAATTTTCCTCAGGAAAATCCACCTTTTTAAATGCACTACTCTCAAAAGAAATACTTCCTATGGGTATTACTCCTGTAACATCAAAGGTGACATATATTAACTATGCAGAGGAGTATAAACTCAAAATTACATATAAATCTGGAGCAGAGAAGTATCTTCCTATAGATGAGATAGCAAAATTTACAGATCAAAGAGAAAACCTTATAAAAAATATAAAATTTTTAACGATTTATGCACCTATAGAACTTTTAAAAGAAATCTCTTTTGTTGATACACCAGGATTGAATTCTCGTTCTCTCTCTGATACAGAAGAGACACTCAAAGCACTCAATGATGTTGGTGGTATTATTTGGCTCTCACTTATAGATAATGCTGGAAAATTATCTGAAGAGGAGATGTTAGAGAAGTACATGAAAAATTTTAAAGATAAATCTCTTTGCATACTAAATCAAAAAGATAAATTTACAGCACAACAAATACAAGAGACAAAAAAATATATTGAAGATAAATTTTCGAAATTTTTTACAAAAGTAACACCTATTTCTGCAAAAAGAGCCTTAGAAGCAAGAGCACAACAAAAAGATGTTCTATATCAAATAGAAGAGGAAACTTTTTTAAAACTGATAACAGAGTCTATAAAAAACAAGGATTATACACAGGAATTTTATCTTCAAAGTTATGCATCCTATAATCAAAGACTCCAAGAGATAGAAAATAAAGATTACTCCAATATTATGCAGATACAAGATGAGTCTAATATTGATGAGGTTTTGGATTTTATAACTACTGTTATAAAACCACAGGCAAAAAATGCTAAAGTTTTTGTTATAAAAAAAGATTTACGGGGTATATGTGAAATTCTAATTCAGGAGTATGGAGTGCTTATTGAAGTGCATTATTCCTTGATAAAAATTTTACATAATGTAGAGGAAAAAATTCTTATAAAATTTGATGAAATACTTGAGATAGCAGAAAGTGATTTACATATGCTTTATGATGATTTTAATCTTATTGTAGATGATATAGCATCGGAAATTTATAAAAATATTCATAGTATTGAAGAAGAGTTTTATGAAGAGAAAGACTCTTTTTTAACAAAAGGGCATTATATTAAAAAACAAGAACAATCGTATGCAATAGATAAAGACAGCATATATAAAGTACTCTTTTATGATGAGCAAAAAGTAGATAAAATGATGAAAAAATTGGTGAGGAAGTCTCATCAGGTGGATGTAAATATAAAAAAATCTTTTGATGATATATTTTCTACTATAAAAGAAAAAATTTTATCATGGCAAAAACCTTATGAATTAATCAAAAAAAATAGAGAGATTGCATCAGACTTGGAGTTTTCTGGTACACGACACTTTGCATCTAAAGCATTTGAGAATTTGTTGCAGTATTACTATTACACTCTTTATGAAAATGTAGATGTATTACATCAAAAGATATCCTATTTTCAAGGAAGTATTGAAAAATCACCACTTCATGTTGTTGATGCAACACTTCATGCTTTTAAAGAGAGAATTCATGAGTCTTTAGAGTTTCACAGAAATGATCCAAACTCTTTTGCACTTTATCATCCAAGAAAAGATGATATTGTAAAAAGTTTAAAAGATGGTTTTAGATTTGAAGATATAGAGTCTCTTTTAATCTCTAATAGAAATTTTGTAAAAAAAACCATTCTTAAAGCTAAAGAAGAGTACAAAAAAATAAATGTGCAAAGAATAGAGTTTGTACAAGATAAATGCAGTGTTTTGCAAACAAAAGTTGATGAGATAAAAAGTCTGCAAGATAGTATTTGATACACTCAATATTATTTTTTTTAAAGTATAATATATGAGCAAGTAGATAAAAAGGGGCTTTTTGAAGTTTTATAGTGGGTTTTCTTTAAAAAATGAAGAATATTTTTTTGATGCTTATTTAGATAAAGGTGACTATAGTGTCTCTGGTTTTAGTTATGGTGCTATCAGTGCTTTACAAACCGTTTTAGCATCGATTGATAATAATCTACGAGTGGACAAACTCCAACTTCTCTCCCCAGCTTTTTTTCAAACTTATGACAAAAAATTTAAACGTTTACAGCTTATGTCATATAGAAAAGATACAGAACTTTATTTAAATAATTTTATAGATTTATGTTTCTCTCCTTATGCTATAAAAGAGTTACAAAAAACAGATACTACAGTAGATGAGCTTGAAGAGCTTTTAGACTATAAATGGTCACTTCAGAGTTTACAAAAAGTAGTAGACTCTGGTGTAAAGATAGAGATTTATCTTGGTGGAAAAGATAAGATTATAGATGTGCAATCTGCTTATGATTTTTTTTTAGAGATAGGAACCATTACATATATAAAAGATGCAAATCATTTTTTACAGATTAACTAGGAGCAGAGTATGAGTGAGATAAAAATAGGTGTAATAACAGCGAGTGATAGAGCGAGCAAAGGAATATATGAAGATATATCAGGAGTGGCTATTCAAGATACAATGAAAGAGTATCTAAAGAGTGAGTTTGAAATAGTTTATAGATGTATACCTGATGAACAAGATACTTTAGAATTGACTCTAAAAGAGTTATGTGATGATGCAGGGTGCTGTTTAGTGGTAACAACAGGCGGTACAGGTCCAGCACTGCGTGATGTAACACCTGAAGCTACACAAAATGTATGCGATAAAATAATGCCAGGTTTTGGGGAGTTAATGCGACAGGTGAGTCTACAGTATGTGCCAACAGCAATTCTCTCTCGTCAAACAGCAGGAATAAGAGGGAATTCTCTTATTATTAATCTTCCAGGAAAACCAAAATCTATACGAGAGTGTTTGGACGCAGTTTTCCCAGCTATTCCTTACTGTATAGATTTAATTGAGGGTCCTTTTCTTGAGACTAATGAAGAGATAATAAAAGCTTTTCGTCCTAAGGCAAAGTAATAATGGTCTTAGCAAAGTCTCCGAGTGCACAAAAAGCTCTTTTAAGTGTTGAAGAGTTACAAAAATATTTTGTAACTCATTTAAATAGGGTAGCTGAAAAATTTGGTAATGGAGTTGCCTTTGAGAGAGTAAGTTGGTTGAGAGATGAGGGAAGACATGGTGGTGGCTCACGCTATGAAGCAAGAGATACTCTTTTTAACAGAGCTTCTGTAAATGTTTCACAAGTTCATTATGATGATAATGCTAAAAAAACTCTCTCTTCAGCAACAGCTGTTTCAACGATAATTCATCCAAATAACCCTCATGCACCTTCTATGCATATGCATATATCATGGACGCAAATGCGAGATGGTAAGGGCTATTGGCGTGTGATGGCTGATTTAAACCCATCTATATCAAACGATGAAGATACATATCTATTTGATACTATGCTAAAAAAAGCTGCAAAAGAGTATTATGCCGAGGGATATGCTCAAGGAAAAAAATATTTTAATATTCCTGTTTTAAAAAGAACACGAGGAGTGAGTCATTTTTATCTTGAAAACTTTAATAATGGTAATTTTGAAGAAGACAGGAGTTTTGTTTTTGCCTTTGGAAAAAGTGTAGTTGATACATATATAAACATTATTACAAATCGTTTAGAATTTAATACAGATTTTACAAAAAAAGAGAAAGAAAAACAACGAGATTACCATACTCTCTATCTTTTTCAAGTACTTACACTAGATAGAGGAACAACTTCTGGACTTTTGGTACACTCTCAAAATGATGTAGGCATTATGGGCTCTATTCCATCACATGTAAATAAAAAGTTATTAAAATCATGGATAAAAGATATGCCAAAACCACAAGATGAACTACTTGCAAAAATTGTAGAAGTACTGGGAGAAGAAGATTACTCTTTAGTTGATGAATCTATAAAAAAAGAACTTGCAGATGTTGTACGTCGACATTATACAAAATATCCTCAAGCACTCTCTCTACAAGCAGCGGGAGAGAGTACACCACCAACCGTGGCAAATCACTCTTAGATTTCTATTTTAATGCCAACGGGACAATGGTCAGAACCTGTTATATAGTCTAATATGAAGGCATCAACGAGATTTTCACATAAATCTTCACTAATAAAGAAGTAGTCAATTCTCCAGCCTATATTTTTAATGCGAGCACTAGAACGGTAAGACCACCATGAGTATCTATCTGCTTCATCACCATTTACATAACGAAAGGTATCTACATAACCATGTTCTAAGAGTTTGTCTATCCACTCTCTCTCAATAGGTAAAAAGCCTGATGTTTTTGAGTTTGCTTTTGGATTTTTTAGGTCTATCTCTTTATGTGCAGTATTGACATCACCACAGATAATAATGCTTTTTCCATCCTCACGCAGAGTTTCACAATAATGGAGTAAATCATCATAAAATTGCATCTTATAAGAGAGTCTTTCATCATCTTTTTGCCCATTTGGAAAATAGATGTTAAAAAGGACAATATCTCCATAATGATTTTCGACAATACGACCTTCATTCATAGTGTCTATATGGTTTGCCGTAGATGTGAAGTTACTTTCAATAGTGCTATAAATGGCTGTTCCACTATACCCTTTTTTCTCAGCCGAATTTACATTTTTTTGAATATACTCTTTATCAAAAAGATTTTCAGGAATCTGCTCTTCTAATGCTTTAATCTCTTGAAGACATAATATATCAGTATCTCTCTCATCTATCCATGTGAGAGCATTTTTATTTGCAACAGCCCGAATCCCATTAACATTCCATGATATTATTTCTATAGTCTCTGCCATTGTTGTTGTATTCCTTTTATATTTTGAGAAGATTGTATCAAAAGTTATTTAATATGAAATTTTTTCTATGTTTAAGGAAGATTACAAGTGTATATGAAGTGTTGTCTCCATCATATAACACTTCTTTTTATTTTATAAAAGTCCTAAGAGTGCTATAAAAAGTACAGGAGGAGTGATAACTAATCCTACTTTCATATATTCCCACCAGCCTATTTTAACACCTTTTTTTGCAAGTACATGTAACCAAAGAAGAGTTGCCAATGAGCCTATTGGTGTCATTTTTGGTCCTAAATTTGAGCCTAAAATGTTTGCATAAACTAGTGCTTCATTTCCAACATAACCTACTTTATCTATAGCAATGTCCATTATCATGATAGTTGGCATGTTATTCATTACTGAGCTTATAAATGCAGAAAGGAAACCTGTCCCTATGATGGCTACTGCAGAGCCCTGCATTTGTAGTTCGCCTATCCAAGAAGCTATGATGTCTGTGAGTCCTGCATTTTTGAGACCATACACAACTACATAAAGTCCTATGCTAAACCAAACGACCTGCCATGGCGCAGCTTTTATGGTCATGATGGGTTTTACAGCTTTGTAGTGGTTAGCGATGACTAAAAAAACCAAAGCTCCACCAAGTGCAAAGAGAGATATAGGTAGTTTATAGTAGTCGCCTATAAAATAACCCACCATTAAAAACCCTAAAAAGAACCAAGAAAGTTTAAACATCGTTTGATTTTTTATGACAGAAGATGCTTCTGGAAGTTCATTTACATCTACAATTAGCGGAATATCTTTACGGAAGTAAATAAAGAGCACTACTATGGAAGCAAAGATTGAAAGTAGATTTGGAAAAAACATATTTTTCATATATTCCATAAAGCCTATGTGAAAATATCCAGCCGTAACAATGTTTGTAAGGTTTGAAATAACTAGGGGGTTTGAAGCACTATCGCCTATAAAACCACCCGCCATAAGAAACGCAAAAATTGCAAGGGGTTTCATTTTAAGGTACTTCATTTTTGCTAAAAGGATTGGTGTCAAAATAAGTGCTGCACCATCATTGGCAAAAAATGCTGCTACAACTGCACCAAGAAGTAATATATAAATAAAAAGTTTACTCCCACTTCCTCCACTGAGTTTTGCCATTTTTATGGCCGCCCATTCAAAAAATCCTATCTCATCTAAAACCATAGAGAGAATGATAATACCTATAAATGCCAGTGTAGCATCCCAAACTATACTTGTAACAGTAAGAACATCTTGCGGACTCACAACTCCGATGAGTACCGCTACAATAGCACCAATAACTGCTGATGTTCCTATTTGTAAACCACGAGGTTGCCAGATGATAAAAAATAATGTCACGAGAAAGAGAGCAAGTGCTAAAATCATAAAATTTCCTTTTTTCTATTAAGTATTGAAATTGTAGCAAAATAATATGATTAAATCAAGATATATTGATATTATTATCTTTTTATGTTACAATTTCAATAGTTAAAATTTTTAGTGGAGAATATTATGGATGTTTTTTTAAAAACGGTATCAGCTCTCAATGATGAAACACGAGTTCTTATACTTCGTTTTATAGATGAAAATGGTGAGTGCTGTGTTTGTGACCTTCAGAACTCATTTGAGATGATTCAGTCACGTTTGTCTCGTCATCTCAAAATTCTTAAAGAAGCTGGCTTTTTAAGAGTAGATAGAAAAGGGACTTGGGCTTACTACTCTGTAAGAACTCCTCTTGACCGTTTTCGTCTTGAAGCACTTGAGGAAATAAGACACTTAGGGATAGAACTTCCAATACTAGTAAAACAATCACAAACAGGAGAATGTAAAGTATGAGTAAAAAAAATGTATTAATCTTATGTACGGGTAATAGTTGTCGTTCCATCATGGCAGAAGCTTTAGTGAATGCTAAGCTTGGAGAGTGCGTATTGGCACAAAGTTCTGGAGTAAAAGCGAGTGCAAAGGTAAACTCAATAGCTCAAGCACTTTTAGAAAAAAAAGGTCTTTGGAGAGAAGATTATCACTCTAAAACAATAGAGACTGTTTTAGATATGGCATTTGACCTTGTCATAACTGTATGTGACAATGCGAAAGAGGCATGTCCTATGTTTCCAAAGTCTATTAAAACCATTCATATGGGTTTTGAAGATCCAAGTGGTAAAGAAGAGGAAGAGTATGTAAAAACACTTGAACTTATGGATGAAACTCTTTTACCTATAATTAAAAAAGAGTTATGCTAATGAAAATAGAAGTCCTCGGAACTGGCTGTAAAAAATGTATAGAATTAGAAGTGATAGCTAAAGAAGCTATAGCAAAGAGTGGAAAATTTGTACAATTTGAAAAAGTAGATGATATTATGAAAATAATGGAGTATCAAGTAGTAAGTACTCCTGGACTTGTGATAGATGGTAAAGTTGTAAGTACTGGTAAAGTGCTCAGTGTAGATGAAGTTCTCAAGTTTATAAATTAATATTAGAGATATTTGTAGTATTAGGTATAATATTATAAATTTAAAAAATAACGAAGGTAAAAACTAAAAAAGATAAAAAATTTAGAAGTGTTGTGTTGTGCAAAATAAGTAAAAAGGATAGATAATGTGGAAAATACCAAATGAAGAAAGTTTAATAGAAAAATTTGGAAAGTATGCAAAAATAGCAGGTGGCATTTTTGTTGTACTTGGAATCATAGGAATCTTATATCCTGTATTTATGACTATTGCAACAGTTAGTTTTGTATCATGGTTGATGCTCTTTGCTGGTGTAAGTGTTGGATACTTTACCTATAAAAGCAACAAAAGGGATGCAATTGGCTGGTTAAAGAGTTGTACACTGGTAATAGTTGCTTTATACATACTTTATAATCCTTTAACTGGTGCTGGAACTATTAGTTTACTCTTTTGCATCTACTTTTTTATGGATGCAATTAGTAGTTTTTCAATTGGTTTCTCAAATAAAGTACATAAGAGCTCTTGGTTATGGTTTATTAATGGAATTTTTTCTGTAGTACTTGGTATATTATTTATTATAAATTGGCCAGTTAGTTCAATGTTTCTAATAGGACTTTTTATTGGATTTAGTCTTTTTTTTGATGGGATTGCTTTACTTATTGGTGGTTCATTATTTAGTAAAATGTTAAAATAGTTTAGTCAAAATAAATGAGGGGATAATAAATAAGCATATAGTATGACAAATTTTCTCGTAGCTAGCTATTGCAAGTGCTTTCATTTCAATTTTTTTGTAAAAAGGTAAACTTATGCATTCAGAAGAGTTAAATGGTTTAACAACACAAGAGGTACAAAATAGGTTAGAGAAATATGGCTTTAATGAACTCAAAGAAAAAGAGAAGAGTTGGGCACTTCGATTATTTGTACGTTTTTGGGGACCTATACCGTGGATGATAGAGGTAGCTGCAGGACTTTCATACTATACTCACAAATACGAAGATTTAACCATCATCCTTATTTTACTCTTTGTGAATGCTTTTGTTGACTTTTACCAAGAGTCAAAAGCACTGAGTGCCATAGCGGTACTTAAAAGTAAACTTGCTCACTTTTCGCTTATTTTTCGTGATGGCATTTGGCAAAAAATTGAAGCAAAATATATAGTTCCAGATGACATCGTCAAACTAAAAATTGGCGATATTGTTCCTGCTGATGTCATACTTTTAAAAGGGGAAGATTTTCTAACGGTTGATCAAGCGGCACTGACAGGAGAGTCTCTTCCCGTTACAAAAAAAGGTGGCGATACCATCTATGCAAATGCAATCATCAAACAGGGTGAAATGCCAGCAAAAGTAATAGCAACCGGGGCAAATACTTACTTTGGTAAAACTGTCGGACTTGTTGCAAAAGCGGAACATGAGCAAAAAAGTCATTTTCAAAAGATGGTCATGAATGTTGGAAACTTTCTCATAGGTCTTACGGCTATAATGATTTTACTTATCTTAAGTGTTGGTTATTACCGTGGAGAGTCTATGAGCGAGCTGCTTATCTTCTCACTTGTACTTACTATTTCTGCCATTCCTGTCGCCATGCCCGCTGTTCTTACTGTTACTATGGCAGTTGGAGCAAGAGTTCTTGCCAAAAAAGAGGCTATTGTTTCGCGTTTGGCAGCTATTGAAGAACTTGCTGGTATGGATATACTTTGTTCAGATAAAACAGGTACACTTACTAAAAATACTATGACACTCTCCACTCCCTTTGTTCTCAATGGATTTGGGGAAAATGATTTGTACTATTATGGCGCTTTGGCATCGAAAAAAGAGAATGCTGATCCCATTGAAGTACCTATTTTTGAGTATGTAAGCAAACATGACTTAAATGCGAGAGTAAATACTCAAGAGATGCTGAAGTATATTCCTTTTGATCCAGTGAGAAAAAGAACCGAAGGCATATATAAAACTCAGACAAATAATCTTCATGTCATAAAAGGGGCAACTCAGGTTGTACTCTCTCTTTGCTCTATATCTAAAGAAGCGAGAGAAGAAGTACAAAAATATAACCATATATTTGCCTCTAAAGGTTTCCGTTCTTTAGCTGTAGCATTTAGAAAAAATGAAAATAAAGAGTTTACATTTGTTGGACTTATACCACTTTACGATCCACCACGTGACGATTCTAAAGAGGCGATAGAAGAAGCTAAAAATAAAAGTGTTATGGTTAAGATGGTGACGGGAGACAATATAGCTGTAGCACAATATATTTCTTCTCTGCTAAATATCGGAGAAGAGATACAAAACATCCGTAACCTCAAAGGCGAGTCACATCAAGAGTACCTTTATCTCTCTAAAGTACTTGCAACCTCTTTTACTAAGGCTTTTCAGCCTGAACTCTCTTCAGATAAACTTAACTCTATGGTAGCTGACATTGTTAATGATGTTCAAGACCAACTTCACAATGCTCCTCTACCTTCAGGTAGTGTCAAAAAACACGAATCTGAAATTATTGAACTCATTGAAAATGCAGATGGTTTTGCAGAGGTATTTCCAGAGGACAAGTACTTTATAGTAGAGGAGCTTCAAAAAGCAGGACATATAGTTGGTATGACAGGAGATGGGGTAAATGATGCACCAGCTCTAAAAAAAGCGGATTGTGGAATAGCTGTAAGTGGGGCTACAGATGCAGCTCGAGCGGCTGCAGATATAGTACTTATGGCACCTGGTCTTCGTGTCATTATCGATGCTATAGAACAAGCTCGTATCACATTTGAGAGAATGAAAAGTTATACTATATATCGTATAGCTGAGACTATTCGTATTATCGCTTTTATGACTTTAGCTATAGTGGTATTTCAGTTTTATCCTGTAACTGCTTTGATGATTATAGTCTTAGCACTACTCAATGATCTTCCTATATTAGCCATCGCTTATGACAACACAAAGGTAAGAGAAAAACCTGTAAGATGGGATATGAAAGAGATGTTAGTGCTCTCTTCTTGGCTTGGAATAGCTGGAGTGTTTTCCTCTTTTGGTATCTTTGCTTATGTTATGTATTACTTAAAACTTCCACTAGAGTTTGTACAGTCTATTTTCTTTGTAAAACTTGTAGTTGCAGGGCACGGAACTATTTTTAATACACGTATAGATGATTGGTTTTTTAAACAACCTCGTCCTTCTTTTATACTTTGGAGTGCTTCACTACTCAGTGCTATCGCTGGTACTGTAGTTGGAGTTTATGGTTTTAATTTGATGACACCTATAGGGTGGGAGTGGGCTGGGTATATGTGGGCTTATGCTTTTACCTGGTTTTTGTTTAATGATGTAGTAAAAATAGCAGTCTTACATTTTTACAGAAAAAGAGTTGCAGATTAAGGGCAACTCTCAATGAGTTACTTAATACCTAACTCCGAGAATATACCTTCAAAAAAAACACTTATTTCTAAAAGTTTTTCTTTGAGTGTACCGAAAGCTTTATCTTCTAAAACCCACTCTTCCACTCTTTTCATACTTTCGCTTTTTTGAGACTCATCCAGACTTACAGATGAATTTATACTGTTTTTGATATGTTCTAAATGTTCATGATGTTTATGTGAACTCATTATTTATCCTTTGCTATTTTTTAATAATAGTTGTAATGACCGGCATTTACTTCAACTCGAAGAGCATCCACTTTCTCTTGTATCATATCGAGTAAAAGTTTTGCAGCTTGTCTATCATCTGCTTCTGGAACATCCCAGTCTGTTATCTTCATATTTGCTTTAAAAAATAGTTCCACTCCTTTTTGTATTTCAGATTTTCTTGAAGTCAATTCTTTTAATATAGCTTGCATTTTCATCTCCTGTTTCACTAATTATACGACTATAAAACTAATGGGAAGCTAAAACTAAGCAGATAATATATCAATATATCTTGATTTATTAATAAATATAAAGTATACTCATGTTTTATATTCTATAAAGGAGCTTTTATGTTCAAAGAAATTGTAAATTATTTAACGGTAGATCTTTTCGGCTTGAATGGCAGAGTGAATGAAATGATAAATTTCTTTATATATGACAGTATAAAAATAGGATTTTTACTTTTGAGTATTATTTTTATAGTTTCATATCTTCGTACTCACTTCAGTACTGAATATGTACGAACTCATCTACAAGGGAAGTCTGAGCTTTACGGTAATGTTTTAGCAGCACTCTTTGGAATAATAACACCTTTTTGCTCTTGTTCGGCTATTCCTCTTTTTCTTGGATTTCTTCAAGCACGCATACCTTTAGGAGTAACTTTTAGTTTTCTTATTTCTTCACCTATGAACAATGAGATAGCCATTGCACTTTTGTTTGGACTTTTTGGCTTGAAAGTGACGGCTATTTACATTGGATTTGGTCTTATTGTCGCTATTATCGGTGGATATGTAATAGGCAAGATGAATATGGAAAAATACATCTTACTTGATGTAAAACCAATGGAAGGTGAACTTGATGCTGTCAAAATTACACTCACTAAAAAGCAGAGACTTAAAGAAGCAGGGGACTACACAGTAGATATTTTCAAAAAGATTTGGCTTTATGTTCTCATAGGTGTAGGGATTGGTGCATTTATTCATGGGTATGTTCCTTCTGAGCTCATTGCAACGTGGGCAGGAGCAGGTAATCCTTTTGCAGTACCAATAGCAGTACTTATGGGCATCCCTATGTATAGTAATGCAGCGGGTGTTATGCCACTAGTAGAGGTTCTTACATCTAAGGGTATGCTTTTGGGAACCGCTCTTAGTTTTATGATGGCCATTACTGCACTCTCTTTACCCGAAGCAATAATACTTAAACGCATACTTCATGTGAAACTTATTGGGATATTTTTTGGTATAGTTGGGTTTGGGATTATCTGCATAGGATATCTTTTTAACTTTATATTGAATTAGAAAAACCACTGGAATCTTTATTTTTAAAATGATAGAATATTCAAATAGGAGTAGATAGATGGAATTAGTGAAAAATATAAAATTGCTTTGTTGTACACAAAAAGTATAAAAGACAAAAAATGGACTATCAATTAGCTCTCATTTTTATAATTGGTGGGTTTGGATTAATTTTTTTTGGAGTTTATTTCTTACTTAAACTCAAACAAAAAAAGAGATTAATACAAATACAAAAAATGTCTTTTAAGCAAGAATATCGTGAGTTTTTACAAAAAACTCCTCACTATAAAAATCTTTCAATTGAAGAGAAAGAGCAGATAGAACACTCCATTTTGCATTTCGCATATACTAAAGAGTTTATTGGTGTAAAAATGGAAGTAACACATGAGATGAAGGTAATTATCTCTTTTTATGCATGTCTTTTACTCTTAAAGATACAAACAAATAACTGCTATGAAAATCTTAAGACTATTATTCTTTATCCATCAGCAGTAATGGCAGATAAAGAGAGCTACATAGGAGGAATATACTCAAAAGAGAGATTTCTTATAGGTGGACAATCCTCAAATGACACCGTAGTTCTTATTTGGGATGATGTCAAACGCGAAGCTTATTATCCAAGTCATGAAAATGTTGTAGTGCATGAGTTTGCACATGAGATTGACTTTATGAATGGGGAGATTGATGGTATACCACCAATGGAGAAGTCCAAATACAAGGAGTGGGTACATATCTTGTTTCATAATTATGATGAGTTAAAAACTATAGTACAAAAAAATCGTGATTGGGGTCGCTACAAACTCATAGGAAGTTATGCTGCAACAAATGAAGCTGAGTTTTTTGCTGTTATAAGTGAGCGTTTTTTTGAATCTCCACATAGTTTTGATGCAAAATTTCCGGAACTCTATAAGGAACTTCAAGGCTTTTACAAGATAGATACAAAACAGTTGTTACGAAACGATAATAAACAGGAGTTTAAAACATGCTAGAAAATTTACTTCAGACACAATGGGTTCAACTCATAGTAGTCATTATTGCAGGATTATTAATTGGACTTGAAGTCAAAGCCCATAGAATTTCAAAAAATACGGCAAAAGAGATAGGGAGTGTAAGAACTTTTGCCTTTATTGCTTTAATTAGTTATATTTTTGCAAAATTGGATTTCTGGTTATACATTGTTGGATATATTGCTATTGTTACACACTTGGCACTTTTTTATTTCCAAAAGCTTAAGAACTCCAAGAGTGGTATAATCATCTTTTTACTCTCTAGTTTAGTCTATAGTTTTGGTATGATTGTTGTTGAGTTTAATATCTGGTTTTTACTTATCATCTTTGTAGCTATTATATTTATCTCAAGTATCAACAAACACTTAAATCATTTTTATACTCTCTTTGATGAGCAAGAGATTGAAACCTTCGCAAAACTTATTTTACTCAGTGGTGTTGTTCTTCCTCTTTTGCCACAAGAACAAATCTCCGAGTTAATTCCTGTTTCATACTTTAAAGTATGGCTTGCAGTTGTGGTTGTTTCAATGTTCTCATATGTTGGTTACATTCTAAAAAAATATGTATTTAGCGACAAAGGCTACATTGTCACTGGAATATTAGGAGGTATATACTCAAGTACTGCTACAACTATAGTACTTGCAAAAAAAGCAGCATCTGGTAATACACCATTTCTCTTTGCATCTTCCATTGTAATAGCTACTGCCTTGATGTACTTAAGACTTTTGGGAATTACATATGCATTTAACTTTGAAATAGCAAGTACTCTTTTACTCCCTTTTAGTATCTTAGCTCTCATAACCTTTGTTGTATCACTTCTACTTTATAAGTACTCGCAAAAAGATACACTCAATCCTAATGTAAATAGTGAAGATAACAATCCCTTAGAATTAAGTACTGCGTTTTTGTTTGCTTTTCTTTTTATAGTCATGGCAATTTTAACTCACTTTGTTTTAAGTAAATATGGTGATATGGGGCTTAATATACTTTCATTTATAGTTGGATTTACCGACATAGATCCTTTTGTACTCTCCATACTTTCATCAAAGTTTGATGTCACACCAGCAAGTGCTTCTACTGCCATACTTATAGCAACGGGGAGTAACAACATACTCAAAGCTTTTTATTCCTACATTTTTTCAAAAAACAGTGCAGGAAAAATAAGTGGTAGTATACTTTTTGTATTAGGTGTCATTACTATTAGCCTTGGGATTTTCGTACCTTTTTTAACTAAAGTCTAAAAAAGTTTGTATTAAAACACTATTTTATTATAAGTAATTAAATCAAAAGATGCTTCTTCCTCTGAGACAGGTTTAGCAACTGTCTCTAATCAATGAACTCCACCATCTTCTGTAGCAATGTAAACATCAACACTTGGGGGCAATAAAGATTGAGCATTTCATATTCTAAGTTTGCTTAGTTTAAATTTAGTGTATGCTTTATACCAACAGTTGTATTTTTATGTTTATTTTCACTGTACTCTTCATATGTGAATGTCACAGTATCATTTTCTTTTAATATAGTGTTGTCAATACCAGTTGTTGAAGCTTTACCATTTAAATAAAACTCCCAATAATAAATTGGTGAAGATTTTGTTTCATAGAGATTATCAATCATTGTCACTAAATAACCAAGAGGGGAGCCATAGTATTGTAAGGAAAAACTAAATTTATCTGTTGGGTTTTGTTGATTATATGCACCCTCAAGAGCTTGTTGCGTATTCATTCCTTTAAACCATGAGACATCAATACTAGGACCATTTGTAATTTTAACTGTCACAATACTCATAAAAAATTCCTTTTTATTGTCTAAATTCGCCACATACACTTGCCATACTATACCGTTGTGACTTCAATTATAACCTAATGGTCAACTTACTTAATTTATATATACTAAACCAAGGAAAAAGCTTACAGTAAGTTTACTTTAGATTTAATAAATTTTATTATATGTTATATTGTTTAACAATATTTTTTATTTTTATAGCTTTTTCAAAATGATCTAATTTATTTGTCAATATCCACCATTTTGCAACTTCCATTAATAGCTCTGGATCATCATTTTTATTTTTAAAAAATGCGTAGAATGACAACCCAACATTTGAACCTTTGTCTTCAATTTTTTGATTACAAACTTCAATGATTTTATTTTTAAAAGATTCTCTCACTTGTTTTTTCTTTCATCAAATACCTCTTTTGCTGCAAAGAGCCCATTTAATGCAGCCGGAAAACCTGCATAAACTGCCATTTGAATCATGATTTCAATAATTTCTTCTTCACTGCAGCCAACATTTAAAGCACCATGAACATGAACTTTTAATTGAGGCGTTGCTGTTCCCATCGCAGTTAAAGCAGATATCGTGGCAATTTCTCTTGATTTTAAATCTAAGCCTTTTCTATTGTAAACATCTCCAAATGGAAACTCTATTAATAAATCAGCAAAATCAGGTGAAATATCTTTTAATGCATTAACAACACTTTCACCTGCTTTTCCATCTATCTCTTTAAGTTTTTTCCATCCATCTTGGTATCTTTGTGATTTCATTCTTAACTTCTCCTTGTTATTATCTTAAAGGTACATAAATCTCAGTTTTAAGATTTTCTACTTTTGTTCTTCTAGGGTCTCTATTTAAATACTTTTCAAACATAGGTAAATCTCTAACTTCAACACCACTCTCTACAATCCAGTCTCCTATATCATCATAGGTTGCTTTTAAATTTTTATAAGTACCTTTATGTAAAAACACAGCATACTTCCCACCATTTATGATTTTGTTTGAAATTTCACCTTCTAATGTAACAGTTTTATCATCCCAGCTGATACAGGCATCATATCTAAGCTTCTCCTCATCAGTTATATTTGGATTATCATGACCAATTCCAAACATCATTGCTGTTTTACCCATTAGATTTTTTTTGTATTTTATCTTGTTCTTATATGCAAAGCCCATTAAAATTTTCCAAGCTTCTTCTGCTGATTTATTATAATCGCCTTCTTTTCTCACATATAAAACCTCAATAGGCTCTAACACTACAATTTTAGATTTTAACATTTTTAATCCTTTTCTTTTTTTTGCATTTAAAGAGAACTCTTTAGGAGTTATCCCAAAATGATTTTTAAAAGCCTTTGAGAAAGAAGAGTTGGTTTCGTATCCACTGTCTTGTGCAATTTGAGTGATTTTATTGTTTGTTTTAAACTTTAAAGTTGTACTTGAAAGCCTTACTCTTTTAACATAATCACTTACATTTTCACCAATAGTAGACTTGAAAATTCTATGAAAATGATACTTTGAAAAACCAGCAACTTTTGATAACTCTTGGAGAGTTAAATTATATTTATAGTTTTGTTCAATATAAAAAATGACTTTATAAACACTTTGTAAATAATCACTTTTTGTAATATTCTTCATATTTTCCTCTCATTAACTTTGTATTGTAATTGTAGAATATTTAAAGAGTTAAAACTACTCCATGATTGCTAACTTTGTGATGATTATGTATATTAAATAAAAATTGTTCCTTGTAGGTACAAAACACCGTAGCCTGAGACTAAGACTCTATCTTTTAGCATTTTACAAAATAGGACTCCACTTCGATTTGAAGCTTGATAAGCGGTCATATTTGTTTTTGATAATTTTGCAGCCCAGTAAGGTGCTAAGCCAGAGTGAATAGATCCTGTGACTGGATCTTCATCTCCACCATTCGCTGGCCAAAAATAACGAGATACAAAATCATATTTTTCTCCTTTTGCTGTAACAACGACATCTAAGGGAGCCAGTTTTTTAAGTTCTTCTGACTGATAAGCAATATTTAATACATCGTCTTCAGATGCCATCACTGCAAAGTATGCTTGTCGATTTTTCAGAACTTCAATTGGTCTTATTGACAAGCCATTTATCAAGTTATCGGGAATTGATTCAATAGCTTCTGGACTCTGAATAGGAAAACTCATTTCAATCCGATTATCATTTAAGTGCATAACTGTTAAAGAGCCAACATTTTGTGTAATATATTCTATTTTACCTATACAATCAAAGTGATTAAATAAAACAAAGGAAGCGGCTAATGTTGCATGACCACAAAAGTCAATCTCCATCATTGGAGAAAACCAACGTATTTCATATGTGTTTTTTGACACTTCTTTTATAAAAGCAGTTTCTGAAAGATTGTTCTCTAGTGCTATTTTTTGCATTAACTCAGGTGTAAGCCATTCACTTAAAGGAACAACGGCAGCAGAGTTACCATAAAATTGCTTATCTGTAAATGCATCAATAACAAACATATTTAATTTCATATAAAATACTCTCCAAATCTTGGTTATATCAACTTAATTGCAACTATTATATCAAAATATTTGTAAAGTTATTTTACATCTCACATTATTTACATTCCGATAATAATCTGTCTTTGAGACTAAAAAATATATATTCAGGTATAATGGATAAATCTAAAGTAACTTTACAGTATAGCTCTAAGAAAAACTAGGCTTATATCAATATGAATTTTTAGTTGTAAGCTTCGTACACTTACGGAAGTTGTACAGTTCATGAAAATGGAATCTACATTAATATCCCCCCCCGACATCATTGATGTCAACTGTTTTAAAAAACAATAAAAAAGGATAAATTTTATGCAAACAATTAAACAATACTCAAATTGGACACTTCTGTCTATACTTTTCGCTATAACAATATTTATAGCAGGATGTGGTAGTAGTTATACTACTCCAGGAACAACAAATGTTGCTACACCTACAGCTATACCTACATCTCCTATTAATGGTGCTACAGGTATAACTCTTAATACAGTTCTTTCTGTCTCTTCTGAAAAAGTACTTAATGCTTCCACTATAAATGCAACTACTTTTACACTCAAAAATGGTAATACAGCAGTTGCTGGTACTGTGAGCTATGAAGGTAATAAGATAATGCTCTTCAAACCTACTGCTAGTCTTACTGCAAATACTAAATATACTGCGACAATTACTACGGGTGTTCTTCTTAATGCAAGTACTACTGCTCTTTTAAAATCCGATATGATTTGGACTTTTACAACAGGTTCAAAAGTAGATTCTACTCCACCTACAGTAATATCAATAAATCCTGATACTAATGCTGCCGGTGTCTTACTTGGTCGAAGTGTAAGTGCTACTTTTAGTGAAGCACTTGATTCTACTACCGTGACTACGACTACTTTTAGTTTAGCTACTACAAGCGGAAGTACACCTGTAACTGGTACAGTGAGTTATTCTGGTAATACTATGGTTTTTAAGCCTAATGCAAATCTTAGCTCAGGTACTTCATATACAGCAACAATTACAACGGCAGTTAAAGACCTTGCTGGTAATGCTTTAGCGATTGCTAAAGTTTGGAGCTTTGCAACAGGTGCAACGGTAGCATCGAGTCTATCTCCTGTAAATCTTGGAACTGCAGGAAATTTTGTAATTCTTGCAAAGACGGGAATATCAACTACAGGTACTACAACAATTACAGGAGATATAGGTATTAGTCCAGCTTCTCGAACTTATGTAACTGGGTTTTCTGACACTCTTTTCAGTGATGGTACATACTCAACATCACCTTTAGTGACAGGAAAGATATATGCGGCTGATATGACATCACCAACTCCATCTAACATGACAACAGCAGTAAGCGATATGGAAACTGCATATACAGATGCAGCTGGGCGTACAACACCTGACTTTACTGAATTGTATGCAGGTGATGTGAGTGGCAAGACACTTGCTCCAGGCCTTTACAAATGGGGTACAGGTGTTTTAATAACAAATGCTGGTGTAACTATTTCTGGTAGTGCAACTGATATTTGGATTTTTCAAATAGCTGGAAACCTTACTGTAAACAATGGTGCTATCGTAACACTAGCTGGCGGTGCATTGGCTAAAAATGTTTTCTGGCAAGTTGCAGGAGGAACAGGTGTTACTCTTGGAAGTACAGTACAATTCAAAGGTGTAGTATTGGCACAAAAAGGTATTGTGGTAAATACTGGAGCAAGAGTTAACGGGAGACTCTTAGCACAAACAGCAGTTACTTTAGATGCTAATGCTATTACACAGCCTTAATTAAAATTTTATAGTTTATTAACTTCAACAAAGTTTCCAAGCATTCTCTTTTGAGGGACCTTGGAAACTACTAAGCTTAATTTTATGATAGAAATTATTATAATGGGTAGTGCAATCCATTTTAAACTTGCTACTATTGAGTGCATAAAAAATAAAATATTTGAAAATTCAATAGGGTTATTTATAAATAATAATTCTAATGTATTTTCAACCCAGTCAAATAATCCAGCAATAAATGGAAGATAAATAATGAACTTATATTTTGCTATATTTTGCTTGCTTTTTTTTAAAATAAATGCTGAGAGTATTGAAGAAAAAAAGATTGAATAACCCAAGGCATAAATATAATCTGTAAATATAAATTTATTAAAATTTTCTATTCCTGATTGAGTCCAATCACTAATAATTTTAATTCCAACCTCTTTGTCAAATGCCAGTTGCAATGCTAAAACACCCATTCCATTTTTCCCATCTATTGATGGATTAACAATAAACATTACTACAATAAACATGATTAATGTAACAATGGTTGAAATCATTAGAACACTTTTTTTACTTAATATATTTAACATATTCTTTTCCTTTTTCCTTGTTTTAATTATTGTAATCTTATCACTTGTATGCTATTATGTCAAGAACATACTAATAAGTAGTATACATACTAAAAGGATACTAATGAAGATAGTTTATCAAGGGAAAGAGTATGCATGCTCTTTTGAACTAGCACTTGACATGTTTAGTGGAAAATGGAAAGGTTTGATTTTATGGCATTTAAGTAATGGTACTATGCGATATGGCGAATTGAGAAAAGCATCTGGTAAAATCACACAAAAAATGCTCACTCAAACTCTGAGAGAATTGGAAAACAACAAACTTATCACTAGAAAAGTTTATGCTGTAGTTCCACCGAAGGTAGAATACACTATTACAGATAATGCTAAAAAATTAATTCCAATTTTAAAGTCAATGCAATCTTGGGGTGATGTTATGATTGAAAATAATGAGTGTGAGATTATTGAGTAGTAATTTTACAATAGCTTAACTCTTTAACCTATTGTAAAAAATCTATCTCAAACATATTTTGCCTTGGATACACTTTGCAAAATATATGAGGTGAGAGAAAAATGGATACTATTTCAAAAAAAGAAGCTATAAAAGGTGCATTTTATGGTGCAATAGTTGGTGATGCATTGTGTCTTGGTTCTCACTACGAGTATGATGCACAAAAAATTTACGAAGCTTATGGTCAAAAACCAATAGAGAAGTTTATGTCTCCTGGTGAAATGATGGGTGGGGCAACACATGGCATAGGCTGGGGTGAGAGAAACTATCATCCTGGAAAAAAAGCAGGTGGTACTACAGACTATGGTGACTACAATATTCTCATTCTAGAGCATTTGGCAGCTACGGCAGAACCTAAATGCGAGTTTGATGTACAAGCACTCCTACCACACTGGATGAATAGGTTTGAGCATGGTTGGGGATCTTGGATATGCACAATGACAAAAGAGACATACTCACAGGTAAAACAAAATATTCCTGTTGCACATTTGGGTGGTATATCAAATGCAATGGCTATCCGTCATGTCGCAGCATATGCTTACTATGATACAGAAGAAGAGATAGCATCTGTTTCACGCAAGGCAATGTTTACTCACAAAAGTGAAGAAGCTCTCTCTGGCGGAGAGTTTTTTGCTCGTGTTACCTATAGAGTGATAAATGGAGAAAATCCAAGTGATGCCATAGAAAATGTAGCAGTAAAAATGAGTCCTTTTATTCAGTCAAAAGTGGCACAAGCAATCGCAAAAGTAAAAGAGGAAGCTGATGAGTCTTCATCACTACATAGTGAGAAATTCTCTGACGATTTAGCACTTACATCAATGGCTAAGTTGTGGGATATCGGTCGTTCAGAACCTATAAGAGTGGGTAAAGCAAGTCCAACAGAGGGAACACTTCCTGGTGCAGTCTACTTGATACTTAAGTACCTTAACAAAGAAGATAGCCTAAACCGTGCATTAGCGGCAAATACAATGGTTGGGGGAGATAATGCTTCTCGAGCCATTGCAATTGGTATGGTATTAGGCGCATTCAAGGGTGTAAGCAGTCTTAAGAAAGAGTGGTTACATGGTTTGGATCAGTACGAGTACTGTGAAACACTACTCGCTAAATTACCACTCTTAAAAAACTAAGATAACTCAGTTTCTAGAAATTTTATAGAAACTGAGTCACAAAACACATGCTTGTCCCGCCATTGTTGCTTATTGATAAGCTTTTATTTTCATAAAGTTGTTATATTTTATAGTACTTTCCATTTTGATTGAATTAAAAGTTCATTATTGGAATAAATTTTACCTATAAAAATATCTCCAACTTTATAGTTTCTTACCCCTTTTGGAGTACCACTCATAATAATATCGCCATCTTCAAAGGACATAAAACTCAGTATCTCTTTTATCATATCTTTTGGTTTGTATATCATTAGGTCATAATTGGAAAATTGAGTTAGTGTGTCATTTATATACAATTCTAATTTAAGTGAGGTCATATCACCATTAAATGAGACAAATTCACTTAAAATGGCAGAACCATCAAAAGATTTTGCTCTTTCCCATGGTAAACCTTGAGACTTCATTTTGTTTTGAATATTTGCTTTTGTTAAATCAAGTCCAAAACCAATGCCTGAAATTTGATTATTCTCAATTAAAAAACACATTTCTCCTTCAAATCTCGTATCTTCGTTAAAGTAGTGGAGCTTATTGGAAATAGCTGAGTTTGGTTTGTTAAATATGACCATTGAATCAGGCATTTCATTATTTAATTCTTTAATGTGTTCAACATAGTTTCTACCAATACATATAACTTTTGATGGAGATATGGTTTTATTGTTGTACTTTACGTATTTCATTTTTTTTCCTAGCTTTTACGTGTCTTTTAATTTTGTATGTAACATTTGACTTGAGCGAATAGTTGTTATCATTTAATTACAGTTCAAACATTTTAATAAGCATTTTAGAAATTTCTTGTGAAGTCTTTTTGTCAACATCGCTAGATGATAACGGTCAGGCTGATGCAAAGTGCGATATGCAACTATTTATTTAAAGAACACTATAGCAAAAAAACATTTAATATCAAAAAACAAAGGAAGACCGAAGACATTCCTTATAAGGCGCAAATTTACGAATATTTTTATTGTTTAGAAAATAAAGGAATGCTAAATATGTTCTTTTTATCCTATTTTTTTCTTGAGATATTTTATAAATGAGTTCGATAGTATACAAAAATACTGTGTGAAATGTGAAAGATTAGAAAGGCTAGCGAAGGCAATATAAAATGCCACTTTGAGTATGTCAACTTGAAATAATATGAGTCTACCATCAAGCTTAGGCCTATCAGCCATATGATTGGAGAATACGCTGGCGAGCTAAAACCCAAGACATTATTGCTCCAATCAGAATTTGGCGCGTAAATAAGCATTAGCCAAGATGAAAAATATAGTGCGATTCCAAATATAAAAATAATCAGACCTTTCTTTTGTAAAGACGTGGTTACGCTGAGTCGGAAAAACAATGGTAGAAGGAAAATAATAAATCGAAATGCATTTTCTCCAATGATAATGGCAAGAGGGATATTACTGTTGAATAATTTTGGATTGTACTCTGGAGGTAGCTTTGAAGCCAAGAGGACGTTCCAAACAAGAATCGGAAATATCGCCATATAACCATTTGACAAAATTTTTCGAAATAGATTCGTTTTCATAATTGTTAGGCGACGGCGTTTCTTGTCAGCATAATAACTAGCGAAATCGCGTAGCATAGAAAAACAACAATGAAAACCGACAGCATCCCGTATTGCAGAGTAGGGTTCATTGAACCTTGTGGATAAATAATTTGAAACGCTACTCTAGTCACCCACAAAACGCTTGATGAGGCAAGGGTTACCATGATCGAGTACCTATTGGGTTTGTCTGCATACATGAATAATAGATTCATGATTCCGAACAAAACCAACGATAAAGAAAAGAACGCGTTTATAGCTCGAATGGCCAAGACTAATTCTGTCGCGTTGACGTCAATGTATGATTGCCACTTCCATATTTTTGGTATAAAGAAATGCCATATCCCAAAACCAATGGTAGCGACACTGCCAATTGTCACTAAAACTTTAACAAGCAGATTCAAAATTATTCCATAGACAGTTTGTAATTTGAGAATTTCTTTTGATGAATGGCATTGCATTTCTCCTTAACAGGCACAACTATTTCTCTCCAAAGTTTTGTTGTCTTTGAAATTTTTTTAAAAACTAATCATCATCTTCTTCTTCTTCTTCACCAAATGTTGCTAAAAGTCCTTTAGCTAACTCTTTAGTTTCACTTTCTGATAATTTAGCCTCAGGATGAGGAAGAACATAGAACCAAGGAGGCATTTCACCATCTTCAAGTTCTTTTTTTGCTTCATCTCCATCATTCTTTTTTTGTTTACCCCACATGGAGATATTAAAATGTTCACGACCTTCTTCTACGTCATATTGGACCAACCAAGATATTGGAGCGATGTTGCTGTACCAAGGCCATTTTGTTTCGTTGCTATGACAATCTATACAAGCACGATTAAATAACTTTTTTGTTTTTGGACTGTCCCATACAGGTTCTGCAAGGACGGGTGGGTTAGTATGATCCATGCCATACGGTATGAATTGTATTACTATTACTATTATAAAAACAATAATCCCTAATATCTTATATTTCATATTCATCTCCTATTTGTAGATAACGGTCGAATATAGCAATAAATTACCATACAGTATCATCAACTATGTCAAATAATACTATATAGTTTCCGACTCTTAACCTGTAAGCAGGTTCAAAGTTTGTAAATTTCTTAATTTTAATTAAATATTAATTATTAATATTTGCATAACATGCTCAAATAATTTAAATATACTTCATTCTATCTAAATAACATATATTCTTGCATTAAAAATAGAAATTTATTGGGTGTTGCTCACTTATTGTACCCATATATGCTCAAGATAAAGGAACTTACAAAGATATTGCGTAAGGCTGTGGCAGTTCTGTAAAACTTACTCATCAAGTCTCCAAAGACAGCAAATATAAAAAAATGCAGTTAACGTGCCCCACCATGTGGTCATATTAAATTGTTTAAATCCGCAGTGTTGACAAACTCTGACATCTTCTGAGCATTCTAGTTTGATAGACATTTAACCATTCTTTCTTTTTCATCTTGATGTGATGAAACTTCACCATTTTCTGCACGACTAATTCCATTTTTGATTTTTTTTAAAACATAAAAATGATACTGTATGTCTTCATAGGAGGTTTAATGATTATGAAACATGGTCTCCATTCCTCGCCATAGGGTGAGGTATTTATACTTGAGCGTTAACGTCCAGTAGCACCTGCCCAGAAAATTTCAGGTTCATTTTTTATACGACCTTTTGCTGCCCAACTTTCTGGAATAATTTTCCAGTTTCCTATAGCTTGAGGCGCAATTGAACCATTGTTTTCATCTTGAATATAACTGATAAGATAATCTCTCAGTCCCGTAGCAGAGTAAAAAAGCGTGCGCTCTTTCATTTTAGTTTGATCAATTCCAATTGCTTTAAAGTGACCACCACCACCACCATAACGATAGGAATTAACAGAAATTTTATATTTTTTGTTTAAGTCAAATATGCCATCGACTTGTCCATCAAAATTATTATCCAACCCACTAATGGTAACCCTATTGCCTTTTGGTTTTGAGACGTCAAGTTCATAAACAATACCTGCGAACGTGTCCATATCCCAGTAAATCATATTGGTTTTTTTGTATTCTGAATGTTTAGCCACTTCTGCCGATTTTAAGTTTAGAAGATCGTCATTTTCATCTTGCATTTCATTAAACCACATTCCAAATGTATACTCTAAATAATCTTTTATCTCTTGCCCACTCATTTCAATAACGGCATGCAAGTTGTCATAAAAGTAAAGGTTCCACATATCTGCATAGGTTAATGTTCCACTCAATTCATAATTATCGTTTGCAAAACTATATTTTAATGGTGCAGCAATTGTCATATCCACATCTATGCCGAACTCTTTGTTAGCAGCATATTTTTCTAAATTATGTACTAGATCATTAAAAGCCGAATCTCCAAAAACAGCGTCTTTTGTAGATATTGAAGTTGTTAGTTCACCGATTATTGCATCGGTGAATTTTGCTTTAGCACTATCTAGTTGTGTTTGAAACTGTGCCATGAAAGAAGCTTGAGGAACTAACTCCATAGTATCTTCATTACCTATTTTTTCACCTTTTGCATCTACGATAGTTCCCAAAATCTTACTGTTGTTCTCATTCTTTAAAGCTTTTAAATAGAATCCATTTTTACGAATATTATATTTTTTTGCCACATTGTCATATGTAAATTCTATGTCCGCCATATTTAATGCTCGTGCATAATGGTTGCCCCCGAGAAGAAGTACGCCATTAACATAAACTTCTTCTTGAATTAAATGATCATGACCCCAAAATATAACATCGAAGCCAGCTACCTGCTGAGCAATTAATTGCACAGGATTATAATTTCTATAAGTATCTTTATTTTGCCCTGGTGCAAGCTCAGGATTAAATCCAGCATGACACATACCAACAACGCAATCAACATTCTCTTCTTTGATTTTTTCTATCCAGTAAGCAGCAGATTCAACCATGTCTTCAAAATACATATCTTCATTTTCATCGCCATTAGCAAGAAAAACTTTTGATTCAGGTGTACTAAGTCCAAGAATAGCCACTTTGATGTCTGGTTGATTTATCATAGGAAATGTTTTAATTGTATAAGCGCCGTTACTTGTCCCATAGGCAAAATATGGTTTTCTAGTACCATTTCCAGGTTTTACTTTATCTTGAGTATTTTGTGTGCCTTGCTTAACTGCGTTTGCCGCTAATAATGGAAAGTTGAAATTTTCTTTTAGATTATCATAAACTTTCTTACCAAACTCTATGTCATGATTACCGACAACACCAACTTCACAACCCATAAAGTTATAAACATCAGTAACGATATGTTTGTCAAGGGTACTATTTTTCAGACCATCGTTATATATATTTAAAATTGGTTCGCCTTGCAGGTTGTCTCCATTGTCTACAAGCATAAAATACTCTTTGCCATCAGATGCCGATGCATTTTGTCTTTGTTTTTCAATAAAGCTATATAAATGAGATAAGGAATTCGTTTTATTCTCAGCTCCAGTTGCAAAGTTATATGGAAATATATTTCCATGAACATCTGTCGTCTCAGCAATGCGCAATGTAAAAACAGAACTCTCAGATGTATTGCTGTTGGTATCACAGCCTATAAGCAAGGCAGCTGCAGCGGAAGAAATACCGGATAAAAATAAACGTCTAGAAATCGGCATGTATATCCTTTGTGAATGATTTGATTATTAATTGCATTATATGAAAATATTATTACCTTTAAATAACCGCAAAGCTACACTTTAGCTATATTCTCTTAAAGTTGACGCAAATCACACCGATAAGGCTACTCTAATTTAACCTAAAGTAACGCTCAGTTTCAAAAATTCTTTTCTAATTACAGTAGGTGGTAGTATTGTTTTTGACATGTAGTAGTCTAGTTCAAAGGGGTAAGCACCATCCTATACTTCTAATGCTAATCTATAGGCATAATCAAAATTATAGCTATCTGTATATTTATCAATAGTAAGGATGTTTTCTGTTTCTCTGATTATTTCAGTACTTGTTTTATTTCCTTGAAACCAATCTATAATCAAATTTTCAAAATATGTAAATTCTTTTTTTATAATTGTTCCTTTGTAACATAATGTTTGAAGAGAAATATGAAGCCTTTTATAGCTTCGTATTTCTCTTCAAGCTTTTGCTACTATTTAAACTATAAAAATATTTAAAAGTCAGTTTGTTATTTCGTTGCAGTTCTTTTTAACTCATATACTTTCTTTTGATAGTCGTAAACATTTTCAAGTATGGCTAATTTTGCATTAATATTATTCTTAAGATGAATTAAATTTTTCCTATCACTGTTATCTAGAATCTTTTTAGCTTCTTTTATTTTATTTATTGCTAAACCATATTGAGGGACAATAGCACCTAATTTGATATATGAAGAAGATAACTTAAGATTACCAATTGCAACATTAAGTTTTGCATTTAAATCAGATTTTGTTTTAAAATAATTGATAGTTTTTATAATATCTGAATTCATAGCAATCTGATATCCTAATAAATGAATACTCTTACTATTAGACAAGTTAATTACCGCATCAGTTGATCTTATCTCTGGATGTTTTTTAAAATAGTATTCATATATTTCAAATATATTATAATGGTTTAAAAGTATCTTTTCTGATAAACTCTTTTTTTCACTATCTGATAATTTACTTGATATTGTGATGAATGTTTTTAGATGTCTCTCGTCATTGTTGAATTTTCCATCAAATAATCCAGATAGTATTGCCGTTGCACCCCACTCATAAGCTTTAAGTAAATGATTCTGATTATTATTGATATTCATCAATTCTAGGCAAACCATTTGCTTGAAACTATAAGAATTTTTTTTGTATGTTGGAGCAAACAAAGTATCCTTAAATGCTTCTTTTGATTTATCATATTTTTTTTGTTGTTTATACAATATGGCAATATTTCTTTTAGCCAGATAATCTCCATTTTGATGGGCTAAGGTGAACAATTCTATTGACTTATCTAGATCTTTTTCAACTCCATATCCATTTTGATACATTATTGCTAAATTACCATAAGCGTCACCATAGTTATTTTTAATAGCTTTATTATAATATTGTATAGCTTTTTTATAATTTTTATTCTTTTGATTAATTAATGCTATGTTAAATAATGCTATAGGATTGTTCTGCTTTGCTGACATTTCTAAATATTCTAAGCCAAGTTTTTTGTCTATTTTGATATCTCTAGTTCCATAATAATAATCCAATCCAATCTCATTTTGGCTTACTGAATCACCTTTATCCGCTTTTACTTTTAAATTTTTAAATGCAGAACTACAACCATATAAACTTATAATAACTAATGCAGTTATTATCCCATAAATTATTTTTTTCATATTTATCCTTTATTTTTTTGTACGAAAACTAAACGGAACTCACCAAAATCTTTTCCCAATATCATTTTAATTGGTACTATTGAAACAAGCAAACCTATAATTGCACCCAATGGCATAGTGATGATTCCAACTGACTCAGTAGGAACATCTAACATTCTTATGATGAAACCGATTATTATACCAACTACAGTAGCAATCAACATTGTTACAACAACAGTTATTAAATTACGCCCACCACACCTTGATAGCTCTATTCCAAGTGACTTCTAATTCCATATTTCCCCCTTTTTTGTCTAACTATCTACATGCATTATATAAATAGTAATCTTAAATACGAGTAAAAATATAAATAATTATTTTTTAATATTGTCAGATATATGGATACTATTGCAATTAAAAATTTAGAATTTTGAAGAATATTAATATATTAAACTAAAGAAAGAATGCATATATGGAAATAAATCAAGCTATTAAGTTGTCTTGATTATTTCGCATATGCTTTCTTGCAAAACAGAGTTTGCAAGAAATTTACAGTCATATTTAGTGGATTATATGAAATTGTTGTTGCTGTCCAAAGAATGAGTTTGATGGTGATGTTAGACTAAAGCAGTTGTCTGTAGCAAGACTTTCAAGTATTTGTGCTCTTCTTGCCAAATCATCATAGCGTCTAGTAATGATATTAAAATTACTTCTTCTAGCACCGTCTGGATCTTGAACAGTAATACCTTTGAGAAAACCTGAGAGTGTTGCCGGAGTGTTTAGTGGCCCACTAGGATTAATGTGTGTAAAACCAGTTCTAGTTTCTCCAGCATGACAGTCATCACAAGTGTTAAGAGATATGTGTTGTCTGATTTCACTTTTCACTTCTGCTGGTGTCGGAGTATTTGAAAGAGGTGGCACCACTTCACTGTTATAACATGATGGCCAACTTGCTGATGTTGATACATTATTATCAACTTGCCATATCTGATTGAAGTTATAATTTATGAAGGCAGCATCAAAAAAGACACCATTAAAACTAGATGGAACTATGTAGTTTGTACACAGTACATTTCCATTTGTTCCAGTAGCGGGATTAGGTGAAGGAATGCTTACCAAATTACTATTAACAAAATCAGTTAGAGTTGGAGAATTACTAAAACTTCTAATTGGTGTTTGAGCTAGTGTGTGAGAAACTAATTGAGAATTTGTTGTTACACTAGGGTCTAGTATAAATTCTCTTAATTGCCAAGGGTTACTAAGAGCAATCTCATTTGTTCTTAACTGGTTGAGGGCACTTCCATTTGGTTTGTGTGGTGACATACCAGCCAATGTAACGGTATCCGTTATGGTTTGCAGTGCAGTGTTGTATTGTGGAGATGGAAATGGAAGGGCACTTAAATCAATCCACTTTTTAGCAAAGTTTTTCATTGCTGAACATTGTGAAGAAATAGAATTACCATATTCAAATATAACTGTCATGGGCATTGGAGTACAGTTATTTGTACCATTCATATTTACCAATCCAAAGACAAAACGTGTTTCTCCAGCATTACCTGAACTTCCATAATTAGATATTTTTCCAAGATCTATTCGGTTCATTATGGCAAGTAGTCTAAATGGAAGTTTGTCTATATTTAGATTGTTTTTGGTACCATCCCATGGCATAGAACCATCATTGTTAACCAAAAAATTTCGAATTGAAGTTCTTGCGCTTATTGTCTGGCCATTAACAGTTTGATTTGTCATCCATTTTTGAATCCAGTTGAAAACAAAGGTTCTTGTTGCATTAGCATCAGTTGTATTTGCCATATTTTTCATGAGTGTTTTAAAAGACCATGAACCATTGGAAGTACCTAGAGGCATATTGTTTGTACCACCACATGGTATGAAAGTTCTGGTACTATCTTGAACAACAGATAAATCATTTATAGCTAGTGATTTATTGTTATCAAAAGTTGCTGATAGAAATAAAGGAAGACTTGGAAGAGTTTGCACCTTGCTTATCATTTTTTTAGAGAGCATAAGTTTTTTTGGTACTATCGGTAGTTTCTGCTTATCGTTGTCAATGGTTTCAATAATTCCTCTTCCTGAGAACTTATAAACAACAGGTTTTTTATCGAGTTTACTTAAACGATTTTCGTGAGCTTTGACATCGGCAAGAATACTTTTTATATCTATCTTTGCATAGCCTGAGAATATACCGTCATCTCGAGTCTTATCTGCTCCCTCTCCTTTATCGTTTAACTCAATATTCTGTCCATACTGTTTAATAACTTGATTTTTTTTATTATCTGTATTTTGCTGGAACTTAACACATATAATAGAATTTTTACCATCATTCATCTTTTTATTTAAAGCGAATACCTCAATATCTTCTATCTGTACTTTTGCAATTGCTTTTGTACTTTTAGTAGACTCTTGTTTTACATAATCTTTTTTTTCACTACATGCTGATATTAATACAACAACAGTTAAAACAGCATACAACCTATATACATTACTTTTTTTCATAACTATTTCCTTTTTTTTGTTTAAGATGTTTTTCATTAAGAGATTAAAATGTGATACTGGTTTATGTTGTATTCATCTAGTCTCCCTTATTCATGGTATATGAAGTTAATATTTTTATTAGTTTAAATAATAAAAAATATTAAACAAGTAGACATATTAAATATTTAAATATGTATAAATATATAATATAAAGTTAAAAAATATTAATATATAATTATATTGTATATGAAAAAAAAGTTGAAAAATATTTGTCTATACAATATTAATTTGTAATATTTGTGTATTAATGTAACACTAATAGTATGTGAAAGTGCATTTTGTAAATCTACAGTAGAGCTAGCATAAGGGTCAAGTGTTATACTCAGAAAAACTTTAGGAAAATATTAAAAGTAGTAGTTAGCATTGTAATTAACTTTTTAAATAAAGTGTTTTAATTTTCAGGTCATTATACTTTTTTTGTAAAACAAAGATAAATATATTCCAAAAGCAATGAACATAGCACCTATGAAATGATAAGTTTCTAAAGTCTCATTTAAAAATATAGAAGCTAAAATAATGCCAAACATTGGCATAAGATGAATAAACTGTGCTGTTTTGGATGCTCCAATTTTATCTATTCCATAATGCCATAAATAATATGATGTTATTGATGCAAAAATAGATACATAGAAAAAAATAAAATAGTTATTTTTTAATACTTCAAATTCTTTTTGAATTGAATACCCTTGATATAAATAAAACGGCAACAATAGTGTAAAACCGATGGTTACAATAGTAGTAAAATACTCAAAAGCATTTAAATCTTTTGGTTTAAATTTTATTAAAACCGAATATAAAGCCCAAGCAGTTGATGACATAACAATAAGTATATCTCCTTGATTGAATTTTAAGCTAAACATATTTGACATATTAGCTTTTAGCATTAAAAATATTACACCAAAAGTTGATAATATGATACCTATGGTTTGATATGAGTCTATTTTCTGTTTTAAAATAAAATATGACATAAAAAGTACTAAAATTGGTACAGTTGAATTTATGATTAATGCATTTGTAGAAGTCGTATCTGTTAAGCCAAAATAGAGTAGGGTGTTAAACGCAGTAATTCCAAGTATTGCCAATATGGTTAAAATTTTAAAGTTTTGTTTTAAAGAGTTTAGTATATTTTTATGTCTTACTATTAAAATGGGAGATACCATCAAAAAAACAAAAAACCATCTAAAGAAAGCTAATTCCAACGGTGTTATGTCATCTTTTATAAATCTACCAATTACAAAATTTGCAGACCACAACAATACACATAAAGTTATTAAAAAATAAGTTTTTATATTTAACATATTTGTCACTCCTTATATAGTTTTAAAATTGATTACAAATACAGCTCATATGCCTGATCGCAACGAGATGACAAATGATGGGGAGAGTACTTGGTAAAACCATACTTCTTATACAATGCTATTGCTTCTATAAGAGGTGAAGCTGTTTCGAGTACTACATGTTTAAAACCTAACTCTTTAGCCTTATCCAAGGAAAACTCCATGAGCTTTCGACCTAAGCCTTTTCCTCGCTGGTTTGGCAAAACATACATTTTTCGAAGCTCGCAGGTATTTTCATTTAATTTATAAATACCAACAGTTGCAACTATATCGTAATCTTCTTCTATCACACCGAAATAACCACCATTTAAGAGATAGTAATCTTCTATTGCATCTAGGTCTTTATCGGTAGAACTTGAATCGGAATCAAGGTTGTACTCCTTTAGAACTTCAAAAACGACATTTTTTATTGCTTGAGAATCTAAATTTGTTGCTTTTCGTATTTTCAATTTTACAATCTCCATGTCTCATACCTTAAAATATTATATTACTAATGAGTTCGATAGTATACAAAAACATCATGTGAAATATGAAAGATTAGAAAGGCTATTGAAGGTAATATGAAATGACATTTTAAAATTATAAGAGTCTACCAGTAGCTTTGAAGTCAAGAGAATATTCCAAACAAGAATCAAAAATATCGCTATGTAACCATATTGTTAAGTGGGAGTATGTTTATCAGCAAAATAACTAAAATCTTAACAAGCAGATTAAAAATTATTCCATAGTCAGTTGAAATATTTTTGACAGAGGTAACATGTCCTTTTTACTATACTTGGCATCATTTTATGACTTTACGTTCTTCTTGATATGTTTGATATGTTTTTTTATTAATGGTTCTTAAACATTGCTCAATCTCACTAGGTGGTTGAGTATGACAGTTGTGTTCTGCTCCATATTGTCCACCTTCATACCAAGCCTTAGTAGTACACCCAGCAAGATAGATTATAAAAATAATAAGTGAAATTAATATCATGGTTTTTTTTGTTTTCAATTTAATGTCCTCTCATATTTAAATATTCTTTCTCTATATATATTTTAGCTTCTTTGACTTTCAACTCTTTAATATCTCCATTAATGATTAATTTATGCGACAACACCGAACAATCGACCAACCAATGCAGTTAACCCCATTGCCAAAGCTCCCCAAAAAGTAACCCTAAAAGCACCTGTAATTATTTTAGCTCCACCGGCACGAGCAGCAAGCCCTCCGAGTAGAGCAAGGAAGAACAAAGAGAAAATAGCGATAAGAGTAATAAGGGAATGAAGTGGTGCAACCCAAGCAACAATTAATGGTAATGCAGCACCAATTGTAAATGTAGTTGCTGAAGAAAATGCGGCTTGCAATGGTTGTGCATTCCCTGTTTCTGAAAGACCGATTTCATCTCTGGCATGTGCTCCTAGTGCATCGTGTTCCATAAGTTGTTCAGCAACTTGTTTTGCCAAATGAGATTCAACACCTCTCTTTTCATATATTTCAGCAAGTTCATTTATTTCAAATTCATAATCATCTTCTAAAGATTTTTTTTCGAGTTTGAGATCAGATTTTTCTGTATCTGATTGTGAACTAACAGAAACATATTCACCTGCAGCCATTGCCATAGCTCCAGCTACTAATCCTGCAACACCTGCTAAGAGAACTCCTTCATGTGGTGTATTAGCGGCGGCAACACCAATAATTAGACTAGCTGTCGAAACTATTCCATCATTTGCTCCAAGAACAGCCGCACGTAACCAACCTGTCCGGTGTGATCTATGTATTTCAATGTGACTCATATAATTCTACCTTATGCTTTGATTAGCTTCTATTTTTCCAATAGTTTGGAAATTTATTAGTTAAACATCTTATTATCTCTCTATCAAGAAGAGATACATTGCTTGTTTTAATATCATTTTTTATTTTAGCTAAATAATGTATACACTTTACTAATGTTTTTTTCCTCTTGTCATTACCATACCAAAAATGATATTTACAAAAGTTTTCTGATGCCCCATTTCCACTTGAACTCCCACCATCACTATATTATTCAAGATCATAAAGCTTTTGTTAAGTTGCTTTTCTACATTATCATCAATAAGATTGGCGAAATCATTTATATATTTACTATCCGCTTTAGGATGGTCAGCAAAAGTAATAGTAAAAAAGAAACAAAGGGAGAATACGATAGTTGCTAATGTTTTTATAGGTGTCTTTTTTAATAGATGCATTTTTTTGCATAACGGCTGATTTGAACTGTGGATTTTACTTTAACTCTTAAATAAGAATCTTCAGTGGTGGACGAGGAGAGGTTCGAACTCTCTGTACAGTTACCCATACGCATCCTTAGCAGGGATGTGGTTTCAGCCACTCACCCACTCGTCCATTTGAAGACCGTGATTATGGTAATAGTTTAATAACATTTAGCTTAAACCTATTTAATTGCTGTAATTGCGAACAAAAAACACATTTCGTATTCTTATATTTTTAGATATTTATTTTTTTCGCTATAATTTTACTCGGATTAACAATTAGGAAAGAGATATTATCTCAACTTACAAAATACAAGGAAATATAATGCAATTTTTTAAAAAGATGTTTTTTGGTTTCGTTTGGTCAGTAGGCATATTCATATCTAGCTCAGTACTTATTGGAATAATCGAGTCTTCCACTCTTGTTTCTCACAATGATTCTCAATACGGGGAAGATGATAACGTGGGTAGCCAATATTCCACTGTCCTTCTTGGCGCATTAGCTATTGGTTTTGGAGGCTCATTTATGGGAGTATTACCAGGAGTACGCAAGGAAAAAACTAGTTTAGCGGCTTAAGCCGTCTAAATCAATTTTACTTCTTTTAGGGTATTTTTCTTTTACTTGAGAAGTATTTAATCGGTTTCGGTGCACAATTCCACCTAATATATAACTATAATGAACCCCTAAAATAAAACCAGTAAAATTTGTTTTCTTATTTCTAAAATGTTAAAATTGAAATAGAAAAAATAGGGATTCAATATGAGTGTAAAAAGAAAGAGTTATAGTGCAGATTTTAAAGCAAAGTTAGTTTTAGAAGTTTTAGAGGGTGAAAAAACTGTTAATGAGATTGCAAGTGCATATGGAGTTATCCCTCTAAGTCTGAGAAATTGGAAAAAGGACTTAATTAAAAATATGGGTGCTTAAAACACCTCTCAAACTATGGTATATTAGGAGTAAACAAAGGTTTATTTACAAAAGGCTGTACCCCAAGGGCAGGATTCTCGCTAAAAAAGCTCTAAAATATGTATAAATTGTCAATCTAAAAATGTTATTTCCAAGGGTTTAAGAAGAGGAATAAAAAGATATTTTTGTAAAGCATGTAGAACATCTTTTAGCTCAAAAAGAAGACCAGAGCAACTACAAGAAATTATCTTCAAAGAGTACTTTTTAAAACGACAGACCCTCAAGCAATTATCAGCTAAATATAATAAATCAATTAGCTGGATTGTAAAACAAAGGGATGAGTATATTGTTGAATGCAAAGTCGATAATCCCCGACCTGTAAATTTAGTTTGTGATGCAACTTTTTATGGCAAGAGAAAGGATGAGATGCCCCTTGAGGGTACAAACTTGGTACTTTAGTTTTTTCTATGCCCCTGTGGTACAAAGATGTAGAGACTAAAGAAATACTTATTTGGAAACATATTGAAAGTGAAACAGTTAAAGACTACAAATATTTAAAAGAGGAACTTCTTCTCTTAGGCTACACCATTCAAAGTGCCACTTTAGATGGAAAAAGAGGTCTAACAAAGGTTTTTAAAGATATTCCTATACAAATGTGTACCACAAGGGCATAAGCATCACTTCCATCAAAAAAAGATTCTGCAGAGATATATCACTATGAGACCAAAACTTGAAGCAAGTAAAGATCTTAAGAAAATAGTTTCAAGATTGACACTCACAACTGAGAAAAACTTTACGAATAAACTTGATGAATGGTATGAAACTTACAAAGATTTTTTAGATGAAAAGAGTATCTCTTCAACTACTGGAGAACTTCATTATACACATCCAAGAATTAGAGCTGCATATAGAAGCTTGAGAACAAATTTACCATATCTTTTTACCTACAAAAATTACAATCACTTATCTATTTCAAATACTACAAATGCACTTGAAGGTGGAGTCTTTTCTCACATGAAAAATATGATTAGTTTACATCGTGGTCTTAGTAAAAGTTTGAAGTTGAATTTAGTAGATTTCTATTTGGTGAATTATAAGAAAAAGTAGAAAAGTAAGCACCCGTTTTTTTAATTAAGTCGACTATCACATCAGACTGAAAATAGTTTTTCATGACAAAACTTTTTTTAAATTTTAAATTTATTAGAGTAGTTTAGGCTCACTGTAGTAGTAACCTTGTCCATAATCAATATCTAGCTCTGTTACAACTTTTTCAATCTCTACTGAACTGACAAACTCTGCAACTGTTTTAATATTTGCAAGTTTTGCAAATTCGACTATAGACTTTACGACAAGTTGATTATTTTGGCTTTTGTCAATATTTTTGATTAAAGAGCCATCTATTTTTAAAATATCTACATCAAGTTCGAGCAGATAGTTGTAGTTAGAATATCCGCTGCCAAAATCATCTATAGCAATCAGAACACCAAACACTTTAACTTTTTTAATAAATTCTTTAAGTGCTACAAAATCTATAATCTCTTCGCTCTCTAGGAGTTCAAAAGTGAGTTTTGAAGTGATAGTACTATTATTTTGAAGAGTCTCAAAAATAAAATCATGTGTCTCTTGATGAAGAATATCTTCTATTGAGAGGTTGATTGATACATCAATCCCTTTATCTATGACAGCTTGAACACTTTTGGTGATAACTTCATGTGTAATTTTATTGTAAAGTTTCGCTTTTTTTGAGAGCTCTAAAAAGAAAAAAGGTGAGATATACTCATCATTATCTTTTAAACGAACGAGAGCTTCATATTTTACGATATCCTTACTTTTTAAATCTACTAAAGGTTGAAAAAGCATAGCAATATTATCAGAAATAATAGACTGTTTTACTTTGTGAATCATATTGATATTTTTTTGAATCTCTTGTGTTCTATCAAGTGAGCTGTCATATATTGCAATTTTTTCACTATAATCATGAGAGAGTGATTTGATTGCTAAGGCGGTCTTTATTAAAAATGGTTTGCTAGAGCTTATTCCTGCTTGGAGTGGAATAGATATTTCCTGGTCCAGTCCAGCACATGTACAATGTGTGCATTCTATCGCATCTAAAATATTTTTAGCAATTGTGTAAGCTTCATCAACAGAACGATTATGTGTTACAATAGCAAAGTGGTCAGCACCCACTTTAAAAATATCTGTATTTTTGATATTTTCTATTTCAGATTTAAATTTTTCACTTAGATACTTGAGTACAAAATCGCCAATATCAATTCCGTAAAGATTATTTATTGAACTAAAGTCGGTTATGTCAAAAAGAATAACTGTCGCATCGTTATTATTTTCAACAGCTTCAATATATGCATTTCTATTTTTGAGTCCTGTTAAAAAATCAGTTGTTACTGATTTTTTATAACTCTCCTGCAACTCAAGTATACGCTGTTTTTCACTCTCTGATAAAAAGATATAGTATACGATAATAAAAAGAGTTAAAAATGAGAATCCTAAAATTGAATAATATTCTAAATCAAGTTTCTTTAGAGAAGTAATGTTCTCTTTTTTTATGCTCTCCCTTAAATATGAAAAATCTTTTTCTACTATATCTTCATTAATGATGTGATTGATTAAATATATATAGCTGGGTAGATATTTTTTCAGTAAATTTATATGTGTTTTATATAAATATACATATGTTTTATCATGTTCACTTTCAAGCTTTATGTGGTTCAAAAAGTTGATGTTTATCTCAACAGCATCTATTTTATCCTCTCCCATACTGCTTTTAGTGCTTATGAGTTTATTTATAACATCAAGCAATTTCTTATTATCATCTTTTTTTAAAGTAGTCAGATGCTTAAATGAAGATAGTAGAAATAAAAATGAGTTTTTAATTTTTCCATTTTCTCTTTTAAATATCTCTATATTCTCATTAGCCTCTTTTTGATGAATAATGAGAGTATCTAAAAACATCTTTGTTTTTTTGTATTCTGGAGTTTTGTAGATTTCACTATTTTGGAGTAATGTCATATGATTGTTTAAATCATTCATATCATGACTGATTTTGTCATTATTGTAGAGTCTGTATAGTGCACTTTTTAGTATGTTGTCGTTTAATTTATGATGTTTTTCATTAAGCTCTTCTATCATAGAATAGAGCTTGTAGCCTGTATCTTGAACATTTTGGCTCTTTCGCTTGTAATTCATAGCCCAAAAAACTATTGAAACTAGTGCCAATACAACTAGTAATATCTTAAACCATTTACTTAACATCGTGGTTCCAAGTTTTTGGAATATCGCCATCTAAAGTCTTTAGAAATGCTACTATCGCTTTTATTTCTTTATTTTCCAATATGATACCTAGATTATAATGAGACATTTTCATAACAGCTGCTTCGAGAGTATTAGCAGACGCATCATGAAAATATGGGGATGTTTTACTAATATTTCTTAAAGATGGAACTTTAAAAACATTTTTATCCATCTCTTTTTTTGTGATAGCATAAAGGTCTGGCTGATTTTCAACATAAGGGTAGGCTATTACATTTCCAAACATTTGCATTGAATTTCCACCAATATTTACTCCATTGTGACAGGCTATACATCCATGATCTTTAAAAGAGTTAAATCCGTCTTTTTCAAGTTGTGTCAAAGAGCCCTCGCCTTTTAAAAATTTGTCAAAACGGGAATTTGGAGTTAAAAGCGTCTCTTCAAACGCAACAATTGCTTCTTTAAAGAGTTTATATCCTGGCGTTTGATTATAGACTTTTTTGAATAATTGTTGATATTCTTTGGAAGAGTTTAAATATTTTTCGATACTTTGAGTGCTCATTCCCATTTCAAAAGTTGTGTGAACAGGTCCATCTATCTGCTCTTCAAGGTTAGCTGCTCTGCCATTCCAAAATTGCCTATAGTTATTGACTGCATTAAAAACACTCATACTTTGGATAAGACCTTTTTTGCCATAAACTCCAACAGAAACAGCACGCTTATCGGAACCAAAATCATTATGACATGATGCGCAAGAAATCATGCCGTCTTGTGAAAAACTTGTATCAAAAAATAGCTTTTTACCTAATGCTACTTTAGCTTTATCATATGATTTTACTTCTGGAATGGGGGTTATCACTTCAGCGAAGATTACTGTTGAAGTTATCAAAAACAGCAATAGTAGTTTATGCATTGTATTCATCCTTATAAAAAGATTATACTATACTAACATATAATTTACTAACATATAATTCTATAATTCTACAGTCTTTTATTAATCATCTCTTTAAATCCCAAAATGTGTACTCCAGAGGCGACATCTCCACTTTTGTAATGTAGAAAATTAAGAGGCTTACACCCCTGTAAATGAATATCTACTTTCATGATATACTTGTAAAACTAAAAGGCACTTAAAATGCCTACAAGACTAAGAGTGAATTTAGCAGGATTTCATCATATTATCAACAGAGGTGTAAACTGTTGTGATATTTTTAATAGCGATGATGATAAAGAGACATTTTTACAAATATTTAATAAAACTGCTACCATTCATAAAGTTATACTGCATGACTATTGATCTGGCTACACTAATTCATACTTAGAATATTTAGTAATTCTGAGATAAAATATCAGTATGAATAAGGATAAAAACAAGATGAGAAACAGTAAATACACCAGAGAATTTAGAGATTCCAGCGT
>Ga0316206_1000196_pt1 | contig 113636 bp, 104 predicted proteins | sample 6monthpyrite_MG_FD_204942 | JGI IMG/M metagenome (GOLD analysis project Ga0316206, IMG submission 204942) | Microbial mat bacterial communities from mineral coupon in-situ incubated in ocean water Damariscotta River, Maine, United States -... | ecosystem: Environmental > Aquatic > Marine >...
CTTCCTGGAAACTCTATTATCTGGTTAAAAGAGGGAGACTATGTCAATCCGAAAAGCACAAGTTCTGAAATTGTCGAGTTTGTTGTGTGGCTTGAAGGTGAACCAGGAAAACCTATTCATATTAGACCTGAATACGGTGCTCATGTTAGAATTGATGCCGGCTTGACTATTCTGTCATATTCTAAACATATTAGAATATGGGATATTCATATGACAACAATAGGAGAAGATTGGCGTACATTTGTTCTTCCTCAAGGGGAAGACCTTGTTGCCTGGACTGGAGCACAAGGAACTCCAGTACGACTAAGTGGTGGATTAGAAGGTGGAGATGATATAAAATATATCAACACTACTATGAGTCACCTAAGTGGTGGGGCTTCTATATGGAAAAAGGCTGCAAATGCTGAACTCTACGGCTCATTAATTTTTAATAATGGATGGACATGGATTGACTCCAATGGAAACTTAGCTGGTGGCGGTCCGGGTATGTATATTCAAAACAGCAGTGGCACTATGCGTACTATATCAGATAATATTGTTGCTGGTTGGATGTCAACGGGAATACAGATCAAACCTGATGACCTTGAGATCAGTGATCATTTTACAGTCACTGGTAACGTATGGTTTGCTCCAAGTATCAAAGATTATGGACGTGGATACTTGTCCGTTGGTGTAAATGGTAGTAAAGATTTACACTTTAATAAAAACTTCACCCATGGAACTCAGGTATATATGCCAGGTATTTGGGGAGAGACTTATGTACAAACAGATGAGCACCAGTGTAATGACAACTATTTTTACAGAACTGATACAGATCCGGCATTTACCTGTGATTATGGTATAAATGAAGATGTTAGTGATCCAAATGAAACAGGAAATACACTGACAAAATCATTTATACGTCCAAATAAATACGATCCGCGTCGAGCAAACCTTATGGTTCTTAACGGTGAACGTAAGTCTGAGTTATCTGTAGACTTAGGAACTTTTGTACAAGCTGGGGAAAAAGTTGTTGTACTTAACAGTCTTGATCCTTATGGTGAGCCTATTGCAGCCGGTGTATACAATGGAACTTATTTTAATATAAAATGGCCGACATCCGACTGGGAAATTGAACCAGTATCAAGTACACTGACAAAAGACCTAAACACAGTAGATAATGAATTTTGGGCCTTTGTAGTTGTAAAGGTCGATTAAAATTTAAAAGCTGATAGGACTTGTTTTTTAAGCTCACCACTTTTTAACTTGTCGTTTCTCTTTTCATATAAGCACTTACATTCTAATTGATTTTTACTAGATTAATAAGTATCAATGGGCTCAGAAGCATTCTTCTGCTTCTTTTCCTTTCACCATAAAGCGAATAATAATATCAATTAAGAATTAAAACCACTCTTTATTACCCAACTAATTAAAATTTAGATAAACTATCAGTCACTAAAAGTCAATAAAAGTTAACCAATGTTGTTTAATAGTTACGAATTTATATTTTTATTTTTACCCTTATCATTTTTTATCTATTTCTTTTTATTACAGAAGCGTTTAATTATAGGAGCTAAAGGTTTTTTAGTTTTTGCATCTCTGTTTTTTTATAGCTGGTGGAATGTAGTTTACCTTCCTATCATACTTAGCTCTATGTTATTTAACTATGTTATCGGAAACTCTTTAAACGAGAACTTTAAAAAAATACGTGTTCACAAGAAGGGTCTTCTTGCTTTGGGAGTTGTACTTAACTTATCTCTACTAGGTTATTTTAAATACACTGATTTCTTCATAGAGAACTTCAATTTAATTTTTAATGGTTCAGTACCATTACTACATCTGGCCCTGCCTCTAGCTATCTCTTTCTTTACCTTCCAACAAATAGCTTATCTTGTTGACTCATATCGAGCAGAGACATCAGAATATGACTTTTTAAACTATGCACTCTTTGTAACCTTCTTCCCTCAGCTTATTGCAGGCCCTATTGTTCATCATGCTGAGATGATGCCACAGTTTGCATCTAAATGGAATCTGGTTAAAAGCTATAAGAATATTGCAATGGGTCTGTTTATATTCTCAATTGGCCTGTTTAAAAAAGTTGCTATTGCCGACACTTTTGCCATCTGGGCTAATGCAGGCTTTGATAGTGCAATAACATTAAACATTATTGAGGCATGGATAACATCTCTATCCTATACCTTTCAACTCTATTTTGATTTCAGTGGTTATACAGATATGGCCATTGGTGCAGCTCTTATATTTAATATCAAACTGCCAATTAACTTTAATTCTCCCTATAAGGCTTTAGATATTCAAGACTTCTGGAGACGTTGGCACATTACACTTTCGAGATTTCTAAGAGATTATATTTATATTCCTCTTGGGGGTAACAGGAAGGGATCTTTTAGAATCTATACTAATCTTTTAGCTACATTTCTTCTTGGTGGAATATGGCATGGTGCAGGTTGGACATTTGTCTTTTGGGGGTTTCTTCATGGTATGGCTCTTGTCTTTCACAGACTCTGGAATAATCTTGGTTTTACAATGCCTAAGGCACTAGCTTGGTTTGTCACTTTTAACTTTATTAATATCGCTTGGATATTTTTTAGGGCTAAAGAGTGGGACGACGCCCTTAAAATTCTTTCGGGAATGTTTGGACTCAACAGTTTGTCATTAAAGTTTGTACATATAACAGCGGATAAGTACACCCTTGTAAGTATATTTTCTGCCTTTATCATCACATTGGCCTTAAGTAATAGTATTCAGTACTTAAAGGAGTTCAAATCTACTTTTCGACATCTTTTTGCTAGCTCCTTTTTTATTCTTGTCTCCTTATTATTCTTAGATAATAAATCTGACTTTTTATATTTTAATTTTTAGGGTTTTGTATGTATTATAGAAAATGGATTATATCTTTAAGCCTTATTATTGCTTTTGTATATCTCTTATTGGCAACCGCATATATTACAGTTGACCCTGAACAGTTTTTTAACAAGAGCATTACAAAACATAAATTTAGATACACAAACTACTTCTCAAAATACCAATATGAAAAACTCAAGTCTTCTAAATACTCTTTAGTCTTTGGAACATCAAGAAGTCTAAAAATATCTACTCAGGCACAGGGTTCTCCCTTTCTTAACTTTCACAACCTTTATGGTGAGCCTGCCGAGGTCTTAAATTTTTTAAAACAACTTGATGACAGACAGATAAAAAACATCAACTCTATATATTTTCTTGTTAGTATCAATACAATGATTGCCGAAGAAAAGGAGCTACTCGATTACTCCAAAAATTCATTTTTCGATAAAGTCTATGCTTCCTTTCCCCTAAATATGAAGAAATTAAAGTACATGCTAAAAGATATCAGTATAAACCTGCTTAACAAAAAAACAAATTTTTATATTGCTGATGATGGCAGTAAGTTCGTTTATGATAAAAACATTGGGGCTAAGATCCCGAAAAACAACAATACAGAGGTGAAGACTAGAACTTATGACAAACAAGCTATAAATGAGCTTCTAAAGATTGACGAGTTCTGCAAAAAAAGAGATGTGTCTATTGTCTATTATACACCAACCTATAGTGATCAACATCTAGCCGACTTTCCTCTTGCAGATTTAAAGAAAATGTGGAAAGATCTACTTGATGGAGGTATAGATGGATTTTATGCCCTCTATTATTTAGAAAATATATCAAATAAACAAGAAGAAAACTATTACCCACTTTTTACAGATTCATCTCACCTTAATTATTCTATGATGAACAATGTTTTTAAGCAGCATATTGTCCATGAAAACAAGAAGTATTATATTTCAACTCAGAATATAGAAGAGTATTTTAATATAAACAACAATACTAAGTTCCAAAAAACAACACCCAAGGATTAGCTCAATTCATACACATTTCACAATCCAAAAAGTGAAGAAAAGAACATTATATTACTTGAGAGCATAGGGCATATTTTTAATCCATACAGAGAACAGGTTAAAAAGAGAAAGTCTTAGCTTCCAAAATATATTCGGTAAATTTGGAAGCACCTTCTTTATTTAAATGGTAACCATCTTGGAAATCTGTTTTGTCAACTTGAACTTCATCTTTTGCATTAATGAAAGAGATAGATTCTGATTTATTAAATATATTCAACAAGTCTCTGTCAAGAGTATATGCCTTCAATAAAGGTGAAGAGATAAATGTTAGATGTATGTTTTTCTCTTGGGCTAACTTAATTAATTCAAGAAGATGTTTATAGGTAGCTTTTTTCTTATCTTTTGAACTCTGCACATGCCCCTCAACTAAAGATCGATTAATAATTCGGCTCTGTTCTCTATACATAGGAAGAAGATCTAAAACCCGTCGTTGTACACGTTCACGTGAAGCAAATGTCACACTGAAGTGGCTTAATGTCAGTGTGATAAGATCACTTAGACTAAGCACTTCAAACTCTCTTACCGAGAACATTTCACTTGTATTAACAATATTACTAATACTGACTAAGTTCTGCTCTTTCAAGGGCTTGTCTTCTAACTGATCACCCACAAATATGATCGCAAGATCAGTTACTTTTATATCCTTATCATATATCTTGCTTTTAAATATCCAGAACCACTCCGTAACAGTTGTATCATCAGGTCGAATTAGAGTAAGACCTTTTTCATTCTTCTCAAACTTCTCTTTATCAACACCTTCTCTGGTTAAAGAGTTTCCAATAAAGAGGACCTTGTCTACTTCACTTTTATCAAACTTCTCAACAATGGAAGCCAGAGCCTTATAGTGTTTAATATCTTTAGAGAGATAAGGCTGAGCCATACGTAAGGTCAACTCAACACTCAAAAACAAAGCTATAATCACAAAAATTATTTTAATAGATTTACTGTTCATCTTATCATACCTCTAAAACTGAAAATATATGAACTCATGAGCCGTTGGACTTGGGAAAAAGAGCAACATTATTATGATATAGACATAAAATAGAGCTTGAACAACTACACTATGTTTACTTAAAGCCATTAACCCTCTCTTTTCTGTCCAATACTCATAAGAGAGCAAAGGCACAATATAAAAGACCATCAGACTCACTGAACCGATAAAGAAGGTTGAAACCTCCATACTCAGTGAAAATAATCTGATTAAAAAACTCCAGGCCTGATCAAAATCTTTTGCCCTAAAAAGTAACCACGCTAAACAGACCAGATGAAACATTAAAATCATAGAAAAGACACTTTTTACTCTATTTTTCCCTGCAGATGGCTTCCCTTTTTTTATTTTGAACACATTAAATATACTCAGGTATAGTCCATGAAGTATTCCCCAAAGAACATAAGTCCATGCGGCACCGTGCCATAAGCCACTTAAAAACATCGTCAATATTAGATTACGATGTGAGGCTAACTTACCGTCTCGATTTCCGCCTAAAGGAATATAAACATAATCTCTAAACCAAGATGATAGACTAATATGCCAGCGTTTCCAAAAGTCGCTAGGGTCTTTCGCAAAATAAGGCATTCTAAAATTCACCATTAAATCAAAGCCAAGCCATTTAGCAATTCCTCTTGCAATAGACGAATATCCCGCGAAATCTCCATAAATTTGAAATGCAAATGCATATATGCCTAATAATATCTCTAAAGAGCCCAACTGTGAGGCATCTTTTGAAAAAATATAGTTAGTTATAGGAGCCATATTATCAGCAATAACGATCTTTAGAAAAAGACCGTAAAAGATAAGATAAAGACCTTCCAAGAAGTAATCTTTCTCCCATTTTCGTTTATGAAGTACCTGAGGAAGTAAACGCGATGAACGTTCAATCGGACCTGCCACCAGTTGTGGAAAGAAACTCACATACAGAGCGTAATCTTTAAAATTACGTGTAGGTTTAATCTCATCTCTATATACATCTATAGAATAACTCATGGTCTGAAAGGTGTAAAATGAGATACCTACGGGTAAAATGACATCCAAGGTAGGCAGCATACTTGTAATTCCAATATTTACAAATAGGCTATTAAGCTCAAAACTAAAGAAGTTGTAATATTTAAAAAAACCAAGCACTGTAAGGTTTGCAATGATTGACAGTACTAAGTAAAACTTCTTTCTCTTTTGGATACTTGCACCATGTATATATTGAGCTAAAATAAAATCAATAAGCGTTGATGTAAAGATTAGAAAAAGAAACCTCCAGTCCCAGGCACCATAAAAGACATAACTTGCAATAAGCAGAAGTGTATTTTGATGTCTATGTTTCAAGGCCCAGTAAGCAAGAAACACTAAGAGATAAAAAGTCCAAAATGTATAACTGTTAAAAAGCATATAGTTTATTACCTACTTGGTTTTTCTCAAAAATTTATTCTAATGAGTATGTTTATAAAAAACTTCCATCTTATATTAATTATTCATTTTTAATATGGTAGTTATGTTTTGATCAATTTTATACATAAACAGATCTGCATTTAGTTGATTTAGATGCAGTCCATCATAAAAGAGTTTATCTTCAAACTCATATATAGTCCTAAAATCGATGATGCCAATATTTTTACTTTTAAAAAACTTATCTAGATCCGAATTTTCATAAGCTTTGTATCTAATATATTGCATAGGCTCCAATACTAGAATAAGTGATATACCATTATTCTTGCACAAGCTTTGTAATTCTTTAAAAGTATTTTCGACAACCTTAGTCAGATGTCTTTCCTTCATAGTCTGGTCGACTATTTCGTAAGTTTTATCTCTAGAGACCTCTCTCAAGACACTACTCTTGTCAATACTTCTATTTCCCTTTGCAAAATACTGTTTCCATGGTTTTAAAATACGTACCCTGTCATAAAAATAGTTTGATTCGTCAGAAAATTGACCCAGCTTTACTTTTTTTATCAACTCTGCTTCACCCTCTTCATCAAAAATAGACTCAATCCTTGGCCTAGTATTTTCAGTGTCCTCTTTGAATGCTTCAGGTATAAAAAACATATAGACTTCATCAGGTGCTTTATTATATTTTAAATATCTATTTAACATCATATATTGGCCAACAATTGTCATTGACCCGGTTACTGTCATATCGTATACACTAGGATCAAGCTTCATACCTTCCATCGCCCAATGGATTACACTATCACCCATTATTATTGTTTTATAATCTCTGTTTTTTTGTTGAGCTAAAAGTTTGTTTACAGCATAATCTTCAGCATGCCGATAATATTGCTTCCGGTTCAATTGATAATTAACTTCTATTATAGAAGCAATTATAAGACTTAATAGAAGAAACCCTAACAGCCACCTTTTATACATACATTCTCCTAGAAGTTAAAATACAAGAATTCTGAAACATCTTGCATGTTATAGATACTATATATAAACATAGGAACTATTAATAAAAGAACTAAAAAAGAAGGCTTAAAGTCTTCAATCTTTTCATTACTATTTTTAAGTACCAAAGAGATGAAAAATGATATAACTATCAAAATAGTTGCTAAAGCAAAATCGCGACTGGTACCCATAAGTGATCCAAATGTCACACCATAAGTTTTCAACTGAACAAGACGTGATTCGAGCTGAATAGGAAGCATTATATTGCCCGTGAACATTGCTTGAAGAATGTCTTTAGCTTGACTTAAATTTTCTGCTCTAAAGAATATACCCGTGATATTAACAAAATTAAAGGTAATAAACCATGCAAGAAAAATTGACATTTTTCGCTTACTTTTATGCCAATAATGATTAATCATCAAAGCGAATCCGTGCAGTGAGCCCCAAACAATAAATGTCCAACCGGCGCCATGCCACAATCCGGAGATAAACATAGCTGCAAAAGTTGCAAACATTGCTTTAAAAAAGGTAATTTTAGAAAAAGACCTTAATATTGGCGTGTACACATAAGTTGTGATAAATATTGTCAGTGTCATATGCCAACGCTGCCAATAATCAATAATCCCCGTGGCTTTATAGGGTGAATTAAAGTTTTGAGGCAACTTAATATTAAACAGGAGAGCTGCCCCAATAGCCATATCCGTATAACCGCTAAAATCAAAATAAATTTGAAAGGTGTAAGCTAAGGATGTGACCCAACCTTCTATAAGTGTCAGTGTTTGAGAATGATCAAACCCATGATGAACCCATTTTGAAAAACTATCTGCAATAACAACCTTTTTAAAAAGTCCTATAGAGAAAATAAAAACACCGGCAGCAATATTTTTATAATTAAATAACTTATTTTTTAAACGGGAAAACTGAGGCATCATCTCTTGGTGATGCACAATTGGACCGGCAATAAGCTGTGGAAAGAAGGTTACAAAAAGAGAATAATCTAAAAAGTTCTTTTCTTTGACCAGTCCCTCGTAACTATCCACCAAAAATGCTATCTGCTGCAATGTAAAAAAACTAATCGCCAATGGCAAAGCAAGGTGCCATAACTCAAAGTTTTCTCCTGAGATAAAGTTTACATTTGTTATAAAAAAATCCATATATTTGAAATAAACGAGTAGCGAAATATTTAAGACAAGTCCAACAACAAAGTATTGTTTTTTTGTAAAAAGACTACCTTCCTCATCTTCTATAAGTACTCTGGACAACTTATAATTTAATAAGACGGACAAGAGTATTAGAGGAAGATAAATAACATTCCACCAGGAGTAGAAGAATAGGCTTGATGCTACAAGCCAAACCTTCGCTCCCTCAACCTTTTTGTTGTAATTTAAAAGAAAATAACCTAAAAAAGCAACAGGTAAAAAGAAAAATATAAATGTATATGAATTAAACAGCATTTAAATCAAGAACTCTTTACTGAAATAAGATGAATCATTTCACCTACATCCTTCATAGCCTGTAACTCACCCAAGGCAAACTTTATCTTATACTCTTTTTCAATAGCACTTATTATATTAATATGATTTAAAGAATCCCACTCCTCTATATCATCCGCCGTTGTTTCCTCACTTATAACCAATTCTTCCTCATCAAAAATATCCCTAAATATCTCTTGTATCTTGTCTTTAATATTACTCATCTAAACCTCTTTCCCTTTTTATGTGTTTGTTCTGTTCCTTATAAGCAGCAGAAATTTTCAACTCCCATACTGTATCATCACCAGATTGTTCCAGTAAAGTAAATCCAAATTTTTCATATAACTTTGAAACCATTGCATTTTTTGCTGACTTATAATAGTATCCTCTTATTGTGTAAATTCCTTTAGCTAAACACTCTTCAACAAGAGCATCTAACATTGCTTGCTCCATGTCACGTTTGAGTACCCGACAACTCATTAGCCATAAGTCAATATGACACATCTGCTCCTTAATCTCTGCGATGATAATCGCAATGAGACCATTGTCTCCAAACTTATCTTCAAGTTTTCCATACAAGGTTATATAGTTCTCAGAGTTTGCAGCACCTTCTACTTCACCAAAGGTATACCGTTTAGTTGTCAAATTAAATTGGTTTGTTTTATTAATAAGTTGCGTAATTCGGTCCATATAAATAGGTATAAATGTAGAAATTTCTGCTCTCATATTTAAGGAGTCTAAAAAAGAACCATAATCTTGAAATTTAGCTTCTTCATCTGCACGAGTTTTATTGTCTTCATAATACTTATTTCTATTTGCATCATCTACTAAAAGAGATACTGTTTCAAAATATCCGTTTTTATCAATATGGCAGATATACTCACTAATATTAGACCCTACATTTGGGACACATATCATTGGTACTTGCATTGATACTATTTCACGTTCTGCTGGATTATCATCAACAAAGACTAAAGAATCAATTCCAATATTTATCTCTTTTGCAATATCTAAGATATTAGAAAACTTAGGTTCCCAATTAGCCTTAAATGCTGTAAAGTCTTTATACTTTAAAACAGAGTCCGGATGTAAAAACCCTTCTTCAGCATTAGCATGATCATTTTTTGAACTTACTGCAAGAGTTATCCCCCGGGATTTCAAATCTTTTGCATATTGCTGAAAGGCACTATATGCTTCTGCTATCGCTGTTTCTGTTCCAATCTGTATACCATTTAAACCATCATCACCGATTACACCGCCCCAACAAGTGTTATCTAGGTCCAGTACTAAACATTTTTTGCTCTGGCCAAATATTGCATTTATTATTTGAGCAACATTATGTGCTACAAGAGGAATAGCATCAAAACTTAATGCATACTTATAACCATACCAATATTCACGACTATACCACTTTTCCAACCCAAGCAAAGAAGATTGATAGTTAATGTCATTGATATATAAATTTTTTATCTTTTCCGCTGAGACAGAAAACTTCTGATTCAGGCGATGGATAAAATTTACTTTTCCATGTTCATTATAAAAGTCTAAATTTCCAAGGTTTCTCTCTAGTGGCAACTCGAAGTTGTTTTGAATAATTGCACAACTATATTTTTGTAAGCCTGACCAAACTTGTTCAAATCTATTACACTCATTCTCAAGTAATGTATCAATATCTTGACGTGTATGTGATATTTCCGGATACTTAATAACATTGACATTTGAAGTATGAATATAAATAACATCAGGTTTAAAAGCCTCAAGCGCATCACTTCCAAAAAGTGCGTCTTCATAAAATTTATTATATTCCGATTCATAAAAGTTTGGCTTTATTCCATTTTTAAGCAAAAATAATTCTAAAATATTTCTAACTTCAGAGGTTGTAGATCCACCCAAAATAGCGATGTTTTTTTCTAAAAACTTACTCTTTTTTAATAATAGTTTTTTTAACTTTTTCTTTTTTACAAGAATATTATTATCAAATGGATAATTAAGCATTTCCAGCATATCAACTCTCCCCTACTATTTTATGAATTATATCTAATAATATATATAATTAAAATATATTTAATTTTAATATATTAAATATTGCAAGATAATCGCTCAAAAAGTACATAGTTGTAAAAATATAAAACATTCAGGCTATTTATTCAAATACATATATTATCTATTAAGGCTTGCTTAACTAGTAAAAATCTTATAGCTTGGTGTAGTCTTATAAAGATATAAAAAATCTTCATTTTCCCACATATACGCATTCACATAATTAAAATAAACCACAATAATACGTCTTTTATTTGATTTATAAGATGTTCTAAGATTGTTAATGACCTTTTCCATTACTGGTCCATTAAAAGGGTTGTATAAGAATAGTACTGTGTCTGTAGTGGGGAACTCGAATTCACCAGCATCAAGACAGATTGTTTCTATAGTTTTACATTTCATTTTTTCTTTTGGAAAATTTTCTAAATTTTCATTTGCAGTTTGATTCAGTTTACTGGAAAATTCCACTCCAATAATCTTGTGAAAAGGAAGTGCCGAAGCTAAGAGAAGTGATCTACCCTTACCTGAACCAAGGTCAATAAATGTCATTGTCTTATAAGATAAATCTAATGTCTCAAAAAAAACATTAAAATCTATCCAAGGCACAGCTTCATAACTGCCTGCCCACTCTAAACTTTCACATTCTACACCTAAAAACTCTAAAGCCACCGAACCCGCTGTATCTACCCCATAACTTTTATCAATGGCTAATTCTTTTTGTCGTGAAACTTCCATCAACCTTTTTTTTTCTGGTGTTAAGTTAATAATTTTCTTTTTGACTTTTTTCAATCCCCATGTAACACTACCTGGAACTCCATATTGCTTAACAATCCTTTCAACTTTTTTCCAAAAAGACAAAGAGTTCATTAATTTTTCCTTCCAGAAAAAATGTTGTTTTTACTCAGAGTCAACATCTAACTTCTTTTTTATCAATAATACCTACAAAGGCTTGTGTTTTTTTACCTTTGTGTTCAATTTTAGTAATAAAGTCAACATTACATTCTATATCATTTTTAAACAATTTTTCAATCTCACCTAATATATACCCCTTAAGCGATTCTTTTTCATCTCCCTCATATACAACCTTAATATTTAAGACACCTTGCGTATCTTGACAAGACTGGTACCCAACATTAATCCCATATCCAAGTGAAATGTTTTTAAATACATAATACAAATATAGGGAGGGATACTCATTCTCATATCCTTGAATATTAGTCCCTACACGGCCTGTCACCTCTTTTATGACGTAATGTTCTCTTCCACATGTACATGTTGCACTCTCATCAAGTTCAATATAGTCACCCAGGTCATATCTTATAATAGGCAGAGAAAAGGAAAACAGATTGGTCACTAATATCTTATTCTCTACCTCTTCAACAATAACATTTTCCATAGCAATATGCATTTTCCCCTCTGGACATTCAAAGGCAATTATTCCGGCTTCAGCTGAACCATATTCACTTATGAGTCTTTTTCCAAATACATCTTGCACCGGTTTTTGGTAAGCATCATATATCTTCTCAGAGGTGCCTTTTACCATTTTAATATTGGTAAACTTTTTATTGCGTTTATTAAAGTATTGAGCCATTGTAAAGATTGCAGATGAATACCCCTCAATATAATCAGACTTTTTTAAAAACTCTTCTACCTCTTTCATAATCTTATCGTTATAAGAAAAAACCCGTTTTCTATTCACTAAAAAGTCAAAAAAACGAATTACAAGCAGTTTTTTCCAGCTAGAATTAAAGCCCCAAAAATAAAGATTTCTCATCCATGGCATCACCCCATACCATGAAAAACCTCGTATCTGTACTGCGCGTGACGCACCGTCCCAATCAAGATTACGAATAAACTTCATCGATTCACCTGTTGAGCCTGAGGTACTGGATGCAAAGACCTTATCATTGAAAGGATTATTCTCAATATTGCTCAACTCGTCTCTAAGTATATGCTTATGCAAGACCGGTATCTTATGCATTTGGTCTAAGGTAAAGCTATCAATATCAATACCTTCTAGAGCTTCTTTATAATAGCTAGAATGTTCAGCTGCATGTCTTAACAAGTTCTGCATACGCTCTAATTGCAATCTTTTTAAAGCATCTATCTTCATCAAGTCACTTTTCATCAAAGCTTCTCTGTGAATCTTCATGCGCGGATTTCGAACTTTTTCACCTAGTAAATAGATCAACTTATGTAACAACATTAATTTTCCTCCACCATATTAAAAAGAGTCTTCCACTTCTTTGAGACATTTTTCCAATCATATTCAACTGCTTTTTCACGTGCATTTTTAGAGAGTTTATTGGCGAGGTCTTGATCTTCCAATATCTCCTCAATGGCTTTTACAAAAGAGTCTACATTATCAGGATCAACAAGTAAACCATCTTTTTTATTTTCTATTAAATAAGGCAATCCCCCTACGTTTGTAGAAACAATTGGCATCCCTAAAGCCATCGCTTCAATAATACTGACAGGTTGGTTATCAAAATTTGTTGGATTAATAAAGATGTCATATTCACTAGAGTGTCTAATCCAGTCTTGCTTGCTTAGTTTTCCGGTAAATTCAATATCCTCGAGAATACCCAACTTTTGTGCTAATATTTTTACCTTCTCAAGCGTTCCATCCTTATCCGGACCGACCATACACATCACAGCATCTACATATTTTTCTTTAATCTTTGCAAAGGTCTTAATTGCCAATTGAGGGTTATATACCTCACTGAAAGAACGGACAAAAAGAAGTTTTGGTTTAACATTTTTTCTTTCTTCAAAAGGATAGATAGAGATATCTATATTATTTGGAATAAACTCAACCCTATACCCCTCTTTTGAAAAGGCTTCTGAAAGATAACCCGAAGGAGCAAGGTTCATCTTAGAGCTGTTAAAGAGGGCAGCACTTAACTTAGGGTGTGACTGTAAACGAGCAGGAAGGTTTCCCCCATGTAAATAGGTAAAATACTCAATATTAAAAAACCTTGCTAATAATCCGGCCAAAAAAGCAAAATAGAAATTATTGGTACTGTAGGTATCAATCAATATAAAATCAACCTCTTTACGACACTTGATTATGGTCACTAGCATATCAATAAGACGTAAAAGAGGATTCTGTTTTTGAGATGTAGTAATCACATCACAAAACTCTCTAAACTGAGGAGAGAGAGTATCAATGCTACTGGGTGTCTTTCCGTGAACAAGAAGTTCATTTCCTATATATAATAAGGTCATTTTGTTTTTTCTTTACTTTTAACTTGTTTGACAATGATCAAAAAGGCCATTCCATAAAAGAATCCGACCATTCCCAATCGCATTGCTGCATGGGTCATTGTCAACATTGACAAGACCATAAAAGAAACAAATATCATTTGGTTTTCAGGGCGATTAAGTAACATGAAGAACTGTCTCAATGGGATCAAAAACATAATGATTAAAGATACAAGTCCTAAGACACCATGTTCAGCAAGCATACGACTGTACTCAACATGAGCAGCGAAATTCTTATGAGTAGGTCTTTCTTTTCTTGAGACACCTGGTCCAACACCTATAAAGTCACTGCTAAAAAACAGCTGAATATCACCACCTACAATATCCCCTCTACCCGTAGAATAATCTTCTTTTAGTTGAGAACCATCCTCTCTTACATTAAAGTAACGGGCATATAGATTACCTCCTGTAATCTCATTAGCATACATAAAAGCACCTATACCAACTAAGACTGCTAGCATCAGCTTATATATATTCTTTTTAAAAAACATAATTAGTCTGCCTATATTTGCAAAATAAAAAAAGAGTGCCCCAGCAAAAAGTGCCATCATACCACCCATCATACCTCCCCTTGAGAAGGTCATTAGACCCTGAAAAATAAACAATACGAAGAGTCCAGCATCAATCCAGATGTAAGCAAAGAGTCTATTTTTCAGTACTAAGTTCAGACCTAAAACAGTTACACCCAAACCAAAGGCCGTAGAGATCTGATTTCCAGAAAAACCACCACTGGAGTCTGAGTTCGAACTAAAACCATAATCAACGCTTGCATAATCTCCAACATTAAACAATACAAGAATCGACATAGAGAAAACACCATAGCCTATCCATCTTGATAATTTTTTGAACTCTTCCATTGTTATCTTGAGTTGATAAAAGTACAATGTAGCTATCATCAAAGAAAAGGGGCCGAACATATTGAAAATAATCGTTTTTCTAACGACAACAGGATCATAATAATAGGCTATTGTCAGGGGAATACTTACTAACATAACCATAAAATAAACAATCATTAAGAGAGGAAGGTCTCGTTTCCTCCTGTCAAATACCATTCCTAATATTAATAATATAACCATTGCATACTTTCCAAACTCCCAAGGAAGTCCTGACCAAGTCATTCTAAAAAAGACTTCTCCGGCCATGATATAAGCTGCAAAAAGGTGGCCTTCACCATTTCTATTTTTATTTTTAACCGTCAAATAGATCCCTGCTAAAAAGACCAATGCCCCCCAAGCATACCCTACTTTTCCAACCTTAGAGATTATTAAACTCAATATAGCTAAAAAGATTAATCCCCCGATGATTTTTTGGTTTTCTGAGAATCTGTTCATCTATAAACTACTGTATCTTTCGATGACGTTTTTAATAACACTATCTTTTGAATAATTTTTATTTACAAAATTATAAAACTTATCTGCACTCTCTTGCCTGGAATCAGTACAACAGAGATATGACTCTAACGCAGAATACAAGGCCTCTGAATTTTTAGGTTCTACCAATTTTCCAACCTTTCCATTATCTAAAACAGCTGCGCATTCTCCTACGTCTGTACATACCACTGCTAAAGAGGCCAGAGCATATTCCAAGAGTGCTACCGGGAGTCCTTCTGACTCAGAAGAGAGAACACCAATATCTGAATGTTTTAAAATCTGGGCTGTATCACTTCTTCCCCCTAATACAGAAACATTACTGTTCATATCATTTGCTTTAATATACCCTTTAATACCATCACTGTATTCATCTTCCCAGTCACGTCCAACAAAAAGAAGATGCCAATCCTTATAACCTTTGTCTAAAACCTCTTTAAAGGCTCTAAGCATATTCATATGATCTTTTTGAGGACGTAAGTTAGCAAGAACTATTATACGCTTTCCCTCTTCTCCAGGAAGACTAGGTATTATGTTGTCAAAACTCAAGTCGGCATAATTGGGGATATACTCTACCCTGCTTTCATCTATCAAAAGATTCTCATTTGCCCATGTCTTGAGTATTTGATTCACAGAAATAACATAAGAGAAAAACCTTGATGCTACTTTAAGCGCTACAACCGGGCGTTCATTAATCTTCTCACTATGTCCATAATGATCATGCCAAACAATTTTTGTTTTTGTAAAAAACTTGATAACCACTGCCGTAAAAAATGAAGATGAATGTGCATGTAAAATAGATATATTATGCTGTTTGACATACTGAATCAAACGCCTGTAAGCTCTATAGTCAAAGATTCCTTTTTTATTCAGATGAAGTACCTCAACCTCAGGTTTTATAAACTCTTCCAACATACCACCTTCACGTGTAGTACACAAATAACTTTTTATTCCATTGTTTTCACTTAAGGCATTGGCATAATTAATGGCTACCCGTTCTGCTCCACCAATACTTAAAGAGTCAATTATCTGAAGTACTCTCATCAGCTTTAAGGCTCTGTTCTTTTCAAAGACTGAATCAGACTAAGCTCAATATTTACACTGCTCGCAGATACAATATCTGCTGTTGAGAGCGGCCACATACTCATTTCTGCTCTACCCTTTACACGTTTTAGGACATAATCTTTTTTATTAACATAATCTTTTTCAAACCATTGCTCACAATTCTCCAATGTATCCTTAGTTCTATATGCCAATACCCAATTTAGTGTATTAAGAATACGATGACGAACATTCACATCTTTTTTCTTCATCTGTCTTTTAATCAAAACCTGATCCAAAGTAGATCTAACACCCCATATAAAAAGTTTTAAAAGATTGTTATACCGATAGGGAATCCAAGGTATCTGTGCTGTTGGAACATTTGCCAGTCTTTTCAACTTCTCATGTTTAAACATGACATCTAACATCTTAAAGTTCAGCCTCAAAGAAGGATGAATATTTGAAGAGTGTCTGTACAGTTGCATAGACAAGATTGGTGCTACAGGGAAGAACCGAATCTTTGAAATCAGTAATTGTTTGGCCATTGGTATTCTTCCGTGCGTGTACCATCCAAATATCTCATCATAGAGTTCAACATAAGGTATCTTATGCTCTGAAATACGTGTAAAGAGCTCATTAAGATCCTCAACTACACCGGTTTTAATCTCGTCCTTGCTTAGGTCAAAACCTTTGGTATCCACCTTATCTATAGATTTCACATGCTTCTTAATAACATTCTGTTTCCATACTTCAAAAAGTTCTGGAGTACTCTGGGTAAATGGTAATTCTCTATTGAATATCATGTACTTAAAAAAATTCTTGATCTTCTCGCCCCTAGCTTTGAAGGTCTTTATATTCTTGCCTGTAAGACCGTCAAAAATATCACCAATAATATAAGGAGAATCTGGAGTTAATTTTGTCGTTCTTTCATGCAAGGCAATCCATGATTGGATTCCAATCGCTTCTGTCTGAAGCGTGTATTTTTCCATCAGCTCTAAACTCGGGAAAGAGTAGTCATAATAAGAGGCTGTCTCAAATTCTATGCCCTCAGCATCTGCGCACTGTTTTGCAATCTTTGTCTCATAATGCTCATCATCCCCATAAGTCAAACCAATTATTTTTTTACTTTTACCTATAGCACCAAGCAGAATACGGCTATCCAGACCGCCACTAAGGGCTAGGCCTATTTCTTTCTTATCTAGAAAACATAAGGCAAACTCTTCTTCAATCTTATTCCAAGTCCTATTGGCTATATCTCTAAGGTCAGGTTTTGACATTGAGCGATACAGACTGTTATCGTATTTTTTATCTGCTGGTTTATTCGCGTCCAATGTAATCATCTCACCAGGTAGTAATCTATGTACATTTTTTGTGATTGTTCTTTTACCAAAATTACAATACTCTCTTGATAACACTCTTTCTGTTGCACCAATATAATCTATCTCTTCATTTGCAATTGCACTGATTAAGATTAAGCTTGACGATATGACTTTTAGTCCATCTTTTTGATAATAAAAAAGCGGATATATTCCTAATGCATCATTTGCTATAACAATCTTCTGAGTCTGCTTATTAATAGTAAAAACGGAGAAAGAACCCGTATACTCTTCTAGAGGCCACTGTTCTTGTTTTAGTGCACTTACTGCACTTAGGTTATGTTTTTGGACATTAGAGCTCAGACCCAATCTATAATCCCTGATATAACCTAAGATATAAGCATAAGAGTCCTCTGTCTCAACAAAGCAGTCTTCTGTGTTGCGCTTATCAATGTAAATCTTCCCTGTTTCGCCAAGACAAAAGCTTTGATTTTGTTCTAAAACCTTATTTATCTTTTCTTCAAAAAGATTATTTTTGTTATCTGTTTCAATATAAATAAAATTCACTATTTCCCCTTCTTTTCAAGCTGTTGTTTAATCGCCTTACTAAAACTCTCCAGTGTAAACTGTCGTGACCACTGCATAGCATCCTGACTCGTTTTCTTATAACTTTCAGGATTTTCAAGGTATTCAGAAACTGCCTTGGCAACACTAACTTCATCAGCATTTACAAGTGACCCTCTACTTCCTTCACCTATCATATAATTAACACAAGACACATTAGTAGTAATAGGAACTGCACCCCAGAACATTGCTTCTGCCACTACTTTTGGCCACCCTTCAGACTTTGACATCAAAATCAAAAAATGTGCTTCTTTGAACTTCTCTTTTACAAAATGAGAATTTTGATTTCCGTGTAGGGTAATATGCTCATGCAATTTATGTTCGCTAATATAATTTTCAAGTTCTTCTCTTTGAGGACCTTCACCCATAAGATCCAGACGGACCTTATTACCGGACTTAATAAGTTCATGTACAGCTTTAACCGAGATAATAGGACGTTTACCGGGGCTTAAGGCACCCACAAAGACCAACCTTATCTCTTGCCCTAGATCTCTCGGTTCAACTTCTTCTTTTTCATTTTCATGATAACTTGCGGTAAAGAACTCAACAATGTTTTCACTCTGATCTGGCCATTTTCCATACACCAAAACATTTATGTTTTTTGAAAGTTTTGGATTTGATGTAATAGTCTGCTGTATTCTATAAGAACGTGGTTGAAGACTATCTGGGTCCCAGTTTCCTGCATATTTCACTGTTTTAACCTTTGAAGGGAAAAAGAGCTGAGCAACGGCACCTAAAAGGCCCATATTCCCCGGACATCTAAGATGAATGTGATCTGCCCAATACATGCCAAGAAGAATCTGTATAAAAATATAAGGGAGGTTAAGGACTGTCTTTATTTTTTCACCAAGGCTCAAAAGGTTAAATGAAGCGACTCTGTTGAACCTTAAATTATCATGTTCATATGGTAAATCAATTGGATCAGGCTCACCCTCTCGCATAGGTGCAACTATACGTACTTCATCAACATACTTCAACCAAAGGTTCATCTCCTTGACGTAAGGACCATACCCAAAGACTTGACTGTTTTTTTGTGAATGAAGCACATGCGATATAATTAAAAATTTCATACAATTGACCTATAAAAATCGATATTCTCTTGGATAATACTATCCTTACCAAAACGAGCCAGCACATCTTTTCGTGCATTATTTCCCATCTCGATAGCATCTTCAGGATGTTCAAACATATAGATGATTTTTTCAGCTATATCATCTGAATTATGAGGATCACACAACAGCCCGGTTTTACCTTCTTCAACAGCTTCAGGACCAGGACCGGTTTGACTGGCAATAACAGGCTTCCCCATGCCTAATGCTTCTAACCAAGCTATAGGCATGGCTTCCATATGCGAAGGATAAACACATACTTCAGCCTCTTCTATACGTTGAGGAATAGCCGCATGGGGCAATGGACCAGTAATATTTATATGACTTTCTAATTTCTCATCAATGAAGCTTCTCAGATATTCTGTATACGAACTCTTTGTTAGCTTAGATATGGAATCTCGTCCAATTAAATCCAAACTTGTATCTGGAAATTTCTCTAAGACCTTAGGCAGAGCCAATACAAGTTGTCTCACCCCTTTCTCTTCCATTACTGTACCCACACAAACAAGTTTATGCGAGCGAACTTTAGCTATATCTGCTTGATAAAACTTTTCAGTATCCACTAAATTATAAATTGTTTTAATAGGTTTTTTTAGGCCCAAAAGTTCTTTAGTCGTATTAGCTACAAAATCACTGACTGCTAACACTTTATCTGCTCTTGAAAATGATCGTTTTTCTTGAAATGATTTCCATCTGTTAATTTTTCGTTTTAACGTTACTGCAAGATAATTATGCCCGCCGTGCATCCTAATCACTTTTTTAATACCCAGGTGCTTTGGAAAGAATGCAAATAAAAGTTCCGTTCCTTCAATAATATCTATTGGATTGGTTTTATCGATCTCTTTGATCTTTGATAAAGCATGTTTTACATTCTCATAAAATTTCCCAACCCTCCATTTTGATGAAGGAATACGATAAATATCCACTCCTAGGTCATCCTCTTTTTCAGCCTTGTCGTATGATGCAACTCCTATAACAGAAACTTTAACACCTTGCTTCACTAATTCTCGTCCCAAGGTTTGAACAAATGAACCGACCCCACCTTGAGTCTTTCCCTCTTTAGGATATTCTGAAGTCAAAAAACAGATATGCATTCTAAACATCCTTCTTTATATTTTTATTTGTAAAGGCTAAAAAGTTGCTCAACTCTTCAAACAGAGGCAACTCTTTAGAGAATGTCTCTTGTCTCAGATAGAGACGACAATACACAAAAAGTATAAAAAGATAAAGATCATGCTTACTGATTTCATACAGGCGCATAATACGTTCAAACTCTCTGTTAACAATCTCTTCTAAGTGAGTACTAGGGCTTGTGAGAACCGCACTTAATGCTCCTACTTTAAATTGTTTGTACAAATCCATCCAAAAAACAAATACATTAGTTAAGGGATCTATAAAGTCCCAATCAGACTCTTTTGCAAACTCCCAGTCAAATACATAAAACTTATTGTCTGTACCTTTGAAATAGTTCCAATAACAGTAGTCTCCATGCGAAGGTTTTTTTGATATCTTAGTTGTTTTAAATTGTAAAAGCTTTAGCATAAGCTCTAAGAACTCTGCTCTTTTCACATCTTCTTGATGTTCACTTATCCAATGTCTGATCTCACCTGAGAGTTCATCATCATAACTTTCTCTCTTTTCACTTTTACGCTCTTGAAAAGAGATAATCCAATCATTTGACTCTTTTAAGATCTCATGAATATCTTCATTATTGAATTTTTGCATCTTCCGAACATATGTTTTTGATTTTGACACATAGGCCTGCACTCTAAAGATAAAAGAGTCTGTTTTAAGTGTCTCTAAAGAAAAAAGTATAGATTTTGATATCTCATTTTTTGTATTTTTAATAATATTTTGCATAACTCTGTTTTCTGAACTTATAAGCATATTAGAGTCTCTTCTATAGGTACTGACTATATACTTTAACTCCTTTCTTGAAAAAGCAAAAAACTTTATTGTTTCATGGCTTACAGGGTTGTAAGAGTGCTGAATAAGGTCAGTAATATTTTTGTCATAAGACTGTAGTTGATCTAATAATCTTTGACTCATCTTATCTTCCTATAAAGATTAATTGTCTCTGGCCAGAATCTTATACACAATTGAGCAAAAATCGAAATAGAAAAAAGCTTCTGTATCATAAGCATTTTTCTATTTTTACTTCTTTTCCACCATGACATCTGTCTTAAGATTATATCAGTATTTGATAAGGTCCAAGGAGATAATACAGAAGGATAAACATACAGTTCTTCATATATCTCAAATATTTTTCTATCTACAAACCTCTTTAAATCTACCCCTATATTTACATCCTCATTTTCTGTAGGAATATGTTTAAATATAGTTTTTTTAAAAAATCTACTCAATATGTCTCTACGAATAGTTGCTAAAATAAAATAACCATCATCAGCAACCAGTTGTCCCAACTTAAGAAAAACATCTTTTTCTTTTATTCCTAAGCTTTGTATGTAAACCAGATCATAGTATTCACCTTCTTCACATATACTCTTGCATTCTTGGATGGTATTAATTGAACGAAAGTAAAAGTTAATATCACAGACTTCCATCTGCTTATGATCTTTGTCTTCACAACTAATATAAAGTACTCTAGAAACCTTGGATGTGTCGATCCAAAAGAGCCAATCGAACTTAGCTTCCATCTTTTGCCTTGATAATCATTTCTTCAAGCTCTTTTTCTAAGAGTTCTGCTTTAGATGCATTAGCTTCATACACATCATTTAACTCATATCTGTCATTTGTTAAATCAAAAAGTTTTGATTTCAACCGACCTTTCTCTTGACTTCGTACTAACTTCCATCCATCTTTTCGATAACCATACAGAAAGGCGGCGCCCTGACGACGTAATATAGCACCATTGGCAGCTAAAAAGACCGGTCTCTCTTCAAAGTTCTCTTCATCTTTTATCAGTAAAGGCAGAAAGCTTTTTCCATGACCTGTATAGCTATTTTCAAATCCCATCATCTCGATAATTGTAGGCATTATATCTACTGTTGCAATCACCTTATCACTGACAAAACCACTTTCCAGATCTCTATTCACAATAATCAAAGGAACATTTGTTATAACATCTTGTGTTCCAAAACCATGTGCTTCTGGGTAGTCAATTCCTGGAATATTAACATCTATCTCTGCAACATAATGTCCATGATCAGCACTAAAGATAAGAATTGTCTCGTCTAAATCAATTGAACTCAAAATATACTCTATCTTTTTATCAAGGTCTAATACAGATTTTTCATACTCAGCTAGATTTGAGTCTTTGATCTTCGACTTGTTGCGCCATCTGTTGTGTACATCAAGTAGATGCATCCAATAAAACCATGGCCCATTACTAGTAAAAACTTCTTTTGACTCTTTTGCCATCAAATAGTTATTGAACTTTGTTCTTTTCTTAGCTACTGTCCAGCGAATAATTTTCACTGATGCCTCAGGTTTATGATACCAAAATTTATCAAAACCGCGGTCAAGATTAGTCGAAGGATTAAGAGGACCTCCTACACTGGCATACGTTGTGTATCCATTGTTTTTAAATACCTCTGCTAAGGTATGAACATTATCAAAAAGCTTATGTCCATAAGTCGAGATTACGCCATGCTCTTTTGGATACAGTCCCGTTTGTACACTGGCCAGACTTGGTGTTGTGGAACTAGTTGAAGCAAAAAGGTTGGTGAACTTTACACCTTGTTTTGCATAACTGTTCAAAAACCTCATCTGTGCTTTGTCCAGATTCCAGCATTTGTCTGCACCAAATGCATCTATAGTAATCATTAGCACATTTTTCAATATTCATCCTTGCTAGCTAGTATTTTTTTTATAAAATAAATTGAGATGAGTAACATAACAAGTGTTGTCGCTAAGTATGAATATGCAGCACCTAAAATTCCATATTCGGTAGCCAAGACATATAAGCTAATAAGCTTAAATGGCAGCGAGTAAATACGCACCAATGATTTTTGCCAAGGATATCCCAGCCCTGAAATAAACTTAGCGGCAATCAACACATTTCCAAAAAGAATCAGACCAAGTGCGTACAGCAAAGTCAATTCAAATGCTACTTCAGAAGGAATCTTATAAATCACCTCGATTAAATACCTACCTGAAAAATACAGAAGTAAAAGAAAAAGCAAACCTACACCTGTATTAAGCACAACACTCACCGCCATTATCTTGAGTGATTTTTTCTTATCCTTACTATTAGCAATTTGAGACAGAATCACACTTCCGATTGAGTCTGATCCATATTGGATGATCTTTGCCAGCGCTGTAGCAATCACAATTAATCCGATATCTTCTTTTGTAACTATAAAGGCTAAAACAATTAAATCTATTTGTGTAGTCAAGGTATTTGCAGCACTACCCGTAAAGTCTTTTAGTCCGTATTTGATACTAATAATAAATTGATTTAAATCATATGACTTCAGAGTAAAACGGATATCATTTTTTATAATATATATTCTATAAGAATTTGCAATAATGATGGAGACATAGGTTAAAATAATAATTATATCAGCTGTCAGATCAAAAAATGTATAGACAACAAATATAAGTCCAACCCGACTTAACTGTTCAAGGATAGATGCTTTTGAAAATTCTTTAAACCTCTCCAAGGCTCGTAAAAAAGTAGAATAAAATACCTTAGTCAAAGAAAGAAGTAACCCAATAAAAATCACATATATAAAAAATGGACTCAAATTCTCTAAATATGTCTTTTGTATAAAAGGTTCAAATATATATACTAAAATTGTTGATATAAAGGCAATAAGAAATATAAATAAGAGACTGTTCGATAACAGAATAGTTTTATCTTTGACCCGACTTAGGTAATATATGTTAGATACAGGCAGGCCTAAATGACTTAAAGCACTAATCAGACCCATAAATGCCAAAAATACAGATACGCTTCCCACGCCTTCAAGACCTATAGTACGTACAATTAAGACATTAGAAGCAAACCCCAAAACAATAATAATAATTTTTGACACAAAGATTTGAAGTATTGCGTTAACATTTAAAACATTCAAATTGCCTCGTAATTTTTTTACCACTTCCCTAACATCCTCTGTCTATCCAACTACTCTTACAACTTTCCGTCACTCTTATCAAGCGCAGATTTAATATCATATACAATAGAGTTTTCATCATTTCTAAGTTTTTCAATATCAATCATTTTAAATCTATCATGAGATACCGCAAGAACGACTGCGTCATATCTATTTGCTGTTAATATTTCCTCATCAATTAGTTCAAAACCGTACTCGCGTTTAACTTCTTCACTATCCGCCCAAGCGTCATATACAGACACATTACATTCAAAATCCTTAAGTTCTTCAATAACATCAATGACACGAGAATTTCGAATATCCGGACAGTTTTCTTTAAATGTAATCCCAAGGACTAGAACATTAGATTTTTCTATTCTATGACCTTTTTTAATCATAAGTTTAATAACCTGATTAGCCACATATACACCCATGTTATCATTCAAACGTCGGCCTGCCAAGATAATCTCTGGGTTGTATCCTATTTCTTGTGCTTTATGTGTTAGATAGTATGGATCAACACCTATACAGTGTCCCCCTACTAAGCCTGGTTTAAACTTTAAGAAGTTCCATTTTGTTCCAGCTGCTTCTAAAACAGCATTTGTATCAATACCTAATTTATTAAAAATAATAGCAAGTTCGTTTACAAAGGCAATATTGATATCACGCTGTGAGTTTTCAATAACTTTAGCAGCTTCTGCAACTTTAATACTTGGAGCCAAGTGAGTTCCAGCCGTAATAACACTTTTGTATAGTTCATCTACTTTTTTAGCTATTTCAGGAGTAGACCCTGCCGTTACTTTTAATATTTTAGAAACCGTATGTTCTTTATCTCCCGGATTAATACGTTCGGGAGAGTATCCACAGAAAAAGTCTTCATTAAACTTCAATCCGGAAAAATTTTCTAAAACAGGGACACAGTCTTCTTCTGTCGCACCTGGATATACTGTTGATTCATAAATAACAATATCACCTTTATTTAGAACTTTACCAATACTCTCACTAGCCTTAATTAGTGGTGTTAGATCAGGACGCTTATTTTTATCAATAGGAGTTGGAACGGTAACAATAAAGTAATTACACTTTTTTAGATTTTCTAATTGGTTAGTATATGACATATGTGGTGAATCTTTCAACTGAGCTTCATTTAGCTCTAATGTTCTGTCAAACCCCGAACGTAACTCATCAATACGCCACTGTGCAATATCAAAGCCAATGGTCTCATATTTTTTTCCAAACTCAACTGCAAGAGGCAACCCAACATATCCAAGCCCAATTACTGCAATTTTAATCATTTCATTTCCTTATTATTTCTACTTAATATCTTCAAAATATTTCACATAACTTAACATTCGCTTATAACTAAAACGTTCATTAAAAAACTGTTTCGCATTTTCACTAAAATCTTTTTCTATATTTTCATTTACTAATATCAACTCAATTTTGTCTGATAGTAGCTCCGGATTACCAGGCTCTATAGCAAATCCTGTAACCCCGTTTTTCATAGTTTCTGGCATGCCACCTGTATTCGATACAATTACAGGTGTTCCCATAGATTGTGCTTCAAGCGATACAGTTGGTAAGTTGTCCACAAGGCTTGGAACAATACAAATATTAGCCTTTTTCATGCAGTCCAGTACGTATTCTCTATCTTTATTACCTAAAAAATCACAGTTCTTTGACACCTTTAGCTCTTCGGCTAATTCAATATATGCCTCTTTTTCTCCACCATCACCTAAAAATACCACTTTAATATCAGGAAACTTATTGACCAGTATTGCGATCGCCCTAATTAGGATTTCTTGTCCCTTAGACTTGTGTAATCTTCCTACGCAAACAAGCTTGTTTTTTTCTTTCTCTATTGTTTTATTCATATTAACAACTGGTAATAAGTTATACAAAACATGTAATTTAGATTCACTTATGCCATAGTAGTTTATACAATCATTTTTTGCATATATAGAAACAGGTAAAATACCAGTACATAAAGAGTAAACTATCTTCTTTCTATATTTTGTAATCATTTGCGTCATCCCTGACTTATTGCTATCAATAGCTATTTGCTCACTTAATGTATGATACCATGCTATACGATGTTTTATTCTCATTAACCAGCCAACCAGCATCATTACATTAACACTACCAAAGTTAGCTAGCAAATATGTTGGATTGTGTCTTTTTATTAAATTGTATAAAAATATAAAATCTTTAAACTTTGTCGGGCGACGTGACGGCCAACTATATTCTTTTAAAGTGTCTGAAAATTCTTCATTCACACTTACGCATCCATCATAAATCATAACTACTTTATGCCCATTATTATTTAATTCACGGCCAAGCTTTTTGTAATAATTAACGATAGAACTGTCTTGATAACTAGTTGAAATAAAAAAAGTTGCCATATTTATTTTCCTTCTACAAAATAAACTGTACTTTTAAACTGTTTATATTTATACATTCTTAATATACCACTCAATTGTCAATTTCATACCTTTTTCCAGTGTATACATTGGCTCATACCCAAGTAAGTTTTTTAGTTTATCAATATTTGCATTCGAATGTCGAATATCTCCAGTTCTAAAGTCTCTATATATCACTTGTTTTATTTTTAAATCAGGTATGCTTGCTTGTAATCCATCTGTAATTGCTATATATAAATTATTTAAGGTTTCACGTCCACCAACTGCAGTATTAAACACCTCGCCAAAAGCTTTTTTATTATTTGTAGTACCTGCCAATATATTAGCTTGTATTACATTTTCAATATATGTAAAATCACGACTCGTTTCGCCATCTCCATTAATATAAACATCTTCATTATTAATGATTTGTCCAACCCACTTTGGAATTACAGCAGCATATGCACCGTCAGGATCTTGACGACGGCCAAAGACATTAAAATAACGTAATCCAATACACTCAATATCATATGTTTTAGTAAAAACTCCGGCATAAAGTTCATTTGTATATTTCATAACAGCATAAGGTGAAAGTAAATTACCTGTACGTTCCTCAACCTTTGGAAGTTCAGTAGAATCTCCGTAAACTGAACTTGAAGAGGCGTACACAAATCGTTTAATACCCTCATTTTTTGCAGCTGTAAGCATATTCAAGAATCCAGTAATATTTGACAAGTTTGATGTTACGGGATCTGCGATAGAACGAGGTACTGAACCTAATGCTGCTTGATGTAATACAATATCAACACCCTTACAAGCTCTTTCACAAATTTCGTACTCACTAATATCTCCCTCAATAAAATTCAAATTTGCATATTTTTCATTACCTACACTCTCTTTGACCATATCAAGATTTTTTTGATATCCCGTAGAAAAATTATCTAATCCAACAACCAGTTGATTATGTTTAAGTAAAAATTCTGCTAAGTTTGAACCAATAAATCCCGCTATTCCCGTAACCAACCATACTCTTTGATGTGATTTAAATTCTTCAATCAAGTCATTAAACATACTCATAAGCTTTCTATTCCCCTAGTTTTTTTCATCTTCTTAATAGTTTATATTATATTATGTTTATTATTAAAATGTAGTAAACATAATAAAAAATATTATATATAATCATTTAAAATTTTATTCTTTTTAAAAAGCATCTTCGTATTTTCGCTAAAGATACTCTCTTTGTAACTATCCATATGTTTCTGATGGTGAATGTCACTGCCAATAAAATCTACCATACCTTTTTGAGAAAGCATTATTGCTTTTTTCTGTACTTCATGTCCGTAATACCCTTCTAATGAGTTTATATTAACTTGAAAAAAAAGACCTAATGATTTTAATTTTCTATATTCAGTGACTTCTCTAAGAAATCGATAACGTTCTGGATGCGCTAATACAGGCTTATAACCTAAAGAGACCATTTTAACAATCATCTCCTCTAATAACAAAGGACGTGTTGTATAAGGTAGTTCAAACAAAATATAATTATCTCCAAAGTACAAAAGTTCTTTATTTAAAACAAGATCAATAAAATGATTATCAAAGTAGTATTCAGCTGAAGCTTCCAATTCAATATCAATATTTTTAACCTTTAACATTCCCCTGATTTCAAAAAGTGATTTTTTAATAGATTGTATAGTATTTGGATATTTTTTAGACATGATATGAGGTGTTGTAATTAACTTTTTATACCCAAGTTTTTTCATTTGGGTTATTAGTTTTAAACTATCTTCAACACTCTCACATCCGTCATCTATATCTGGTAAAAAGTGCGAGTGTAAGTCTATTAAAGAAGGTAGTTTTGTCGCGTCATTTAAGAGCAAATTTTTTACTGAATTAAACATGTTTTAGTTATGTACTCTCGTAATAACCATATCCGTGACTCTCTTTTTTCTTCAGTACTAATCCATGTAGAACAATCCCTGCAGCTTTAATACGATACTTTTCGATCATGCTTTTAAGATGACGAATTGATTCACGCTTTGTGTGTTCAAGCATGACACTGAATAGTATAATATCAGCTTGCGGCATCAAGATAACTGCATCAGTAACAACATCATATGGAGGAGTATCAATTAAAATATAATCATAATTTCTTTTCAAGGTTTCTAATAACAGGGTTGTTGCTTCAGACATGATCAGTTCAGATGGGTTTGGCGGAGTTGGACCTGCTACGATTACATCTATGCCACTGGCTATTGTCTGAATAGAACTTGAAAGATCACTCTGTCCTGATAATAAAGTACTCATTCCAACCGTGTTATTAATATCCTCATAATATTTATGAAAACTCGGACGGCGTAAATCTAAATCGATGACTACAGTTTTTTTATTTAATTTAACAATCATCTCCGATAAATCCCTAATCGTTGTTGATTTTCCTTCACCAGATATCGCGGATGACACAAGTATGACTTTCGAAGGATCTGATACCCTGCAAAACTCTATATTTGTCCGTAATGTTCGATATGCTTCTTGATATGCCGGTGTCTGAATCTTCTTTTTCAGATATGGGATTGAAGCATATATAGGAATGTCATGGCTGAACAGTTCAACCTCGTCACTACTTTTCACAGTGTCATCTCGAAAATATAACCCGAAAGCGATCATTGCCCCTATTAAAAATCCAAACACTGCACCCGTAATTATTATCATCTCTCTTTGTGGTCTAATAGCAGTCTTAGGTATTGTAGCAGGGTCAAGTACCCTAATATTTTGCGAAGTAGAAGATAATAATATCTCTGTCTCTGTACGCTTTTCCAAAAGAAAAGAATATATCTTTTCATTTACAGAAAAGTTTCTTGTCAAGTTAGCAAGATTTCGTTCCTGCTGTGGTAAAGCTTGCATTGATGCAACCAGATGTTTATGCTCTCCATTTAAAAAGTTCTTTTTTCTTTCTAACTTTATTAAACTTGAATCTAAGATATATTTTACTTGTTGTTTCATACTATTAATTTCATCATTTGTTTTAATCACATCAGGATGAAACTCAGTATAAGATACTAGTAGTTTTCGTCGCTCTTCATTTAATAATTGATACTTATCAATTTTCTCAATTAAAGCACTATTAGAAAGTTCTTCTGAAGACAAGGTGATATTTGCCAAATCTTTTTCGTCATCAATATAAATCTTCAGGTTGTCAAGAACGCTTTTTTCAAATTCTAATTTACGTAATTCTGTTGCTATCTCACTTATTCTATTAGAAGTATTTTCGGCTGCTTTATCTAGAATAGCTGAGCTATTGACCTGTTTAAATGTTTTTAGTTTACTTGCTGATTGACTTAGTGCTTTATTCAAAGAAGCTAATTCATTATCCAAAAATTTAAGTGTTTTTTTAGTTGCTTTATTCTTTTCTGAAACCTGATCTTCCAAGTATGTTGCTGCTAATGCATTAACTATTTCTTGTGCCCTTAAGGGAACATTATCTTCAAATCCAATTTCTAATACTGAACTCTCTTTTGAAATAAATCCTACTGAAAGGTTTAAATACAATAGACTGAACATTTCTCTATTTGGCACATGAGCAAAATAGTATTCTCTATTACCCAAATCACTTAACTTTTGTAGCTTTATTTTGAACCAGGAAGTGACGACTTCCTCTCCATATTTATACTTTTTAGAAAAAATAATAGGTGGTCTAGGATTAGAAAACAACTTTTTCTTAATCCGTTTGAGTGTTAGAGGCGGTTTTCTTAATTCGAGTCTGAAGTGTTCATTGTCAATGTTAGTAATGTAGATTGGACTTCCTAACATCCTTCTTTCCATTGAAAATACATTTACTATAAAAGGTGATTTTTTATACATCTCTACAGTTTTAAAATTGTTTTTAAAAAAATATCGCGTGCCAAGGTCTAATTTATCTAAAGCCTTTTCAATCATCAGGGTAGAAGTTATTAAGGCAATTTCATCTTGTGGATTTTCAATTCCAACAGACAAGGCATCTGAGACTAAATCACTTTGTTTATTATCTTTTATTTCTAAGGCAATTTTTGTTTTTGTTCTATAAATATCTTGTTTCAAGTATGCAAATACACTTGATAAAGCAACCATGACAATAACACAAGTTAAAATAAGGTATTTGTAGCGAGTAAGAATACCTATAACTACCTTGGCATTAATATCTTGTCCGCTAGTTTCTAACTCATCATTCATATAAATTAATCCCTAGCTAATGTATCTATTAATACAAACGGTGTTAAGATTCTTGCAATTAGATCAAACGGCGGTGTAATGTCTTGCACAAATAGACTTATACCTTTGGCCGTCCTAGGTTGTACGTATACGATATCTTTATCATGTAAGTACATACTGCTAAGCGCTATGGCTGACATATCTGTCAAATCAACTACACGCGTTTCAGGATGACGCAAGTCACCCCTTAAGATAACAATATGCGTTCTCATCGCCCAGTCATTCATATCACCACTTCTAGCAATGGCTTCTACAAGGTTCATCGTCCCATTGGTAATAGGAATTACCCCCGGTGTATTAACTTCGCCAATCACAATGATTCTTTGATTTTTGATTTTAACAACAGCGTAAGGATTACGTAAATAAACTTTATACTCTTCTATCAAAAATTTCGCAGCCTGGTCTTCTGTCAGTCCTTCTAGTTTTGTTGATCCAAGTAGAGGTAAGTTTACTGTTCCGTTTGCCGTAACTAAGAAACCCGTATCTTCACTCTCTTGAGCTTGTCCTACTGAACTTGTGTCTACAATAGAAGTGATCTGTTGAGATGACCCAACTTGATTGAACACTTCAATAGAAACACGGTCATTTGGTTGAATCTTATACTCAAAAGTTACTTCCTTTGCATATTCTTCATCCGTCACTTCTGTGGGGTCATCACTAATGTCATCCCCTTGAAACAATCGGTATTCTTTTAAACCACAGCCCGTATTTAGTAGCAACAAGAATAATAATATAATTTTTATATACTTCATCAAAACACCTCTTTTAACATTTTTTATCAATTTATTGCGATTATACTTAAATAAAGAATAATATATGATTAATCATATTTAAATTTGTTTAAATAGTAGATAAAAGGTAGTGTGTAATTAAATAAAATATATAGATTTAATGTAAATGGTTTACTAAAAGAAGAGAAGTAACTACTTTGTGAGATAGAGCCAAAGCAGTTATATACTGATTTAAGATCCCTAAGCTAGTGTTTTAAACACTTCTATAGCATCAAGTTTTTCCCAAGGGTAGTCACTTTGACCGACTTGACCACGTGCAGCTACATCAGCATAAAGAAAAGTCTCTTCAGATGGTTTGTCAAGAGAGAATTTTTCAGTGATCCAACGTGGTGTTAAGGCAAAGGTATTTAGTACAAAGTCTGAAAGCTTTCCATCATCTATCTTCCCTGTTCCCATAGTGTCTACTGTAACAGACACAGGTTTAGCCACACCAATGGCGTATGAAAGCTGCACAATTGCTTTTTTAGAAAGACCTGCGGCAACAATGTTTTTAGCCAACCATCTTCCTGCATATAGACCTGACCTGTCAACCTTTGTATAATCTTTTGAAGACTGAGCGCCACCACCTATTGGTGCGTATCCTCCGAAGCTATCTACAATAAGTTTTCTTCCCGTAAGACCTGAATCATGTAAAGGAGAATGAGATACATATTTTCCTGTTGGATTAATATGGATAATACACTCATTCGGATTGAAAAGGTTTGTTGGAAGGCCAGTATCTAAGATAAGCCCCATTATCAGTTCACGCACTTCTTCGATGCTAATGCTATGTACACAAGGTGCAGAAACAACGATAGTATGTATAGACTGAGGCTGACACGTTTCAAAATTGTCTTTTGTACCATAATCCATAGTAACTTGAGTTTTGATATCAACACCCAGTTTATGATTATGCTCTAAGGCGTAATGATATACCTTTTCCATCAACATTCTTGCGTATGTAATTGCTGAAGGCATATAATCTGCACTTTCAATATCAGCATATCCAAACATAATACCCTGGTCACCCGCACCGATCTCACCATCTTCTTGATCAACACCTTGGTTGATCTCTGGGGATTGACGGTTAAGCAGCACCTGTACCTCAACATCATCAGGATGAAGGCATTCTTCCTTACTAAAAGCTGCCTTACCGTCATATCCTATCTTAGCTAAGGCGTCGAGTACAATTTTTTTATATCCAGCGATGTCAACCTGCGCCTTAGTCGTTACTTCACCACCGATAATCACATGTTTACCGGCAACAAATACTTCTGAGGCCACACGTGAATCTGGGTCTTCCATGATAAGTCTATCTACTATACTGTCGGCTATGATATCAGCACATTTATCAGGATGACCTGGGCTTACTACTTCTGATGTATATAAGTACATTTTTTATATCCCTAATGAAAATTATTTTATTATTTTGTCTTTTATACTAAAATATTGTTTAGAAAGTATTGAAGATAGAAAAGATAGAGAAAAGACATGTAAAAAGATGTAGCGATTAGAAGCATCATGCCTCTAACTGTTATTTTACTGTTTTTTCCCACTGTAAAGCAGTTTTACAGATAAGATTAATATCATCATACTGTGGTGTCCACTGAAGAAGCTTTTTTGTCTTAGAATTATCAGAGATTAAAATGGCCGGATCACCTATACGACGAGGGCCTCTTTCTACCTTAAAGTCTACACCAGAAACTTCTTTCATCGTGTTAATCACTTCTGCAACGCTAAATCCATGTCCATAACCAACATTAAAGACGTCTGGAGACGCTTTGTCATCTTTATCTAAATAGTCCAAGGCTCTTAGATGAGCAGAAGCCAGATCATCTACATGAATATAATCTCTTTCGCAGGTTCCATCTTTTGTCTCATAATCTTCACCAAAAAGAGACATTTTTTCTCGTGAACCAATAGCTGTTTGAGCTGCAACCTTAATAAGGTGGGTTGCGTTTGGAAAGCTCTGTCCAATGCGATTTTGCTCATCCGCTCCCGCGACGTTGAAATATCTTAAAATTACTGCATCAAAACCCTCATGTGCCTGACAAGTATCAGTAATGACCTGCTCACTCATCAACTTCGACCAACCATATGGATTAATAGGGTCTTTTGGTGTTGTCTCTTTAACCGGCAACTCTTTTGCATCTCCATATACTGCCGCTGTAGATGAGAATATCATCTTGCCTACACCATACTTAACACACATATTAATAATATTCGTCGTGTTGACTGTGTTGTTCATATAATATTTGAGCGGATTTTCTACCGATTCAGGAACTACGATACTCGCTGCAAAATGAATCAAAGCATCAAATTTGTTTTTCGAAAAGATCTCATCAACCTTAGCAAAATCAGCTAATTCTGTATTAATAAAATTAAATGTCCTATTACCTCTTAGATTATCATTAAAGATTGATTTTAGGGTTTCAACCGTTGCATTATGCCCCGTTGAAAGGTTATCTAGAATAGTTACTGAATTATCTGTATCTTCAATTAACTGTTTAACTACATGAGAACCAATATAACCAGCCCCGCCTGTTACTAAAATATGCATTATTTTTTCCTCATTTTTTCTTTTAAGATAATTTTTCCCATCTCTACACCAGGTTGATCATAAGCATTGATATCAAGCATCTGAGCGACCAAGGCAGTAAGTAATTCATAATAATAAATAAGCTCACCAATAGTCTGCTCATTTACCTTGTCAATCTCAATAACATCTAAAGGGATGAACTCTAAACTCTCTAAAGACTCTATCATAGCATCAGCTTGCATGTTGATAAGCTCTTCAAAACCATGCCCATTAAGTATGTCTAATTTTTCAAGTGCCGGTAGGGTTATATCTGGAATCTTAATACTGTTTTCAAAATCTTTGATCTTTATAACCGTAACTGTTTTATCTCTTTTACCATCTACAATCAACTGTAAAAATGAGTGTTGGTCAGTTGGTCCTATAAGCCCAACTGGTGTCAGTCCAACATGAAGCTGAGAATGCCTCTGTTTCTTACCTAAGCTTTCTCCCCATAGTTGAACATACCAGGCGTTAAACTCTCTAAAGGCTTCCGAATATGAAAACAGACAGTTAATGTTGTACGCATTACTTACCTGTGCATAATATGTTGCCTTGGTTAAAAGTTTTTCACAATATCCATGATTGTCAAAAAACGAATCTTTAACAGCCTTAGCCCCTTTTAAAAGCGCATCAATGTCAACACCTATAATCGCTAGAGGAACCAATCCAACAGCTGATAAAACAGAGAAACGTCCTCCGACATTGGCCGGCATATTAAAAACCTTGATATCAGACGCCTTGGCAAACTCTTCTAGAGCAGATTCAGGATCTGTAATAACAGCATAATTATTTTTACAAATAGGAACAAAAGTTTGAAGATACTTTAAAGCAGCAATCGTCTCTACCGTTGCACCTGATTTTGAGATCACTAAAATTAGCGCGTCATCTAGATCAATCTGCTCTACTTTCTGTTTTAAAACAAGAGGATCGGTTGTATCGATAAAATGTAGATTTTTTTCAAAATTTTGACCCAGACCCAAAAAGTGATAAATTGCCAAGGTCCCTAAGGCTGAACCGCCTATACCCACAACAACAATATCCTTTTGTTTGATACCGGCAGCATATGTTTTATACTCAGTAGTGTCTGCTTCAGGAAGATGGTAAAAACCTATCTCTTCACTCTCTTTTGAAAGTACAGAAGCAAAGGCTTCATTTATCTTGGTATTGAAAAAAAGTTTATTATTCATGAAGACAGCTCTTATTATTTAAATTTGTGATATTTTATCATATATGACTTTAATAAAATATAATAATTAGCTTCACTTTTACTTATAACCTTGACATGTTTGCCCATATAGTATAAAATGTCGTTATATAAAAAATCTTTCAGAACAACGGATTCGTTGGTTTACCACGTTTCTTTAGACAGTTTAACACTGCATACTACCTTAAATAAATCCCCAAACAGAGGCATTGATGAGCGAAAACTCTAGCAAAAAAAAGACCAACAACAGAACCCATGTACCCGCTGAAGGTTACAATATTGAAGACCTTCGATCAAAACCCCTAGAAGACCTTATTGGCATTGCTGATGAACTCAAAGTAGAACATCCGAATGAACTTAAGCGTCAAGACCTTCTTTTTGAGATCTTAAAGGCTCAAACAAACAAGGGCGGATTCATCCTTTTTACAGGCATCTTGGAGATTATGCAAGATGGTTATGGATTTTTACGTGGAACTGACACTAACTTCTCTGACTCAGTCAATGACGCTTATGTATCCAGTACACAGATTAAACGCTTCGCCCTTAGAAATGGTGATGTTGTAACCGGTCAGGTACGCCCTCCAAAAGAACAAGAACGTTATTATGCTCTTCTTAAAATAGAAGCGATCAATTACCTTCCTCCTGAAGAGAGCAAAAAACGTCCACTTTTTGAAAACCTTACACCTCTTTATGCCCAAGACCAAATCAAACTTGAGTACGATAAAGACAGACTAACAGGACGTATGCTAGATATGTTTTGTCCTATTGGTAAGGGACAACGTGGCCTTATCGTTGCACCACCTCGTTCAGGTAAAACAGAGCTTATGAAAGAATTAGCTCATGGTATCACAGCAAATCATGCAGAAATTGACTTGATGGTTCTTCTCGTTGATGAGCGTCCGGAAGAAGTTACAGATATGGAGCGTTCAGTTAAGGGTGAGGTTTACAATTCTACCTTTGATCAACCCGCAAAAAACCATGTTAAAGTAGCTGAGATGGTTATTGAACGTGCCAAACGTAAGGTTGAGATGGGTAAGGACGTTGTAATTCTTCTTGATTCAATCACAAGACTGGCACGTGCTTACAACACCGCAACACCTTCATCAGGAAAGGTACTTTCAGGTGGGGTGGATGCTAATGCGCTTCATAAACCAAAACGTTTCTTTGGTGCAGCTAGAAACATAGAAAATGGTGGTTCATTAACTATCATCGCAACTGCCCTTATTGAGACAGGAAGCCGTATGGATGAAGTTATCTTTGAAGAATTCAAAGGTACGGGTAACTCCGAAGTTGTTCTTAGCCGTCATATTGCTGAGCGTCGTATCTATCCAGCGATGGATCTTCTTAAATCAGGTACACGTAAAGAAGAACTTCTTATTAAAGAAGATGACCTGAGAAAAATCTATGTACTTCGTTCAATGCTACATAAACAAGAAAATGAGACAAAGGCTCTTCAGTTCATCTTCGGTCAACTTAAAAAGACCAAAGACAATGAAGAGTTCTTTGCTATGATGAACGAAGGACAGTAGGACTCTGTTATGAAGGTGGGAGTCTTTGATAGTGGAGTCGGCGGGTTAACAGTTGTAAAAAGCTTACTTGAGCACCAACTATTTGAAGAGATTATCTACTTTGGTGACACGGCCAGAGTTCCTTACGGTGTCAAAGATAAAAATACTGTCACAAGATACTCTTTAGAAGCCTTAGAGTTTTTCAAAAACTTCGAAATCGATCTTCTTATTACAGCCTGTAATACTGTGAGTGCTTACGCGCTAGACGAATTAAAAGAGTCTGCTCCCTTTGATGTTATTGGTGTTGTCGAACCTGGTATTTTAGCTCTTGAAAACACTGTTGAAGACAAAAATGCAAACATCCTTATCATAGGAACCAAGGCGACCATCAACTCACGCGCTTATGAAAAACCTCTTCTGACTAATCAATATTCAAATATCTCCGCCTGTGCTACCAGTCTTTTTGTTCCCATAGTAGAAGAAGGCCTGTACAAAGGAGAGGTTTTAGAAAGTACTATGGAGTATTATTTTAAAGACCTTGAACACCCCGATGCTATTATTCTTGGATGCACTCATTTTCCTCTGATTTCAGAATCTATATCAAATTACTTTAAAACAAACACACAACTTATCCATTCTGGTGAGGCCATCGTTGAATACCTGGAACACCATTATGACTTTCATCAAAGGTTTGAAAACACTGAATTAAAACTCTTTGCTTCAGAAAATCCTGAGGCCTTAAGAGCTGTTGCTAAAAAGTGGTTGGACTTATAAGAAAACAACTCATTAACCCCTGCTTTAATCTTCTTATGATAAACTAAATGCAATTTATTCAAGAGGACAGATGTGAAGCAGAATTCTGAAGTTTTAGCCCTTAAATACCGACCTAAACGTTTTGAAGACCTTATTGGTCAAGAAACGATTGCTCAGACTCTTTCACTTGCTCTTGATTCAACCAGACTGTCGCATGCTTACCTTTTCTCAGGGCTTAGAGGCTCCGGTAAGACTTCTACTGCCCGTATCTTTGCCAAGGCTTTGATGTGTGAACATGGTCCTACTTCCAAGCCTTGTGATACTTGTGAGCACTGTAATATGGCAAATGATGCAAGACATATCGATATCATTGAGATGGATGCCGCTTCTTCTAGAAAAATAGATGATATACGTGATCTGATCGAGCACACCAAGTACAAACCGGCTACTGCACGTTTTAAGATCTTTATTATTGATGAAGTCCATATGCTTACCAAAGAAGCCTTTAATGCCCTTCTTAAAACCCTAGAAGAGCCTCCGCCTTTTGTTAAGTTTATCTTAGCAACAACAGACCCACTAAAGCTTCCTGCTACTATCTTAAGTCGTACACAGCACTTCAGATTTAAAAAGATATCAACAGTCAACATTATTAATCATCTATCGCATATTATGCATCTTGAAAATGTTGAGTATCAAAATGAGGCCTTAGAGATTTTAGCACGCTCTGGATCAGGCTCTTTACGTGACACGCTAACGCTTTTAGATCAGGCTATTATCTTTTCTAAGCACTTTGTGGATGTTCAAACCGTTACGGATATGTTAGGTCTTATTGATCCTGAGTTTATTAACTCTATCTTTCAATCTATCTTTGCTAAGGATCAGGCGGCTATTATCAAGCATGTTCAAAATCTAGAAGATTATGAAGGTGAGATGGTTGTTGATGAGCTCATCGCCTATCTTAAAGAACGTTTGTATACACAAGACCCACTTTTTTCAACCTTAGTACTTGAAAGGTTTTTTAGAATTCTGTCGGATGCAAAATCCCTATTTAGCATCAATGCAGATAGTACTTTTGTTCTCTCTTTAGTCTTTTTTAAAATGGTAGAGGCTTTACGTATTAAAGAAGTAGATCAGATGATAGAAGAGCTTGAAGCACAAATGGAAAGACCTGAGATTAAGACAAGCCCTTCTGCACAAACCAAACCTATACAAGTGCCTGTAGAAACACCTAAAGAAGATAAGGTTCCTACAGTAGAAGACATTCCAAATGAACCTATTTCTCATGAAGAGATACAGCCAGAACCTGCTTCTACACCAGAGCCCTTTGTACAAGAAGCTCCTAAGGTCGATATAGGCCTACAGCACTTTGAAAAACTAGTTAGCGCTTTAAATGACAGAAGTGCGGAGTTAGGTTCATGTTTCAGTGAAAATATCTTTTATAAGAGTTTTGAAGACAGTGTCTTGACCTGGGAGTCGTGTGCTGCAGATGAATGTAAAGAAAAACTTCGTCACGGATGGGGTGTTATTAATCATTTTGTAAAAGATATTTTTGGTTTTGAGACAAAAATAAAAAACTTAGCTTGTTCCAGGGCTGTTGAAGAAAAAAAAAATAATGTTGAGCTAAAAGAGACCCTCAACAAGGTCGTTCAGAATATTCCTCAAGCACAAGAGCAATCCAGTACCCCAATAGGCATGCCTCCCATACCCGAGCCTATACCTGAATCCAGTATCCTGACTTCTGAGCAGATGGAAGCTCAACCCATAGAAGAAACGGCTTCTATGGTAGCAGAGATTGTTGCAGGTGATATACCCCCAAACAATGATGATGGAGTACAGGATTTATCCTGCGTCTCAGGATGTCGGGGAGAAGATGCTTCCAAACTAGATGAAGCAAGTAAAGAGATAGATGCCGCTTCCATCATGGATGAGCCTATGATCAAAAAAGCCCAAGAGATGTTTGAAGCAACAAAAATCACCATTCAGTCGAAAGTCTAAAATAAAGATATTTATCAGATAAGTTCATCTAATATAAATAAGCTTCTCTACTTAAGCCGTAGGCGCATAAAAACAACCATTCAACCTAAGGGTTTAGACCTACTCAGCAGACTTGTCTTTTCCTTCTTCAAAGACACCAGACACATCATTTGTTATACTATCAACGCCCTCGTTAAATTCCTTAGCTGTACAGCCACCAAAGAAAATCGCCAAAATAGCACCTAACATAATAAACTTTTTCATTCGTGTTCCTAATATTGATTTCAAATATTTTACAATGTTTATCGTAATTATTCTCTTACTTCAAAAAGTTTGCTTACATCATCACCTATACCAGCCGCACCGTCTTCAAACTCTTTCGCCGTGCATCCGCTAAGCATCAAGACTAAACTCATGATAGATAAAACATTTTTTATCATCTTAAACTTTCTATATCTATTTTTTTACCTATAGAGTTCTTCTTAACAAATTCTACAATCATACCGTGAAAAAGTGCGTAAATCTCGACCAGTTCCCCTTCTTTAAACCAGGGTTTAAGTCCCTCTATGCACCAACTTTGTACGTTTATATAACTACCAAACTCATACCCTAGTGCATTGAGCAATCGGGAAGTATAAGCATCTACTACCATCGCATTTCGTTTACAGGCATAACAGAGAATGGAATCTGCCGTTTCAGCTCCAACGCCCTTAGACTTTAAAAGCCAAACTCTGTCCACATCAACACTAAATTTTTCAAAACTACCGAATTCTTCTTTTATACTCAAGGCTAAAGTCTGTAAATACCTGGCCTTTGTCTTAAATAAGCCACTGGGTTTAATCAAGTCTTGAAGTTTTTCTATGGGCACCTCACATAAGCCTTCCAAACTTAAGACATTATTTTGACGAAGATTTTCTAAAGACACTTCAACTCTAGTCCACTGTGTATTTTGTGTAAGTATAGCACCCACTACAACCTCAAAACTGCCATACTCTGGCCACCACATAAAAGGCTTGTTTTTCAGTAAACCTTTTTTCTCTAGACTTTTATAAAGCGCATAAGAATCTTCAATCAACCCATGCCTCGGTCATAAACTCACGTCCATCATTAAATTTTTTGATTTTAAAGGCATGTGAGCATTTTCCCTCATTGATATCAAAAATGACCATTTGAAGTACTGCCTTACATTTATCAGGTACCTCAAAACGCCCTGGCAGTCCTGTCATAAACCTTTGAATAGGTACCTTAGAATCCATACCTATGACATTATCCCTACAGCCAGTTAAACCTATATCGGTAAGGTACCCTGTACCCTCATCAATTTGAAGGTCATCTGTCCCAACATGTGTATGCGTTCCTACTATAGCAGAGACCTGTGATTTAAACATCATTAAAAGCCCGCGTTTTTCTGAAGTGGCCTCCGCATGCATGTCAATGAAAATATTTTTTACACCCTCTTCTTGAAGAGCTTTAACTGTATCGGTTGCGCATCTAAAAGGATTACCTGTCATAGGCATAGAATAATGCCCCATCAGGTTAAGAACACCAAGCTTTTCACCTGCCACCTCATAAACCTTACATCCCGTTCCACTGACTTCTTCAGGGTAATTATGCGGTCTTAAAATCTCATACTTGTCAAAAAGAGCATGTATCTCTTTTCTATCCCAGGTATGATTTCCACCTGTCATCACATCTATGCCTGCATTAAAAAGCTCCGCAGCATTTTTAGCCGTAAGTCCAAAACCATGGCTGGCATTTTCATAATTAGCAATCACAAAATCAATTTTATGTTCTTCTTTTAATTTAGTAAGGTTTTCTTTGATAATTGAGCGACCAGGACGGCCAATAATGTCTCCAATAAAGGCTATACGCATCTACAGCACCTTTCTTTTTGCATTTCTTAGATAGGTCAATACTTCTTTAATAATGTCATCATCATCTTTACTTGCAGCTTTGATAGACTCTGTTGAGCCATTTGAGTAGGTAATGGAAATATTTTGTCCATAATTTCCAATGAGTGCAATAGACTTTTCTATACTTAGAAGCTTTATTACTATAAGCTCAAAAAACTGCTTGGTATTAATATCTAAGCGGCCAAACCTGTCTGTTGCTTCTTCTTCTATCTCATACACCTCTGTCACTTCTTCACAATGACTTAGTCGTCTATATAACTCTAATCTCAAACGTTCTTCTCTTACTACATCATCTGAAATATAAGCAGAGATTGTCAGTTTAATATCTACTTTTTTACGCTCGACCTGTTGTTGATTAGAAAGCTCTTTAATTGCGTCTTCGAGCATTCGTAGATAAAGTGTATATCCTATATTCTTGATATGCCCACTTTGCGCGTCACCAATGAGATTTCCTCCACCGCGAATCTCTAAATCATGATAAGCCAGTACAGAACCAGCTCCTAAGAAAGAGTTTGATTCAAGTGCAAGAAGACGTTTTTTAGCCTCATCTGTTAGATTTTCCTTATCATCAACTATAAAGTAAGCATAACCTTCTATATGACCACGTCCAACACGGCCGCGAAGTTGATGTAAGTCTGCTATCCCAAATCTATCTGCACCATCAATTAACATTGTGTTCACTGTAGGCATATGGATACCTGATTCAATGATTGAAGTGGCCAAGAGGAGATCATACTCGCCATTTTGAAACTTCATTAGCTCTTTTTCAGTATCTGCCGCTGAAACCTTTGAGTGCAGCATCAAGATTCTAAGATTAGGAAGCACTGCTAAAAGCTCATTTTTCTTAATAGGCATAGCATCAATCGAGTTAAAGACATAAAAGAGCTGTCCACCCCTTCTAAGCTCACGCAAGATGACTTCTTTGAGTAACTTCTCATCATACTCTTTGACAAAGGTTCTCACCCCCTGTCTTTCTGATGGAGGGGTCATAAGTGTTGACATCTGCTTGATTGAAGACATAGCCTGATTAAGTGAACGAGGGATTGGTGTGGCTGACATAGAGAGTAAATGCACTTTTTCATATAGTGTCTTTAACTTCTCTTTTTGTTTTACACCAAACTTATGCTCTTCATCAATGATAATAAGACCCGGTTTAGAAAACTTAGCCGCAAAAAGAGCATGCGTTCCAATAACAACATCAAGATCACCTAATTCCAAGGCTTTAAGTATCTGATTTTTATCCTTAGTAGAAACAAAACGATCGAGCTTTGCTATCTTAATATCATAAGGTTCAAACCGCTCTAATAAAGACTTATAATGCTGAGATGACAATAAGGTAGTTGGGACAATAAGTGCGGACTGATGCCCACTTAAATACGCAGCATAAATCGCGTTCATCGCCACCTCTGTCTTACCAAAACCAACATCACCAGAAAGAAGTCTGTCCATGACCTTCTCTTGGCTTATATCAAAGATGATCTCTTTAATAGAACGTGCTTGGTCATCTGTGTATTCAAATCCCGCCTTGGATTGGAACTCTTTGATCTTTTTCGCATCACTTGTTATACGTGGTGCTTTAATAAGTGCCCTTGAAGCTGCAAGATTAATAATCTCACCCGCTATCTCAAAGAGTTTCTTTTTAACCTTGTCTTTTAACTTAGCGAAGCTTCCTTTTCCAAGCTTATCAAGTACTGGTAAGGAGCCTGAAGAGATATACCTGTCAATTGACTCAAGGTTTTCTACAGGGATTAAGACACGCTCTTCTCCCTGATATGAAATAGCTACAAAGTCTTTAACCCCACCAAGTATCTCGGCTTGTTCTATCTTTTCAAAAACACCCACCCCGTAATCTTCATGAACAATATAATCCCCAGGCTTCAACTCATCAAGAATAATACTTGTCTTTTTACGGCGCTTTTTCTTTATCTCTTTATTCAAAGAGAAGATAAGTTCATTATCTCCTATAAGATTTACGATTAATGGTGAATAGAGTACATTGATTTTAGAAGTATCATGCAGGTCTTGCTGTTTTACCTGAGCCTCATTTGAAGCGATCAGCGTGATCTTTTTATTTTTATGTGCTTGCAGGGTTGTATGTATATCAACTAAGACAAAATCTTTATACTCTTTCGCCTCAGGCATGATCTGAAGATCAAATAGACTCTCATCTACAGCTTTTTCATCAAAGGCATAAATCTCTTGAAGTTCTAAAGAGAGATCAGCAGAGTAAACTGACTTCTTACCTTCCATAAAGGCATGAGCCAGTTCATCTAAGTGCCACAGACCCAAAGAGCTTAAGTCTTTTACAAAAGAGTCTGAAGAGCTGTTCTCACACTTCTTACTAAGACTGTCATACTGTTCTTCATCTAAGGCAAAAAATGCTGGTGTGATGTCTATCTTGTCTATCTCTTCTTTAATACTTTTTTGTGTCTCTAACTCAAAAGTGCGAATCTCTTCTACCTCGTCTCCAAACAGAGAAATTCTATACGGCTTAGAAGCTGTTATCGGAAAGATATCAATGATGTCACCCCTAAAAGAGACCTCACCTTTTTCTTCAACAATATCAACAAAGGTAAAACCCCAAAAAAGCATCTTTCTTTTAAACGCTGAGAGATCAAGTGTATCGCCAAACTCTATACTCGTTACATCACAAAGCTCTTGAATAGGCAGAGGATGAGACACTGTCTTAATAGGCGAGATGACCAGAGGTTTTTTCTCAGCAAGTCTATAAGTGTTTAAAGCGGCAAAAAGTTCAAATAGCTCACTCTTAAAAGAACGTAAATCATCCCCAGACACCGCGCGTAAATCCGGAAATAGAAGCACCTCTTTTTTAAGATACTTAAGAACATCAGCTAAGGCCGAAGCCTCTTTTGAATCTTTTACAATGATAAGTTCGGGGGAATTGTTTTTTAAATATTCGTATGTATTACTCTGATTCAAGCTTCTTTTTTCTTCTCATTTACAACTGTATTAACAGCCTTGTTTTTTATCTCTTTACTCTTAATCTTGCTTTCACCTTCAAAATGACCTTGTGCTTCGATAACAAGTTCTGATGATGTGATAGAACCCAAGACCTTACCTGCTGCCATAATTTCAAGACGTTCAGCTTCTACAGAACCTTCAACTGTTCCTTGAACTACTAAATGGTCCGTATGAATCTCTCCACGAACCGTTCCACTTTTTCCGATAGTCACTAACTTTTTAGAGACAATAGTACCTTCAAACTCACCATCTATATATAAATTACAGTCAAGTTTCATCTCGCCCTTGATAAAAGAACCTTCTGTGATAATAGTGGTATTGTTGTTGTTTGATGCAGGCGCGTTGTCGCTGTGATTAAAGATTGCCATGGTACGTTTTTCTCCTTCTCAAATATTGAGTTATATGAAGCGATATTCCACTTAACAAACCAAAACGGGTTAAGTGCCCTTTGAATAAATCTCACTTCATAATGTAAATGGGGACCATTAGACATTCCGCTATTGCCGGTATAACCAACAAGGTCCCCACGCTTAATAAACTGACCTGATTTTACCACAATTTTGTTAAGGTGACCGAAATAAGTCTTAAATCCGAAACTATGATCTAAAATGATAAGCTTTCCATACCCACTTTTCTTATGTTCAGCTGCCCATTCAACGATAGCATCTGCTGTGGCGTAAATAGGTGTTTTCATCGGTGCCTTCATATCAGAACCCCGGTGAAATTCCTTTCTTTGTAAGGTGGGATGAGTCCGGTAACCAAACTTTGAAGTAATCCCTCTGTACTCAATGGGCGAGCCATTTGGGACATGTTTCATCAATGCTGCCATCTCTTCAGATGTCACCGTAGCCAGATCAACTCTCTCCGCTAAACTCGTCCCCTCTTGGGTTGAGAGTCCAATAAGGTGCTCAATATCTGAAAGCTTATCCGCGACAGTGACAAGTTCATCTTTTTTGGCTTTAAGAGTGGCTTCTGTTAAGACTACTGTGTTTTGAAGCTTTTGATTTTTTCTTTTTAAGGTAATGTAGTCTTTTTCCATCTCATCTTTTTTCTTTTCAATCTTATTGACACTGACATTCAAATAAGTAATAGAAAAAGCGGACACGGCAAAGGTAAAAAGTAAAAAACCTAAAAGGTAGACACCAAAACGCTTAACTATCTGATGAACATTAAACTGTTTGACCCCATTTTCATCATGTATGGTAATTGTAAATTGATTATGCATGTAATCAAATTCCTTTTTTATTCTACAAACTTCTTAAAAGCTTCTACTACGCTAAAAGATCCAAAAACTAAATAATTCTCTTCATCTAATACTTTTTCAAATGTCTTATACTCAAGTCCATTTTGAATAATCGCAGCTTCCAAGTCCCCACGTGAAGCTATGCGGTCATCAACAATCGAAATAATCTCCACCTTTTTAACTATAGGTGCAAGTAAGGCTAATATCGACAAATAATCTTTATCTTTATAACTATTATAAACTAAATTTACTGATTTTGGAGCAAAACTATGCGATATTGCCTCAGCAGCAAGTGTATTATGTCCTACATCTAACCATATATTTGGTCTAATTCTTTGCATTCTACCCTCTAATCGCTGAGAGTTAAATAAGTTTTTCTTAACTTTATAACCTAGTTCTTTAATTACACTCATACTTAAGAGAAGGTTCTCTTGTAGGTAATGTGGCATCTCTTGCTGTTCAGCTATCTCTTCCGCTAAGGAAACCATATCCTCGTCCAAGTAATCTAAATAGCTAATAAACTCTAATTCATTCTCACTAGACAGCTCCTTTGAAACCTCTATCACTTCTTGAAACACCTGCTTAGCAACGATGGCCTTTCCCCTCACACTCCTAAGTTTGGTTCCTGCGATTTCTGTAATACTAGAACCTAAAAAATCTTCATGGTCCATGCCTATAGGGGTTATAACAGAGAGCACCTTATCAAAGACATTCGTCGCGTCGTATTCACCACCAAGACCTGCTTCCAAGACGACATAGTCACATTTTTCATAAACAATCATCGCTAAAAAAGTGGTGTATTCAAAATAACTCAGACTCTCCTTAAACTCCTTGGATAAAAGTTCTTGCAATCTATTATGAGCCTCTTCAAGTCTGTCATCTTCACAGTTTTCTCCATTAAGCCATATACGTTCATTAAAGGCTTGAATATGTGGTGATGTATAGTGGCCTACCTCAAAATCCAAAGCATATAGAGCATTGGCAATAAACCTTCCTGTTGTACCTTTACCGTTGGTTCCAACTAGATGGATGATAGGAGGGATATGAAGCTTGTCTTTGATAGACGCGTAAGCACGCGGCATGCGCGTATAGTCTATTTCAGCGTAATAAAGCGGTTTCTTCTCTAAAAACTTATCTAATCTCATATAACGATCTGATTTCGTCCGTTTTCTTTGGCCTGATACAACTTATCATCTGCCGCCTTCATCATCGACTTAAGAGAAGGATACACTTCTCTATAAGCTATACCCCCACTTATCGTCACCTGAAGCTTCGTTCCATCATGTACAAAACGGCTTATTTCTAGTTTTTCTCTTACTTTTTCAGCAAAGATCTGAGCGCCTTTATGGTCAGTCTCAGATAAGATAGCTAGAAACTCTTCTCCCCCATAACGTCCAACAATGTCTACATTTCGCGCTATCTTCTTAAAAACCTGTGCAAATCCCTTAAGTACAACATCACCCGCGTCATGCCCATAGGTATCATTGACTTTTTTAAACAGATCAATATCAAAAAAGACTACACTGTAAGGTTTTTTATAACGTTTAAATTCACCTTCTCTAATCTCTAAAAATTCATCCAAAGCACGTTTATTATAAAGCTTAGTCAGAGCATCTTCTCGTGAGGCTTTTTTAGCAGTCACCAGCTCTTTTTCTAAACTTTTAATCTTCTTTTCCATCTCGGTAACTTCATTATTGTGCTCTTTTAACTCACTTCCTAGAAGTTGTGTCTCTTCTTCAAGAGAGGAGGCAATGGTATATAGCTTTTTATGCGCAGACTTAAAGTCATCACCCTGCTCTAGTTCTAAGCCCTCAAGGTTTTTCTTGATTTTTGCAATCTCATTACCCGAATGATCAGTTTTCTCTATTAAAGATAAAAGCTGTACAGACAGTTTTTCTAAAACGGTATCTAAGGCAAATAACATCTTTTTAATGTGCGCCTTATCTAAAGACATACGCAATTTAATCGCTTCTTTAATCGTTGTTACCATCGCTTCTGAATTAAGACTTTGCGGATTGGCACGAATCTCATCTGAGATCTGAGCTAATTTTTCGTTAACCGAAGATGCGATGGAAGGTGTAAACGAAGCCACAAACAAAAGTGCAAGGTTTTGAAAATCATCGCTTTCATTTGATGAACTTTCAACATTTAGATTTTCAATCGTTGATTTAATATCGTGTTTGTTTACCTTCCCATAAGGGCGTAAAAGATCAAGGAAGCTATCATCATAAGAAGTTAAGAACTCTATCCAATTGTCTTTTATCTTCTCTATCTGGGCAGCTTCTGTGACAAGTTCTAAATCTTTAATCGACTTCGTAGATAAGGCAGAAAGCTGAGCATTATGCATTGAACCTATGGTCTGTAAGATACGTTTTAAAAGAGCGTTTAATGCAGTGTTTTGAGCGTTTGATTGGGCAGGGTTACTTCGGTTGAGTTTGGCTATAAAATAGGTGATAAGTTCATTAAGGGTTTTAACGCGGTATTGCTTGAGTTCATTTTGTAAAGACTTATCAAGTTTTTTTGTGAACTTCTCAACCTGATTACAGTCTTCGACAATAATACCTGCAGCCTTCGCTTCTTTACAAAAGGCCTCCATATAAAAATCTGGGGTAAGTTGTTTATCTTCTTTTTTTAATCTCTCAAAGGCACGTTTAATAATTTGATTAATTGTCATAAGGATTTTTCCTTGTTGATAAAGCTATTTAAAGTCATTCATTTTAACATAAATGTTCTAGGTTAAAGTTGTGTTCCTTCTGCACCTACTTGAGCGACAAAAGAGTCTAAGGCTTTAAGCGAAGCTTTTGAGATAGCATCAAACCTTTGTGTGTCTGTAATAACAGCGTTTGGCTCTATGGTAAAGTCAAAGTTTCCTCTTGAACTATAAGTCTTAGTTTCATCCTTACTTGTACGTGTGACTTGGATATTAACCACTGTTCTATAAACGATGATATATCCATTTTCATCATACTGTAAAGGAGTAAATCCAATTCCAGCCATACTCACCATAAGCCTCGTCTTAGCCTTACTTAGAGGTACTAAAGAGGCATGGAAGCGTGTAATGACTGCATTACGGGTCGCGTCTTTAATAATAACTGCATTTTCTGGGTCTTCAAGGGGTACAATAACTTCTACATAAAGCTTTTCCCCTATTACCTTTCTAGCCTGTTTTGAAGCAGGAAGATAACCACATCCTACTAATAAAACAAAAGCTAAAAGACCTCCCAGAAACTGCTTCATTACTTAACAACCAAGTTGACAAGTTTATTTGGGACAACGATCTCTTTAACGATGCTGACATCCTCTAACCATTTTGTAGCCGCTTCTTTTGCTATAACTAATATCTCTTCTTTACTTGCACCTGGAGAAACTTCTATCTGTGTACGGTTTTTACCGTTAATAGAAACACCAAGCATTACCGTATCAACGGTAAACACTTCTTCAAGGACTTCTGCTTTAGTAAAGTTTTTACGCTTGAACAGTACATCTGATACTTCCCACGCGAGGTGAGGTGCTATAGGCTCGATAATAGAAGAAAGAATCCAATATCCCTCCGTCCATACATCTGCATTTTTTTGTTCATTCAGTGCATTCATAGCTTCCATTACACCGGCAATAAGAGTATTAAAAGTATGACGCTCATCAAAGACCTCATTAGCACGTACTAAGGCTTCATATACTTTTTTACGCGCAGCTTTCTCTTCTTTGCTAAGTTCATCATGATTAATACTTGGAATCGTATCACTCTCATAAGCATTTTTACTTCTATCAGCAAAACGTTTTAAGAACTTATAAGCTCCTTCAACAGCTTGATCATTCCACTCTAACTCTTGAGTAGGAGGTGCGGCGAAAAGGATAAAGAGTCTCGCCGTATCTGCGCCATATTTTTCAACAAGGGCGTCAGGATCAACAGTATTTCCCTTAGACTTAGACATCTTTGCCCCATCTTTAAGCACCATTCCTTGAGTAAGAAGGTGATTAAAAGGCTCGTCTTGATTTACATACCCTAGGTCACGCATGACCTTTGTAAAGAAACGGGCGTATAATAGGTGTAAGATAGCATGTTCAATCCCACCGATGTAATGATCAACACCCATCCAGTAATCTAATTCTTTGCTATCAAAGGCCTTGTCTTCCCAGATAGCAGGGCTAGCCGTATAACGTAAGAAATACCAAGAAGACTGAACAAAGGTATCCATTGTGTCTGTTTCACGAATCGCGTCTTTTCCACATGTTGGACAGCTACAGTGCTTCCAAGTCGGATGGTGATCAAGGGGATTACCCTCACCTGTGATTTGTACATCTTCTGGAAGTGCAACAGGCAAGTTCTCTTTTTTCTCCATCACAAGACCACAGTCATCACAATGAATAAAAGGAAGCGGTGCCCCCCAATAACGTTGACGCGAGACACCCCAGTCTTTTAGTTTGAAGTTAATTACTTTTTTACCAAGACCATTGGTATCAAAATGATGCATAATTGTGCCCTGAGACTTCTTCGATGCTAGGCCATCAAATTCACCTGAATCAAAAAGGATTCCTGTCTCAGTATAAGCCTTGCCTTCTGGTAATTCACCAGACTTAGGCTTGATTACTGATTTGATAGGAAGGTCATACTTCTTAGCAAAGTCAAAATCTCTATCATCATGAGCAGGAACCGCCATAACCGCGCCTGAACCGTAATCCATAAGTACAAAGTTTGCGATCCATACAGGTATAGACTTACCTGTTAAAGGGTGAATAACGGAGATGTCTAGTGAAACCCCTGCTTTTTCTTTCTGTCTGTCTATAGACGAAGCATTTTTCATGGCTTTTATCTGTGTGCTTGCTTCTTCATTTAAAAGATTGTTTTCAAGCATATACGTCACAATGTCATGCTCAGGTGCCAAGGCACAGTACGATACACCATAAATGGTATCAGGACGTGTAGTAAAAACATCAAATTTTTCAAAAGTATTGTTTAACTTAGTCTTTGAAGCCTCATCGAAATGAAGGTCAAACTCTAACCCTGTAGACTTGCCAATCCAGTTCTCTTGCATAGTAAGAACCTGTTTAGGCCAACCACCTTCAAGTTTGTTCAAGTCTTCTAAAAGCTCATCAGAATAATCTGTGATCTTAAAGTAGTACTGGTTCATCTCTTTTTTTACAACAGGGGTATCACAACGCCAGCAACAGCCATCTACAACTTGTTCATTCGCCAATACCGTTTGATCGTTTTCACACCAGTTAAGAAGACCCGTTTTAGAGTACATCAAGCCCTTATTGAACATATCAATAATAAAACCCTGTTCAAACTTTGTATAAAGTTCATCTGAGGTAGCAAACTCTCTTTTTTTAGAAAATGACAGTCCTAAACGAGACAGTTCTGAACGCATATAGTCGATGTTGTCATAGGTCCATTTTTTAGGGTGGGCACCATTTTTAATCGCTGCATTTTCTGCCGGCATACCAAAGCTGTCCCAACCAATAGGATGTAAAACATTTTTGCCCGCTTGACGGTAGTGACGAGCAAAGGCATCTCCGATTGTATAATTACGGACATGTCCCATATGCAAACGTCCGCTTGGAAAAGGGAACATAGATAAAATGTATTTTTTGTCTAAACTATAATCTTCACTCGGCTCAAAACTTTCGTTTTCTTCCCAAAACTTTTGCCATTTGTTTTCTACTTCACTTGCGTTATATTCCACACATTGTCCTTACTAAAATCATCAATATTAAAAGGTAATATTTACCACTTAACAATAATGATTAAAAAGAAAAGAATTCTTCATTCTTCTCTTTTTTAATTCAACTAGTATTCTTCTCTTTGTCTTGCACTTTCTACAAGGACTAGGCCCATTGAAAATATATTAGCAATAAGTGCACCAATAGCTAAGGCAATAGCCCATTCTACATTTCCAACAATAACCAGATAAACAAAGGCTGGAATCAGGTGTAAGTCTGCTACAAGTGAACTTGCAAGAAGTTCTGCCGCAAGAAGGTTTCTAACACCGATTTTTAAGATGGTAGATACTAGGTTAAGTGAGCCTGCCATAAACAGTGCAATTGCACTATGCTCATATAAAAAACCTGCTGTTGATGTAAGACTCATTAATGTGAAGAACACATAAATAACTTTTCCCCAATCCATATTAACCCTTTATTGTAATGTAGTGAATAACATAGCCAAAGACTACATCGTTCCTTGTTCAAACTGAGCGCGCATACGCTCTTTTTCAATTCTTCTTTTCTCTTTATCAGACAGTTTCGTTCTGAAGGCTTTGATATCAAAACCTAACCAGATAAGAACTGGTGACGCAACAAAGATAGAAGAATATGTACCTACGATTATACCCACAAGTAGAGTAAATCCAAATCCATGAATAATCTCACCACCATACATCCATAGCGTAAGTACAACAAAGAAAGTCGTTAGTGAAGTCAGTGTTGTACGTGAAAGTGTACGCGTAACTGACTCATTGATGACCTCAGCCAAGATAGCTGATTTTATCTTGTTAATACCCTCACGAATACGGTCAAATACAATGATCGTATCATTGAGTGAGTACCCTAAGATAGTAAGCATCGCGGCTAAGATATCAAGGTTGACCTCAACTTGAAACAGTGAGATTGCACCCATAGCAATAGAAACATCATGTATAAGAGCAGCAACAGAAGCCAAGGCGAAACGCCACTCAAATCTAAATGACACATAGATAAGAATTCCGATAACAGCAAGAACCATTGCCATTATCCCTTTTTCTCTTAACTCAGAGCCAACCTTTGGTCCAACGATATCAACACGTCTTATCTCAAAGTTTCCAGAACCCTTAAGTACTTCTCTAGCTACATCACCCATATCTGAAGTCACAGAAGAGCTAGACGTTCTCACACGGATCACTACCTCATCAGGTGAGCCAAATTCAGAGATACTGGCTCCATTAAAAAGCTCATTGGTAGAGATAAGGGAGCGCATCTTGTCAATGGGTGCTGGCGTGTCATACTTAACCTGAATAACCGTGCCACCGGCAAAGTCGATACCGTAGTTTAAACCCTTCGTGGCAAGAATTGCATAAGAAGCAAGCACAAGAGTAAGAGAGAGGATGAGTGTAATCATCTTCTTAGACATAAAGTCAAATGTTTTTGTATATTTGAAAAATTCCATATTATGCCTTTACCCCAAACCAAAGTTTCACGTTTTTACTCTTTTCAATACGCTCAAGAAGAATAGAATAAATCCCGTGTGTACCAAGAATCGCCGTAAGCATAGACGCTAAAATACCAATACTCATCGTAATCGCAAACCCTTTAATAGCGCCTGTTCCATACACGTACAAGACAATAGCCGCAATAAGCGTTGTGATGTTCGCATCTAAGATAGCAGATGTTGCATTATCATAACCCTGCTCAATTGCCTTACGTACGGAGACCCCTTGATACAGAAGTTCTCGTATACGTTCAGAAATAATAACATTCGCATCAACCGCCATACCGACGGTAAGTACGATACCTGCCATACCTGGAAGTGTAAGTGTTGCACCAAAAAGACTCATCACAGCTAGCAAGATAAACAAGTTGGCAATCAAAGCAATATTTGCAATCACACCCGCTAATTTGTAATACACAAGCATAAAGATAACAACTAAGATAAAACCACCTGCTAGCGCAATTGAAGCTGACTTAATACTGTCTGCTCCTAAAGATGGACCAACGGAGCGTTTTTCCATAAGGTAGATAGGTGCTAAAAGTGCACCTGAACGAAGGGCAATCGCTAAATCCTGAGCCCCCTGAGGTGTGTAGTTTCCAGAGATCTGACCATGTCCACCACCAATACGCTCGTTAATCACAGGAGCAGAGAAAACCTTTCCATCAAGAACAACCGCTAGATGGTTTCCTACATTGGCTTCAGTAAAGTCACCAAATATTGCCGCACCTTCAGCATTTAAAGCAAAGCTGATCACAGGTTGATTTGTATCTGGGTCAAACTGTACTTGAGCATTAGTAAGCATAGAACCATCAAGAATTTGAATCTCTTTGATTAAATATTTAACACCCGGCTGCTCAGCATCAGGAAGAATCAAGTCACCATATCTCGCCGCTTCCGCGTCACTCATCTGATAAACACGTGTCTTTCTGTCTTCATCAACAGCCATCAGTTGAAGGTAAGCTGCTCTTGAAATAAGCTCACGGGCACGCTGCTCTTCTTCTTGAGTTTTGATACCTGGAAGCTCAACAAGGATTTTTTCATCCCCTTGTTTTGCTACCGTTGGCTCTGCTAAACCAAATTGGTCTAAACGATTACGAATAGTTTCAATAGCCTGATCAACAGATTGTTTTTTAGTCTTTTCAACCTCAAGTTCTGAAAAGCTAAGTGAAAAGGCTAAATCTTTCTCATCTACAACAAGACCTTCTGTCTGAGCCAACATCTCTTTTAGTGTAGGAACATCATCCTCATCCAAAATAGAAAACTCAACACCATCATCTGTGATGTCAAGTGTATCAACTAAGATATCATTCTTACCCGTAAAGTACTTTACAGAAGCCGCAATAGATTTAAAACGTGCTTTTACCGCTTCTTCAGTTTTAACACCAAGAAGCATATGCAGTCCACCTTGAAGGTCAAGTCCAAGAGTGATCTTTGCACCCTTGTCACTGTCTGTTAAAGTGGGGATTGAGAAAGCTAGACCAAATGTAAAAGCCGCTAGAAAAATTACTACGCGATAATTAAGCTTCATCCTCGAACTTTCTTGCAACAGCATTTTTGTCTAAACGCACTTGAGTGTCTTTATCAAGTTTAACTGTATAAAAAGCGTCTTCAACTTTTACAATATCAACAATAAGTCCACCGTTAGTAACGATCTTGTCACCTTTAGCTAGTGCTGTTAACATCTCTTTATGTTTCTTTGCTTCTTGTTGCTGCGGGCGAATGATAATAAAATACATAATCGCGAACAGTCCAACCATCATAATCATTGATTCCATGGATAAATCCTTACTTAATTTAAAATTTTGTGATTATATCTAAGCTGTGCCTCTAAAAAGCTTATACGAGTAGCTCTTAAGTTCTACCTTGTTATACTTTATAAAAAAGGCATCCTGTCATGACATCTATTTACAACTTCAAGCTGAAAACTATTGATGAAAAGATTATAAACTTAGATGCATACAAAGGAAAAACCCTTCTTATTGTAAATGTAGCCAGTAAATGTGGTTTTACTTCCCAATACAAAGAGCTTGAAGAGCTTTATAAAAGATACAAGGATAAGGGATTTGTTATTCTTGGAGTTCCTTGTAATCAGTTTGGTTTTCAAGAACCCGGCATTGATAAAGAGATAGCGGAGTTCTGCGAACTGAACTATCAGGTTAGTTTTCCAATGTTTTCCAAGATAAAGGTCAATGGAAAAGATGCAGACCCCCTGTATGCATTCTTAAAAAACCAACAAAGAGGCTTTTTGGGAAGCAAGGATATAAAATGGAACTTTACGAAGTTTCTTGTAGATAAAGAAGGGAAGGTCATAAAACGTTATGCTCCTTCAAGCACACCCTTATCTTTTGAAGATGATATCAAGGAGGTATTATGAAATTGTTTATATTTGTTCTGTTGTTTGTTTCCATGCTCAAAGCAGATGAACTTACTCTCGTATCAGGGTTTGTAGCCGCACATACAGAAGTCTATCCTAGTGAGTCTATCAATCCTTTAAGCCCCATAGTTCACGCCAATGTAAATTATGAAGGAAACCCTGAGTCTTTGAAAGGAGACTTCTTTGTCGAGTTAGATGTTTTTGTAAGTGAGCATGAGTATAGAGATGACAGTATGCACAAGATACTTAAGGTAGCTCAGTTTCCAAAAGCGAGCTTTCATATCCTTTCTCTAACAAAGCTAAAAGAATCAGGTTATAAATTAAAAGGCCTTATGCAGTTACGCAGTGTTAAGAAAGAGGTTGTTTTTAATGTGTTCATAGATGAAACAGCCAATACGTTAGAACTCTCTGGAAAAGGAATGATCAAAATGAGTGACTTTAAAATCGAGCCACCAAGTTTTCTTTTCTTAGAGATTCGAGACCAGGTTGACCTGTATATACAAGCAAACTTTTTAAAATAAGCCGCTCTTGTCCTTACAAAAGATTTATCATGAACTTGGCTTCTTTATAAACGTAGATCAAACTTATACGTAAACTGCAAAGTCACTACATCTCCTATGCTGTCTAGAACATTTTGTGCATTTACATTTCCTGGCGCATCTGCCTCTCTAAAAAGATAATTGAGATCCAGTCGTGTAGGTCCATCAAAATGGTAGCTTAGACCAAGAGTAGTAGTTTTAAAGACCCTCTCTTTAGCTGTCGAGTTTGTGAGGTTATCGAGCTCATCATATCGCATCATTGCCTCAAACTTTGGATAAAACTCATAAGCTGTTGAAAGGTAATACCCGTAGGCCTTATTCTCTTTTCCTGCTTCTACTGCATAATTCCAGTTTTCATGTCCTGAAAGAGGATTGTCATCTTGTACTCCAGCAAACAACACCCCCCTAGCAACTGTATATTCTGCTTCTATGCGTAAGCCATCTTTATAATACCTCAGCCCTGCCCCATATCGAATACGATCATACAACTCTGTCCGGGAATTAGCATTTATGGCACGTTTTCCTTCTTGATACCACAGGTAAGTTTTAAGATCTTGCGTATAATAACCTTTGCCCTTATGAAACTCTTTTTCTACTGCAAGGTAGCCATAACCTGTATACTTCCCATCATTATTGTTCTCCCACTCAAGTCCTGAGCCATTGCCCAGCATCAAGGCATAAGAAAAAGCCCAATCATCATTTACACGAAGTCTATCAAAGATCTCTATCCCCGTATCTCTGTAAGCACCAACAGAATGTGCTGGTTCACCAATAAAACTTCCACTGATATTGACACTATTTTTATCTGTGCCAGGAGTTTTTTCCAAGAGTAAAAAGTTACTCATTTGTGTGAATGAGATAAAAGGTGAAGCGAACCGTGCTTGTAACCCCTCTTCACTACCGGGGTATTTAAAAAGTCCTAAACGTATATTGGCATAAGGAATGTATCTAAAGCTCAAGGAGGCATCCGTGATATAGGTATTTTGAGAGTGTCCTAAGGGATTTGAAATAGCATTGTCTGCAAATTCAGTTAGAGTAAAATAGTTAATCTTATTGTCATCATCTAAAACACCTCTTAGACCCATTCGTGCTCTAAAAAGCTGTATCTGACTCTGTTTTTCAAGACTTGGTCCTATATATGCAAAACCTGTTTTATTAAATCCCCCTGACTCGAAGACATCTGAATAGTTTTTTTCATATTTAAGCTGGGCAAAGCCCCACAAAGATGGTGTCTTAATAGTATTAAGGACTTTTTCTCCCTCTTTTTTTATCATCTTTGGCTCTGTACCTTGTATCATTAACCAATCGCTCGCGATTAGCGATGATAAACATAAAAGCATTAGAAAAACAGACCGCATCATTTAACTTCTACCTTCATAAACTCTCGCACACTGCCATAGTCTGTATCCCTAGCTTTTATAAAGTTCAGTAGTCTTCCTTTTTTTAACATCAAGCGTCCCTTTTCGTCTGAATCCCAACTCAAAATCCTTTTCTCAATGAGCTTGCGTGTTTCAAGGGGAACTCTTGGATGTGCAACAAACAGCGCATGAGGGAGAGCCTTTGTCTCGTAGATAATCTTAAAGCTGTTAACACCTTTTTCTTGATTGAAAAATTCTACGGATCGTTTAGCCGTGATGCAAGCAGCTGCCTTGGCATCAACAAGCTTCTGTAAACATATGAAGTGATTTTTACTATAGGAGAGTGTGAAATCATCTAAGACTCTATACCCTTCTTTTTCCAAAGAGGCCAACATCATCTTTGTGACCGCTGCTTGAGCTGGAGCAGAGGCAATAACTCTATCCTTTATATCTTCAATATCATTATAGTTTGATGCCTTTAGCACCACCATAATCGACCTTAGATCTTCTGCTCTTCTAGCTAGAGGAATATACCCTTGCAACTCGTGCGCTTGAACATAATCCAGAGGCTGAATAAAGGCAAAATCATAGATGCCTCTGTTTAATTCTTCTTTATAGAGTTTATAATAAGGTTTTGTCATAAGGACAACAGGTCTGTCTAACTGTGTCTCAAGATCTTTTGTAACTACATCAAAGACAGCATGAAGTTTTTTAAGAGGCATATGAGGAAAAACACCAAACTTATAAGTTTGCTCAGCAAAAAGAGCAAGGCTGAATAAAAAGACAAAAAACAACACACGCATACAACTTCCTTTGAAATATGATATCACTTTTTCTCTTTAAATTATAAGAATTTATTATTCTTAATCTGTGACTTTAAGACTAATGCTATAATTTCCATAAAAATTGGCAGCATGCAAACACTAAAATCATTTTTCTCTTTTAACGAACTTCGAACTGGCTTAATCATAGCCTTCTGCTTTTCTCTTTTTATCTATCTTTTTCATTATGGATTTGAGTTTTATCTTTTCAACACAGCCTTAGGTCTGTACGCTTTTTATCTGCTGATCATCTCAAATAGGAAAAGTCTCTTTTTTGCAGGGTTTTTTATTGGGATATTATGGTTTTACTGGATAGGCTTTAGCTTTAGGTATTATGATATGGCCTGGTCTGTTCCCTTAGTGGGAATTGGGTTTGCCTTTATCTATGCATTCATCTTTTGGGTAGTCTCATTGCCTTCACATCCAGTTTTACGTGCACTCATGCTTTTTCTTCTTAGCTTTTTTGAGCCCTTTGATTTTAACTGGCTTCAGCCTGAGCTTCTTTTTGTACACTCATATCTTGGGATTGAAAAATGGCATTATGCGCTGATACTTATTTCACTTTCATCTTTTGTGTACTTCAAGGATAAAAAGCCTTATCTGTTTTTGCTTATTATGCTTCCTGCTCTTAGTTTTTCAAGTCATGCTAAGCAAGAACTTCCTTTACGCATTGAGGTTGTTCAAACCAACCTGCAACAAGATATAAAATGGAATTCTTTCTATATCCCTAAAACCATACAAGAAAACTTCAAGGCTATTGATAAGGCCATAAAAAATAAGGCTGAACTGGTTATCTTGCCTGAGTCAGCCTTTCCTCTGTTTTTAAACCGTCATACAGACCTTATTGATGAGCTTAAGGTAAAAAGCTTTGATATTGCTATTATTACAGGCAGCCTCTATTCCGAAAACGGGCAAAACTTTAATGCCACCTACCTCTTTCAAGATGGGAAAATGCAACTGGCTAAAAAGATGATCCTTGTCCCCTTTGGAGAATACATCCCTCTTCCCTCTTTTTTAGCTAGACCTATTAATAAAGCTATTTTTGGTGGTGCGGTAGATTATCTAAGTGCCTCAGAAGCGACGTATTTTACAATCAAAGGCATAGACTTTAAAAATGCCATCTGTTATGAAGCAACCTGTCATGAACTTTTTGAAGACAAGCCAAAACTGATGATAGCCACAAGCAATAACGCCTGGTTTATGCCCTCTGTTGAACCAAGTATTCAAAGACTTCTCATGCAGTTTTACGCTACAAAAAGTAATACCATTATCTTGCATGCTGCAAATAATGCCGGCGGTGGCATCATCTTTCCTTAATCCAGAGTAAACAACTCAAGTTTAACTGCTTTTTATCTTTGTAAAGCTATGATGTTCCTAATTAAGCATTAGGATTCTTTATGAAAATAGCAAAAAATGTTACTGAACTAATAGGAAATACACCCCTTGTACACCTAAATAAGGCCTCACAAGAGACAGGTTGTACTATTTTAGGGAAATGTGAGTTTATGAACCCGACCTCTTCTGTCAAGGATAGAATCGGATTTAATATGATTAATACCGCGTTAAACGATGGAACCATTAATAAAAACACAACCATTATCGAACCTACCAGTGGTAATACCGGTATTGCTCTAGCCTCTGTGTGCGCGGCTTATGATCTTAAACTGATCTTGACTATGCCAGAGTCGATGAGTATGGAGAGACGCAATCTTCTAAAAGCCTTGGGTGCAGAACTTGTTCTAACACCTGCTCCTATGGGGATGAAGGGTGCTATAGACAAGGCCAGCGAACTTCAAACTCAAATTGAAAACTCACACATACTTCAACAGTTCAATAACCCTGCCAACCCTGACATTCACCGTCGCACTACAGCCCTTGAGATCTTAAATGATACTGACAAGTCTGTAGATATCTTTGTTGCTGCTGTCGGAACGGGAGGTTCAATTACAGGTGTCGCTGAAGTACTAAAAAAAGAGATTCCTAAGCTGCAGGTCTTTGCAGTAGAACCTAGTGATTCTCCTATACTTTCAGGTGGGAAACCGGGACCACACAAGATTCAAGGTATTGGAGCCGGTTTTGTGCCTGAAAACTTAAATACTGAGATCTATGGTGAGGTTATTCAAGTCAGCAATGAAGAGGCTATGGCTACAGCTAAGGCCCTGGCAAGAGAAGAAGGCCTTCTTGTTGGTATCTCGGCAGGCGCTAATGTCTTTGCTGCCAAACAAGTCGCCTTACGTCCTGAAAACAAAGGTAAGACTATAGTGACTATTCTTTGTGATACGGGTGAGCGTTATCTTTCAACTCCACTATTTTCTGAAGAATAGTGCAGAGACTTCTTGAGACCATCAAATGTCTTGATGGTCACTGCTTTTATCTTTCCTATCATTTAGCGCGTATCAATGCTTCACGCCAAAAGTTGGGCCTGACTACGCCCTTAGAGCTTGTTCTTACTCCTCCTCAAAAAGGTCTGTTTCGTTGTCGTCTTATTTATGCAGATAAAATACTAAAAATTGAATACCTTCCTTATAAGATGAAAGTACCACATTCTTTTAAACTAGTCCACTCCAATATCTCTTATGATTTGAAGTATGAAGACAGAGATGAACTCAATGCCTTGTTTGAGAAAGCAGAAGAGGCAGATGAGATTATCATTATTAAAGATGGGTTTGTCACAGATACCAGTACTGCTAACCTATGCTTTTTTGATGGAAAACAGTGGCTAACTCCGCGTAAACCACTGCTTTATGGAACTACTAGACAGAGACTTTTGGATGAAAAAAAGGTGATATCTGCTGATATTAGCTTTGAAGACATCCACAAATATTCTAAGATCGCAGTTATGAATGCGATGACAGACTTTCAAATTATAGAAAATGCTATAATTAGATAATTACAATACATTGGGGTTTTATACATGTTATACGACGTTTTAAAAGACAGATCTTACGCTAGTTTAATGCAGAAACACATCGTCGAGATTTTGACACATCTATTTGATCAAAACCAGAACTTTGGTATTTTATGTAAGATAGAAACCCTTACTTTTGACCCTGCACTTCCTGATGACATTACTTCAGAATTTCGTCCTATGACACTTTTTTTCTTGGCAGGTTATACCTTTGAAAGTGCGAGAGTCGATCAAGATTCTATTACCTTTGAAGCAGGCTTTGGATCTGACAACCTTGGCTCTGTCGTTACGGTTCCTCTTTTAGGTATTATGCAGATCATTATTGATGAGACACCTATCTTTGTAAACCTTGCCTCACCTCAAGAGACACAAGAGACTAAGGCAAAAAACAATCAGAACGAAGACAGCGGACAAAAGTCATCTATGGAAGCACTTCTGGCAAATCCTGAGAATCAGAAGTTTTTGAAGTAAGACTTATATATCTGGAAAGTTATGAATCATCTTTTCATAATCTTGAGAAAGTAGTTTTACAACATTTTCCAAGGGTTCTTCATAAATCTCTTCTATATTGACTTCACCCTCCTCTAAGATAAAAGCCAATTTTTCATAGGGAGGGGAAAACTGAGCGTCCACTCCTTCTTTGTTTCCTCTAGCATCTACCTTGTACCAACCAAATTCTTTTAAATAAATAGCATTGAGTCCATGTAAACAATAAGAACCGTCTTTATACTCATTGCAATTCAAACGTTGATAACAAAAACCTGCAGGGATGCCATTAGCACGTAATAATGCGGCTAAAAGATGACTTTTTGCATAACACCAACCCGTTTTTTCTTTTAAGACCTCACTGGCTTTAACAGTGATCTTACACGATTGAATGTCTCCGGTATGTGCTATCTTATCTCTTACATATAAAAAACAGTTTTTAGAGATTTCAAAATCATTCATACACCCATTTGAAAGTTTTTTAGCTAAAGCTTGTATCGCTGAGTCAGAGTAATCAATAATATCAGTTTCCAGTAAGTAGTTTTTCATAAGATAGATTGTAGCTAAAATGGAAGAGGTAGTCTAAGCCCGTAGGCTTAAGCTAATTAGACTGAACGAATGTTTAAAAGGAAAGAAACAACGTTGTCAATAAAAGCGTCGTGTTTACGATCTTTTGTATAAGCGATGTAAAACTTACGTGCAATTTTATAACCCTTGATACGTGCTTCATAGATACGTCCTGCAGCGACATCATCCGCAAGTACGTGACGTGACATCACCGAAACAACCGGGCGTGGTGCAGATGGATCAGCATGTGTGATAGACTCTTTAATCGCTGTTGGACTAGAAAGAACACCAATAACATTAAAGCTCGAGCACTCAACACCAATCTCTTCAAATACTTCTGAAGTCAATTTACGTGTGTGTGAGTTCTCATCTCTACAGATCCAGTCGAACTTGTAAAGATCTTCTTTTTTAAGTTGCTTTGGAATAGGCTGGTTTGAGAAAATAACCAACTCATCTTCTAGCCACTCTCTATAGACGATACCTTCTCTAAATACAGCCGATTCAATTAAAGCAATATCAATTTTTTTGTCTTCAAGCTGATCAATGATCTCTTCTGATTCACCAACACGAAGATATACTTCATTATCGATCGTATCTTTAATCTTTTGAATTTGCGGTGGAATAACATAATTTCCGATGGCAAATGAAGCACCAAGTACAAAGGTAAATTCTTTGTTTATAATTTTTAAAAGTTCTTTTTCTGAAGAACCTATCGCTTTTTCCAAACGAACTGCTATACGGTAAAGGTCTTCACCTTCTTTAGTAAGCTTGATACCATTTTTTTTACGTTCAACAATCTTTGTATCTAAATATTCTTCTATAAATTTTATCTGTTGCGTAACCGCTGGTTGTGAGATTCCCAATTTAGCCGAAGCCTTAGAGAAACTCTTCTCTTTGATAACCGTTAAAAAGGTGTGTAATTTTGCAAAATCTTTTAACATAATGATTCCCATAAGTTCTATTTATAAGTGAAAGTATAACCCAAAATTATAAACATTGCAACACTTTTGTAACAATTCATTAAAATTTAGTTATAATCAATATAACTATAACAATAATACGCATCTAAGCATTTTAGACTATCACAATTATAAGATATTTTAAATTGTCATGAAAAGAAGAAGACTCAAGATGGAAGCAATATTTACTGACTTAAATGAGGCCCAAAGCGAAGCTGTAAAAAAAATAGACGGGCCTATGCTGATTTTAGCAGGGGCCGGAAGCGGTAAGACAAAGACCATCACCTCAAGGCTCGCTTATCTTATTGACGAAGTTGGTATTCCTGCGGCCAACACTCTGACCCTTACTTTTACCAACAAGGCAGCCAAAGAGATGCGCGAACGTGCTCTTGGTATGATAAAGCCTACTTCTTACCCTCCTCTTCTTTGTACCTTTCATAAGTTTGGACTTCTGTTTTTAAAATTCCACATCTCTAGACTAGGGCGAAAAAACAACTTTGTTGTTATTGATACAGAAGATAAAAAACGCATTATAAAAAAATTTAATTCTGAGGTCCCACTGCCGCTAATCGCCAGTGAGATCTCTCGATATAAAAATTCTCTTCTCTCGCCAGATGAAGCTTATGCTCAGGCTGAGCTAAAAAACTATAAGGCTATTGCCAAGATATATGAGCAGTATGAGGCCCATTTGACTGAAAACAATCTTGTAGATTTTGATGACCTTCTTGCATTGACTTACAAACTTTTAAATGAGAATGAAGACCTTGCAAAAGAGACCAGTGAAAAATACCAGTATATTATGATTGATGAGTACCAAGATACCAATGAGCTGCAATTTAGACTGCTTCAAAAACTTTGCACCTCTCATCAAAACCTCTGTGTTGTCGGCGATGATGATCAGAGTATCTATGGCTGGCGTGGTGCAAACATTCGAAACATCATCGATTTTGACAAGGACTTCAAAAACACCCATGTTGTTAAACTCGAAAACAATTACCGTTCAACTGAGCCTATTTTAAATGCGGCCAATGCTTTAATCGAACATAATAGAAACCGTTTGGGTAAAAAGCTTATCGCAACTAAGGGAAAAGGGAAAGAGATTGCAACTATCTCATCTCATGATGAAGGTGAAGAGGCAAACAAGGTAGCCAATGCTATCTCTACTCTTTTAAACTCTGGTGTTAAGGCAGATGACATTGCTGTGCTTTACCGTATCAATGCCTTATCTCGTTCACTTGAAGAAGGCCTTGCTCGCCACAGGGTTCCTTATAAACTTGTAGGGGGCCTTCGTTTTTATGACAGAGCTGAGATCAAAGACCTTATCTCTTACCTTCGTGTTGTCACCAATGTGCATGACAGTTTCTCTTTAAAACGAATCATCAACAAGCCTAAACGCGGGCTAGGTAAGGCAACGATCGATAAGCTTGAACTTGCTTCTATGCAAAAGGCTCAATCTATCTTTGAGTACATAGACAAGTCTACAAATGAAGAACTTGAACTTTTAATTAAAAAGAAAAATACACTCACTGTAAAAAAACTTGTCAAAACGATCAAGGCTGTTGCTAAAACTGCTCAAGATGGGACTCATGATTTTATTGATGTCTTAGAAGAGAGTTTCAACATTAAGTCAATTTATGAAAACGTGCCCGATGCAAATGACAGGATTGCGAATATTGATGAGTTCTATGGTCTTTTCAGGGACTTTATCAAACAAAATCCGTCCACAAGTCTGGACGAGTTTTTAAATGAACTAACCCTTCAAAGTGATCAGGATCAGGTTGAAGGCGAGAGTATCTATATCATGAGTATACATGCGGCCAAAGGACTTGAGTTTAAACATGTCTTTATCATCGGTTTAGAAGAGGGGTTTCTTCCTCTTATAGGTGATGGGTCAGATACGGAAGAAGAGAGACGTTTAGGCTATGTAGCCATTACAAGAGCCGAGTCTGAACTGACTATGAGTCATGTGGCGAGCAGGTTTTACAAGGGACGCAGAACAGAGCTGACCAAAAGCCGTTTTTTCAAAGAAACAGGCCTATGTGAAGGCTCTTTCATCTTGGAAAAAAACACAAGCTTCAAAAAAGGCGATCTAGTACGTCATAAGATTTTTGGTGCAGGAAGAATTCTAGGTGTCTCAAAGGCAGGAAAAGACTTCAAACTAAAAATTAATTTTGGCGGAAACCATAGAGATATCCTCTCTTCGTTCGTAGAAAGACTCTAGTGAACAAAATATTCGTAGCATACAAACCAACAGGACTAAGTTCCAACCAGTTTTTAGGTCGATTAAAACGTAAGTACAAGGTCAAAAAAGCAGGTTATTCAGGAACCCTGGACCCCTTTGCCAAGGGGTGTTTAATCGTCGCCTTTGGAAACTTTACACGTTTTTTTCGTTTTCTAGACAAAGCACCAAAGTCTTACAGAGCAACACTGTGGCTTGGAGCAGAGTCAGATACCCTTGACATTGAACATGTCACAGATCCAAAAGTTATAGAGCCATTTGAAGAAGAAAAGGTTCTTTCTACCTTAGAGAGTCTCAAAGGTGAGCTAGAATATACACCGCCTATCTTTTGTGCTAAAAAAATTGATGGGGTTCGTGCTTATGATTTAGCACGCGCAGGCGAAGAAGTAGAACTTAAAAAGATAAAATCAACTGTCTTTGATATCAAGCTAAATCATTATTGTCATCCCTTTGTTACCTTCGAAGCTACGGTTAGTGAAGGAACCTACATACGTTCTTTGGGAGAGATGATCTCACAAAAGCTTGGAGTTGCTGGATCTTTAAGCGCATTGGAGCGTTTAAGAGAAGGAAGCTTTCGCTATAATAATGAAAATCCTATCTCTCCCCTAGATGCTTTGAGTATGCCACGTATACAATTCAAGGGTAATATAGAAGATATATGGCTTGGGAAAAAGATATCTCTAGAAGACATGAGTATTCAAGAAGAGGGAGTTTACCTGCTTCATGATGAGAAACTCGCCGCCGTTTTAGAGATAAAAGATCAAAAAGTTTCATACTTATTAAACAAGGTAGATATATGTGACTCACCCTAATACAACCCTAACTTCAGAAGCTTAAAAAGTAAGCTAGTGCAAGGAAGAGATATGAAGGAGCTATTAATAGCTTCAAAGATTTCTGACGAAGTAATAGCTTAGTTTTTAAACTTCCCTTCGGGCCATAAGGAAACAGCACTATTGCGTCGTTAGACTCATTTGAACTAGAATAACTAGTCCTTCATAAGTCTGCCTAGCACTAGAACTGTTTTCTTATGGCTGAAATTGGGGTTGTATTAGGGAGAGCCACATATGCTAATTCTTTCACGTAAACTTGAAGAAGCCATCTGGCTTGGTGACAATATTAAGATCAAGATTATGGGAATAGAAAAAGGTGCTGTCAAGCTAGGCATAGAAGCACCTTCAGATGTGACTATACTCAGACAAGAACTTAAAGACGCAGTGGCTGATTCAAATATGCAGTCATCTAGCACGAATGATCAACTGAGCGAACTTCAAGACTTTATGAGTGGTTTTAAAAAATAAGACCATGAAGAAGTACAAGGCTTATGCAAAGGTCAACATATTTTTAAAGATTACAGGTAAACGCGGAAACTACCACGAGATTTTCTCTCGTTTTATGAAACTGCCTCATCTTTATGATGAGTTGAGCTTTGAGAGTAAAAAGGAGCCTGGATTTATCCTCAAAGGCGACTTCTCTTGTGAAACAAAACAAAACACGATTTATAAGGCTTATGAGGCACTTTTAGAAGCCACTCATTCAGATGCCTTGGCCAAGCTGATCGAGACCTACGCCATAAGAGTGCAAAAGAATATTCCTTCTTTTGCAGGTCTTGGTGGAGGCTCATCAGACGCGGCTTGTTTTTTAAAGATGTGCAATAACACATTGGACTTGGGTCTAGGTCTAAACGAACTGGCGAAGATAGGTTCAAGAGTTGGTGCGGATGTACCTTTTTTTATCTATGACTATAACTCAGCAAATGTTTCAGGTATTGGTGAGATTGTAGAAAGGTTTGATGAAGAGATACTAGAGTTTGAGACCATAACACCTAAGGTTTTAGGTTCAACGCCGAAGGTTTATCAAGTCTTTCGAGAGAGCTTCTATAAAGAGCTCTCTGCGGATGAATATGCGAAACTTAGTGTACAAAGCTCCAAAGAGATATTAGACTCTTATAGTATTTCAGATGCCAATGACCTTTTTAAACCGGCACTGCATCTATATCCAGAGCTTAAAAACTCTTACAAAAAGGGCTGGTTCTTCTCAGGAAGCGGAAGCACATTTTTTAAACTAAAACAGATATAACTAGAAAAGAGAAAATTATGGGTGAGACCATTGCACAAAACAAAAAAGCCTATCACAATTATACTATTGAAGAGAAGCTGGAAGTAGGTATTGAACTGCTAGGGTCTGAAGTCAAAGCACTTCGAGCAGGACGTGCCCAGATCAAAGAGTCTTATGTACGTTTTATTAAGGGTGAACTCTTTTTAATGAACTCTCATATCGGCGTACTTGATACTACCCATGCCTATTATAAACATGATGAAAGACGTATACGAAAACTTCTGCTTCATAAAAAACAGCTCGCCAAGTTTGCAAGAGCAGTTGATAGAGATGGGATGACAATGGTCTGTCTTAGCCTTTACTTCAACCATAAGAACCTAGTTAAAGCTCAAATAGCAACGGCTAAGGGTAAACAGCTTCATGATAAAAGAGCAGATTTAAAAGCTAAAGATATGAAACGTGATATTGCAAGGTCTATGAAGGACTACTAAAGCACCTTAAACCAATGAGTCACTTCTCTTATCAGTGTTGCTTCTTTTCGTCTTTTAAAGTGGTCTGAGATATCAAAGCCTTCTTGCGCATGCCCTTCTTTGTACTCATCAATAAAGCCTGCATACTCATCTTCTTTCATCGCCGATATCTCGTACGTGACTTTATGAAAGCCGTCTATTTCTTCTCTGTCTTTTTCATTTAGATTGATGCTTCCATAACGCTCTTCTTTCTCTAAGGTCATGTTCATCTCGATATAAGCTCGCATCGTGGCTAAGGTGTGCTCTACCTGTTTTATATGCTCAGAACTTTCTATGATGCTTGCAAGTTCTTTTGTATATCCCCACTCACCTTTGACATCAAGGTCTGCATCAAAGGCAGCCTTGATCACCTCTTTAATATCATCGCCAGGTTGTATCTGTATAAATTGACTCATATGTTTATCTTTTTTTACGTATTGTACATTAAGAGTACTAAATATTTAGGGTTTTAGTGATATTATTTCCCACTATGAAACTTACAAACGAACAAATTGCCGAATTTAATACTAACGGATTTTTATTACTTAAAAACTTTGCAGACCCTGTGCTGTGTGACGCTATTAAGGCTAAGGCAAAAGAGCATCTTGACAAACAGATACAGCCTATAGAAAGTGAAGAAGAGTATTTACGAACAGGCTCTTCAAATGGTACTATCCGTAGATTAAGACAGGTGTATGACAGAGAAGACGTGTTTAAAGAGTGGATGACAGATAAGAAGATCCGTCCTATCCTAGAACAACTTTTAGGTGAGCACCCTCGCCTACTTCTTGCACACCATAACTCTATTATGACAAAGCTTCCTCATAAAAGCTCGATAACAACCTGGCATCAAGATATACGTTATTGGCATTATCAAAATGACAAGCTTTTATCTGTATGGTTAAGCCTTGGAGATGAGTTTCTTGAAAATGGGCTTTTAGAGTTTATCCCTGGTTCTCACAAGATGAGTTTTAGTCCTGAACAGTTTGATGAGAGGTCTTCATTTCGAGAAGATCTTCCCCAAAACAAAGAGATTGTCTCAAAACGTGCACACTATAATCTTAAAAAAGGTGATATTGTCCTTTTTCATGCAAAGACCCTGCATTATGCTCATCAAAATGAGACAGACAAGGCAAAAATATCCTTTGTTTACTCCCTTCGTTCGGCTTCTAACGAGCCTATAAAAAACACACGCAGTGACTTTAAAGAAGTTATCCTCTAAGTCCTTATGCTCTTTATCAAACAGTTTTCTATTATTCTTTTTTTCTACGTTCTGGGTGAAGCGATCTCTTATCTTATACCCTTCTCATTTCCCGGTTCAATCATAGGTATGATCTTACTCTTCCTTGCCCTTAGCCTTAAACTTGTCAAGATTAAAGATATTAAAATTGTCTCAGACTTCTTTTTAAAATATATGCCTCTGTTTTTTATTCCTGCTGGTGTTTCTGTTATGAGTTCATTTCAACTCATTGAAGCATACCTCCTACCTATCAGTCTGGTTCTTGTCATCTCAACGATCTTTATGCTTACCTTTATCTCTTTAATTGTGGACTTTCTTGTCAAGAGGGTTGAAGATGTCTGAGCTGCTTTATAATCCTCTTTTTGGGCTTATACTTACTCTCGCCTGTGGAAGTCTTTTTTGGCGGCTTAAGGGCTTTAAAAAGCTCTCCTTTATTAACCCTCTGCTCTTTTCAGTTGTTCTTATCATTTTACTTCTTCAAAGTCTTAACATTCCTTATGAAGCTTATAAACAAGGTGCTGATATCATACATCTGTTTCTTGGACCCATAACAGTTATCTTGGCCTTACCCTTGTATGAACATCGAGATGAATTTTTAAAACATAAAACCGCCATCTTATCAGGTACACTGCTAGGTTCTTTATCGTCTCTTGTCTCTGTTTTTATCTTAGGACAGCTTTTTGGCTTATCAGAACTTTTTATCAACTCACTTTTACCAAAGTCCATTACAACGCCTATAGGTATTTCCGCTTCACACATGCTTGAGGGTATTATAGGCTTATCAGTTATGAGTATTGTTATAACAGGTATCTTTGGCTCACTTATCGCACCCCTTGTCTTCAGACTTCTACACATTAAAAGCTCTATCTCAAAGGGTGTGGCCTTAGGTGTCACTTCTCATGTCGTAGGAACAGCCAAGGCTTATGAAATAGATAAACTCTGTGGAGCGATGAGTGGATTAAGTATAGGACTTGCTGGTTTTATCAGTATTTTGTGGATTACACTTCTTACTCTAGTTAAATAACTAAAAGTATACAATCATATAAGAAAATTCATATCAAGGTTAGTCGTAGGGGTTTATTGTAAAAGAGGAGATAAGTACCCTAAGGTACTTAAGAGTTTTTAGTGAAGATCTCTCCAGATCTGTTTTTTCCAAAGGAAGGCAACGATAATAAAGAATACCATGTAAATCATTACATACATACCAACTCTATTACGCTCTGCAGCCTTAGGGTCACCTGCTTCTTCTAAGTAAGCGATTACTTTCTCAGCAGATTCTGCATTTACACCAACACGAGGCATTGATGTTCCAAGGAGAAGCTGTTGAGGATCTTCCATAAATGCTTCAATATAATGTGCCCCGCGTGAACGGATATACATTGAAAGGTCAGGAGGAAGTTTTCCCATATACCCTGTAATACCTTCTTGTGCATCCAAGTGTTTGATATCAAAGGCCATCTCATCACGTCTGTCTTTAAACGTCGGCTTAGTACCTATAATAGTCCAGTTCTTATAACGAACATCATGACAACGCCCACAAGCATCTTCAAAGGCGATATCAGGAGTAATCTCTTCTTGCTTAGGAGCAATACTTTGAAGGTAAGCAATAGTATTTACGATATCTTCATCCGTTGTTACCATATACTTAACACTTTCCATCTGGTGATGACGCACAATTGAAAACTTATGGTCAACATTCGATGCCATTGCCGGGTCTTTAATAAGGCCAATCAGGTAATGACGTTCATACAAGGCACCTGATGTTTTAAGGTCAGGAGGAATAACACCTTCCATTGGAAGTGCTGCATCATTATGACAACCTGTACAGCCCGCATTATAAGAAGCTTCACCGGCTGCTGCATCACCCTCAAGTGCCGCAATACGCTCAACATCGTTCCAAAAAACTTTCTTAGCTTCGCGTCTAGTCTCAGCCGCTTTCATATCATCATCAAGCATACCAAGTTTTTTAGCATCAGGTTTTTCTTGTGCTTTTTCTGCTTCTATATCTTTTCTGATTTTTGCAATCTTGTTATCCACTTCTTTAATATCAGAAGCTCCGTTATATACAAAGCCTTTAACATCAACATGCGGATGCATTTGGCCATGAGCAAAAGGCTCAACTAACCAATACGTTAGAAGTGAAAAGGCAACAACAACGCTTAAAATAAATAATTCTTTTTTCATCTATTGTCCCTTATAGTTTTTTTTCTGATTTAGTGATAAATGGAAGTGCAATCCATAAAGCAAAGAACACTAAGGCTGCAACCAGACCAATAGTATTAAATGCACCTTCTGGAGGAAGTTTACCCATAGCAGTAAGAACAATCAAGTCTACTACCATTAACCAGAACCAAATAGCAAAGGCGCCACGGCGATTTGCCGGAGCCACATTATCACTTCTATCTAAAAATGGAAGCAAGAAGAAAATCACCTGTGCAATAGCAAAGGCGATTAGACCAAGATCCTTAGAAAATGGACGTAAGATCTCATACGACCATAAGAAGTACCATTCAGGATAGATATGTGCTGGTGTCACGAGTCCGTCAGCCGGATCAAAGTTTACAGGATCCATCGCAAAACCGTAGTTCCAAAATGTCAGATAGAAAAAGAACATCAAGAATACCGAAACGACAAACATATCTTTTGACATAAAGTCATTGGCAAAACGGATAACTTTTGAACCTGCTTTGTCACCGTCTAAATACTTTTTAGACTCAACTTCAAAATCAATCTCTTCACCGTCTTGATTATTAACGTGAGGGATACGAAGTGCTGCAAAGTGAATCCCGATTAAAGCAATAATGGCTAACGGAAGCAGAAGTACATGAAGCATAAAGAAACGGTTTAAAAATGCTTGTCCCGGAACATAATCTCCACGGATCCACTCAACCACACCATTAAGCTCTAAAGAACCAGCAGAAAACAAGTTAGTAATAACCATACCTGCCCAGTAAGACATTTGACCCCATGGAAGCATATAACCTGAAAATGCCTCAGCAGAAAAAGTCACAAACAGAAGCATTCCAGAGATCCAGATCATCTCTCTACCCTTCTTGTAAGAACCATAATAGATCCCGGTAAGCATATGGATATAGATGATTAAAAAAACCACTGAAGCCGCTACTGCGTGTACATGTCTCCATAACCAACCAAAACCAACTTCTTGCATGATAGTGTAGTTTACGCTGTCAAATGCTGTTTCAACATTTGGTTGATAATACATAAGTAAAAAGATACCTGAGATAAGAAGCAGACCAAACGTGATTGCTAAAACCATCCCCATCGCCCAAAGAAAGTTGATATTTTTTGGAATCCAATACTCAGATGCCATAACCTTTTCAACTTTTTCAATCGCTAAACGTTGATTCAACCAGTCTTTAAGACCGGTTGCTTTTGTAAATTTTGCCATTTATCTTCCTTCCCTTAAGCGACGACGCCGTCAGCTTTCATTTTTTGATATTCAGGACCTTCTTCACCTAAAACAACTGTATTACCTGCAACTTTAAATGGAGGAATAACAAGAGGAGAAGGAGGAGGCGATTTTGTATGTATCCCTGAGGCATTGAACTCACCCCCATGACAAGCACATAAAAAGTCTTTTTTTGCATCTCTGTAGGCAGGAATACAACCAAGGTGAGTACATAGACCAATGGTAATCATAAAGTGGCTACCATCAACAATGATATCACGTGCCAGTTCTGATTCACCCTGTTCCGCAACCATTGTTGCTGTTTTCTTTAAAACAAAGATAGGCTTTCCACGCCATTTCTCTACAACAAGTTTGTTCTCTTCAACATTCGAGAGATCAATCTCTGTGAAACCGGCTGCGGCCACACTTGGAAGTGGATCCCAAGACCGCTTCATGGCTACTAAAGAGCCAACAGCTCCTACGCCAGCTACAACTCCAAAGGCTTTCCCCATAAATCCGCGTCTGCTTGATTTTTCCATCTTTACTCACTTTCTTGTATTAGAGTACCTTATAAAAGTCTCTAGATCTGATTTTCACTAAACTGTTTTTATTATATACGTCTTATGAAAATAAGCTAGCCCATAATACTAGTTAATGATTTAAATAAGAATTAATTTAACGTGTTTTTAATAAAATACACTATTTCTATAGCATTTGTTTATAAGAATGTGATATTCGTTTTGTGAATATTCTGTGATTATCTTATCTAAATTTATCATTTCTTCAAAGTTTATACAAGAAATAGTCAATTCTTTATACAGAGTCAAGCGTTCTTTGAATGTTAATTCATCTGAAGTTTAAGGAAAGAGCCTTAAGAGTAGACTCCAAGAGCTTATTTACCAAAGAGATATCGGCTCACCAAAAGGTTCTCTTATTTTGAAGTATTTTTTTTAGCTTCCATCTTAATATAAATTTGCAATATTTCAATTGCCGCAGGTGTCACCCCAGATATCTGAGAAGCAGCTTGTAGCGTAGGAGGATTAAAGCTTTCAAACTTTTCTACCATCTCATTACTAAGTCCCTTGACAATCTTAAAATCAAAATCTTCTGGGATTTTCATACCTAATTGACGCTTCATCTTTTTGATATCTTGAAGTTGCTTTTCTATATAACGTGCATATTTTGCTTCAATTAAGATCTGATTTTGGACATACTCATCAAACTTGGCAATATGTGGCTCCAATTTTAAAAGCTTCTCCAGGGTAAACGACTTTCTTGCAGCAATGTTTATCGCCAAAGTCTTATCTGTAATATGGAGTTCATCCATCTCAGCTAAAAATGCCAAAAACTCTTTATTGGGTTTACACTCTTGCTCGTTTAGATAGCCAACGCCTTCTTGTATTTGAGTATTTTTAAGCTTAACCGCTTCATAAAACTCATCATCTAAAAGTCCTAAACCATGGCCATATTCACTTAAACGCAAATCAGCTGACTCTTCTCTTAGAAGCAGTCTGTACTCAGCTCTTGAAGTGAACATTCTATAAGGCTCTTTTGTTCCCTTAGTCACAAGGTCATCTATCATCACACCGATATAAGCTTCATCTCTACGAAGGATAAAAGGCTCTTTGCCTTGGTTAGATAAAGAAGCATTAATACCTGCCATAAGACCTTGAGCTGCTGCTTCTTCATATCCCGTCGTTCCATTGATCTGACCTGCTAGGTAAAGGTTATTTATCTTTTTAGTCTCCATAGAATGTTTTAAAGAGGTCGGGTTGATATAATCATACTCGATAGCATAGCCATAACGTACTATTCTTGCATTTTCCATCCCCTTAACCGAGTGAATCATATCGCGCTGAACATCAGGTGGCATAGAGGTAGACATACCGTTAACATAGACTTCTGTGTTTTCCCAAGTCTGTGGTTCTATAAAAAGGTGGTGTCTGTCCTTGTCTCTAAAGCGGTTGATCTTATCTTCAATACTTGGACAATAACGCGGACCAACCCCTTCAATCTGACCAGAAAAAAGCGGTGCTCTATGAAAGTTAGACTCGATGATAGTGTGTGTTGTCTCGTTGGTATAAGCTATGAAACAAGGGAGCTGTTTTTTCTCATGTTTAAAAGCTTCTCTATCGGTTCTAAATGAAAAAGGTGCAGGAAGTTCGTCACCGGGTTGCTCTTCCATAACTGAGTAGTCAATGCTAGAACTGTCTACGCGCGGGCAGGTGCCTGTTTTAAGTCGTCCCACATCAAGACCAAGAGAACGAAGCTGAAGGCCTAGTTTTTTAGCTGAAAACTCTCCAAAACGTCCTGCCTCATGTGTTGTCTCACCAATATGAATAACACCTTGTAAAAAGGTTCCTGTTGTTAAGATGACCTTAGAAGCCATAAACTCATTTAAGAACTCTGTTCTTACACCAATCACTGTATTTACATCCATAATAAGTTCATCTACAGTTTCTTGAATAAGCTCAAGATTTGGCGTGTTTAATGTAATGTTTCTGGCAATAACACGGTACTTGTCCATGTCAATCTGAGCACGTGTTCCACGAACTGCAGGACCCTTAGCCGCATTTAGGATACGAAACTGTATTCCAGCCTCATCCGTGATAAGACCCATCTGTCCACCAAGTGCGTCAAGTTCTTTTACCAAGTGACCTTTAGCAAGGCCTCCAACAGCAGGGTTACACGAGGTAGCACCAACATTTTCAGCCAACATAGAGACAAGAAGAGTTTTCTGTCCCATCCTTGCCGACGACAAGGCCGCTTCAACACCTGCGTGCCCACCGCCTACAACAATTACATCATATTTCATAAAGTTCCTTCTGAACCTATTTTTAAGGTTGAGAATATTTTGTGAAATTATACCCTTATAAAGCCATGTTAATCACAAATTCACAATTCACTTCATAATTTAAAAAAATATTTAATATAACATCAGGCGTACAAAGCAAAATTTGGGTTAGTTAAAAAAGAAAAAATATAGAAATCATAAAGCAATTCACTGATATTTTATAATTAATCTCAATAACCTAGGCTTCCTTTTATGTATTCAAGAGTACAATAATTACTAATACAAGAAGTAGGTGGTAATGTAATGTCTGATATGATAGTTTTTGCTGATGAAAACACTTCTTCTAAGCCAAAAGAAGAGACTTGGAAGCTATTTATTGTTGATGATGATGAAGATATTCATGAGATTACCAAACTTGCTCTAAAAGACTTAAAATTTAAAGGCAAGTCTATAAGTTTTGAGTCTGCCTATAGCGCAGAAGAAGCTATTACTAAGCTCAAACAAAATCCTCAGTTTGCTATCGTTTTACTTGATATTGGTATGGAAACGGCTGATGCCGGTTTGGATGTGGCTACCTTTATCCGCCAACAGCTTGATGATGACCTTACCCGTATTATCATACGTACAGGTCAACCGGGCGATGTTCCCGAAAAAGATATTATTGACAACTATGATATTAATGATTATAAATCCAAGACCGAACTTACCGTGGAAAAACTTTTCACATCAATTCGTACCGCTATTGCCCAATATGATCAAATCAATGAACTTGCTCACTTAAATGAAGATTTAGAAATACGGATTAAAGATGCTCTTGATATACAACAAAAGCAGCAAGAGGCCCTCTTTTTACAAGACAGAACAGTCCAAATGGGAGAGCTTCTAAATATGCTTGCTCATCAATGGCGCCAACCCTTATCTCGTATTTCAGCTGTGACTACGCAACTTAAGTTTGCCCTTGCTCTAGGCGAGATCGATGCTGGTGAGTTTAATAAACAGATTGATGGAATTGAAAAATACACCCACGAACTCTCAGATACAATAGAAGAGTTTCGAACCGTATATGAACCTTCAAAACTTTCTGAAAACACTCCTGTTTGTGCTCTATTAGAAAAATCGGCCTCAATTATCAACTCAACTTTTAAAGAAAAAAAGATTCACATTGATGTGACTTGTGATAAGGAAGAAAAAGGTTGTTTTACCTCAACCGCCCTCTATCAAGTCTTACTCAGTCTGCTTAGAAATGCGCATGAGGCATTTTTAGACATTGATGTAGTTGCGCCTAAGATAAGTATATATACCCAAAGAGAAGAAGGTCTGCTGAAGGTCTGTGTGCAAGATAATGCGGGGGGTATCCCAGATGAAAACCTGTCAAAGATTTTTGATCCCTATTTCTCCACAAAAGACAATAAAAATGGGCACGGCTTAGGTCTTTATATGAGTAAAAGTATTATTGAACAAAACTGCAATGGAAAGATTGAAGTTGAGAACAAGGACGGAGGTTCTCTTTTTACTATCACGCTTCCCAATAAATAAACTTCTTGTAATAAGCCTTTCTTTATCGGACACCTTAAAAATCTAATAATATCTTTACCTTCACCTGAGTATACTTCCACATAAACTAAATAAAGAAGAATATTCTATGATCCAGCAAGCACACGACGCCTATAATCAAGCAGATTACGATAAGGCTTTTAAACTTTACTCAGAACTAGCGCAAACAGGTGATTCAGCGGCACAAGCCAGTCTTGGTTTTATGTATCAAAACGGGCAAGGTACTCAAGAAGATATTGACAATGCAGCACTATGGTATACAAAAGCAGCCGAACAGGGACATCCTCTTGCCATGTATAATATTGCCGTTTTAATAATGCATGGCAAGGGCGTCGAACATGATATGTTCAAGGCACATGACTACTTTATGAAAGCCGCCGTCAAAGAGGTTCCTCAAGCGATGTATGAAGCGGCTATGATGTTAGAAAAAGGATTAGGCTGTATTCAAAACTTCTCTGAGGCCGCATTTTGGTATGAAGAAGCAGCTAAACGCGGAAATATGGATGCCTTTAATAACCTGGGTGTCTTATACAAAGAAGGACATGGTATAGCTATGGACTATACAAAAGCCTTCTATCTTTTTACAAGAGCAGCTGAGTCTAATGTCCCTACCGCCCAATATAACTTAGGTCAGATGTATGATCAGGGTCATGGATGTGAAGCCGATCAAGACAAAGCGCTTGAGTGGTGTAGAAAGGCAGCTTATGCAGGTCATGAAAAAGCTAAAGACATCATTGCTAAACTTCAAGCAGACGGAAAGATAGTTTTCTAATAAGGCTTAAATAGTTCTATTAAAACCCTTTCTCTGCCATTTTCATAGTATTTATACCTTCTGCTCAAAATATTATCATTTTTTAATACTTTGCCTAGATGAGTTGTATAATACTTCTAACTAATACAATTTAACACTCGGGGAGTAGCCAAACCATATGAGATTTCATGCATTTTTAAAAGCTGTAGGAACGGGTCCAAAGGGAAATAGACATCTTAGTCGCGAAGAGATGAAAGAAGCTATGGGTATGATACTTGATGGCACAGCTATACCAGAACAAACCGCGGCATTTCTTTTAGGATGGAGAGTTCAAGCTGAGGACAAGGACGAACTCTTGGGCGCTATTGATGCTATGAGTGAACGTGTTCAACAGACTCCTATTAAAAAAAGTCTGGAGATAGGTTATCCCCTTGATGGAAAGATCAAGTCCCTTCCTATTATGCTCCTTTCTGCACATATGATTCCAAAAATTCCTATTGTTGTACATGGAGACAGAGCTCAACCGTCTAAACTTGGCTTCAACCCTAAAGACTTTTATGAACACACAAAATTCAGCTCTAACACCCACTATTTTGATAGAGCCAATTTCTTTCCGGAACTTTCCAAACTGACAGATCTAAGACGTGCCTTGGGTCTTCGTACTGCCTTTAATACTATTGAGAAACTGCATAATGTAGCTTCTAGTGATTTTGCTCTTATCGGCATGCACCATCTTCCCTACTTTGATCTGTATAAAGAACTCTATGGATCTAGCTACAAACGTTTAGTCATTGTGCGTGGAAGTGAAGGAACACCCGAGGTACTTAAAAAAACAAATATACTTGTAGTCGAAGGCGGGCACTCGCACTCCTTACCCATTGATCCTGAGGATTATGGCTTAAAACCTTTTGCGGCTAAAAAAGAGATGAGCCTTACAGAGATGGTTGATCAACTAGAACATCCAAGTGAAGAGATACTGGGATATGCCCGTTTAAATGCTGCCCTTCTTATGTACACAGCCAACCAAGCGCCGAGTATTGAAGATGCTTATGCTTCTTTAAAAAGCAATTACGATAAACTCTGCAATAAACTTTTAAAGGACTAAGGTGTTCACAGGTCTTATTCGAGAAATGGCAACAGTACAATCTTACCGCAACAATGAACTTACCGTGAAAGCAGAGTATAAACCTTGCATAGGAGATTCTATTGCTATTAATGGAGCCTGTTTAACCGTTGTCAACCTAACACCAGATAGCTTTACCGTTGAGCTCTCTCCTGAGACACAAACTCATATAGCCACACAAAACCTTAAAGGCAAAGTCCATATGGAACCGGCCATGGCTATGGGTGATAGATTCGAAGGACATATTGTTCAAGGTCATGTGGATTGCATAGGTGAAATCACGCAGATAAAGGACAATGGAAACTCAACTGACTTTTTCATCTCTATATCAGATGAGTTTCATAAATTTTTAGTACCTAAAGGCTCGGTTACTGTTGATGGCGTAAGCTTGACTATCAACGAGGTGACAAAAGACGGTTTTCGTCTTACCATCATCCCTCACACTATCAAAGAATCTCTTTTTGGAGAGTATTCCAAGGGTCACAAGGTAAACATAGAAACCGATATGTTTGCAAGATATATCTTTCATCTGTTTAAGCCTAAGGCGGATAAGTCTGTCTCTTGGGATGATATCTCTAAGATAAGTGCTCTGTACTAGTCTTTTAATGCTGTCATATCTGGATTACAACGCATCTTATGCTCCACATCCACTTTTTCATACTCTAGTTCAGACCTAGAAGCCAAGGTAGCATTTCTAAAACCTTCCCCCTTATGAAGATAAACGTTCAGTCCATTTTCGTATAGAGCTATACGTGTGGCCAAGGCTGTTGAATAAGTCGTTAAGATAGCATCACCTTTCATCAAGGTACTAATATCTTTAAAATACTCACTTGTCCATAACATAGGGTTGGTTGTGGGAGAGAAAGCATCTTGATACACAACATCAAATTTAATCTCAGTATCTTGTACAAAGACTCTCGCATCACCTAGATAGATAGAGATATTTACATTATCAGATTCATATTTTTGAGTCTTTGCTAAGGATGAAATAACATCTTTGTAATCATCAAACTCAGGTGGATAGGTAAAGTCAACTAAAGAACGAACAAGGTCTTCATCAAACTCTGGTGAATATATGTGTACTTTTTTATGACTATTTTTGAGAGTATGAAGCGTTGCCAAGGTATTAAAACCTAAGCCAAAGCATATGTCTAAGATGCTTATCTCATCTTTATCTTGGCAGTGTTTTAAAGCAGGAAGAACGTGTTTGCAAAGTGACTCATGTAAGGCACCATCTTTTGTAGAATGATAGTGCTCTTCAAACTCAGTGCTGTAGGCCGTAAAAGAACCGTCATCACTTTGAGTTGCTTGGTGTTTAGCTGAGTCAAAAGCCATTAGAGGTTGATACTACTGATCTACTTTTTTAAGATCAAGTGTAATGGCATCATTATCCATCACGCCGATAGGTTGTGCAAGCATGTCATCTGCTATCTTCTTTGCATCTTCTAATGAGTGCATTTTATACGTTCCACACTGGTAGATGTTTAGTTCTGGAATATCAGACTGCTTAGCAACCTTTTTTACATCTTCCATAGACTCTTTCCACGCTTTTGCAACTTCTTCTTCAGAAGGTGTACCAATGGTACTCATATAAAAACCTGTTCTACATCCCATTGGAGAAACATCAATAATCTCTGTTTTATCTGAGTTTAAATGATTACGGATAAACCCTGCAAACAGGTGCTCAAGTGTATGAATACCTGTTTCATTCATCATATCTACATTTGGCTCGTAAAAACGCAAGTCATATACGGTAATATTATCACCTGATGGTGTTTTCATCTTTTTAGCAAGACGTACGGCTGGGGCTTTCATCACAGTGTGATCAACTGTAAAACTGTCTAATAATGGCATAAGAATATCCTCAAAAATTAATTAAGATATATTAGCAGATTAGGTTTAAAAAAGAGTAAGGGCAAAGTAAAGGTTAAATAAGCAGAAGGTTTTTCCAAGGCTAAGTAATCCTTCTCTTAACGTTTAGAGATATATTTCACCGCATCTAAGACATTGTTTTCAATAGCATCTGTCAATGTCAACAGCTGTTCTCGGGTATCATAGCCTGAAGTCACTGCAACACTGTTCACCCCTGCATTTTGTGCAGAAGCGATGTCTAGACGAGTATCACCTATCATCCATGTTGTAGACTTGTTTGAACTCATTACACCCACGGCTTTGTCTATGGGTTCAGCATGCGGTTTTGGATGCTCTACATCTTCTCTTCCTATAAGTACTTCAAAAGAATCCATTACACCAAAATACTCTAAAAGGTCTCGTGAATATTTCCCCGTTTTGGTAGTAACCACCCCTAAACGTGCCATATTTTGGGCCATCTGAATTGACTCGACTGCATAATCTAACAACACTGTCTTCTCTTTATAGATCTTGACGTAGTGCTCTTTATAGGTTTTAACCATATCCCATACTAAGACGTCTTCTACTTTTAAGTCTCTGTACATACTATCGAGAGGATGCCCAATCAATGCTTTTATATCCTCATCACTGGGATGAGCCAGCTTATATACTTCAAAGGAGTTATGAAAACTCTCTAAAATCGCCTCAGTTGAGTCTATTACTGTCCCGTCTAGATCAAACAGTATTGTTTTTTCTTTATTCACTTATTTTCCAATCTATTTGATTATGCCAAAAACCGTTGATTGTCGGCTCTATAGGATTAATATCTTGGTTAACAACGCTTATGCTATTTGGGATATATAAAAAGAGATAGGCATTATCATCCACAATACCTTTAAAAATCTCTTGCTGAACCTTTGCTAACTTTTGCCTATCGACCAGACCTTCTGCCTCTTTTATCAAACTATCTACTTTTGCATTTTTATAACCAATAAAATTAAAAGCACCAGGCTTATCATTATCAGAATGCCAGACTAAGTATGGGTCAGGACTTAATGAAAGCGACCAGCCCAGTAAAACCGTGTCAAACTCTCTTGGAAAGACCACCATATTTAAAAATGCCTGCCATTCCATCACACGTAAATTCACTTTTACACCGATCTTTGCAAGCTGATGTTGAATGATCTGTGCAGCATAAGGTCTTACTTCTGATGAATTAGAGGTAGCGATCTCAAATTCAAAAGGATGTTCTTCATTATAACCCGCCTCATTTAAAAGTCTTTTTGCCTCAGCTATATTTAGCTTAGGCTCCTTGACTGTGTCATTAAAAGAAGGACCCCCCGGTAAAAAAGGCCCCTTACAAACTTGACCGTGCCCCAAAAATAAAATATCAACAAGCTCTTTTCTGTCTATCCCCAAGGATAAGGCCCTGCGTACATTTGCATCTTGAAACTTTTCATGTCGCAAATTAAAACCAAGGTAAGTGTAAGAGTGAGATATCTGCTCTATCTTTTGGTAATACTCAAAAAATTCTTCTCCTACTTGGCGTTCTAACTGCATTGGTTCAAGCGCTCCAATGTCTATTTGTTTAGAGCGTAACATTAAAAATCGTGTGCTTGGGTCAGAAATAACATGAAAGGAGATCTTTTCTATATGAGGTTTATGTTCAAAATACTCTTCGTAAGCACTTAGTTCTATATTTTTAGAAAACTCAAGCTTGGTCAGTTTATAAGGGCCTGTTCCAATAGGACTCTTATTAAATGTAGAGCCCATAATGTTTTCTTCATTTTCTAAGATATGTTTAGGAACTATCTGCATCATCCATGTCTCTAATGCTTTAAAGTACGGTTTTTTATATTTAACTTCAACAGTAAACCTGTCAAGAGCTTTAACACTTTGAACCATTCTAAACGTTGATGTATACGGTGTTACTACCTTGGGCGAGTGAATAAGGTCAAAGGTAAAGACAACATCATCCGCAGAAAATCTATCCCCATCATGCCATTTAACATTAGACCGAAGGTGAAATATCAAGGTTGTTTCATCTAAAAACTCATAAGACTCAGCCAGGTCACCAATGATATTTGTCCCTTCTTTGTCATACTTGACAAGTCCATTAAAGATAAAACCTGCTATTTCTGAGCTTGCCGAATCTGTTGCTAAAAGAGGGTTAAGACGTGATGGGTTGGACGAAGTACTAAGATGCAGTGTTTGAGCACTTAGGATAAGAGCTGTGATTAAAAGTATTAAGATTAATTTCATGGGGTATTGTAGCGGAGTTTTTACTAAAGAAGCCTAAAGCTCCTTCGTCATGACAGCGCTTATGTTCTGTACTCTTCGAGCATATCATTGAGTTTTTCTGTCATCTTAGACATGTGCGCAGAAGCTTCTGTAATCTCATCTACAGATTTTCTGTTTTCTGATGAGATTGCCTCAATCTGTCCAACTTTTTTAATCATCGATTCAACTGTTTCAGAGTTAGATATATAACCCGATACCGTTTCATCTACTTGAAGAATCGAGCGTTCAATTGACTCAACAGAAGTATTGATCTCAGATTCTGCAGAATTTGCATATTCTGAAAGTTTCTCAATCTCTTTAGCATTAACTGAGATATGCTCACTCGCATCAATAACCGATTGAACAATAACCCCGATACTCGCATTGATCTCAGCAAGAGACCTTTGTGTTCGCTCAGCTAGCTTTCTAACTTCATCAGCAACAACAGCGAATCCACGTCCATGCTCACCCGCACGCGCTGCTTCAATGGCCGCATTTAATGCAAGAAGGTTTGTTTGGTCTGCAATATCAGAGATAACGGTAAGAACCTCTTTGACCTGCGTAACATCTGAGCTTAATTGCTCAAGTCTTGAAGCAAGCTCAACCTCTTCACGTGCACGGTTTTGAACCTCATTGGCCAGATAAATAATCTGCTCATTGGCACCTTTTAAAATAGTACCTGCTGAGTCAATATCGTCTTTTGTTACCTTAGCCTGCTCAATAGAAACATTCAAGACATTTTGTAAATTAATCCCTTGGTTGGAAACCTCACCAACGATCTGTGCTTCATTTTCTGTCTTACCGCGAATCACTAAAGAAGCATCTGACAGTGTTTTAGCAACGCCTGTATTTTCAGAAGAGGAATGTTTTGCTTCTGAAACTGTGGTTCTAACCTTTTCAATAAAGGCATTAATATTTTCAGCAACCTCAAAGATCTCATCACCAGAAGGTACATCAATCCTTTGTGTCAAGTCACCCTCACCTTTTGCCAGGTCATAAGCCGCAGACTGAAGTGTTCCTAACTTAGAGATAATAAGTGTTTGGACAAGATAGATACTGATTAGAAGTAAAACGATAAACACTACTAAAGAGATACCTAAAATAACATTTCGTATCTCATGAACACCATCTAATACTTCAGATTCATCAATCTCAACTACCATCCCCCATTTTTCTCCAAACATATCAATAGGAGCATATGAACTCAATACGCTTATGCCGCGGTAATCATCAATGATCCACGAGCCTGTTTTACCCTCACCTATAGCCTGTGTTGAATCAGATTTAGCATTTAATACAGTAATAGTCGTACCTGAGTCTTTAACAAGAGGGTCATCCATACTTGACATAAAACGGCTGTCATTTTTCATACAACCATCAGCACAAACGAGGTTTGCCTTACCTGTTTTTCCTAGACCAGCCTTTTCATACTCACCAGAAAAACTCATAATGTTATTGATACGCTCTTTTGGTAGTTGAAAGATAACAACACCTTCAAAGTCCCCTTGATAAATAATTGGTGAAGAAAGAAAGATTGCAGGTACATTATACGACGGTTCATAAGGTTTAAAATCAGAAAAAGCCACTTCCCCAATCTTAAGCTTGGATGCTTTTTTAAAGGCTTCTGCTAAACCGCTATCAGCATATACACCGGTAAGAAGATTTGTTCCATAATCCTTCTCTTTGAAGACAGAATAAACAACGTCCCCCGAAGTATTCACTAAGAAGATATCATAAAGTTCAAAATTATTTAGCAGTTTTGTATAGGCTGTGTGGATTTCAATATGATTTTTAGAATACTCAACATCAAAATTTTTATTCATCTGCAGATCCTGTTTTTTACCTACAGGATTTTTATTGTCGATTATATACAAGTATTGTGCGGCTTGTCCACTTTTTGATTTGGGAAGATACTCTTTAGTTGAACGTCTTTGAGGAGAGTCTTTCATCTTATAGTTAACTTTATTCAAGTACTCATTCTCATAATGTTTGATAAGAGCTGATTCAATCTTTTCATGAGACAGCCCGTCAATCTCTTCAAGCTCTTGAAAAGATTCGTCTAATGACCAAAGCGTCTCCACTGTTGCCATGTCACCAGACTTAGACGTCAGCAAAAGTTCAAATGTTTTAAAGAAATCAACAATATGATCTTTCTTCGACTCTTTAACCGCGTCTAAAAGAGCCATATTACTTTGTACTAAGGCTGAAGATGCCTTTGAAAGAGAGGTTGTAACTACTCCTACTGTAATTACAAGCAAAGAAACTGCCATCAGTGTGATCAGTTTAAACTTAATGCTTTTGATATTCATGACACGCCTTTTTAAAGGTATTTTTAGTAGTTGATTGTAACATAAAGAATGATTTAAACTAACTTTTATAGAAAGGTTAGAAAAGAAATATGACAGAAATTGAAGATAAATCACATGAAGATGAAATATTTTTCATCTTCAATGTTTTATTTAGTTTGATTCTATATGACGATCATGTAGTTCTTGAACAGGGCGCTCATTATCAACATAATACTTTCTAAAAGCTTCGATTTGATCTTTTGAAGCCGTTGATGGAGTCTTAAGAAGATACCACTGAACATTCTCAGAACACGGAGGTGTTGTCAATGAACCGATATAATGATAATAATGTGCTGTATCCTCCGGAAGAATATCTTGAGGGTCTACACGGATCTCTTTTCCTATCCCGCCAATGATGTTATCAAGGACCGGATTATTCTTCCCCTCTTCAAAGAAAACAGCGACAACGGCCAGTTGCTTTGTCTTTGGATTTTGGTGAACCAAGTGTGCCACCATATCATAACGTTTTCCGCCTACGGTATGCTCACTTTTCCCATGGAAGTGAAATTGAAGAAGATGAAATGTTTCTCCGTGCAATTCAATCGTTCCACCCTCTTTTGGTGTCACTTTGATGGAGTGTCCGTTATCAATGACCTTGGCCGTAGTATGTATGTCTTCGTGCATATGAAGGTCATACTGATGATTCATAGATACCGTCTTGCCCGGAACTATATTGATAGGAGACTGATGCTGTCCCTTTCCACATGTCTTAGAAAATTCATCCCAATGGGAGGGACCATTATGTGAATAATCCCAATGCTTTTCATGTTGAGTTGCTGCCTCAGATGCAATAATACTTGTTGCTAAAAACGCCATTGTACCTACCACTAATAATATTTTTTTCATGTTTTTTCCTTTGTATTAATTATTTTACTCATAATTTTCTAAAATAACTCAAGTTTATTTAGAGCTATTTTATTCACTTAACTTTTCTTGAAGATTTACTAAAAACCTTAAAACTTATAATTTGCAATAACGCGAAGTTGTCTAAACCTATCAACGGATGAGATCGTTCCATCTTCTGAAGCAGAAGTGTTATTTTGAACATAAATTCCCTTAAGAAGTAACTGAAGAGTATCTTTGGTATACCCAATCACCGCATTATAATCTTTTTGATTATGTTCAAATCTACTATTATCGATATACAAATACGACAGACTTGAACTAAAACCTTTTATCCCTGTAAAATCATATTTTTGAGAATAAGCCAATTTAACACCGCTTGAATCTCCTATATAGACACTGTCAGCGCTCAAGGCCTTGCCATAGTTGGAAGTAAACAGGTTATTAGAAGTAATTGTGTTGGTATACAAAGGCGTTCCGTCCCAAGGCGTAACAACAGAGTCATGTTTTGAATCTGAACTAAAAACCTTAGTATAGGCTAAGGTGAAACCTGACTCTTTATAACTCGCTTTCGCCTTTAGACCTACAAAATCACTCGAAATCTCTTTTCCACCGGTTACAGATCCTGCACGGGCAAGATTGGTATCCGCATTTCCAATACTCATTTGATTCATATACTGAGCAGAAAGCTTATAGTTTAGATCCGAAGAGACATTAAACTTGTAGTTTGTCTCAAGATAGAGTGAATTTAAAAAGTCCTGCGCATAATAGTTATGCACGTTAACGTTAAGAAGGTCATTTGTGTAATTTAAGTTAAGCGTGATAACCTCACCTGATCCTTCACCTGTTATCTCTTCTGTCCTATCGCCTAATGCATGTTCAATAATATTAATAAACCTATCTGAAGTTCTCTGTTTAAAATGCGTTAAATACGATGTTCCAAAACTAATATTATCAGACACATGATAATCAAAAAATCCTCCTTGAACTGCAGAAGGCAGCATTCGTACATCTTTAGCATGAATTAATGGTGTTTTTACAACCTTACGACCGTATAAAAGTTCAAGGTCTTTGTAGTGATACTCAATATAAGCTTCACCAAGAGCTGAAAAAGAGTCTTGGGCAATCTTTCCACCGCTGCTGTCTTCTAAACGAACCCCGTTATCACGCCCAATGGTAGAAGCATCCACCTTAGAAGGAAGTGCAAACCCGTTAGTCGTCATAAAAGTTGAACCTAGGCTGAATCCGTTCCAGTGTGCTGTATTATAAGTAAGTTGTCCACCAATAGCGTTTGAGTGCGCTGATGAGCTCTCTTTTTTAGTCTCGATGTAGTAATAACGAATATTTCCGTGAACACTACCTTCGCTAAACCACTCATCCAAAGAGTCTATATGAGTCTTTTCCTTATTTTTATGGACATCTTTACCATCAATAAACCATGCCTTATAAGTATCCTCAGCAAAAGAAGTACTTACCAAAAGAACAATGGCATACAGTGCATTTTTCATATCAAATCCTAATATAAATTAAAAGCGGATATTATATCTTATAAAGAATAAATCAAAAACTGTAGAATGTAGATACGATAAAAAATTTAAAGAATGTTACAAATTTGTCACAAAAAAGAGAGATTGTAGAAAGTATTTAATGTCGGTTCCCCATAAGATATTAGGGATATTGCGCTAAGCTTTAGAACTTATAGATAAGTCCAAATTGTATACTATCACCACGAGCACTTCTAATATCAGCACCTTCATATTCAAGAGAGACTTCAACATGTGGATTAAATGAGTACTCAATCCCTGCTGCCCACGTCGCCCCATGTTCAGTTCCACTAATATCTAAATCACCAAGATCTTCATATTCAGCTCCATAACCAAGTTTTCCCAACAAGATAAAATGATTATGCATTGGATACGTAAATACCGTATTCATACCATAGGTATAAAATGAAGCCTTATCTTTTTCTACATGCCCTGTATCTGTTGTTTCTGTAACATCTGATTGGGAATACGTTCCATCGATTTCAACTGCAAAATACTCTGTAAATGAATAACCAATATCCGCACCTATTCCGTATCCAGCATCACCCTTTATTGTTGAAGTCCCGTGAGAAACTGTTTCACCCAGTGTATAACTTAGCTTTGGTTCAATATAAAAGCCCTTATGTGTTGAAAGTTCTGAATGATGAAGATCAGATTCTGATGAAACGGACTCGGCATGAAGTCCGTAGCTTAGTAGTACTAGAAATAAACCTGATTTTATAAGCTGTGTTGTAATGTTCATAATAACCCCCAAAAGTAAGTAAGTAAGTAAGTAAGTAAGTAAGTAAGTGTATAAATTTTATCTTAAATCGGCCAAAAAACCTATATATAAATTACTGAACATTTTATCAAGTTTTAATTAAAGTACTATGGAAAGATGGAATTATAAATTATTTTTTTAGAAGATTGAAGTTGAAGAGAACTGTCTTCCCAAAAGGGAAAACAAAAACGAAAAGAGTTTCTTAACGCTTTGAGAACTGACGAGAACGACGTGCTTTTCTCTTACCTGGTTTCTTACGTTCAACAACACGTGAGTCACGAGTCATCATACCTTCAGGTTTAAGAATTGTACGAAATGATTCGTCCATTTTAACTAGTGCACGAGAGATACCGTGACGTAGTGCATCTGCTTGACCAGCGAAACCGCCACCAAGAGTTGTAGCTACGATGTCAACAGACTCAGCTTGTTTAGTTAATGTAAGTGGTTGCATTACACGAAGTTTCTTCGCTTCAAGTCCACCTAACCATGCGTCAATTGAAAGACCGTTGATAGTAATTTTACCAGTACCAGAAGTCATCCATACTTTTGCGATAGAAGATTTTCTTCTACCCGTTGCGTAAGTTTTTGCCATAATAATTATCCTTACTTAGCTAGTTGTGCAGAATGAGGATGCTCAGCACCCTTATACACTTTAAGTTTTTTAAGCATTGCTGCACCAAGTTTAGTTTTTGGAAGCATACCGCGAGTCGCTAATTTGAATAGTTTTTCTGGATTGTTTTCTAGAAGATCTATCATCTTAACACTCTTAGTAGAACCGAAGTAACCTGAGTGAGTGAAGTACTCTTTGTTAGCAATTTTGCCAGCACCATTGAATTTTGCTTTAGAAGCGTTGATGATTACAACGTAATCACCACAATCAATGTTTGGAGTAAAGTAAGGTTTGTCTTTACCACGAAGGCTAGTAGCTACTTCAGTGATTAAACGACCAAATGTTTTCCCTTCAGCGTCAACAAGAATCCACTTGCGATCAATCTGCTCAGGAGATGCAATTTTAGTAAATTTCATCTAATGTCCTTTTTGTATTTTTCAAAATAGTATTACTACTGTTTTGTTAAGTGGCGAAATTATAGTTAGTTTTGCTGAAAATAAACTGAATTTAAGTTAATTATAAGATTTTTACGGAGAGCATTAAAGTAAGAAGTTTGTTTTTACAAAAGAGTCTCAAAACAAGTTATACAAGCATAACATAAACATCGAACCTACGATATATACTTGTCCAACGCAGGCTTTTAAGCCTTAGGGTCTTTTAAAAGGGCTAGAGTAAGTGTATCCTTACCATCAATAACCTTTTTACCAACATTAAGTTTAACACTATGGAAAAGAAATAGCTCTCCAGAATTATTAATACCTAAGACAAAGGTATACTCTCCAAAAGAGTACTTTTTCAAACCTTTTGCCTCAGGTTGTTCAGAGCTGTTTTCAAGATAAAAACAGATTCCATTAGGAAAATCATGAGAACGGTGATTTTCTTCTCGTATGCTTACATCACCCAAGTCCGAGACAACCTGAACAGAAAGCTTATTGTCCAACTCATGTGTTTTAATAATATATGGGCCGTAATTAATTTGCATTTACATTTCCTTTTTACGTAGTATATCAAGTTCTAATAACATCTGCTAAAATTTTACAAGTCTATTTCTCGTAAAAATATTCCAAGCAGAGTTTAAAATCAGAACAACGTACACAGCGTGCGTGAAGTTGTCGCTCTTTTTCTATAGACATTGAATAACCATTCTTAAAAGAGATGGCCCAGGCATGAGGTGCATTCCAGGCGTAAGTAGTGCCTGTCCAGTAGTAACGGGGTTTAAAGTAGACAAAGCCTTTTTGAATCATACGACCCTGTGTACGAGAAGAGTCGACAATGCTGCTAAGTTCAGCCTCAGAGGGTAGCCACCAGTCATCAAAATTCCCGTCATCAAGTTCCTCACAATACTCTTTTGCCTCATTCCATGTATGTAAAGTGCCCTTGTTTTCAGGAACGTCTTGCCACATAAGGTAAGTCTTTTCATCTATCACGACTTGAGCTTGAAGCAAACAACTAGCAAGAAAAAAAACAACTAGAAGCGCTTTCATTGTTTAGAACTTTGCGCTTAAAGAGACAGAATAAGAACGTCCCGTTTTATAGATTAAGGTTGTTTTTCCACCTTGTTGCCACTCAGTATCATCATCAAGCAAGTTCTTAGCCTTAAATGTTAAAGCGAACGTGGTATCAAAACTCTGAGATCTGAACTTTTCAATCCATGTAAAATCAACAAGACTAGGCGGGATCTCATAATCATCAAGACCTAAGATAACATCACCATTTTTAATCGCTACACGCATTAGACGCTCATCCATTTTGTTATACGACAGCGTTACTACACGTTCACCAATGTCTTCATATGATAAAGCAAGGTTGATTACGTTTGGTGACAGACCTTGTAAATTTCTCTCTTGAGTAACTAAAGAATCTTTTTGATCATCTGTCAACTCCACTGCTGATTGGATATGGGTGTAGTTCCCAGAGAAAATCAAGTTATCAAAGATTGATGATATAAAACCAAGGTGCTTGTACCAGCTCACTTCAAGACCACTCAACTCTGCAGATGCGGCATTATGAAATGAAAAACGTGGAATCGTTCCCGTTGTATCTGTTCGTGTATCCTCAATTGGATTTTTCATATCTTTGTAAAAAAGTGCAAAACTGAACATGTCTGTTGGATTAAAATAGTACTCATAACGAGCATCCAAACTTTTAATATCTGTTTCAACCAGATCTGAGTTACCAGAGATCTTAGCCAAATAAACCGGGTGAATAAACTCAGAGTCAACAAATTCTCTAATATCAGGTGCGACATAAGTCTCTGAATACGCCAATCTTAATTGGTTGTTTTCATTAAGTGCATATTTTGCCGAAATACTTGGTAACGTCTTTTTAAATGCTAATGTATTTTTCTCTGTAGTCACAAGACTGTTCTCCACAACAAACTGATCAACATTTTGCTCAAAATCAACCTTTCTTAAACCGAAAGTCACATCAAGGTCATCTGTAGGCTTCAGCATACTCTTAAAATAAATCGCTGTACGCTCAGAATCAGAATCATATTGATCTTTTGCCTGAGATGTTAAACTCACATCAAGGTTACTACCGTCGCCTTCATTAATAATATCATTTGGATCACCTGTAATCGTAACCGGGTCTGTATTGCTGATCAAACTTCTGACTTGAAGCTGAACACGTCTATACTCACGCTCTTTTTCTTCCGTCATTGCACCCAGTTCTACATAATCTTTATCACTAAATATAGGAATCATAGAACGGTTATTTGCATAAAAACTTACAAGGTTATCATCTGTTTCTCTATTGTCATATACAAGTTGACTCTCACGACGCTTGAACTGGTATGGATCTGTCTCACTGTCTCTAAGATAGTTATACTGAACATCATTAGGCACATATTCACTTGCCGTAGCAAGCTCAGCGCCGAAATTAAAACGGTTGCCTATCAGTATGTCATAATCAAATCCGCCATTTAATTGATTAACCATAAGTTCACGTTCTTGCCACTCAAAATAGGTCTGCAGTTCATCTGAATTATTTTCTCCAAATGTTCCTTGAATATCACGTGTTTGATCAAGTGTATTAAGTACATATAACAATGTATAACCCATATCAAAGTTATTTAAACGGTATGTCGCATTTAAGATACCACCATGTTGAATAGTCGTTCTATATAAGTTATTTACCGCTGTGTTATCTATACCTTGAAGCTCACCTGTACTTGATATCAAATAATCATTTGATGTGTACTCTCGTAAGTTAGACTTAGATTTGTATTCATAGGTCGCTAGGACGTTGAGCTCGTGCTCATCTGAGAACACAAAGCTTGTTCCTACTTCCATACCAAACTCTGTTCCAATAGGAACTGATTCTGTTTGTCTGTTTACATCTCTGTTTTGAAGCATAGCCTGAATCTCTTGATTCGTAAGCGTTAATTCTGGGTCAAGCTCTCCTACAACAGGTTGCGAGTCAGATACAAACTGCTCATTAAAAGGACGAAATGTACTGTCATACCCTGTCCAGTCACTTATTCCACCCTCATGTGTAACAGCTGCAGCTCCATAAGAGTCATGCATATTGGCACCGACTTTCAATTTTACATAATCTTCATCTGTAGACTTCTTAGTACGAATATTTACATACCCACCGCCAAAAGATGATGTGATATCAGCTGAAGCTGTTTTTTGCACTTCAAGACTTCCGATAATACTTGATGGAAACATATCAAGCGGAATCGTTCTTTTAATCGGGTTTGGAGATGGTAAAGACATACCATTAAGCTCTGTAGCTGAGTAACGATCACCCAGTCCACGAACATATATATCTTTACCGCCAATTAGCGTAATCCCTGCAACACGTTTTAAAGCAGCTGCTGCGTTTGAATCACCCTGGCGGGCCATCTGTTCAGCACCGACGATATTTGCAATACTTTCACTGTTTCTCTCTTCTGCCATAACAGCAGCAACCGAACCTTCTACCTGAGGAGCTAGAACAACAAACTCTTCAAGTTCCATAGATGCCGGTGTCAGTTGATAAGACTTATTGACTGTCTCATTGGCAATGACAACAAGTTTAAGCGTTTGAGCAGAAAAACTTGAGTGAATAATAGAAATCGTATGCTCACCCTCAGTTAAATTAAGGCTTACGCTTCCCTTATCATTAGACTTTACATCAAAACTGTGACCTTGCACGAATATACGTGCATCTTTAATTGGTGTATCGTCTTCAGCAGAAACAAGACTGATAAGAACCGATCCCTTTTCCTTTACGCTTTGATTATTCTCCACCGACTCACTTGTAAGGGCTGGTGATTCTGAATCTTCAAAGGCAACACTATCATCTTCTTTTAAAGATACGATGATCTGTGACTCTTTATTTTTCTTAATCCCAAAAGGCTTTTTAACAAAGGCCTGAGGCTTATTGTCCTCTCTTGCTACAACCTGAAGTTGATAAGTACCTACGGGTAAAACCGTATTAAAATATCCATCAGCATCTGTACTAAGCTCAGCATGATGATTAAAAGTACTTGGCATATTGATTAAAGCCACATCAGATTTTTTAAAGATCACTACTTGTTGATTTGATAAAGGCTTACCCTCTTTCATTAAATAAAATGAAAGGGTCCCTGTATCTATTGCCCATAATGAGGCCATAAAACTAATTAAGAGTACTAAACTTCTCATAACTCACACTCCCAATGATTGTCTTTACACTTTTGCATGTTTTTTCTTAACTCGGTTGCCTTTGAAAAAAGATCTGGACGAGTCAATTGTTTTAACTCTTCCTCACTTTTATCAAACTCTGCACTCATATAATATGAATATGCAAGTGCGTAGCGGATGCTCTCATCTTCTATAAGTTCACTTCTCACAAGTGCTTTTTTACTCGCGATGATACGCTCATAAGCGCCAAACTCGATAAAAATAGCAACACGCTGTTTTAACTTCTCTTTTTGATCTAACATCTGAGAGTTTTTATACAAAGAAGTGATAAACTCTTTAGCGCGACGCATCATCTCAGCTGCTTCTTTTGTATACTTGTCATCTTCTATTGAAGCCTGATCAAAAAGATCAGCTGCGGCTTGAATCATATCAATGTCAAGATACAGGTGTGCTAACATCACTGTCACCTCTGCACTTTCAATAAAACGGATATTTGCCTCTTCAGCCAACTCAATCGCCTTGTTAGTGTCACCACTTTTGCGAAGCGCTGAGATAAATGAAAGAACCGTTTTTTCAGTCGGTTTTGCATTTTTAAGATACACTTGTGCATCACTTAGAGCTGATTGATACAGTCTTAGTCTTACAAGGTAGTTAAATCTCTGTTTATAGAAGTTCCACTGCGTATCAAACTTCTTCATCCCCTCACTTAAAACTGCAAGTGCTTCATTTTGATTTCCAAGACGCCAGTTACATTCAGCTTTTAAAGACACAACTGAAGGCTTCTCATCTGCAATCGCACCAGCTTTGATGATGGCATCTAGTGCATCTTGATAGTTTTCTAACTTAAAACTGTTTTGCGCTACATACAGGTATAAAGCCTTATCCACATCTTCAAAGCCAAGGGCTTTTAAGAAGTGTTCATTCGCTTTAGCATAATTACCAAGCTTTGTAGATACCAGCCCTTTAAGCGTATAAAAACGTCCAAGATCAAGTTGCTCATCTTCCATATTCACCTGATTTAGTTCATCATTTGCACGATTAATAAAACCATCTTTTAGAAGTAAGGCTGCTAAAGAGACATGATCAACCTCATCAGCAGTTTTTTTCTCTTGTGCACTTACATTAAGTGAAATAAGAAGAAGTAAAATTAATAATTTTTTCATTGTATATCCTATTGAAGATCAAAGCGAACTTTTTGTTTCGCCCAGACCTTAACCGCTGCACCCTGATATTGAGCCGGTTTAAAACGCCAGGTTTTTACGCCGGCTACTGCTGTATCATCGAAGACATCAGCTGGTTGAGATTCAAGAACCTTAACCTTTTCTACATTTCCATCTTTGTTGATTAAAAGGTTCATCAAGACATACCCTGATACACCCATCTTTCTTGCTTTTTTCGGATAGGCCATAGCTGAACGCTCAGTAGGTGTAGGTGCTACATCAACCGAATCCTCACTCATAACCATGTTCTTTCCAACATCGCCTAAAAGTGCATCATCCATGTTCATATCTTCGGCCATAAAAGCATCAAGACCTGTGTCAATCCCGCTTAGCGAACTAGAAAGACTTGGAGCCGGAGCTGTACGCTTTGGCTTTGATCGTGCTTTTTTAGGTTTTGGTTTTGGCTTTGGTTTTGGCTTTGGCTTTACCACTTTTTGCGCAACAAAGTCTAAAGACTCTTTTTTCGTTTTTTGCTCAGTCATTGCACCCTTGTTGTTCATATAAATAACAAGTGTAAAGACAAAAAACAGTCCAAAGACCATCCATGCAAAAGACTTAAGCTGCTTAGATACTGCCTTCACCTTAGCCTACTTCTTTCTCAGTAGCAACGGCAACATCTTTAGCCCCTGCCATACGACACTGATCAACAACCTCAATAAGCTTGTTAACCTCAATGCCATCATCTGTCACAACAAGAACAGAACGTTCAGCACTTGCACGTAACATATCACGTAACTTTCCTTGAATCGCCCATGTCTTAACAGGCTGAGCATCTACATAAGTATCTCCCGCGTTATCGATATACACACGAATAACTTTAGAAGATGCCTTTGATGCAGATGATGCACCCGGACGGTTAAGGTCTAGTTTCATATCTTTTACGAAAGTTGAACTCACCATAAAAAAAATCAATAAGATAAAAACCATATCGATCAGTGGCGACATATCTACGCCGATTTCTTGAGATTTTCGTTGTCTAAAACGCATCTACTCTCCCTCTTCTTTTATACATATAATGTCTTTTATCTGCTCTAAGTCCATAAGCATCTTGTCTGCTTTTCTTTGCAGAAGATTTCCAATGATCAGACCAGGTACGGCTACAACCAAACCAAGCTGTGTCGTAAATAATGCCTGTGAAATACCACCCGCGATACCACCACTTTGCGAAAACAGTGCCGCATCTGCAAGTGAATCAAAGGTCTCGATCATCCCGATCACTGTTCCAAGTAGACCGATTAAAGGTGCTGCTGCAACAATCGTTTTGATCAAGGTAGAGTATTTTTTAATCTCTACCGTGTATTTACCGTAAGCGTCTGTAATATACTCACGTGTTAAAGCACCTGGACCTTGTGTTTTTACAATAGCCAGACCTTCAACAATAGCTGTATCAATCATTCCCTTAGGCTCACTACGGATACCCTCAGAAAATTTTCTAACAAGGTTTCTAACACTTGCTTTTGAACCGCGATCGAGTGTGTAAAACCTATAACCTAGTGCATACCACAAAACAAGTACGCTGATAGCCAGTGGCCACATTACGTACCCACCACTATTCATATAAGCATTAAACTGTTCGAACCCTAGGATTAAAAACTCCATCTATGACTGCTTGTTGTACTCATTGATAAGATGTAAAGCTGAGTGTTCCATGCTATCTTTGATACGTTCTGCCCAACCGCTTAGTAAGTTTCCTAACATTAGCACTGGAATAGCTACGATAAGACCTAGCTCCGTTGTAACAAGAGCGATTGAGATACCACCTGAAAGTAGTTTCGGATCACCTGTTCCAAACTCAGTGATGATGTCAAATGTTGCGATCATACCTGTAACCGTTCCAAGAAGACCAAGAAGTGGAGCAACGGCTGCTACCACTAAGATCATTGAACCAAAACGGTCAAGTCTTCCACTCTCATGTAAGATAGACTCAGCTACGATATCTTCGATATGTTCGCGGTCTCTGTCAAGATTACGAATCGTTGCTTTGATAACACGAGCCGTTGAGCCCTTTTGTGTTTTCATGAACTCTAATGCGCCGTCTTTTCCATCGCTGAGAAGTTTCTCTAGTGCTGACTTAGCGACATTTCCAGTCGTTTTAGATGCACCCATTAAGAAGACAACTCTTAGTCCAACTAGAATAAGTGCTGCGATACCTAAGATAATGATAATCCAACCGATAATACCACCTGAGTTGATCACAGTAAAGATAGTCTTTTTAGCTGCTTCTTCAATCTCTTTGTTAGCATTTTCGTATAAAAAGATATTGATCTCTTCTGTTGCACTACCGCTGTTAAGCGCCTGTGCACTCTCAGCTGAACCTGCTTGCGTCCATACTTTAAACTTACCAGCTCCAGCAGGAACAAGTGCGCCTGCTACATCATCAGCAATACCATAAGATGCGATATTACCTACCTTGATGATACGTCCGCTTTTCTCACTACCATCTGCTACATAAAACTTACCGTTTTCAGTTCTTACTTGAGCAAGCTTAGTAATAAGAGCATCTGCTTCTTTAAAAACTGTTTTTAAAGAGTCTTGATAGTTATTTTTATCTACTTTAACCTCAACACCAAAAGGTGAAAGCGCTGCCGTTGACTGCATCATCACTGTTTCAATCAGTGAAGTGTCATCTGACATAACCAGTGCATTTTGTTGAACTCTAAAAAGATCTTCTTCAAGTTTTTCACTTAATGCATTTTTCTTAAGTACGACGTTTTGTAAGATCCCTAATTCACGTTTAGCTGTGCTAAGTTTCTTCTTTTGTGTACTTGTAACTTCTTTAAGACGTGTTTGCAACATCTGCTTTTGTGCTTTTAAATAAGCAAACTCTTTAGCGTATGCACGCTCCAACTCTGTTTCTGTTGCTGCAAAAAGAGATAAACTTAATGCTAATAAAACTACTAAAATCTTTTTCATTATTTAGCCTCCGTCATAAGGGTTGCATTTGGAAGTGTGAAGTATCCTGAACGAATCTGTTTTTTAAATGAATCAAATAGTGCCAGGATCTGGTCTTGCTCTGTCTTAGATACAGAAGCTTCAAAGTACCAGCCGGCAACATCTTTAGTTGCGTGACCTACCGTGTTATCAGGAAGTTTGAAAAACATTCCCACTGTACCGATACGAGCTACTTCCGCCAAACGGTCTTGGTTGTCGATGTTGATAGTCTGTTTGAAGATACCGTTTTCTTTTGACATACGAATAGCATCACCATAAGCGTTCCATGTTAAAGCAAGTGCTTTTTGCGGGCTTACTAGATTACTTTCCAGTTGCGTTTTGATCTTTTCGATATCAGATAATCTATCTGCTGTTTTAAAAGGGATAGAAGACTTGATGTTTGCTTGCATTAGTGCAATAGCGTCTAATAAAAGTGGTTTAAGCCCCTCAGTGTTCTTACCCGCTTCACTGATCTCTTTTCTAACCTTGTCAAGCTCACGCTCGATCTGTTTGATTTTAAGATCTTCTCTAGCAACAACTGATTCTAAGTCATTCTTTTGACGAAGAAGTGATTTCATAGATGCTTTGTAGCTATCTTTCTCATCATTAATAGAAGCGTCAAGCTGCTCTACATCTGCTCTTAGCTTCATCAGTGACTCAGCCATATTTTGTGTGGAAGCATAAAGTGTTGAAGTACTTAAAAGTGTAACAACCGCTATGCTTAGCATTGATTTTCTCATGCAATCTTCCCTTTGGTTTTATATGCTGGAATTTTATGCGAAGGAGATTACTTTAGTGTTACTTGAAAGTGACATTTTGATTACACTATTACCTTATTATGTAGCTTTAGTTTCGTTTTGTTATTAAAAAGTAGTTTGGAAGCTGATGTTTTTTTGATGCTTAGCCAAAGGAGAGAATCCTTTGGGTATAAAAAGAGCGGGTGCCCTTTTGAAAACAGTTATGGTTTAAGAAGAAGAACGTCTCTAAACGCAATAGTGCTTTTTTGTGTTGCAGAAAAAACAAGTTTCGTATTGATGTTTGCATCAGATACAGTCGTAACAAGACCGTTAACAAAAGTAGGTGCTGTTGTATCATCTTTGATATAAAGACCACCCTCATCCGTATTAACCGCTTTGTTAATTACAAAGTTTTTAATGATCGGTGACGTCATTGGTGCTGTACCGCCAGAAGACATCTCAAAACCTGCATGTGAACTTGCATCTGTTTGTTGAACAAAGATGTTTGTAGCTGTACCAACATAACCGTAATCAAGGTCAAAACTATCATCTTGACAGTTCACCATAGTTGCGTTTGTTATATCAACCGTACCACCCCAGATCTCAATACCATCATCTGAAGAGTTACCAACAAAGATATTTTCAACTACTGTAGTCGAGCCAACACCTGCAAGAGAAAGACCATTGACTTCTTGATCTGTACTCATAGTCACACCAGAGTTAAGGATATGAACATTACGTAAGATACCTGAATCATCAGCAGCGTCAGCACCACCAAATGCGAAGTCAAGATTTGTCTCGTCTACTTCATAAAAAGGAGCTACACGATTTGTCGGTGCATTACCAAGAACAGTCAATCCACCCCATTGTCCTACATCACCTGCAGTCGGGTCTAATAAAGACGCTTCAGACGTAAAGTAGATCGGTTGAGCATCTGTACCGTCTGCAATGATCTTTGAACCCTTCGCAACAACGATATAGTCATCGCCTGTAGTATCACCATATATCACTGTTCCAGCAGGTACTGTTAAGATAGCATTGTTCTTAACCGTTATAAGGCCACTTACCTTGTACTGCTTGGTAGCATCAAGTAGTGTATTAACTGTAATATCGCTCGCTAAAGTTGTTGTATCTGCATTATCAATCGTATAAGCAGGGTAGATAACTTTTCCTAGAGCATCAGCAGAACCAAGACCGTCTGCCTGTACCGGTGAGTTAAATAAAACGTCTTCAAAGCTAATCGCTGCAGTTGCACCTGCACTAAATCCTATTTTAGTGTGGATACCGGCATCAACACCTTGAGTCAACACCTCACCATTGATGAATGTTGGTGCTGTTGTATCATCTTTAATATAGATACCACCCTCATCTGAACCTGCAACTTTAGTGATTACAAAGTTAGTGATCGTTGGAGATGTCATTGGTGCCGAACCACCAGAAGAGATCTCAAAACCTGCATGTGAGTTTGCATCTGTTTGGATAACCTTAATGTCTGTAGCATTACCAACATATCCGTAATCAAGGTCAAAACTATCATCTTGACAGTTGATCATCGTAGCACGTGTTACATCAACCGTACCACCCCAGATCTCAATACAATCATCAGAAGAGTTCATGACCGTAATATCTTCAACAACAGTAGTTGAACCAACACCCGCAAGTGAAAGACCATTGACTTCTTGATCTGTACTCATAGTAACACCAGAGTTAAGGATCTTAACATGACGTAAGATACCAGAGTCATCAGCAGCATCAGCGCCACCGAAAGCGAAATCAGGATTAGTCTCATCAACTTCATAAAAAGGAGTCACGTGATTTGTCGGTGCATTACCAAGAACAGTTAATCCACCCCATTGTCCTACGTCTGCCTTCGTTGGATCTTCTAAAGCAATTTGTGAAGTAAAGATAATCGGTTCAGCAGCTGTACCATCTGCAATGATCTTAGCACCTTTTGTAATAACTATATAATCATCACCTGTTGTATCACCAAAGATCACTGTTCCCGCTTCAATTTGTAAAGTAACTCCCGGTTTAACAGTTACAAGACCAGAGACCTTCCATTGCTTATCTTTTGTAAGTAATTTATTAGCAATGATATCACCGAAAAGGTTTTCAACGTTAGCCGCATCATATGATGGAAGGTTCGTAACAAGAGAATCATTTGCAATGTGACGTTCTGCAACATCAGCAGCCCCTGCACCAGAATAAAGTGTAGCATCTAATACAACTCCTGGAACTACTGGAGCTGTTGTATCTACCGGAGTAGTACCACTAGTACCACCGCCACCGCCACCACAACCTGAAAAGGCCAATACTGCTGTCGCAACAAGTGCGCTTAATACGATTTTCTTATTTTCTTTCATTTTTGGGTTCTCCAATGTTTTTTGATGGTCGTAGTTTATAAAGACTTGATTACTCAATTGATACGGGTTAATTACATTTTTGCAACATTTAAAAAACATTTTAATTACATGTTTAAGAAGTAAATGTAACCTTCTTGCAACCTTTCTTACATATTATGTTCAGCATGAAAGCACTTATATTAATCGTAGAAGACGATAATGATCTACTCGAACTACTTGAACATAGACTTCAAAAAGAGGACTATGAGACATTGGGGTTTGTTAGTACAAAGTATGTTAAGAAAGTCCTGGAAGAAGAGTCTGTAGACCTTATTTTAATGGATAGAAACTTACCCGATATCGAAGGAAGTGAGTATATCTCTCTACTTAGAGAGAAGGGAATGGACGTACCCGTTATCTTTCTTTCGGCTAAAAACTCTAATGCTCATATTGAAGAAGGTTTCTTACGCGGGGGTGACGATTATGTTACCAAGCCCTTTGAAGTCAAAGAACTTTTGTTACGAATTGAAGCCTTACTTCGCCGAACAAAAAAAGATATACAAAAAAAAGTAGCAAGCTTTAAAGACATTGTCTTAGATCTTAACCTAAGAGTAGCGAATATCAAGGGTGTACCTGTTGAACTGACTAAACTTGAATTTGATCTGCTGCATACCTTTATCCAAAACCAAAACTCTGTACTTAAACGTGACTTCTTACTCGAACACGTATGGGGAAAAGGTAAGACAACCGAAGAGAGAACAGTCAATGTCGCTATCAAACGTCTGAAAGAGAAGATAGACGGAAACGCAGAGCACTCATATATCAAAACCATCCGCGGTATCGGCTACACTATCCACTAACCCATCTTCTTTCCAACTTTCAACCTTCAAAATGTCCCAACACAATGTTGGGTATTGCCTCTATCAGAAAATCCCTACATATTTAATATTAGTGCTATTTCAGCAATAATCATATGTTATTTTGGATATTGGAAAGAAGACTGCAAATAGATTTAGTAGGGTATCATCAACTTGTAATTTGGGTTATAGTATGGTGTTTAAGAAGTTATAAAGGAGTGGGAATGAAAGCGATTATATACACGAAATATGGATCACCTGATGTTCTTCAGCTTAAAGAGACAGACAAACCCTCTCCCAAAGACAATGAAGTACTCATAAAGGTGCATGCAACTACGGTCAACAGAACAGACTGTGCAACTATCCGCGCGAAACCGTTTTTCATGAGAATCAGCACAGGCATATTCAGGCCAAAAATTCAGACTCCAGGAACTGAATTTGCCGGAGAAGTTGAAGCAGTCGGTAAAGATGTATCGTTCCTAAAAGTAGGTGAGAGAGTCTTTGGATTTGATGATGAAGGTGCAGGGTCGCAAGCCCAATACATAACAATAAATGAAGACAAGGTCGTGACAATACCGAAGAACGTCTCTTATGAGCAGGCAGCTGTCAGTTGTGAAGGGGCACACTATGCATACAACTTCATCAACAAGGTCAACCTTAAAAAAGGAGAACACGTTCTTGTAAATGGAGCAACGGGAGCCATCGGTTCGGCTGCCGTTCAACTTCTGAAACACTTTGAGCTTAAGGTGACAGCAGTGTGTGCGACGAACAACATCGAGCTGGTAAAGTCGTTGGGAGCGGATAGAGTCATTGATTATACCAAAGAAGATTTTACAAAAGATGATCAGAAATATGACTATGTTTTTGATTGTGTCGGAAAAAGTTCATTTTTCAAGTGCAGACATCTACTACAAACGGGAGGAGCTTACATCTCTTCAGACCTGGGCTACATGGCTCAAAATATTTTCTTACCGCTGCTAACCTCCATCATAACATCACTCATCGGAAATAAAAAGAGCATATTTCCAGACCCTGTAGATATCAGAGGGAGTATAGTGCTCATTAAAAAACTTATGGAGCAAGGTAAGTTCAAAGCAGTGATAGACAGAGAATTTTCGCTCGAACAGATTGCCGAAGCCTATAGGTATGTTGAAAAAGGGCATAAGAGAGGAAATGTCGTCATAATAGTGTAATATAAGGATAGAATAAAATAGGAGAGGTGCAAATGAGAATCCCTGCTACCGAAACTTCACCCCTTGTTTATGCAAGAGTCGCAGGACTTTTGTATCTAGGCATGGTGCCACTCGGTTTCTTTGGTATGTATGGTCATTCCATGCTTACTGTTCCCAATGATACTGCAGCAACGATCAACAACATCATGACTTCTGTATCGATGTATCGTCTTAGTATTATGAGTGCTCTTATAGTCCAGGTAGTCAACATATTACTGGTGCTTGTTTTATACAAGTTGCTTAAACCTGTCAGCAAAAACTATGCAGTACTTATGGTTGTGTTTTTTCTAGTCAGTGTCCCGATTACGATGCTCAATGAGCTTAACCAATTTGCCGTCTTGCAACTGTTAAACGGTAATAATTATCTGAATATATTTGAAACGGATGAACGGTATGCTCGGGTGATGATGTTTCTTGATTTGCACGAACATGGCATTCATATTTCGGGCTTGTTTTGGGGGCTTTGGCTATTTCCTATGGGGTATTTGGTCTTCAAGTCGGGCTTCCTTCCAAAAATTATTGGCATTTTACTGATGATAGGAGGCTTTGGCTATCTGATAGATGCTGTTACATTTTTCTTTTTCCCTAATTTCAAACCGATTGTACTTTATACATTTTGGGGAGAACTTTTACTACCTTTGTGGCTTTTAATAAAGGGTGTCAATGTCGAACAATGGGAAAAACGTGCTCTTGAATCTGTCTAAACATCACCCCCTTCCGGGCTGTATATAATTAAAGAAAAACTGGAGGAAAATCATGAATGCAATTGTATTTACAGAGTATGGATCATCCGATGTTCTTCACATGGAAGAGGTGGAAAAACCCTCCTACAAGGAAAATGAAGTGCTGGTCAGAGTGTATGCGGCATCTATAAACTCATGGGATTGGGAACTTCTAAGAGGTGTACCCTTTGTAAATCGCTTGACGTTCGGGCTGTTCAGACCAAAAAAGATAAATATACTCGGTTGCGACATCGCGGGGCGAGTCGAAGCGGTCGGTTCAAAGGTCAAGCAGTTTAAGCCCGGTGACGAAGTCTTCGGCGACTTGAGCCGAGGCAGTTGGGGTGGTTTTGCCGAATATACATGTGCCCGTGAGGATGAGTTGTCACTTAAACCTGAATGTTTGACATTTGAAGAAGCAGCGGCCGTGCCTCAGGCGGGACTCCTTGCTCTGCAGGGTCTTCTTAAAGGAGGGATCACATCAGGACAGAAGGTCTTGATTAACGGAGCATCTGGTGGTTCCGGTACATTTGCGGTGCAAATCGCAAAATCTTTTGGGGCTGAAGTGACGGGTGTGTGCAGTACGGGTAAAATGGATCTGGTCCGCTCTCTTGGTGCGGATTATGTCATAGATTATACGCAGGAAGATTTCACCAAAAACACTCAGTATTATGACCTGATCATTGATGCTCAGGCACATCATTCTATTTTTGATTATAAGCGTGTTTTGAGTGACAAAGGAGTCTATATCATGCACGGAGGTTCCGATACCGCAGTAAATCAAATCATATTTCTTGGACCATTGCTCTCAATGAGCGGAAGTAAAAAAATGAGTCTCCTCCTGCATAAATCAAATAAAGATATGAACCTTTTGATTGAGCTTCTTGAGTCTGGCAGAGTCCTACCTATAATAGACAAGTGCTATCCCTTGAATGAAACTGCCAAAGCTATGAGGTATTTTGGAGAAAGACGCGCCCGAGGGAAGGTAATCATAACTGTTCAAGATAAAGAACAGATCTAGAAGGGCAGTAATGAGCAAGTATGCCCATTGCCCCCTTCAACAAAAAATTGGCAAAAGGAGAATTAATGGAAACTGGTAGAATCTACCGAAGCGGAATCCGTTTCGTGTTCGAAGGAGTCGAAGGTTTTGTCTTCTTAGCGTTCATCCTTCTTTCCTGGCCTCTTTCGAGACGATGGTTTGGTAACTGGGGTGCTAACGAATCGGAATGCAAACAAAAATGGGCTGGAGATGCCCTCACACCATCTGCGACAGAAACCTTCACCCGTGCTATTGATATCGATGCTCCGGCAGAAGCTGTCTGGCCATGGATCATACAGTTAGGATTGGGTCGCGCCGGCTTTTATTCTTACGAGCTTCTTGAACATATGGTCGGTATCCCGGTAAAGAACGTGGAAGTTTTACTTCCCGCCTGCCAATCGCTCAAGCTTGGAGAAGAGATTAGACTACACCCAAAAGCCCCTGGGATCCCAGTCGGAGCTTTATCAGAAACGCGTCATATCTGTTTCGGTCAGACAGGAAAAACAACAGCCGCTACACCTGATCCTCGCAGATCATGGTCAATTTACATCGAGCCCTACAAGCAGAAGTCCTGCCGGCTCATCCTGCGAAGCTGCACAGAAGATATCCGAGAACCTACATGGGGCAAACATTTGGGGCTCGCATTTGGGGAACCCATAGATTTTCTAATGGAACAGCGTATGCTACGTACCATTCGAAGGCTCGTAGAGAATGCCGGATCTTAAACTATGCACCTAAAAAACCTCGGAGAGATATGAGACCCGAAGGCGGTTATCATATCTCTCAAGTCCAACCCTAATCCTTAAGACCAACGCTCCATCCCTGTCTCCAGTCATCATTAGCGGTATAGGCCCCTACAAAAACTGCCTTATCAAAGAATGTACTTTGTGTCAGTGCATGTACATCTTGTGCCTTAGTCAGACCCTCTGTTGTGTTACTTGGATTTTGATGAAAGACATCTTTGACCTTATCTAAGCTAACACCCGTTGCATTTTTATATGCAAAGGTCTGCTCTTCACACGCTTGTAAAGAGATACTTTGTAACTCGATATTTCCTTTTTTAGCACTTGCTCTGTCTCTTACCCCAAAACATCTGTTAAAGCCGTTTACAAAACCGTTGATCAACATCGCTCCACTGCCCCGACGAAGTAAGATACCCTCGTGTGAGTCAGAACTTCCATGCATCTCAAAGTTAGCGATAATAGGTCGTGAGATCGGTGTTGCCAAAAAGTTCTTACTTAGGTTATCGGCTTCTATCCCTCTTGGATTTCTAGATGTTGTTGCTGTCTGCTTGATATAAACATACTGCATCTTTCCTTTGTAACCATGGTCAGTATCGATATTATCATCACCGTTTCCAATGAGTACTATATGTTTTAGATTCACCGTTCCACCCCAGAACTCTATACCATCATCAAAGTTGTTATACACTTCAATATAATCTATAAGCGTCTTATCACCAACCCCGCCTAAACTTAATCCGTTTAACTCTTTATCCAGACCAACCTCATTTCCTGCATACTTGATAAGCACATAAGTTAAGATACCTGAGTTATCATGAGGGTCATTTCCACCAAAGTTTCCACCCGTAAGTGCAAACTCAAACTGCTCTTGTCCCTCTACATTCGTCGGTGCATTCCCTGCGATAACAATACCGCCCCATTCACCTCTGTGATGTTTAGACGCCAGACCCAAGACATCTTTTTTAGAGGTAAAGACTATAGGCTTATCTTTCGTTCCCTTAGCTTCTATCTTTGAGCCACGCGAAATAAACAGATAATCTTCGCCATTTTGACCAAAGATCTGTGTTCCTTCTTGAATGTGCAAGGTAGCTGAGTTGGCATTATCCCCACCGATGATAACCTCATCCTCTAAAGCCCATAACTTATCGTTTGTAAGTGTGATACTGTCTGTATAGACCCCGCTGAGTTTACACACATCTTTTCCCCCGATCTTTCCTGTTTGCTTTGCAAATATCGGACATGAGTCTGTAATTTGGATGCTTTGTGTGTTCTTGGCGAACAGGTCCATTTTGTTTGTGAGTATTGCTGTACTGATCCCAAATGTCACAGCAGATACTATTACGAATGTTTTAATCATATTTTCCCTTTGCAAGACAAGAAAAGACTTGCCTTGTTAATAGCGCAATGGTAAATATGTTTGATTACACAGATATAACAAGTTTGTTACAATTTTTTCACAATTTAGACTTCTACCAACTTTATCCCATCTTCTAGAAGGTAAGCGATGTAGCCTTTTACCTCAGATGCAGTGATCTCTTTGACAGCTTTTTTATAAAAATTCACCTGTTTTAGATGTGAAGCAGTATGACTCATAGCCGATTTATAATCAATGACAACCCACTCACCTTCTTTTTCAATTAAAAGGTCAATATAACGTAACTCTTCATTATATGAGATAGCTTTCTCTTTATAAACACGTCCCTCTGTCAAGCCCTTAAACTCTTCGTTGTGAACAAGCAGTGAGATACGTTTTTCAATGGAGACAAACTCCTCTTCGCTAAGGATAGAGCCAAACTTGTTTTTAGAAATTGAAAGACCTTGAGAAATAGACTCCATCTCAAAACTTGGCATCATCTCTAAGGTGTAATGCAGAGCCAAACCAAACTCTATTGCCTTATGATCTTCCGCCTCTAGCTTTGCCTCGGAAAGAAGGTCTGCTTGGGTTCCATAATAAAAGTCTCTAAAGTTTATCTTAGGATAAATCGTCTTTTGTTCTTCGTCTTTTTCTCTTAACTCCAAGGTCCCATGACTTCCCTCACTCAAACATAAGTCTTCAAACTTTGAATCTTTTGACTTGTGAATAATAAACAGACTCTCTTTTGCACGGGTAAAGGCCACATAAAGAGCATTGAGTTCGTCCTCTTTAGAAAGCCTTTTTTCTTTATCAAGTGCGAGTGAATACTGCTCATCAAAGCTTGCTCTCTTTATCATTCTCAGATAAATATTCTGCAAAGCGACACCCTCATACTCATATATAATAGGACTTTTATCTGATGAGCCTCGTCCTAGCCTGTCTAAGACAATAACATGTTCATATTCCAAGCCTTTAGACTTATGCACAGTCAATACACGCACCCCATTTAGCTCTTTTTGAGCAGCACTTGCGTCTAGTCTCTCATACTCATAAATAAAGGCTTCTATATCTTTGTAATTTGAAAGCTTCTCCAAAAAGCTGAAAATATTCATATCGCCGTCATACAGCTTGTATTTATCCACGACCTTCTTAAGCTGAGTGCTAAGGTCAGGCGAATTGATATCACAAGGATAAAGTCTTTGAGGTTTTTGAGCTATAAGAGCAAAGAAGTTTCGTGCATATATCTGTTTATTAAAATATGAAAACTTAAGATACTCGATCAAGGCCTTAATCGTTTTTTGATTGATTAGCTTAGAGGTCGTCTCTGTGACAACATCTATGCCCTCTGCCTTAAGCAACTCTTCTACCTTAGAGCCGTCTGTATTCGTGGCCGTTAAAATAGCGATATCATTTAAGTCAGCGCCCTGCTCTATCAAAAGCTTTACAGTAGGCACCATCGTCTCAAGCACCTCATCATTAAAGATAACCTCAACATAACCCTTTGTTGCTTCTTCTTTTACTAACTGAGGGACATAGCCTTTGATCTTATCTATAAAAACAGTATTAACGAACTCAACGACCTCTTTTTCACTTCTGTAGTTGGTACGAAGTTGATCTACTTGAACATCATAAGCATCCGTGACCGCATAAAACAGCTCTTTTTTTCCACCACGAAACCTGTAGATAGACTGCTTAACATCTCCAACCAAGAACAAAGACGAACGCTCTTTTGAACCAAGCCCCGAAGTCATCTCGTCAATAAGGGGTCTAAGAATTTCAAACTGTATGGTCGAGGTATCTTGAAACTCATCAAGTAACATATGGTTGATGTTTGCATCAAGTCTAAAATATAAAAAGCCACTGTCAATCTTGCCCTTGTTCGCCTCATCTTTTAGAAGATAAAAGACAAGATAGGTGATGTCATCAAAGCTTAACTCTTCATCCTGACTTGCGACCATCATCTTCGCTTCTATATAGGTATCTAAAAGCGAAAAAAGTTCTGATAAGAAGTGTGATTCTTTGGCCTTCATATAATAATAAAGACCCTCTTTGATATTTTCTAAAAGTTCATCCATTCGGGGTTCAAAATACTTTTTGAAATCCCAGTACTCTAAGGAGTCTTTTTCTATCCAGGTCTTAGTAAGTAGACTGTCGATATCATCGACCTCCATAGCCCCACGACCACGTTTGCCAATAGCCGTAGCAAAGACTAAAGACTGAAGTTCTTTAAAGTTTTTCATCACCATGTTTTCATGAGGGGTAAAGTCTTCGGCAATAAAGGAAATATCTCCCATCTCATTTTTCTTGGCATAAAGCTGGTTTAAAAGCCCAAAGACATCCGCCAGACGTTTTGATGCAAGTAGTGAAAGCTTGATAAGGGCATCATCTTTACCCTGAGTGTTAACCAGAGTAAGGAATCTTGCCATGACTTTTAGTTCATGTTGTGATTCAAAGGTAGAAAAGTTTGGCATTAGGCCCACATGCAGAGAAAACTTTCTAAGTATCTTTGCAAAAAACTTATCAAGAGTCATCACTTTGGTATCTGCATTTAAAAGCGCTTTTAAGACTTCAGGGCGTTTGGCTAGAAGTTCTTCCTCTGAACATTCCAGAACTTTGGCTATCTCGCCCAACTCTCCCTTGTTTTCCAAGTCAATAAGGGTGTTAACAATACGCTCTTGCATCTCATTGGCAGCCTTGTTTGTAAAAGTCAGTGCCAAGATCTTTTCAGCTTGCTCCCCTGAAAACAAAAGGCTTAGATAGCGTACAACAAGTGAAAAAGTTTTTCCTGAACCAGCCGAAGCCTCATAAGCATGTAAATCAATAAACATTAGGCTCTCCCACACAGTTCAACATAAGGACAGTAAGTACATTCTTTGGTATCTTCCGTCTTTTCAAAGTCAAAGACCTTAGTCTCTTTTAATTCATCCAGGTAGCCATATAAAAGCTCTAACTTTTGCTCAAGTAGGTCTTCTTTAATGATCTTTCCTGACTTTAAATCGTAATACCCACACGACTGAACATCACCCTCTGCCTCAGCTAAAAGATAATAAAACTCAAGTTGAAAGTCAGTAGCCTTATCTACCGTTCTTGGTGTGTATTTTGGGTAAGAACCTGACTTATAATCAAGGACTTCTATTCCCTCTAAGGTTCTGTCTATTCTATCAATGTTACCTGCTAATCTTATGCCTTGTACCTCTTTAGAAAGGGACTTTTCACAGGCAATGACTTCAGCCTCTTTAAAACGTTCTATCTCATTATCTATAAAACTGTCTAAACGTTTTATCCACATCTTCTGTAAGTATTTGTCCAAGACCGTTTGAGCAGAAGCTCTTTTTAGTGCGTCGGCTATAGCTGCTCTTAGTTCTGCCTTTTCGGTAAATCTGGACTTGGTCTCATATACCTCTTGCAAGGCATTATGCAGGGCATTTCCTATCTCATGTTCTTGCGGTAAGTCTTCTTCTATCTGATGCTCACTTAAGCCATCTATATAACGGTGATAAAACTTTCTTTTACAGCTCAAAAAGCTTTTCAATCCCGTTGCAGACAGATTATGTTCTGTAAAGTCATAAGCCACTTCTATCTTCTCTTCAGACAGCTCACTTTTCTTAGTAGGTGTAAAAAGCAGTTCAGCCCATTGAGACTCTTCATGTGAGGTTGAAGATGTAATACCCAGTTGTGTTAAAAACCTTGAAGGTACTGAGTCTACAGAAGAGACATAAGAGATAGCCACCTCTTTTGCACGTAAAAACAGGTTGTTATAATATAACTTTTGCAAAGACTCTCTGTCACTGGCTCCCGGCAGACCTGCTTTGATACGAGTTGCTGAGTTTAAAAAAAGGTCTTTTTCACTTTTCCTAGGAACGGTTCCCTCATTAAAGTCAACAACAACAACCCCTTCATAGGCTACATTTCTTGTCTCAAGTACTCCCATAACCGTAATCTTTCCACCACGTACATCATCAATGGTCCTGTTTTTCAGTCGGTTTAAAAAGAGGTGAAGGGCTGACTTAAATGAACTGTCCTGCAAGATGGGAAAAAGCTTTTCAAAGTAAAAGAGCTCCTCCTCAATAATCTTGATAATTCTCTTGTTTGTCTCAATCTCTAAAAAAGGAAGCATTAGAGTCTTGAAATCCAGACCAGACATCATCGCCTTGTACTTAGACTGAAGGCCTTCTGCCAAATCTACTCCTATACGGTTTAGTCTTGATCTGTTTTGAACAGTCTTATCATCAAGATACTGACTCACAGCTTCTAAGGCTTGAACAAAGGCAGAGTTTCTAAGGCTTTCACCCATGGCAAAGTTAAAATTACACTTTTCATCAAAGCGTTTTAGGTGCTCTGCAAAGTTCTCATTAGGTAAAACCAAGACAATCTTTTCTGCTTCAATACCCTTATCAATAAACTCTTGCACCTTCTGCTTCACAAAAGAGACCTGTAAGAGTCTTTGGGAAAAACTTTCGCAAGAAATAAGGGCCTTTGAATTCACAGAAGACGCACCTTCTATCTCTTTTGTAGTAAGGTTAATGATCTGGTTTTTATTTTCAACCACTTCTATCCCCAAGTCTTTTAACTTCTCTTGCATCTTATGATTAAAGTCATTGGCATAAAAGCGGAGTTTTAGAGGAATTATCTGTGAGCACTCTTGTAATATTTTTAATTCAAAGTTGGTCAAATAACCTTCAACGACTAAAAGTATCTCTTCTTGTGTTTGTATGTAACTTCTATTTAGAGTATAGTTTTTTGGTAAAAAGATAGGATCAAGTATCTTTTTATCTTGACAAAGTTTTTCATAGCGGTGATACAGCTCTTCTAAGATAGATATGTGTTCTTCATAATCCCCATATGTATCTGCCATAGAGAGTGAATTTATCTCTATCAGTTCACCTGAAAGTTCTTCAAAAAAACGGAAGATATAGCTTGAGTTTTGTGTAAAGGTAAAAAAATTTCGTTCTATATTTAGCGTTGAGAAGGCTTTAAAGTCCGAAGCTTCAAGAAGTAAGAGCGTGCGTGTGTCGTCATCTATACGTACTGCCTCGTCAACAATTAGAGCACGTTGCAGGAAGTCAGACATAGTGATAAAAGAAGGAAGAAATCCGTTAGAGGACTTTTCTTTTAAGATGTGGGCACGTATAGCACGTGAAGATGGAAGGATAGTAAGCATAATCGCCTTTATGAGGCGAAAAAGCGTTTAGGCTATGTCGTCCCAAAATTCATTGATTTGAATCTGAATCTTTTTAAGCCAATTATATAATAAAAAGGTGTTAATACCAATGGCAACACTAATAATACCGGCTAAGGTATATGTACCATACTCACCCATACCGCCACCGGCAGACAGAATAAGATATGACATACCGACAATGAGCCATAAGGCTATAGAAGGCAAGAAGAGTATCGCACCCCAACATGAACTGATCTGCTCTAGCTTTCCATTTTCAGCATAAAGTCTCCCAACATAAGCAGGCAATAACCAACATGCACTCAGTGCAAGCGGCGGCATCAAAATAGCAAGTAGCGCATATGAGCGTCCTGAAATTCCCTGTTGACGGTTCTTTTGCAATTCGCTAAAGGTCTGTGACAACCAATAGATACCATACAGACCAAGGCTGATAACCCATAAGCCTATTACTTTTTCCGGACTACGTTTCGTTCCTATATACATACATTTTCCCCTGTATAAGAATTTATAATTCTAAAATAGAAAGTGATTATAAGTACAATAAGTAAACGAAAGATAAATAAGGATTTGTAATAATGTATTTTATTAAATTAAAGAAGTTATTTGGAAATGCTTAGTGGGGTGGACAAGTGCTACTAGTTGTTAGCACCTTGATTACGCATTGGTTTATCTAAACCATATTCGTATATACCCTTGCTCATAGTATCAGATTTTAGATTCATATGACGAAAGTCATCTCCAATACTCACCTTTGCCAAGATATTCCAGCGACCTTTTTTTGTCACTTTTACTTCATCAAAGATATAATTCCCATTGTCAACCTTTGGTTCAGCTAAAGAGATTTCTAGACCACTAAGAATTGGACGTGCAAGAATCACTTCAAACTTAGCATCATTGACGGCATTTCCATCTTTATCAAGGATCTGGTATGAAAGTGTGCTTCCCTCTTGAGAAACGGGTTCCCCTGTGTAAGTCAAAGAGTATTTTTTATCAAATATAAAACCGGCTACAATAACATCATTTGCATTTATATCCATAGTATGATAATCCATCATCATATCCCCATCTTCTTGTACAGGCTGTAAAAGGGCTATATATATTGTCACTCCACAAGCAATAACAATCAAAATCGTTGAAATAATAATACCTATCGGCCAGTGTTTTCCATTAGACATCTGAATCCATCCTTTCTCTTTTTCTTCTATAAGCATCTCTAGCTAATTTTAATACCGTAATAAAACTTACTAAAGAGATCACAGTGATTAATATCTTATAGACATTTTTATTTGTATCTCCTACAGCTGTATCTAGCTCCACACCTTTTGATGCTGCTATTTGCTCAGAGATTTCTGCATAACCGTTGAACATGGCAACGGCATATTTATCCTTATCCTCAAGCTCTGCAGGTGTTCTTGCTCCAAT
>Ga0316206_1000197_pt1 | contig 113499 bp, 120 predicted proteins | sample 6monthpyrite_MG_FD_204942 | JGI IMG/M metagenome (GOLD analysis project Ga0316206, IMG submission 204942) | Microbial mat bacterial communities from mineral coupon in-situ incubated in ocean water Damariscotta River, Maine, United States -... | ecosystem: Environmental > Aquatic > Marine >...
ATGTCGACCTCCGATCCCGTTGTTTAATGGCGTATGCCTTAATCATTATGGCGCTGACGCACTGCGTTAATCCATGTTTAGGACGGAGGTCGGCTCTTGGCTTTGCGGAAAGTCATTATGTCTAGGCTGCACGCAACATTGAGATAGAGGGCAGATCGTTGCAACCAACAATTGTTACGTGGGTACTCATTGTATTTGGTGCAATTACCCTGGGACCACTCGTATTAGCCCAACTAATCATGCTAGTAAAGCCGCATAGTCAACAGGCAAAAGACATCCTAGTTGCTAAAGGTGAAGACTGGCGTGACAAGACTCATTTTCGATCCGCTCTAGGATTAGCTTGGGCGGATTGGTTGCTTGTTGTCCCACTGGTAATTTCGGGAAGCATTGGTGTGATTCTTGGGCAGGCTTGGGGTTATGTCCTTTGGGGTGCAGCTGGATCTATTTCACTTTATATCAATATCGTATTGTGGTTCATGGAGAAGGAGTATGTTTATCCTTCTCGTGGAGCGCTTGCTTATTACACCTATTATTGGGGGTTCTTTGTATATTGGGGGGCTCTTGCCTTAGCATACTCAGCTATGCGTCTTAGCGGCATCGAATTATGAACTCAAAATGTTTATAGCAAGTGAGAGACAGAAATTTAACTCAATATGCAGCCTAACAAGCGCATGCAGACGGGTCAGCAAACCGCTACGTGCTTTGCTGACCGCTGATGCGGGGCGTTATGCACAAAAACAATGGAGTGCTATTTGAATGATTAAAGGAAGCTGCATGTGTGGAGAGATAACATATGCAATTCATGGCAATGTTGGTGAAATCTCCCACTGTCATTGCACTACATGTCGAAAAGCACATGGTTCTGCTTTTTCATCCGTAGCAGCTGTGCAAATAGATGATTTTGAATTTACCTCAGGCGAAAATCTCATTAAGTGTTACCAATCGTCACCTGATAAAGTTAGGTGTTTTTGTTCAAATTGTGGTTCACACATATACGCCCACAGAGAAGATCAAAAGCATTACATTCTTCGCTTGGGAACATTGGATGACGACCCCATAGTCAGACCCACAAATCATATTTGGGTTAGCCTAAAAGCGCCTTGGTATAACATCGAAACAGACTGTAATTTACCTAAACATGATGAATGGGCAGATGAACGTTAATCAAAAAATGCATAACAATGCACTCCAGTTGACCACCAAAATCGGCGCTCCTATCGTCGCTCTGCTTTTGGTGGTCAACTGAGCTTAGTCGTTATGTTCACTAAGGATTAAAACCAATCAAAGACAAGGAGCAATAAAATGAAAGTAGCATATATTTTTTCTACACAAGGCCATTCCGTATCTTACAAGTTAGGTCAAATGATACTGCCACAATTAGAGGATGATGCACATGGTGTTGAAGTGGTAGGAATGTTCTTCTTTGAAGATAATAATTATGTACTTGTGCAAGGTGATCCATTAGGGGAACGACTTGCAAAAGTAGCAAAAGAAAAAGGCATGCTTCTCATGGGTTGCGACAAATGTTGTTACGAAAGACAGATAGACGGAAAATTGGTCGAAGGTGCCGTGATCGGTTGTTTCCCAAATCTTTATGGCGCGCTATCAGGTAATATGCCTGATCAAGTTATAACGCTATAGATAAAAACATAACAAGGCGTTCAAGTACGTGGACGCTAAACAGCTTCGCTGTTTTTAGCGACACTTAACTCAAACGTTATGCGCAATAAGAAAAATGAGTCTTAAAGAAGCTGAAACAAAGATGAAGACAGAGAAAGATAACGTGGTATCGGCAAAACTGGATGTGATTGAGTCGGAAATGAAAAAGATCAATTACTGGTCAGAAACGCCGCCGGAGTTTGAATGCACAAGTTTTTTAGATGCACCGTCGTTTGAACTATGGTTACAGTGTGTATTTCTTCCAAATGCAAGACATGCAGCGAGTACGGGCGAATATCCTGCAAACAGTGCGGTGGGCGATATGGCCAGGCGGCAATACAACTATCACAGTTTTGTGCCAAGGGCTCAACTGCTATCGCAGTTATTATATGAATTCGATGAAATTATTATGAGCAGCTAAAATGAGTCCGCCATTCTTCTAAACATGGCGGCGCTAAGTACTGGTTTATTCCGGTTTCTTCTGTACTCGTTTTTTAGCCCGTTTTTTAGGCTTGGCGTCGTCCTTTTTACGGCCTTTGGTTTTGCTTTTTTTGTGCCTGGGTTTTTTCTCTTTCGATTTCTTTCCTCTGGACTTAACTTCGCTAGATTTGCTATCTCTAGATTTAGTGTCTCTGGTTTTGCTGTCACCGGATTTTTTTAAAGTTAGTTTGCCACCTTTTGGCTTTTTGTCTTCGCCGACGCGTGAGATTTGTAACTGTTTACCAGATACCCAGGCCTTTTTTAGATCGTTCAAAATGTCATTGGGCATGCCTTGGGGTAAGTCGACAAGGCTGTAGTCATCATGAATGCGAATGCGGCCGATATTCTGGCTATCGAGGCCCGCTTCATTAGCGATAGCGCCGACGATATTACCGGGTTTGACATCATCATTGTGACCGACTTCAAGGCGGAAGCTTTCCATCCCTTCTTCAGATTTGTGTTGTTTGAAGGGAGTATCTCTTCTCGATGAGCGATCACGCTCTCTGTCTCTGCGGTTTGGTTTTTTATTTCGAGGACTATCGTCTTTATCCCAACCTTTATTTGACTGACGTTGGGGTTTGTTTTGTAACAGAAAGGGTGTATCACCTTGCGATTGTTGTGCAAGTGCGGCGGCAATTTCAAGCGCGGGGATATTATGTTCTTGCTGGTACTGTTCTATCAGTTGAAAAAACATGCCTAACTCTTCAGTTGCGAGTGTATCAGTAATGCGCTGTTTGAATTTTTCAATCCGCTTGTCATTGATGAGATCGGTTGAGGGCAATTCCATTATTTCGATTTTTTTATTGGTCGCACGCTCTATTGCATGTAGTAAACGTTTTTCACGTGGCGCGACAAACAAAATAGCATCGCCTTCACGGCCAGCGCGACCGGTACGTCCGATGCGGTGTATGTATGTTTCGGTGTCATAGGGAATATCGTAATTCACGACATGACTGATGCGTGACACATCAAGACCCCGAGCCGCAACGTCGGTTGCGACCAGAATATCCAGTTTGTTCTTTTTTAGATTGTCGACGGTGCGCTCACGCAGATTTTGTTGAATGTCACCATTTAGTGCTGCGGTCGCATAACCACGTGCTTCGAGTTTTTCGGCGAGTTCAACCGTTGCCGTTTTGGTACGAACAAAAATAAGCATGGCATCGAAGGGTTCAGCCTCGAGGATGCGCGTTAAGGCATCGAGCTTGTGAACGCCACTAACAGGCCAGAAGCGTTGGCGAATGGTTTCTGCGGTAGCTGTTTTGAGTTTGATCGTAACCTGTTCGGGTTCATTTAAATGATTGGTTGCGATACGACGGATCTGCGTCGGCATAGTTGCTGAGAACAGCGCGATTTGTGTTTCCGAGGGGATTTGTTCCAGCACCCATTCCACATCATCTATGAAACCCATGCGTAGCATTTCATCGGCTTCGTCCAGTACTAAGGCATTAAGGTTTTCCAGTTTCAGTGTTTTGCGGCGCATGTGATCCATTACGCGTCCGGGTGTGCCGACGACGACATGCACGCCACGCTGCAAGGCGCGGATTTGTGCGCGATAGTCCTGGCCGCCATAAACGGGTAATACATGAAAGCCATTCAGGTGTTTGGCGTATTTTTGGAAGGCCTCTGCAACCTGGATCGCCAGCTCACGGGTTGGGCAGAGGACTAATACTTGCGGATCTTTTTGTTTCAGGTCCAGGTTCGATAGCAATGGCAGAGCAAACGCCGCTGTTTTACCCGTACCGGTTTGCGCCTGACCGATGATGTCCTTGCCTTCCAGTAATAACGGGATGGTCTGTGCCTGAATTGGCGACGGCGTTTCATAACCCACATCATCGAGTGCTTTTAAAAGCTGTTTGTTGAGCGCTAATTGACTAAAAGCAGTGACCGTATCGGACATGTGTTATACCTGAAATGAGTTGGAAAGCCTGGAATACCAGGTGTTAGCTGGAGTATCCTGAGAGCCTGTCCGGAGAATCACAGCATTACATAGGAGCCGTCCCGGAAAGGCTGCGTAGTGTACCGGTTTATCCCTGGCACTGCATGCTTATTTTTTGTTCAAATTAGTGACCTGATCCCTACTATATATAGTAGGTGAGAATGAGGCCGTGACCGGGCCAATTTTATAAAAAGAGAAAAACCATGTCAGATATCCAGAATATTAATATCAACAAGTTTGAGCTTAAGCTGGCAGACACCGATGATCCTGTCGCCCAGAAAGTGAGCTGGGAGCCTGCAAAAGCAGGTGGCAGTAACTTTAAGACGCAAAAGATTGAGTTTGCGGTAGATAAGATCATCGTAAAAAAGACAGTTGGGATGATACTGTTCGGTTTTGTCTTTCTCCTGCCAGGATTAGGTGGTTTGCTTATCGGTGCTCCGTATAACTTCATGGACGGGGATGCGGGTACCGGATTCTTTTTTATCGCATGGGGTGGTGTTTTCACGGGTGCCGGTCTAGCAATGACAATCTTAGGCAAGCCCTTTACGTTTGATACATTACGAGGGACGTTTTATCGCGGTAAAAAATACGTTTCTAATCATACGGGCAGGAAAAAGACACAGGGCCTGCTGTCAGAAATACACGCAATTCAACTGCTAAGTGAACGGATCCAATCAAGTAAAAGTAGTTACACGAGCTACGAATTAAATCTGGTGTTCAAGGATGGTTATCGTATCAATGTCATGGATCATGGCAAACAAGCAGACATTGAAACAGCGGCCAAAAAGCTGGGCCAGTTGTTGAAGGTTCCGATCTGGCAGGCATCATACTAAAGCAAGCATATTTCCCTTTCCCCCCGCCCATCAGGCTAGATAGAGGATTATCGGGCCAGTCTTCGACAGAATATTAGCTTTTGCCACTATTTTGTACAAACTTTACCCGTTTTCTATTAAATATATGGTTAATGCCTGAAAACTTTAAAGTTTTTGGCTGCTTATCCGATTCCCTTTACTAATGGTAGCCGTTTGATTTCCATTTAGTTTTTACAGGGATGAACAGGAGATTAGGGATGATCTGCAGTCCTTCGGCATCCATTTTGCTAGAGAATCTAAAGTAGGCCCGGATAGAGAGGCCTGAATGAGTCTGGTTGGAATGATACTGACAGGAGGTCAGCATTTTTAACTTATTTAAAAGAAACGCGACGTCTAACCACCTTGTGGGCATTGGCCTAAGTGATGAGGGGATGGCGTTCGCCCATTTATCTCGCAAGAATGATGCCTACCAGTTGGAACATGTCGATTTTGCACCAGTTACTTCCTTAAAAGAAATGGAGTCAACGCTTTCAGATTGGGTGAAAGCGTTTAACGTTAAGGATTCAGAAACGAATTTTGTCCTCGCGGTGTCTGAAGCAAATATTTTATTGACCGAGGCGCCTGAAGTCGAAGACAAGGAACTGAATCAGGCGATGCGATGGAAATTAAAAGACAGCACGGAAGTCGATATGGAAAAGTCTATTGTCGACGTGTTTCCTATTCCAGGTCAAAGAGAGCGTGGTCGTCAACCGATGGCCTATGTTGTGAGTGCAGAAAAGAAATTATTAAAAGGTTATGTTGCTCTGATTGAGAATTGTAATCTTAATTTAAAAAGCATCGACATCACCGCACTCGCACAAAGAAATATTGCTAATACCCTTCCTGAAGATGAACATGGTGTGGCTTTTTTATCGCTCTATGCAAACAGTGGTTTGCTTTCACTTTCGCGCAAAGGTGATCTCTATCTCGCGCGTGATCTGGATGTGGGATACAGAAGTTTTTCATTAGAAGCAGAAAAAAGTCTAAATAGAGAAGATGGCTTACAAATGGAAGGCTTGCCATCGGCAACACAACAGACACTTGAACAGATAGTTCTGGAAGTGCAACGGTCGATGGATTATTACGAGCGCTATTTTGCCCAGCCACCCATACAGGCGTTAGTGCTTGCACCTTTACCAACGCCCATACCTGGTCTGGCCGATGAAATATCAAATCAGCTTGGTATGAAAGTGCGTGAATTAGATGTCAATGAAATTTTGAGTGTAGAGCAACCGGTGGAGCGTAGTTTGCAAAGCAAGTTTCTATCGGCGATAGGCGCGGCATTGCGATTGACGCAGGCAGCCTGAAATGATTTTTGAAATAGAAAGAATATGCAACAGATAAACCTATTACAGTCAGGATTGCGCTCGGCGCAAAAACGTCTCTCTCCGAATAAGGTGATGACGTATATGGGCGGCTTCATCGCAGTTTTAGTCGTCATTTCAGCTTTTCAGTGGTGGCAGCAAACCAGCCAGCAGCAAAGCCTCGTTGCGGCGAAGCAGGATAAAGATCAGCTGTTGCAGAAGATTAAAATTATTACAACAGAAATAGCGGCGATGAGTGATGATTCCGAGTATAAGAAAATACTCGTATTGAAAGAAGCCGAGTCAAAAAATAAAGAATTAGTTCTGACGGCATTGTCGGGACAGGAGTTTGGAAATACAAAAGGATTTGCTGAGCACTTCACCGGTTTATCGAGACAGCATGTCGATGGTTTGTGGTTAACACATTTGGATATTCATTCCGGTGGTGAAAAGTTAAACCTACAGGGAACCACGCTTAGCCCGGATCAGGTGCCACGCTATCTACAGAATTTAACCAATGAACCAAGTTTTAATGGCATTGAGTTTAAAACTTTTCTGATGGAGCGTGAAAAGGATTCTAATCGTATTGAATTTGACATTCGCTCAACCCAGAAGGAAACGGGCTGATGCAGGAAAAATTCGCCGAGTTAAAAGAAAAGTATGAGGACTTAAGCCTGCGTGAGCAGGTGATGCTCGTTGCCGTGGTTGTCGCTGTGATTGGTTTTTCCTGGGTTCAGTTCTTGAGTGAGCCAATGTATCTGGCAACAAAACAGACAAGCACCGAGCTAAGTGCCCAGTTGCAGACTGTTGAGAAGTTAAGAGGACAATACCAGTCATTAGATGCACGCCGTGCAAGCGATCCACATCGTGATCTTAAAGATAGAATAGTTTTGATAGACCAAAGCCTGGCAAAAGTCGATCAGCGGCTAGCTGAGAAGTTTCATGGTTTGATTGAACCCAGACAGATGGCAGAAGTACTTGAGTCCGTATTAAAAAAACATAGTGAACTGAAATTGTTAAGTGTCCGTAGTCTGGCCTCTGTGCAGTTGATTCAGCCAAAAGAGAATTTGCAAGAAGGTGATCAGATTACTGTAAGTGCATTAGACGATGATGCAGAGCAAGCCAGAGTTGAGGTATTTCGTCATGGCCTGCAAATCGAATTTGAAGGTAATTATCTGGCAACACTGAATTACCTGAAGACGCTGGAAGCACTGGACTGGGAGTTTTACTGGGATGCGGTGCAACTGGATGTGACGGACTACCCGAAATCGAGAGTCATTATCACCGTGCATACCTTGAGTCTACGCGACTCATGGATTGGTGTTTAGGATCGTGGCGTAAGCATGATAACTGTCAAAATTTCTCGATTTTTCATAGTGTTGGTGACGATTTTATGTCACAGCAGTGTGTACGCCGAGGTTTTAAAAGACCCTACACGCCCGCCCAGCCACAGTTATAGCGCGGTTACTGCATCTGGCACAAAAGCTGCACCACGATGGGTATTGTCGTCGACATTAATCGCACCTACTCGCCGTTCAGCAACGATTAACGGCAAAACAGTCGGGCTGGGACAGAAAATTGGAGGTGCGAGGGTGGTGGAAATTAATCCTTCACATGTTGCACTGCGGGATGGCGACAGGGAAATTATTCTTGAATTGCTGCCGGTAGATATAAAAAGAGCGCGTTAGTAAATGACAGGACGAATTTTAAAAATGGCAGTGAGCTGGAGCATTCCGGTATTTTTGCTCGCCTGTAGCACACCAGCACCACCAGATACTCGCACCTATGATTTGATCGACAGTGCGCTGCAGCAAGGGGTTGCCAGTAATCAACGAGTAGCTATTCAACAAGCTGCACCGGATACGATCGCTGATGCCCTGCTTCCCAGTATTCAGCTGGATTTACCCGAGCAAACTGGAATTGATATTGAGCCACGCTTTGATATAAAAGTGAACCGCACTCATGCGCGGCAGTTTTTTATGGGGCTGGTAGAGGGCACGCCTTACAACATGGTGGTGCATCCTAGCGTTCGCGGTAAGATCACACTGGATTTAAAAAATGTTAGCATCCTGGAAGTGATGGACGTAGTTAGAGATGTATACGGATTTGACTACGAGAAAACACCCACCGCTTATCATGTCTATCCGAATGCTATTCGCACCAAGATTTTCAAGGTAGATTATTTAGCAGTAAAACGTGCGGGTAGTTCAAAGGTAAGAGTAAGTTCAGGTCAGGTCTCGCAGGCAGCAACAGGCAATGCAGGTAGTAGCTCAGCTGGCTCCGATAGCTCAGCCAGCGATGCTGGTTCGAGCATACGCGATACGTTGGCCGCGAGTAGTATTGATACGATTAGTGACTCTGATTTCTGGTCAGAGTTACGCGCTTCATTAGATTCAATCGTTGGCAATAAGACCGGGCGTAGAGTCGTGGTGAGTCCACAGTCGGGTGTGATCGTTGTGCGCGCTATGCCAGATGAATTGCGCTCGGTAGATGATTACCTGTTAACGACGCAAAATATTATGCATCGACAAGTGTTATTAGAAGCCAAGGTGATTGAAGTCACCTTAAGCGATGGATTTCAAAGTGGTATTAACTGGGCCGCATTAAAGGACACGGGTAGTAGTTCGGTATTGCTTGGTCAGACCGGCGGCGGCTCGTTGTTTGATAATGGCGCGAGTGTTATTGATGGAAATACAGGCGACTTAAATCCCGGTGATCTATCACAAATTACAGGTACTGCAGCATCAGCCTTCGGTGGTATTTTTACTGCGGCATTTAATATAAAAGGAAATTTCGCGGCCTTTATTGAGTTACTCGAGACACAGGGCGATGTACAAGTATTATCAAGCCCTCAGGTGTCGACGCTGAATAATCAGAAGGCGGTTATTAAAGTCGGTACGGATGAGTTCTTTATTACGGATGTAGAAACCAACACAAACACCAGTACAGCAACCACAAATACACAGAATAACGTTGAGTTAACACCTTTCTTTTCCGGCGTGGCATTGGATGTTATCCCGCAAATCAGTGACGATAACTCGATTACATTACATGTTCATCCGACGGTAGTAGATGTAACCGAAAAGATTAAACAATTATCTGTATCGGGTACAGCAACATTGAGTGTGCCACTGGCGGTGAGCTCGATACGTGAGTCAGATTCTATTATCCGTGCAGTAAGTGGCCAGGTTGTGATCATCGGCGGTTTGATGAAAACAAAAACGGTCGACAATGAAAACTCTATCCCCTTCTTTGGTGATATTCCTCTTATTGGCGGCCTTTTTCGGCATAACCAGGAGTTAACGGTGAAGAGTGAATTAGTCATTCTGTTAAAACCAACCGTGATTGAAAGTCCCAGGCAATGGGCGCAGGAATTAAAACGCGTGCGCGAAAATATTAATAGCTTTAAACGTCGACCTGTCGTTCAAGAGAGCGAATAATATGTACCAGCAGTTTTTTGGTATAAAAGAAATTCCATTCACGTTATCGCCCGATACGAGTTACTTTTTTGCCTATGGACATTATGCCAATGCGCTGAACACGCTACTCGTTGCGTTGCGTACAGGTGAAGGTTTTATTAAGGTTACTGGTGAGGTTGGTACGGGAAAAACCTTGTTGTGCCGAAAGCTAATGAATTCGCTCGGTGACAAATTTCAGTTGGTCTATATTCCGAATCCACAACTCTCATCGTATGGTTTGCAGGTGGCGCTTGCAGAAGAACTTGGCATAAAAATAACCCGTTATGTTCATCGCCTGAATAAAATGATTACAGATCGATTGCTGGAGCTTGCAGCGGAGGGACGGCGTGTGGTGCTGTGTATTGATGAAGCGCAGGCAATGCCGGAAGAAACCATGGAGTCACTACGACTCTTAACCAACCTGGAAACAGAAAAATTTAAGCTGTTGCATGTGGTCTTGTTTGGCCAGCCAGAACTGGACGAGCTATTAAATAAAAAATCAGTGCGCCAGTTAAAGCAGCGTATTACCTTTTCCTATCAGTTGCAGCCGCTTGAAAGGGCGGGAATGGATGCCTATATTGTGCACCGTTTAGTGGTAGCAGGGTTTATAAACGGAATGATTTTTGATGAAAAGGCCTTGTCGCGCTTGTTTGTTGCCAGTCGTGGAATACCAAGATTGATTAATATTTTGTGCCATAAGGCTCTAATGGTGGCGTATGGGCAAGGTATTCATCATGTCGATGAAACCATGGTCCGCATGGCGATTAGCGATACGGAAGATACGCAATTAAGTAGTCGTCGATCGCCCTGGTGGCGACGTATGGTGGCAACCCTGGCAACGGTTGCCGTTTTAGTGTCGGTCTCAGGTTATATGGCGGTTGTGAGTTAACCTGATGAGTCTAATTAATCAGGTCCTGAAAGATATTGATCAACGTCGTTCTGCTGAGTTTAGTGATAGCAAAACCGATTTAGATGATCTGCATTTTGCGCACGTTCCTGCGCGTAAGCGCAAATCAAAGTCAGTCATTATTGTTTCGCTTGCGACATTCTCTGTTGTTGCGATTGTTTTAGCGAGTTTGTATGTCTTCCAGCAGCTCAAGCCAACGGCTGTCGATATGCAAGTTAGTGAGGCAACTAACCCGCCAGTGGCGGTTGTCACTGCACCAATACCCGCTACACCCACTAGAAAACCAGCAGTGAGTGCAGCGTCCTCAACACCAGATTCTCGGTCGGAAAGAAAATCTGGATCCCAATCTAGATCCAGGCCTAAACCAGAAACATCGGCGAGTGTAACGCCTGCCATGCCGGTAGAGGTTGCTGATGCTTCTGAAATTGAGACATTAGAAGAACCAATAGATGACACACCTGTTAAATTTTCCAGAAGTACCGTGCCTATGCGTCCGGAACAGAAAGCAGAGCTGTCTTATCAAAATGGTTATGCACACCTTCGTGGACAGCGAAATCGTCAGGCAGAACAATCATTGCGTCGGGCGCTGGACATGGAGTCTGGACATGTAAAGGCGCGAGAATTATTGTCGGGCATTTATATAAAACAGGGTCGTTGGGTTGAGGCGAGTGAGTTGTTGCGCGAAGGCCTCGCTTTTTCACCAGAACATCGAACGTTCAGTAAGTTGTATGCCCGTGCATTGATGCAATTAAATCGTGATGTACAGGCGATTGCAGTTTTAAAACGATATGCACCGCCAGTGAAAAGCGATCCATATTACTTTGCGATTTTAGCCGCGCTATACCAGCGACAAGATCAGCACAAGCTAGCAGCAGAAGTCTATGCGACACTGGTGAGCATCGAACCGTCCAATGGCGTCTGGTGGGTCGGTTTGGGCATATCACTAGAGGCGTTAGGCCGAAACCAGGATGCCGTGCAGGCGTATGGACGTGCCAGCAAAACCGGCAACCTGCGCAGCAAAGTTGCGCGTTTTACTAACAACCGTCTTCTTGCGCTAGAAGAACTCAATTTCCCTTTAGAATAGCGTCTTCATTTACTTCCAAAAACACAATTAGTTTGTATCGAAATGCACTATAATAGTGCGCAGATTGAGACAATATAGTGCGCGCGCACTATATTGGTGATATTTGTCTCAGCACTGGAATCTGTAGAAACTTCACTCACCACATAACTAACTGTTTTAACTAAGGAATAATGACCGATCTTGTTGGTCGGGGTCATTTTTCCTAGCGCATGAGGTTGGTTTAGAACTTGCTATATAAAGGATCTATGGTGGCGTTACCGACGATACAACCTGAGCTGCATCATCGCATACTCGACAATATGAACCTGGCGGTACTGCTGTTCAGGCCTGATCTGACGTTGATCTATGCCAACCCTGCTGCAGAGATGCTGCTGGGTGCCAGTGTGAATCGCCTGATTGGTTCGCCATTTGCTGAATTGATTAGTGCCAAGGTGCCTCTGAAGGAGCAGGTTGCTGAGGCTTTTGTAACGAAACATCCTTTTTCAAGACATGAGCTGGCAATTCAGTTAATGAATGAAAAAGATATCACGGTGGATTTAACCGTAAATGTATTGCAGTCAGGTGATGCAGAAACACAGTTATTGTTTGAGATGGTGCCGATTGATCGCATTTTAAGGATCACGCGGGATGATGCCATCGTTGCCCAGCAAGCAACGGCTCAGGATTTGATTCGTGGTTTGGCGCATGAGATTAAAAATCCGTTGGGGGGTTTACGCGGGGCAGCCCAGCTACTCGAAAGAGAACTGGAAAGCGATGATCAGAAAGAATACACACGCGTCATTATTGATGAGGCAGATCGGTTACAAAAGTTAGTGAACCGGTTATTAGGCCCAAGTGGCATGCCGAAGAATACACAGGTTAATATTCACGAAGCGATTGAATATGTTCGTAACATTGTTCTAAAGAATAAACCTGAGATCAAATTTATTCGGGATTATGATCCAAGTGTTCCGGACATCATAGGCGATCAGGATCTACTGGTGCAGGCGATTCTCAATATCGTTAACAACGCGATTGAGGCAATGAATGATAAAGGTAAGTTAATTGTACGAACGCGCATTATCCGTAATTTTACGATAGGGCAGAAAACATGGCGGTTGGCGATCAAGCTTGACGTTATTGATGAAGGACCAGGGATACCGGAAGAGATTAAAAATAAGATATTTTTTCCGATGATCACTGGTCGTGCAGAAGGAACAGGGCTAGGTTTGTCAATTGCACAAAGACTGGTTAACCAGCATTCAGGTTTAATTGAATGTGAGAGTGAACCAGGCAAAACAATATTTTCAGTGTATTTACCTATCGATAACACTGATGGAGAGAGTTAGCATGGAAACGGTATGGGTTGTTGATGATGATCGTTCAATTCGTTGGGTGCTTGAAAAGGCGCTTAAGGGAGCAGAAATAGATGTACGCACTTTTGAAGATGCGAATAGTGTTTTGCAACAATTAAAGCAAGCTCGTCCTGATGTGATCATATCTGATATCAGAATGCCGGGCATGGATGGTTTGGAGTTACTGGAAAAGATTCATGTAACCGAACCTGATCTACCTGTGATTATTATAACTGCGCATTCTGATCTTGGTAGTGCCGTCAATGCCTATCAGGGTGGTGCCTTTGAATATTTACCAAAACCCTTCGATGTCGATGAAGCGGTTGAATTAACACGCCGCGCAATCGATGTTTCGCGCTCTCAACAAACAAATGTGCCATCCATTGAAACAGAAGAGACTGAAATTATAGGTGCGGCTGCGTCTATGCAAGAAGTCTTTCGCGCTATCGGCCGTTTATCGAAATCAAATATAACGGTATTGATCAATGGTGAATCAGGTACAGGCAAGGAGCTCGTCGCACAGGCATTGCACAGACACAGTCCGCGTGCAGAACAATCGTTCATCGCGATCAATACTGCGGCTATTCCGAAAGACCTGCTTGAGTCAGAATTGTTTGGACATGAAAAGGGCGCATTTACTGGCGCGCAAAATTCCAGAAAGGGCCGCTTTGAGCAGGCTGATGGCGGTACCTTATTTTTAGATGAAATTGGGGATATGCCTCAGGAGCTGCAAACGCGACTCTTGCGTGTGCTACAAGACGGTACATTCTATCGGGTGGGTGGACATAATCCTATAAAAGTTGATGTGCGTATTATTGCCGCGACACACCAGGATCTTGAACAACGCGTGGAAGAAAAGTTATTCCGTGAAGACTTATTTCACCGCCTGAATGTTATCCGGATTCATGTACCAGCATTGCGTGAACGGAGTGAGGACATACCGTTATTAGCGAAACATTTTTTAGCGCTGGCGGCGAATGAACTAAATGTTGAGGTCAAAACTCTTTCTGATGAAACGGAAGAATACATAAGTCGTTTGGGCTGGCCGGGCAATGTACGACAGATTGAAAATACCTGTCGCTGGTTAACGGTGATGTCAGCTGGACAGGTTATTAACATTGAAGATCTTCCACCAGAACTGCAGGAAGATAAAGCAGCACAAACCGCCAATGGAGACTGGATGGAAGTATTGCGCCGTTGGGTTGAACGTCAGTTGGCACAGGGTGATACCGGCATTCTTGAACAGGTCACCCCACAGTTTGAACGCATCATGATCGAGACGGCGCTGAAAAAATCTGGTGGGCGCAGACAAGATGCCGCCAGGTTATTAGGTTGGGGGCGAAATACACTGACGCGAAAAATTAAAGAACTGGGGATGGAAGCCCGGGTTTAATTCTTTTGCCAGACCAGGACTCGGTTATTGACCGGCATTTCATGATCATTGATTAGCGTCATTCCAGCACACGAGGCAAGTTGCTGGAGATCAGCTAGATCGCGGATCCCACTTTGTGGGTCACGATTTTTTAAGTAGCGGTCAAATTGTTCATTGCTTGCGCTACTGTAAGTGCCGCCGTAATTAAAGGGGCCGTACAGGCAAAAGTAACCATCACTAACCAGGCTCCTGCTAACTCCAGAAAACATCAATTCGACTTCAGGCCATGACATGATGTGCGTGGTGTTTGCGCTAAAGACCCCCGAAAAACATTGGTTTGAAGTGTTAGCACCAGAAATGTTAGCCCTGGAAGAAGTAGATAAGGGCCAGTTTGCCTGTTTAACATCTAATATATGTGGACCGGTGATATTTGAGCCTGAGAAGTCCGCAAGCCATTGATTGATACCAGCATGGTAAATAAGTTGGTCGCTGCAATGCCATTGCAGGTGCGGCATATGTTTTGCGAAAAAAACGGCATGCTGTCCTGTGCCGCTACCAATTTCCAGAACAGTTGTTGCTTTGCAAAAGTAGTCCTGTATTACTTGAAGTATGGGCGCTTTATTTTCTTCGCATGCATCGGAAAATGGCTTCATTTTAAGGGCTGGTGTCTTTATAAAGAAAGAGCTTATTGTAACGCTTTTGAAGAACTACGCTGAGTTTTCGAGAATGGATTGGAGTTTATTTTCAAAATATTTTTTGTAATTTAGGTAGTGAATGGTCTGAATCTGGGTCGATTCGTTACCAATCAGTGAGGCTGATAGATCAAGATCGGTAATATAGATAGGATAGGCCCGCTTACCGCGACGTTTTTTGATAATGTGGTTGGCAAGGTGCTGGTATAATCGTTCGCCATGCTCAAGGCTTGAATATTCCTGATCCTCACAATAGACCTTAAACACAAGGTCATCATCTACCTTATTACCAATAACTTGCACAGCAAGATACTTGTTTGGTTTGAAAGGGGTGTTACGGTGTTTCAGTATTTCCCATTCTGCGCGGTTATTCTTTTGAACATAGCAGAAGGTACGTTTAATAGAATTTTCTGCATGTGACGCTTCACTTTTAAGATATAACATCCGGTTTGAAATAGCCTCAAAGAATCTTTCATATTGATTTACCAATGAGACGGCATCAAAAAATTCTGTGTCGTGTATAAATAACGATCCTTTTTCATCGATAATGTAGGTATGAACATACTTTTGTTTTATTTGAAAGTATATTTGTACAATGCCAGGCTGGTTTCTGGAATAGAGTAAAGGTAAAACATCATCATTGAGCGTCTCCGTATCAAACACAATATGCTGATACTCGTTTGAAGGTGTGGAAAGGTATGTTTTAAGGCTCGCCAGGTTGCCCGCATTCACATATTGGAGTGAATCATCCTGCATACTTAGCACGTAGTAATCCCACTCAATAGCCAGGACAAAACGGGTGTTAGGTGGATTGCGCGGATCATAAAAACAATCCAGTACTTTCTGGAACAGTTGTTCACTGCGATCGGCAATAGCATCACCTCGATAGCAGGAATAGCTAACCGAATTGATCGATGGCGGTCTTACTCCCATTGAAGGTGGCATCCACTTAATATAGTCGTGTAAACAATGGAATATCCCTTCTATTCCGGTATAGCGAAAGGTCAGTGTTTCATGCCATGAAGTTACGATAATCTGATCGATACTATTGGTTAGATTTTCAAGTTGCCCACCGTAACGTAACGAGTCAGTATGATCGCTGGTCAGGTGCTCGCCACGCCGGGAATGTTTTAGAAAAGGGTCGCGACCTGTATTAATGACAGTGAGAACGCGTTTTATGGTTGCTGGTTTACGCAGGTCTTCAATATTATTTGCATCAAGGATTTCATGATTAAATGTTGAAGCCATTGCCGCGGAGATAGATTTTACTTCCTTTTCCGTTAAATTGCTATCATCCGTATAAAGAGCGGTTGTTGTGTTGGCGGTTATGATTTTATTAAAATAGCACCATGCCAATAATTCAACCAGGCTATGAGCACGTTTTAGCGGTGGAAAAAGCATCGCGTCGTCTTCATTGACAATTCCATTGAAAACAACCCAGTAAATTGACTGGTCAGCGCTATGTAATTGATGAATTGAAAGGTGGGTTTCGTTAAGGTTTTGGGTGATACCGCGATAAATGATATCGATTTTTCCAGCCTTGCGTTCGAAGGCGGCATATAATTTACGTCCCAGAAGATTAAGGTCCTTTGGATCGATAAGATTAGACTCAGAATATTGGCGAGCGAATTTTGAAAGAAAACGATAACTATGGGTAAGCTCATTCATCAACGCATTTCTTTCATCGATAACACGTTTTATTTTCCAGCTTTCTTTGCTGTCTAAAAGGTAAAGTTGGCTATTAGACCATCGCCATGCATCAGTTAGTTCATTTAGAAGATCACGACGCCAGTTTAGTTCTTTGTTAGACTCTCCACTTAATTTTTCATTCACTTTAAAGTAAAAACTACGGCGAACGAGTTCTAGTCGATCTGTTTGCTGATTCTTCTCCAGGTATTCTTCCACCTTGTGTAGCATCATCAGGTAAGGATCTAATTTATTTAGTTCATTCTCACCGTTATAAATTGCCTGCTTAAAGCGCAGTCCTAGAATATCAATATTCGGATATTCACTTGCATAAGCCTCCATCAAAGAGGTTTTTAAAACTGATTTATAGGGCGAGTTGATTCCCTTGTAGAGTAACCACAGAGTTGCACCATAAAATTCTTCGGCAGGAGCCTGAGCGAGACCACCAAAGTCTATGTTGTCACGACCGTGAATAAAACGTTTTGTTTTTATATTACTAACAAACTCATCATAATTTTTTTCATGCTCAGGCGGTACCAACCACCAGACAGGGTATCGACCAGCAAGCAATAAACTTGTTCGATAAAATTCTTCTAGTAGCAAATAGTGTAAGGCAGTACCACTGCTTTCCGTATTAAGTGCATCGTGTTTACCTTCCCTAAACTCTTTAGGATCAACAAGAAAAATATGCGCATCGATGTCGAGTTTTTGCGCCCACTGTTCGATGGCATGTGATTTCTGTTGCAGCGATTCGATTTGTTCTTTTTTAAGTGAGCTGTCGTAGCAAACCCAGATATCAAAATCACTTTTATTTGAATAGGCGATGGTGCCTGTGCTGCCCATCATGTATAACGCCAGGATATGGTAGCGACGGTAGGCGCGTTTTTTATATTCAAAGCTCTTTGAAAGTTTTTTACTCAGATTAAGCGTCGTGTTGGTTGGCGAGTAATCTGGAATACCAGCAGGGGTCGATTTAGAAACATATCCCGGTAGCATGGGATGGTTAGTGTGATAAAGCAGTGGCAGCAAATCGACGAATTCGCGCTGGCGTTGCCGTAATTCAGCAAGGGTTCGATTTAGGCGGGCTTTATTGAGGTCGAGAAAACGCTGCTTGATTTCTTTGAAATCAATCGTCTTCTCCTGTTTGAGTGTCGGGGCCAACCTTGCCATAGTAATGTTATCGGCTGCCCGCGGAGGATCTTCAAAACCTTAGGGTTAACAATAAGATGCTCGTGATCACACTATTTGTAATGTGTAATTAGATCGAGTCTAAGTTGTTGTTTAGATTGGCGATAATAACCTGTTAAAATTAAGGGCAAATACATTTAAATTTAGTGGTAATTGTCATGCTAGTGGATGAAAAATCTTGAATGCAGGCTATGATCAGTAATACCCCTTTACGAGAGCCCGCTGGGCTTCAACATTACACCGATATTGAAGGAACTTTGACAATGCTACAGCACTTGCCACCGGAGTTGACTCAACAATTCCTGGATTCCCTACCTGCCGCCCTGGCACTTGTGGATAAAAATGATGAGATTATTTGGGTTAATGACAGCTTTATGCGGGTTACGACTTTGTCCGAAAATCAGGTTGTGGGTAAGCCACTTAGCAGTCTGGGTGCGGATGTACAGGAAATGTTCAAAGATGGGCATACATATTTGAATGCAACGAATAAACGCGACGCTTACTGGATGGCGTGCATGTCTGTACCGCTTGGTGAGTATCGATTGCAATATTGTAGTGATGTGACTCAACTACAGGGGCTGATCGAAGATCATGAAGGCTTGAAGACCAAGGTTGCTGAGTTAAATCCTATCGATCAGATTACCGGTATGCCGAACCGCCGCGCCCTGTTTCAGAATTTGGAACAACAGGCATCACGCAGTCGTCGCTATGGTAACTCTTTGTCGACGATCATCCTGCGCTTAAATAATTTAACAGATTACATTAAAGAATTTGGTAACGAGAATGCGAATCAACTTTTGCTGAGTGTTAGCCATATGTTGAATGATCAAATGCGTTGGGCAGATGTGATTGGCCGACTTGATAAGAATGAATTTTTATTCATTTTGCCAGAGACAGAAGAGTCGGTGACCAGTGAGTTATGTGACAAAATTCAGGAACATCTTTTGAAAATAAAATTACCTGGCTCGGATGATCGTGATTTTAAATTAAGTTCTGACTTTGGTATGGCGCAGTGGCGCAAAGGCGACGATGTTGCATTGTTAATGGAGCGTGCGAGAGAAGGCCTGGATGGGGTTGATAGTACCAAGGTTGCAGTTTAATAATATGCAGTTTTTTTGATTTAATTTATTCGAGTTTAAGAAGCCAGGGTCATTGCCCTGGTTTTTTTATAACTGCTTTTTGATAATATCAGCAACACGAAAGGCGTTGGCGTAGATAGTCCAGGTGTAGGGCACACTACCACCGGTAGGCATCCAGGAGCCGTCGGTAACAAAAACATTTTCCGCGCCATGTACGCGGCAGTCAGGATCAAGCACGGATGTCGCGGGGTCTTTACCAAAACGACAACCGCCCGCCTGTAAGTTTGCAGGAGGTGAGCCGCTGACGCTACCACTGATATCTTTTGCTCCCATTTGTTTAAATGCAGTTTTTGTTTTACCTATAATATATTCGCCGACTTTGAGGTCATGATCATGATAGCCGACCCTTAATTTTGCAACGGGCGAACCCCATTTGTCTTTGTTTTGTGAGTCCAGAGAAACAAAACAGTCATCGGTGGGTAGCCAGTCACAGAAGATCTCGTAACGCAAGCTTTGGCGCTCTGTGAATTCTATTTTTAGTTTTTGCTTGAGTTGACTACCCCAGAGAAGCTGATCGTTATCATCCCACTTAATACCATTGGCTTTAGAGATCGGGTTAGGATGGCGAAGCAGCAATTCGACCGTGCCACCTTTATGTCGGCCAAACTTTTTATCATTGATAAAATACCAATCCTGTAAATAGCGATTTACAAATGGCCCACGTAGTTTGAGTTGTTCCGATAGTTCATCGCTGTAATCGTTGTAGTAAAATTCACCGTAACCGGAGCCACCGGCTGAAAACAGCATATTCTTACCAAGCTGGTCGGAGTGGTTACCTAAACCCTTTTTATGTTTTGGGCCGGTGGAGAGTAATAGCAGCCGTGATGTTTCGATGGCCTGGCAGGCGACCACAAAAATAGTTGCCTTAACTTGTTTAGTGTTGCCATCGGCATCAATGTATTCAGCTGCTGTAACTTTGCCGGTCTCGTTGCTGATAAGACGCGTTACTTTCGCATTGGCGTGCACGGTACAATTATTAGTTGCGATGGCGGTATTGATTAAGGCCTCGCGGCTACTCCCCTTGGCGCCGCTGGCACAGCCATAACTACCACAGTATCCGGAATATTCACAACTGTTACGCTGGTCTTTTGGTTGTGACAACACAGCGCGAGGGGTGCGTAGAGCATGCAGGTTGTTTGCGGCACAAGCCGTATCGATAAAACCAGTGATGGGGTGTTCCAGTGTTGGCGGGTAGGGAAAGTCTTTTGTCGAGCGTGGTTCCTGAAAGGGGTGAGGCTCTACTTTGCCGGAGATGCCAACAATGTTTTCAACCATGGTGTAATAGGGCTCGAGTTCATCATATGAAATTGGCCAGTCGACGACATTTGCATCTTTGATAACACCAAATTCTGATTTGAGTCTAAAGTCTTCAGGTTTGAGGCGATGAAAAAATCCGCTCATTAAATTAGTCGCGCCACCGACCATGTTACCGTTCCAGAAATCCCAGCCCGAGTTTAGTGTTGAATCACTAGTCCATTTGTAATTGCTCGCCTCATCTTTGCCATCATAGTCCTCGATTACATGGTGTTCGTCCTTTAATTCAGGGGTATAAACACTGCGACGACAACAGGCTAGTTCATCTTTATAAAAATCATCGCGTTTGAGAAAAGGGCCTTTTTCCAGGACTAAAACGTTATAACCTGCACGGCTGAGTTGTAAAGCGACCGGTCCACCTCCTGCGCCACTGCCAATGATGCAAACGTCGTAGTCTTTCATTTTTTTAAAAGCTCGGTGTATGTTTTATTTTTTGGAGGATGGGGAAAGCCCGGCTTGTGTTCTAACCAGTCCCAGCCAATGCCATTTGGATTTGCCCCATAAACAGGATCAGTTAGCAGGGCTTCGAACATATAGAGTAATAAAAAAGACAACCAACGTTCACCTGACTGGCTTTTAGCAATTTGTGTGATCAGTTCATTTCGTTTTTGCGTATTATTTTCTATAAACAATTTTTGTGTATTTTTAGTTGAAAGCTGGTTGAGCCAGTCGATACCTTTAAGGATAAATTGGCGATCATCTTTGTCCATGTCAGGCGTATCAATTACGAATTTAAGATAAGCGGTTGCATTTAAGTCAGCTGCGCTGGGTCCGTTACCGTCATCGGGAAACATGATTTGCTGAACCGCCGCAAGACTTGTCCAGGGTTCCTGGTTAATGATTTGTGCCTGTAAAATTTGCGGCGTTTTATCACAGGCGCTGAACAGTGCCAACGACGGTAGTAGGCCCAGAGCTAAAGCAGGACCAGCGGCCGCTTTACAACTATCGTGCAGAAAGCGCCGCCGTTCGAGATTGGTTTGTAGACGGTCGAGCTGGGCCTGGTCGAGACTTTGATCCCACTGATTTAGAAGATCATCCATACTCTAATTATACTAACCGATAAAGTTAAACCCGTTTACGGGCACGAGCGATAGCCGCCTTGACTTGTTCAGGCGCAGTACCACCAATATGATTACGCGCCGCAACCGAACCTTCCAGTGTGAGCACATCAAAGACATCTTTTTCGATCACATCCGAAAAGCCTTTCATTTCTTCCAGAGTCATTTCAGACAGGTCTTTACCTTGTTCTATACCGAAGCGCACGGCAATACCGACGACTTCGTGTGCATCCCGGAAAGCAACGCCTTTTCTTACCAGGTAATCGGCAAGGTCGGTTGCAGTTGCAAAACCTTTGAAGGCTGCCTGATACATATTGTCTTTTTTAACCTGGATGTTGGGGACCATATCCGCAAAAACTTTCAAACAGCCCTTCAGGTTATCGATGGTGTCGAACAGGGGCTCTTTGTCTTCCTGGTTGTCCTTGTTATAGGCGAGTGGTTGACCTTTCATCAGCGTTAGTAAACCCATCAGGTGACCAAACACCCGTCCACTCTTGCCGCGAATCAATTCAGGCACATCTGGGTTTTTCTTTTGCGGCATGATTGACGAACCCGTGCAGAAGCTTTCACCCAGCTCAATGAAATCAAATTGTGCGGCACTCCAGATAATCAGCTCTTCAGAGAAGCGCGACAGGTGCATCATGATCAACGCGGCGCTTGAGGTGAATTCAATAACAAAGTCACGGTCGCTGACTGAGTCCAGAGAGTTTTCCGTGACGCCATCAAAGCCGAGCAAGCTAGCCGTGTATTCCCGATCGATAGGGTACGTGGTGCCCGCCAGCGCAGCAGAACCGAGTGGCAGCATATTCATTCGTTTCAGACCATCTTCAAGACGTGACTGGTCCCGCTGCAACATTTCAAACCACGCCAGCAAGTGATGGCCGAAGGTAATGGGTTGCGCCGTTTGCAGGTGAGTAAAGCCGGGCAAGATGGTCTCGGTATGTTGCTCGGACAGATCAATCAGCGCAATTTGCAGACGTTTGAGTTCGGCGATGATGAGGCTCAGTTCATCCCGCAGGTAGAGACGTATATCTGTTGCGACCTGATCATTTCTGGAACGGCCGGTGTGCAGTTTCTTGCCGACAATACCGATGTTCTCGGTCAGTTTGGCCTCGATGTTCATGTGCACATCTTCCAACCGTGTCGACCAGCGGAAATTACCGGCACTGATTTCTTGTTCGATAGCCTTGAGCCCGTCGACAATCAGCTTGCACTCATCTTTGCTCAGCACGCCCACTTTCGCCAGCATGCTGGCATGGGCGATCGAGCCGGCGATATCCTGCTTATACATGCGCTGATCAAAACCCACCGAGGCAGTAAAGGCCTCAACAAATGCATCTGTTGGTTCGTTGAACCGTCCTGCCCAGGGTTTATCGCTGTCTTGATTCATGGTATTTCCAGTGCTGTCGATAATTATCTATATGATGCCTTTATAAAGTATATCTACCTGCATCACAATATTTGCGCATCTGCGTGCTGCAGGCTCGTGTTTGTCGCCAAGTTCCGCTATGTTTATTTGACGATTTTAAAATTCAGTGTCAGATGCAGAAATTCGAATTAAGGGATAAAACAGCCGTAAAGTGATGACCCAGCCAGAACCCACAAAGCAAGTGATCCCCAGAAAAGATATCCTAAGAAAAGATATCTCGGCCAGATGTTTTTTACCGAATTTTTGCGGTCTGCGTATGGTCTTTGTGGTGGTTGTGATTGCGCAATTGTTCGCTTTCCTGGTGGTGTTGATCCCACAGGTGTCGGCGTCTGGTGCAAAATGGCAGGATTTGGGGCTGATTTCTCTGTATGTGCAGTGGTGTGCCCTGACCAGTTGCGCCGCCCTGTGCATATTACGCCCGTTTATTTGTCACTATAGTCATCGCATCGTCGCCGTCTTGAGCTATTCAATGGTATTACTGATGGTCTTGGTTGTCAGCGAGCTCGCCTACTGGTACGTGTATCCGGGGGCAGTGAGCAAATTCGAGCACTGGCCTTTCGTTTTGAAGAATGTCGCCATCGCGTTTTTATTAACCGGCCCCATCCTGCGTTACTTCTACGTTCAGCATCAATGGCGAGCAAATGTCCGTGCAGAAGCCGAGGCCCGTTTACAATCATTACAATCCCGGATTCGTCCACACTTCTTCTTTAATAGTATGAACACGATTGCCAGCCTGACTCGGACCAATGCCGAGCAGGCTGAGGCCGCTGTGCATGACCTGGCGGATCTGTTCCGTGCATCGTTGGGAGATGCGCGCCAGTTTCATAGTTTTCGTGATGAGCTGAATCTCTGTGAACGCTATTTTGATATCGAAAAGTTGCGCCTTGGCGAGCGATTGAATCTGAATTGGCAGACAACGGACATTCCCTTCGATAGCTATATCCCGCCGCTGTTGATTCAACCCCTGTTAGAGAATGCCATTTATCATGGTATCGAACCGAGGACTGAAGGCGGCACGATTACGATTCGAGGCAAAAAGGAAAACAACCAGATTATTTTAACGATAGAAAATCCGCTACCGATTTCACGGGATGAAGCCAACGCAGGTAATCATATTGCGCAGGAAAATATTCGCGCACGTCTGGAAACGATGTTTGGCAAACGCGGAACGATGCAGGTAACCGAAAAAGAAGAAATTTATTACGTCACTTTGACATGGCCCTACCGGAATCAGCATGATGAAGATACTGATCATTGACGATGAGCCACTGGCGCGGCAACGATTGCGCCAGATTATCGGAGAGCTGGGGCTTGCTGAGCTTATCGTGGAAGGTAGTAATGGCGAACAGGCTTTGCAACTCTGTCAGCAGCATCAGCCTGAAATTGTGCTACTGGATATCAGAATGCCTGGCATGGATGGCATCGAGGCAGCGCAACATATAATGAAGTTGGAAGCACCGCCAGCGATCATCTTTACCACCGCTTATGATCAGTATGCCTTGTCAGCATTTGATACGCATGCAGTAGATTACTTATTGAAACCAATTCGCAAAGAAAGACTGGCCGAGGCCCTCGAGTCAGCGCAGCATTTAACTAAAGCTCAGATGCAAAACATCAACGTCGAAGGACAAGCAAGCGCACGACGTAAAAATATCAGCGCTCGTCTTGGTGGCGAACTGCGATTAATTAATATCAGTGACATCCGTTATTTTCTTGCCGAGCAAAAATATGTCACCGTGAGATACGGTGAAGGTTCTGTTTTAATCGAAGAATCACTACGTTCACTGGAAGCCGAGTTTGACGACCTGTTTCTTCGTATCCATCGCAATGCACTTGTTGCAAAGAAATCGATTGGAGCACTGGAAAAAGACAAAAGTGGCGGCCATAAAATTAGATTAAGTGATATTGACGAAACATTGGAGGTTAGTCGACGACACTTACCGAATATACGGAAAGTTATGAAAGCACTTTGACGCACTGGATGTTAGAAAATATTACCAAGCGTGGATCGTAATATAAAAAAGTCGTAGTTGTTTAATAATTATTAATATGTAACCAAAAAAATATTTTTTGAATTTATCGAGCAGTCGCTAACTGTTGACGAATTTTGCGAAGCGATATCTCTACCCCTTCATCCAGCTCGCCACCATAAAATTCCGTATTGCGTACACCAAGCACCCGGCTAGAGAGTTCGACACCTTCGTGGCTCAGGAATACAACAGTGGGCGTGATATAGGCACCGTAACGGGCAGAAAAGTTGAGGCTGGAGATTTTAGTGCCATCAAAGTCGATTACATCATCATGGTCATCGGTCATGACGCGACGGATGATCACTTTGTCGAGATAGTCCTGATTACGCAGCATAGGTTTGAGGTGTTCTTCCTCAACGAATTCACAATAGGCACAGCCTTCCATTGAAAATAAAATGAGCAGCGGCTTTTGTGTTTTTAGTGACAGCTGGGCATCACGTTGGAGGTTGTTGCTATTGATAATCTCAACGGCGGGTAAGTCGTCATCATTTTCAATTGTCTCGATTGCCCAGGCAGAATGAAAGCTTGCGATCGACACAGCAAGGGCAAATACCCCAAGCAATAGGTGCCCTAAACAAATCCTTCCCAACAACGCCCTGACAAACTGCATAAATACTGCCTGTGAATAATTTAGTGTATTATAAGTACTTGGTCGTCATACATTGTCTTTTGTTCAATAAAAATTACTTATTTCCCTTATAAAAATGCCTAATTCAATACTCCGTATCGCAACACGAAAGAGCCCGTTAGCCCTCTGGCAGGCCGAATATGTGTCTAAAATGCTAAAACATCACCATCCTGAGCTCGAAATCGAGCTGATCAAGATGACCACCCAGGGCGATAAGATTCTGGATACCCCGCTGGCGAAGGTCGGTGGCAAAGGCCTGTTTGTCAAAGAGCTGGAAACGGGGATGCTAGACGGCAAGGCGGATATTGCGGTGCATTCCATGAAAGATGTGCCCGTCGACCTGCCAGCAGGGCTGCATTTGCCGGTGATTTGTCCCCGAGAGGACCCTCGGGATGCGTTGGTCTCCAATGAGCACGAGAGCTTCTATTCTCTACCGCAAGGTGCGCGGGTGGGCACCTCCAGCCTGCGCCGCCAGTGCCAGCTAAAAGCAGAACGCCCGGATCTGGAGATTCTAGATTTGCGCGGTAACGTGAATACCCGCCTGGCTAAGCTGGATGCAGGTGATTATGACGCCATTATTCTTGCGACGGCAGGCCTGGTGCGTCTGGGCATGGAAGACCGCATTCGCGAACGCCTTGCGCCAGAAATCAGCTTGCCAGCGATTGGTCAGGGCGCGGTCGGCATTGAATGCCGTACGGACGATGCTCGGGTCAATAACCTGGTTCAAGCACTGCATGACCGGGATACATCCCTGAGAGTGACCGCAGAAAGGGCCATGAATGCCGGTCTAAATGGTGGTTGCCAGGTTCCGATTGCGGGTTTTGCTGAACTCTCTCACGATGCCTTGATGCTAAGAGGGCTGGTCGGTGAGCCGGATGGCAGCAATATCATCCGTGCCGAGATTGCCGGGCCTACGGACAATGCCGAGGAAATGGGGCAGGTCCTTGCAGAAGACTTACTGGCACGGGGTGCGGGCAAGATTCTGGAATCACTGTATGAGCAAGACTGACCCGACTGGAAGTCAGGCCACACTCGATGGACTCAAAGTACTGGTGACTCGCCCGGCCGGGCAGGCCACCTCCCTAATTGAAACAATACACGCACAGGGCGGCGCTGCGCATGCCTTTCCGTTGATTGAAATTCATCCTGTTGAACATTGTCCCGAGACCTTAGCGCGGATTGGCGATTACGAGTTGGCCATTTTTGTTAGTCGGAATGCGGTGGAGTGTGCCTGGAAATGGCTGTCTGGCTCAGGCTTAGTGGACACAGAGGGAGAATCGCTTAAGTTTGCTGCCGTGGGTCAGGCGACCGCTGAAGCTCTGGAGCAACACGGCCACCCTGCTGATATTGTACCCACCGATCGTTTTGATTCGGAAGGTCTTCTGGCGATGCCAGAACTTGGCGCGGTGGCTGGTAAGCGAATTCTGATTATTCGTGGTCAGAGTGGCCGGGAAAAGCTGGCCGAGAGCTTGCGCTCCCGTGGTGCCAAAGTAGACTATGCAGAGGTTTATCAGAGGTTAGCAACGAAGCAAGCACTCACTTTTGGGGCTAATGACATCGATGTCATTGTGATCACAAGTAGTGAGGCGTTGGTTACTTTACAGCAGACGGCGATGGATACCGACAAGCCTTGGCTATTTGATAAGCAACTGCTGGTGTTGCATGAACGGATTGCTATGCGCACCAGAGAACTAGGGTTTAAACTTAATCCTGTGATTGCCGATCAAGCTAGTGAAGTCGCCTTGCTTGACGCGCTACACTCTATGAAGAGCAGTTCATAATTACAAACCATAACCACGAAGCTAAATGGAGCGACGCTTTCCGTGAGCGAAGAACAAGACAAAAAAGATAGTTCGCCAAAGGCGACTGGACCGGACGCGACTAAAAAAGGCAAGTCAGCCGATAAGTCTATTGGCAGCGATTCAGCTGCGAAGCCTGAGTCTAGGAAGACAGAAGCTAAGCATTCGAAGCCGCACCCTGCACATCGCAAACGCAAAACGAACCAACACGGGACATCAGCCTGGTTAGTGACCAGTTTGATCGTCGTTGGTTTATTGGTGGGTACTGGCTGGTACGGTTTCGATCAGTTTGAAATCACGCAGAAAAAATTCTCTGACATCCAGCAATCTCAACAGGCGTTAACCGAACAAAATCGTGAGTTTGAAGCGACGCTGTTGGCGCGCATGCAGGCTATGCAGGAGCAACAAAAAGAGCTGACAGATTATATTCAGGTGTTGCGTGATAAGAACCAGCATTTGCGCAAAGACTGGTTGCTGATGGAGGCGGAGTATCTTATTCAGCTGGCGAATTATCGTTTGTTGTTTGAACGCGATATTAATACGGCGATTACTGCGCTCGACTCTGCCGATGTACGCCTGCGTGATACCGGTGACCCCGGCATTTTGTCGGTGCGCAAAGTGATTGCGGAAGCCATACAGGCATTGAAGCAAGTTCCCCAGGCAGACCTGGCCGGTTTGTCATTGACCTTGAGTGCTATCAACAAGGATATTGATAAGATGCCGTTGGCCACGCCGGATCCAAGATCAAAACAGAACGAACAACAACTGGCAGAGCAGGAATCAAAAGATGTCGAGTCCTGGTCTGAACTTCCGGCGGCAATCTGGCGTGATCTTAAAAGTCTGATAGTGATTCGTGATCACGAGTCATCTATTCAACCGTTGTTGAGTCCAGAAGAACGCTTTTTTCTGATTGAGAATTTACGCTTACAGATAGAGCAGGCACGTCTTGCGATGTTGTCAGGTCAGGCAAAGGTTTATCAGGAACGATTGGCGACGACGACAGGCTGGATAGAAGAGCACTTCGATAAAGAAGCGGCACTAACAAAAAGTACTCTGGATACACTTAGGCAAATACAGGCTGAACCGATTGCGCCAGCGTTGCCGGATATTAGTTATACCTATCGTGCATTGCGTCAGTACCGTTTGGGTCGTGCCCCGCTGCCCCAAACGAAGGCGCAGGAATCTGCACCTATAGACTCGCCTAAGCCCGAATCAGTTAAGCCAGAAATAGTTAAACCAGCACCCGCCGGAGCTAGTTAAGTATGAAGTGGTTATTTGGTTCACTGTTAATATTGTTAGTGGCAGTGTCGCTAAGCTTGTTGGCCTATCAGGATCCGGGTTACGTTATTATTGCCTGGGGTTACAAGACGGCGGAACTAAGCCTGTCACTCTTTATTATTTTGGCCGTGATTAGCATTGTTGTTTTTTATGCGGCGATGAGACTAACGGTAACAGGTTGGAACATGCCTGGTGCGTTCAAGGCGTGGCGGCAACGGCAGAGACAACAGCGGGCGCGACGTGATACGAATAAAGGCCTGATTGAACTGGCACAAGGCAACTGGACACGCGCGGAGCGTTATCTGGTGCGGCATGTCTCTGATAGTGAGATACCGCTGATCAATTATTTATCTGCAGCCAGGGCAGCACAAAAACTTTCTGTACCAGAGCGACGTGATAATTATCTCGCGCTTGCTCACAATAATATGCAAGGCGCGGGTTTTGCTGTACAGCTGACACAGGCGGAGTTACAACTTGTGCACGGTCAGTTGGAACAGTCACTCGCGACACTTGTGCAGTTACACTCGAGATCACCAAAACATCCGCATGTATTATTTCTACTCGCACGTATATATGAAATGTTAAGAAGTTGGGGTGACCTGAAAAAGATTATTCCCGACTTAAAAAAACATAAAATCATCAATACAGAACAGCTTGTTGAGTTAGAGCGAGTGATACACCGCGAGTTAATTACAATTGCGACTCAACGCGGCAAGCTCGATCAACTTAAGGTAGTCTGGCAGGCCGTGCCGAAGGCGTTACGGTTAGATATGGAAATGGCGCAACACTATACCCGGTGTTTATTGAGTCTTGATGCACACAATGAAGCTGAATTAATTGTGCGTGATACGCTAAAACGCAATTTAGATGATCAACTCATTTATCTTTACGGCCTGATTGAGTCCCGTGATCCAGATCGGCAATTGGCGACGGCAGAAGGCTGGTTAAAGGGTAACGAAAATAATCCGGTGATCTTGCTCACGCTGGGTCGATTGTGTAAACGTAACAAACTCTGGGGCAAGGCGCGCTCATATCTGGATGCAAGTATTGGTGTGCAGGCGCGTTCTGATTCATATAAAGAGCTTGGTCAGTTAATGGAACAATTAGAAGAACCGGATAAAGCTGCGAGTTATTTCCGACAAGGACTATTATTGGCACAGGAAGAAAAACTGGATGACGTGTTGTCGGTTACACCGGTTAACTTGCCCGTATTACCCTCAGTTGTTTAATTTTTTATGGAAAGCATTTTAGCGTTTATAAAAAATAATAAGTCCATTGTCCTTTTGACCTTTTTTGGTCCTCTCCTTTTTACTACCTGGTTATATTTCGATTATAAAGAAAAGCTGGCATCGCAGCGTACGATTAATGCATACCTGGATTCAGAGGTGTTTGAGGTGCGTCGATGGCTGGTACCGATAGAGCACCTGGTTCATCTCAAAGAATCTCTGCTTGCGAGAATGGATGTTGCGCAGGCTGTATCTCAACGGGAGCTAGAACGCATCAATGCATTAGCGTTACTTTCAGCTACTCCAGACGGTGTTGTGTTGCAGCGCATAACAGCACGGGGGAGTAACTTAATTGTTTCAGGTATTGCTAACTCAAGTATTTCCATGGAGAAGTTTGTTCATTTTGTTAATGGCTCAACCTTGTGTGCGGGTGGCGATATCGTTCCACAGCCAGGTACTGCACCGGGTAGTTTTGAGATTGAGTGCTATGTAAGGCTGGAATTTTAGAATGAAACTAAAATTTGTCTTATCAGTCGGATTGGTCTTATACGTAAACCTGATGTTATTTGTAATAGGCTATTTTTTTGTAAATTCCACTGTAAAAAAAGATTATGAACTTGCTGTGAAGGAAGCGGAATCGTTAAAGGGAGTGTTTGAAAGCGCCCGGCATCAAAAAATAAACCGGGATGCGTATGAAGGCCAGCAAAGGGAAGTTGTTGCGATGCTGTTTAATATGAAGTTACGCTTGCCAGACACATTGAGTGAAGAGCAATTAAGAACATCTATTATCAGTCGCGCAAAAGCCAGTAAAATATCAGCAACTGATTTTGAACACCTCTCATTTAACAGGGTCGAGTTTTATGGGCAGCATTATATAAGAATGACATTAACAGGTACATATCAGGATATCGTGAGATATTTGCATAGACTGCAAACGGGGAAAGATATAATTGTCACGAGCTCCGATTTTTCAATATCGGTAAAGCCAAATAATCAGGTCCAGCTTGACGGCGAGTTCAGTGCATATCAATACACAACCTATCCAGGTTCCGAAGCGGCGTATGACAAATTGCGTAAAGAATATAGAGACTATGATGAAGCACGCTAAGATACTCATTCCACTGTGCATTATCATTTTGGGCGCGTGTATGCCTGTCCCCTTTGAAGAGATGGATATGGTTTCGGCCAAACAGTTTGTTAGCGAAGTAAAGCGTATGGATAGCGGAAAAGTAATGCCGATGCCGCGAATCGAGTCAGCCAAACCACTAGCCGATTTAGTGGGTGAGCCTTTCCAATACAAACCACCTGCAATTATTGATGATTGGCATAAACGGCAGTTTGGTAGTTCATCAAAAGGCAGAGCCGGCCGCTAAACAAATACCTGTTTTATTGTTTATTTCATTGCCTAATTATATTACTTAGGCAGTGTTTCGCCTGGGTAGTACGCTGGATATTGCTCAATATATTGTGTAGCCAGCTTTTCTTTTCCTGCATTCTTTAGTGCTGCAATCTGTTGTTTCCACTGCAGACGCGTCCAGGTCTTTAAAATTTCAGCAGGTAATAGTTCGTCGCTACTGCCAGCGCCAGTGGTTTGAACTATAGCTTGTAAGTGAGGAGGTAGTTCAAAGTCACTGTTCTCTTCTGCAAGCTGTTCTTTCTTTCCTGCTTTGTGTGTTTCAGGCTTAGCGACAGAAATAGCGGTAGTTTGCTTTGTTTGCGCTTTAACTTTGATACCAGGTTCTACTGTTACTTCAGGTGCTATTATAACTTCATCGCTAATGTCGGCAGTTTGTTGTTGCGGAGTAATGACTTCTTGTATCACTGATTCCTCTGTAGAGCTGTTTTTGTTATCGGCAATGAGTGAATGGTTTTCAACAGTATTGAAGTCGATAAAAAAAGTGATTGAGATAGCAATAATGACAGTCGCTGCTATCGAAAGCGGAACCAACCAGACATCTTTACCTGCAGTTGGTTGTGAGCTTGTTTTATGTTCTGCGTCACGCGCCATACGTTTAACTGAGAACTCAAGATGATCGGGTGCTTTGAGTTCTTTACTTTGCGCATAAGTAGCTGATAACTCAGTTTCACCTTTCAGGTATTCTTCTATTTCCTGATCAGAAATGTTATTTTTTTCATTCATGTTAAACGCCTCATGCCAGTGCGCAGTCTCTGTAGTGCATATCGTAAGCGGCTTTTGACCGTGTCTCGCGAAACACCCATGACATCAGCAATTTCGATCAAGGTCATGCCTGCTTCTTCATGCATCAAAAAGGCATCACGTTGTGCAGCAGGTAATTTGTCAAGTAGTGCCAGTAAATACTCATATTTGTTCGCGATATCTGTTTGGTGCTCAGGGTTTTTCTCAGGTTCATCACTGATTATAATTTCTTCCTGATATTCATCATATGAAACAATGTCTGTTTTGTTATTTTGCTTGCTACGATAAAAGTCGATTAATTTATTATGAGCAATGTGAAAAAGATACGTTTTGAATTTTGCCTTAACCGTATAGTTTTTACGATGTTTGATGAGTGCCGCCCACGTATCCTGAAATATTTCTTCTGCAATAGCGAAATTACCTGTCTGGCGAGCCAGATAGCGGTATAAAATATCCTTAAATCGACTAAACAATAGATCGAAGGCTTGCAAATCACCGTCACGATAGATTTCCATCAACTGCTCATCAGATTTTTCTTCAGACAAAGGCACAACATAATTCGGCTAATTCGGGAGCAGACAAGCCTAACATACCCGCGATAGCGATCAGAATGCCTTGGTGGCAAAAGGCTCCCAATATTGAATAGTTAGGCATAAGCAAGGGCCCGAATTAATGATGCGTTTGTCATGTATTCCCGCATCGGCATTACCCTTTTGTTGCCGTTATACCGTTCAACGATGAGCAGAGTGATACGGGTCTAATTCGGGGCCGGATTTTCCTGTAGAATGAGGAAGTACTAATTGTATTACATTATTTTGTTAATAAAAACAATATGTTAACGATTCATACACAGGGTTATACATGTCTGGGGAAGCAGCTGTTTTGTGCTGCTTTGTTTGTCCTATGCATATTTGTCTGTCTTTTTCTCATCTATAGCGGCACTACACATGCAAGCGAAGACAAGCTTGATCAGGAAACGTCTGTTTATTCCGCCCTTAGCATGGGGACCGGCTGGGCACTCACTCATCGCCATGTGGTGACCAATTATCATGTTGTTGATGGTATGAAAAATCTCAGATTGGTCTTGAATGGTAACAAGGAAGTTCCTGTTGAGATCGTGCTAGCCGACAAAAAGAATGATCTGGCGGTTTTGTTTATTAAAGATGAAAGTGTTTTGATAAACCCGCTTCCATTGGCCTTAACCAAGCCACGTCTGGGAACAAGGGTATTTACAGTTGGTTACCCTCACCCAAACTTGATGGGAACCAGCCCAAAATTGACCAGCGGTCTTATCAATGCCACCAATGGTCTTGCTGATGACCCACGAACCCTCCAGGTATCTGTTCCGGTTCAGTCAGGTAACAGTGGTGGTCCGTTATTAAATATGCGCGGCGAGGTTGTTGGCATCATCACTTCAAAACTTAGCGCTCAGAAGATGTTTGAGTGGACCGGTGATATTCCACAAAACGTAAATTATGCGATCAAGATTAATCAACTAAGTTCATTGATCAGTGAACTGGAGACCGATGAAAAGGTAATGGCCGGTGGGGCTTCTAAGAATCAGAGTTTGGAAGTGCTGGCAGAAAATATAATAGATTCAGTTATCATTGTCGCAGGGGATGGTAATAAGCAAGAAATAGCAAGCCGGCATGTATTTTTTTCAAGCGATCGACAAAAGAAGCCTGTTAGCAAGGAACAGAAAAGAAAAATTATCGTCTATTCATATGCGGAGCCAGGTTACTATGATTATGACGATAATATTGAAGGTTCATATACGGTTCATAAATATTCAAAGAATACAGTCAATGTGCTAACGCAACAGCTGAAGAAGCACCTGGGTAGTAACATGGAGTTTGTCATCAAAGGCGGCGAATCAATTAAAAAGATTTTTTATCAACTCGAAAAAACGCGCTATAGCAAGTCACTGTGCACAAAGAATAAGGCAAGCCATATTATCGCGAGCTATTCTGAAGGTGAACAAGGCCATGTGAGGCATTTCCGACTTGTCACATACCGTATGATTGATTGTGATACGCAGAAAGCTTATAAGAAGGAATACTACATTGAACGTGATGACCTAAATGACCGTTTTGGTTTCGAAGTCGCATTGCACACTACATTTAAAGATTTTTTGTTAAAGACGCCACCCTATATTAGTTGGGCGAGTCGTTAGTTTTGATATTCAGAGGTTCAATCTCGTGTCCAGGTTTTTATAAGTATGAAACGATATCTTCTTTGTTATTTAATATTCGTCCAATGCGGAGTGGTTTGGGCTAGTGGAGAAAATCTGGACCAGGAGACTTCGGTCTATTCTGCACTAAGCATGGGCTCCGGTTGGGCGTTGACCCATCGCCATGTTGTTACCAATTTCCATGTTATCGATGGTATGCAGAATCTCAGGCTGGTTACCTCTGATCAAAAAGAAATCCCCGTTGATGTCGTGCTGGTCGACAAGAAAAATGACCTGGCCGTGTTGTCTATTCGTGATAATGATACGCGGATTAAACCGCTGCCACTCGCACTTACTAAACCTCGTCTTGGTACTCAGGTGTTCACGATAGGTTACCCACATCCCAATTTAATGGGCACTAGTCCTAAGCTGACGAGTGGCTTTATCAATGCTACCAATGGGCTGGCGGATGACCCACGTACGTTTCAGGTTTCCGTGCCTGTTCAGTCAGGAAATAGTGGTGGCCCGCTACTCAATATGCGCGGCGAGGTGGTGGGGGTTATTACTTCCAAGCTAAGTGCTCAAAAAATGTTTGAGTGGACCGGTGACATTCCGCAAAACGTAAATTATGCGATCAAGATTAATCGTCTAAGTTCTTTGATTAGTGAACTGGAAACCGATGAACAGGTAATGGCCGGTGGTGCTAAGCATGATCGGGACCTGGAAGCACTTGCAGAAAGGATTGTTGATTCTGTGATCATTGTGGCAGGCGATGGTAATCCGCGTGAGACCAGACCACGACATGCCTTTCTCACTAATGAACAGCATGATGAAGCGAAGGACAAGGATAATAATATAAAGATTATCGTTTATTCGTACACTGAGCCATCAAGTTATTATCCTGATGAAAATATCAAAGGTGCTGATGACACTGCGCACAATTATTCGCGAAGTGTAGTTAATGTACTTAAAGAGCAACTACAAAAACATGTGAGTGGCCGTGCTGAATTTGTAACAAGAGATGACAAAAAAGATACAAATGTTTTTTACAAACTTGAGAATGCCAATTATAGCAAATCACTTTGTAATCAAAATGGTGCTAATAATATTGTTGCGAGTTATTCTGAAGATTCTTCCGGAGTAGGTTCACATTTTCGGCTTGTTACATATCGTATGATCGATTGTGCAACGCTGAAAGAGTTTAAGAAAGAATACTATATTGAGCGTGATGAATTGAATGATCGATTTGGCTACGAAGTAGCATTATATACGACATTCAAGGATTTTTTATTAAAGACGCCGCCCTATGTTAGTTGGGCTAATCAGTAAAACAAGAAATTGACCGGCCAAAGCCGGTCAACCCTTACCCAGATTTAGTAGTGATATTTCTTTACAAGCTTCGTGGTGCGACATGCAGAGCTGTGACGGCCACGTTGTTTTCCAACTACGCCTGTAACCGGATCAATATCAGTATTGGTACGTACGTTAACTGCATCAAGGCTTAATGTTGGCTCATCGGCTGTCCAGTCAAAGACGGCTTGTAGAGGACGAGTGTTACGACCTTGTTGAGTAATAAGATCAGCGATCCTGTAATTTGCACTCTGCCGAGAATCCAGTCCATTATCTACAGCACTTAAAACACCATTACGTGAAGTTGGTAACCCACTTATATCTGAATCGAAAAGTAAACTGCCTTTTGCATTATAAACACGAACACGATTCAGATAGATAACACCTGCATCTGACACATTACGCAGAATGTAAGTACTGCGTTGTATTTCGGTATCCCCGTTTCTTGTGTAATAGGTGCCACCGCAGCTTAGTGAACCTTCGACCCCCTTTTTAGCGCGATCCGCCGCCGCCGCAAAAACGATAGATTGACCTGCGATGAGGCCGCTAATTAACACACCAGAAATTACCATTTTTGTTTTTAATAACATTATCATTATCTCCCAATATGAAACTTCAAAGAACAATATGTAGCGGCCACGCCGCTACACCAGATTTACCTAACACCAGGGCTTGAACGCTCTGCTGGGGAGAGTGGGTCTAACTTTTTGGAAGTGGTTGGGCTGAGGTAGTTATTTGGCGCTTATTTGAGCTGTGCTGGCTTTAGCTGCGCGGGTATTAGTCATTAGAGAACTCAAAGGCATCAGAATAGTATCGTTCCGGATTCATTCCATGCGGAACAAAGGCGTCACGACCTGCATAGACCATGACGGGTGGTCCTGAGGCGTATACTTCCAGATTTGAGAAATCATCGAAGTCCTGCAATACATTGTCATGGACATAACCGGTTCTGCCCTTCCAGTTGGCATCAGGATCGAGGTTATCCAGTATTGGGGTATAGGTGATGTGTTTATTTTCATTAGCCCACTGCGTGGCTTGCTCATGAAAATATAAATCATTGAAGGTTTTCACGCCCCAGTAAATATGAAAGTCGCGTTTTATATTTTTGTTCAGAGCGTGTTCGATGATGCCTTTGATCGGCGCAAAACCGGTACCGCCCGCCATAAGAATAACGGACCGATCCGAGTCTTCGCGCAGGAAAAAACTACCGAGAGGGCCTTCTATACGAACGATATCTTTTGGTCGCATATTATCAAAGACTTCGCCGGTAAACTCGCCACCTTGAATGTGCCTGACATGTAGCTCGATATGTTTGTCTTGATGAGGTGCGTTGGCGATAGAAAAGCTACGACGTCGTCCGTCATCAAGAATAAAATCGATGTATTGCCCCGCAAAAAACTGCACACGAAAGGTTGGCGGTAAATTAAGAATGACTCGCATAACATCATGACTAATACGCTCTATACTGGCGACCTTGGCGGGAAAGCGTTTCATCGGGACTTCGGCGCTGTGTGTGAGCTCCTCAATATCGAGGACCAGATCACTTTTTGCGTAGGCCTGGCAAAACAGAGCGGTACCGTGACGTTGTTCCTCCTGGCTAAGTGCTTCGGGTTGATTTTTATACGCTACCTGGCCGGAACTAATTTTCCCTTTACAGGAACCACACTGGCCATCGCGGCAGCCATAAGGCATACCAATGCCCTGGCGAATTGCGGCGTCGAGAACATGTTCATCGTCATTAACGAGAAAACGGGTGTTGGACTGATTAAAGGTCACCTGGAATGGCATAGTCTGCTAGTGTACAGCCTTGTTACGAATTGGAAGCCGGCATTATCTACTAATGAACATGCAAATTACACCCTGTAACCATGTGTATATTATTGGCTGTGGTGATATCGGCGGGCGTGTGGCCCAGCGTTTGATAACAGAAAAAATAGCGCCGACAGGTATTGTTGCGACAAAAGCATCGATAATTCACCTGGAATCCAGCGGCATTCAGGCAGAGCAAATGGACCTTGATGATCCTGCATCTGCCTTGCCCCAGATTATTCCCAACAGCCTGATTTACTATTTTGTACCAACACCGGCAGAAGGCACTCAAGATAGCCGTTGCCAACGTTTTCTTACGTTACTGTCCAGGCAGGTAAACTTGCCAAAGCGTATTATCGCAATCAGCACCACGGGTGTGTATGGCGATTGTGGCGGTGAAAAAATTGATGAAGAGCAAGAGCCGGACCCAGCGGTAGATCGGGCATTGCGTCGTTTTGATATGGAAAATCAATTAAGGGACTGGTGTAAGCAGCACGGGGTTGAGTTGGTGATATTGCGTGTGGGGGGGATCTATGGTCCGGGACGTTTACCACTGAAAAGAATTCAAAAAGGCAGTCCGGTTTTACAAGAAGACCTGGCACCTAAAACGAACCGTATTCACGAAGAGGATCTTGCTGATATCTGTATCGCTGCGGCAAAGGTTGAAACGGTATTCAGAATTTATAATGTCAGCGATGGCACGAACAGTAACATGACTGAGTATTTCTACACGCTAGCCGATCATTTTAAATTACCAAGGCCACCCGCGGTTGACTGGCAGGAGGCAGAACGCGTAATGAGTAAAGGGATGTTGTCCTATCTTAAAGAATCAAGACGTATCGATAATTCGCGAATGCTAAGCGAACTTGACATAAAACTTCGCTATCCAAATTTGGAGAAGGGTTTGAGTGAAATTGCCACTGAAATTAATCGTGACAGGTTAGATAAATAATTATCCAGCTTATTAACTAATTTCTAGCTCATCCCATAGATCATCAATACGCTGTTTAACATCGTCACTCATCGTGATGGGTTTGCCCCACTCCCGATTTGTTTCGCCTGGCCACTTATTTGTAGCATCAAAACCAATTTTACTGCCAAGACCCGATACCGGTGAGGCAAAGTCGAGATAGTCTATCGGTGTGTTTTCTATAATCGTGGTGTCACGACCGGGGTCCATGCGTGTGGTCATGGCCCAAATCACATCCTGCCAGTCTCTCACGTTAACATCGTCATCGGTGACAATCACAAACTTGGTATACATAAATTGCCGTAGGAACGACCAGACACCCATCATCACTCGCTTGGCGTGTCCGGCGTATTGTTTTTTCATACTGACAACGGCAACGCGATAAGAACAGCCTTCCGGTGGTAAATAAAAGTCGACGATCTCAGGAAACTGCTTTTGCAAGATCGGCACAAAGACTTCATTTAAGGCAACGCCGAGTACCGCAGGCTCATCAGGTGGACGGCCAGTGTAGGTAGAGTGATAAATTGGATTGTCGCGATGTGTGATGCGCTCAATCGTAAACACCGGGAATTGATCGACTTCATTATAGTAACCCGTGTGATCACCAAAAGGACCTTCATCCGCCATTTCATCAGGATGAATCACGCCCTCTAAAACGAATTCGGCCGAAGCGGGTACCTGTAGATCGTTACCAATACTTTTTACGACTTCGGTTTTGTCGCCACGTAATAAGCCAGCGAAGGCATACTCAGACAAACTATCTGGGACGGGCGTGACCGCACCGAGAATGGTCGCCGGGTCCGCACCCAGGGCAACGGTTACGGGAAAGGGCTCACCCGGGTGTGTTTCTTTCCATTCTCTGAAGTCCAGGGCTCCACCGCGATGTGCTAGCCAACGCATGATGACTTTGTTTTTGCCAATGACCTGTTGACGATAGATACCAAGGTTTTGCCTGTCTTTCGAAGGTCCTTTGGTGATGACCAGTGCCCAGGTGATAAGTGGACCGGCATCTTCTGGCCAACAGGTCTGAATGGGCAATTTACCGAGATCGACCTCATCGCCTTCGATGATATTGGCCTGGCAAGGGGCTTTTTTTAAAACCTTGGGTGACATGTTCAACACCTGTTTGAAGACAGGTAGTTTTTCCCAGGCATCTTTCATGCCCTTGGGAGGCTCTGGCTCCTTCAGCATAGCGAGTAATTTACCGACTTCACGAAGGGCCTCGACCGACTCCTGGCCCATACCAAGCGCCACGCGCTCGGGTGTACCAAACAGGTTTCCTAAAACCGGGATATCGGAACCCGTGGGGTTTTCAAACAGTAAGGCTGGCCCCTCAGCGCGCAGGGTCCGATCACAAATCTCGGTCATTTCAAGATTGGGATCGATTTCCTGGCTTATGCGTTTTAGCTGGCCACGCTTTTCGAGGATATCAATAAAATCACGCAGGTCTTTGTATTTCATAGTGAAGCATTTTAGCGGAAAATAGTTAAATGGCGATCACTTTTATCAGAAATGTCTTTGTTGCCCACGTATCTGTTATTGGCCTGTTGCTGGTGTTTGCGCCATTGGCGATAGCGCAACAATGCACCTATTCAACATGGGCCTGGAGTGTGCAGCAGAAAAAAGCGGTCGAGTACCGCACCGTGAACAAGGACATGCGTGAGTTGGCACCTTTTGAACGGGATGCGGTAACAGGCTGTAGTGTTTGTGTACAAGATCAGCTTGAGCTTCGCCTACCAAACCTGAAGCCCTTCAAGGTTTGTAAACGTATTGCGAAAGATGTTGAAACTAATCTGAGAATGCTATTGGAAAAAGGTGAGCCGATTAAGACCATAATTGGTTATCGTGTAGGGCTGACACGGGGACCGGTTGATAGAAGCGGTAATCGAACCCTGTTTAGTAATCATTCGTTTGGGATCGCTGTTGATATTAATCCTGAACACAATGGTTTATATACAAACTGTTTTCAATTTGGTCCTAAGTGCAAAAAATTGCGTGGTGGTCACTGGCGACCTAGCATCGACCCCTTGAGTTTAGTGCATAACAGTAAAGTCGTTCAGATGTTTAAACGTATTGGTTTCAAATGGGGCGGTGAGATACAGGGACGGCAAAAAGACTTTATGCATTTTTCGATAACAGGTTATTAAGAATAATAGTTTCTTATAAACGGAAGCCACCGTGTTTGCGTCGGTGATGGTAGTCAATCCAGAAGATTCCTGCTGTTGCACCGATTGCGAGCATGGCAATAAGTAGTAGCCAGTACCAGAAAGGAAAGCTGGGGCGTATTGCTGCAAGTTCTGCTGCCGTGGGTACAGTCTCCCCTTTTAGGTTTGCAAGCGCCGCTTCAATACGGACCTGGAATTGATTATTTTGGTTTTGCAGTTTTTCTAACTCTATAACAGCGTCATCACCACTTGTATCGGCGAGTTCACTTTTTTCTTTTTCTAACAGAGCAATCTTTTCTTCTAGTGCTTTGATTTGTGCATCGGCCTCTTTGTTGTCCGTAACGGCAACAGCTGGTTGTTCACTACCTGCCTCATTAAGCGCCTTGCGTAAATCAGTAATGGTGCTTTTAGCATTTGAAATTTCATCACGCCGTACCTGAACCTCTCTTTCTTTCTTGGCGAGGTCTTCAGCAATTTTTTTATTTGTTTTCTGAGCTTTTTGCAGCTGCGCGTAGACTCTATCTAATTCAGCAGTAGCGGGTTTTTCCTTTTTAAGATAACTGGCAATGACCCAGCCTTCTTTACCATTTTCAAGTTTGATTTTAACGAAGCTTTCATTACGCTGAACAACGGTGACTTTTGTGCCACTAGTGATGGATTCAAGCACAGGACTGGTTTCGCTTGCCTGTTGATGCACACCAAGCAAGATGCGATCGGTTACATAAAGTGTTTCGGCGTAAATCGCATTGCTGCTGAAGAAGAGTGCAAAAGTGATCAGTAAAGTTTTTGTGTTCATACTATTATATTATTCTTGTTTATTATCAGGCCGCAATGCCACTGTGTCTTAACAGGGCATCTATCTTTGGTTCACGCCCACGAAATGCAACAAAAAGCTCCATGGGTTCACGACTACCACCCTGTTCGAGAATACATTTCAGGAATTCGTTTCCTGTCTTTTGATCAAAAATGCCATTTTCCTCAAACTTTGAAAAGGCATCTGCAGACAAGACTTCTGCCCATTTGTAGCTATAGTAACCGGCCGCGTAGCCACCTGCAAAAATATGCGAGAAACTGTTTTGGAAGCGGTTAAACGAAGGCGTCTTGATGACCGCAACCTGCTTGCGCACATTATCCAGTGTTTCCTGAACACGTGCACCCAGTTCAGGCTTATATTCAGCGTGCAGTTTAAAATCAAACAGGGAAAATTCCAGTTGTCGCACCATTTGCATGCCCGACTGGAAGTTTTTCGTGGCCTGCATTTTAGCAAATAGTTCCTCGGGAAGTGTCTCCCCGGTCTCAAAATGGCCAGTAATCAGGTCCAGGGCTTCACGCTCCCAGCACCAGTTTTCCATAAACTGGCTGGGTAGCTCAACTGCGTCCCAGGCAACACCATTGATCCCAGAGACACCGACGTGATCAATCTTGGTGAGCATATGATGCAGGCCATGACCAAACTCATGAAACAAGGTAGTGACTTCGTCATGGGTAAATAGTGCAGGCTGATCGCCAATCGGTTGTGTCAGGTTGCAAGTCAGATAGGCGACGGGTGTTTGTGCTGCACCGTTTGCTAAGGTGTTTTTACCCATGCAGTCATCCATCCAGGCACCACCGCGTTTTTTCTCACGTGTGTATAGATCGAGATAAAATTTGCCGCGCAGATTGCCATCCTGATCATTTATTTCATAGAAGCGGACATCTTTATGCCAGGTGTCTATGTCGTTAACTTCCGTGATATTGATGCCATAAAGTCGTTTAACGACTTCAAACATGCCTGGTACCACTTTGGTTTCAGGAAAATAGGGTTTGAGTATTTCCTGGCTGATCGCATATTTGTGTTCACGAAGTTTTTCACTGTAGTAAGTTAGATCCCAGGCGTTGAGATCGACTTGGAGATCGACTTGGAGTTTATCTTGCTTGTGATGTTGTTTGGCATAAGCCCCCAGCTCTGCGTAATCCTGTTTTGCAACCTTATGCGACTTTTCCGCCAGTTCTTCGAGAAACTTAATAACATGTTCGGGGCTGTCTGCCATCTTGCGTGCAAGAGAACGTTCCGCGTAGTTAGCAAATCCTAAAAGTTGTGCTGATTCATGGCGCAGGGCAAGAATGTCCTCCGTTATCTGGCTATTATCAAACTCATTAGCATTGGGGCCTTGATCCGAAGCACGTGTAACAAAGGCCTGGTACATTTCCTGACGTAAAGCGGTATCGTCTGCATAACTCATAACGGCAAAATAGGAGGGAAAATCAAGTGTAAAGAGCCAACCTTCCATCTCTTTTTGTTCGGCTGTTTGTTTCGCCATGGCACGTGCAGAATCGGGCAGGCCAGCAAGTAAAGATTCATCGGTTATTTGTTTGTTCCATGCATGGGTTGCATCCAGGACATTTTCTTCAAACTTTGTCGTTAGCGTAGAGAGCTGTTGTTGTATTTCTTTGAAACGTTTCTTTTTGTCGTCATCCAGATCAAAACCGGAGAGTTTAAAATCAAGCAAGGCGTTGTCGATAATTTTCTTTTGTGCGGTACTGAGTTTATTGAATTCTGTAGAGTTATTTTTCAAGTTGTTATAGGCGTGAAACAAATCTTCGTTCTGTCCCATTTCAGTCGCATAGTTGCTTAGCTTGGGTAAGCAGGCATTGTAGGCATCACGTAACTCATCAGAATTAACGACAGAGTTCATATGACTGACAGGTGACCAAACGCGATTCAGGCGATCGTCGGCCTCTTCAATTGGCTGTACAAAATTATCCCAGCTAATGTTGGCAGGGTCGGTTAGCTTATCAAGTAGATTATGAATCAGCTTTCGGTTGTTGCTGAGTAGTTCATCAATAGCCGGTTCGACATGCTCGGGTTTGATTTTTGAAAAGGGGGGTAGACCCGTAAATGTCAAAAGTGGGTTACTCATGCTGACCTCGTATCGTGTTATGGTGACTACATATTACACCAGATGTCTTCAAGACATTACTGAGACTGAATACGCGTTAAATCTATGGCCATTGAATCTAAACCAGAATCGCAAACAGCCCCCTACGAGGGTTTGACGCCGGAATTAATTTTACAGGCGATTGAGTCTGTCGAATTAGAGCCGACGGGCAGCCTGCTTGCGTTGAATAGCTACGAAAATCGGGTGTATCAAGTCGAGCTGGCGGACAATAGCTTCATTATTGCCAAGTTTTACCGGCCTGGGCGTTGGTCGGATGCCGCTATTATGGAGGAGCACCAGTTTTCCTATGAACTGGGGGATCAGGATATTCCGGTGATATGCCCCATGATGCGAGAGGGCTATAGCCTGCTGGAACATGAAGGCTATCGATTCGCGCTTTATCCCCGCCGCGGTGGTCGCTGGCCTGAACTTGAAGACCCGCAAACCTTGCAGCAATTAGGGCGGATGATTGGTCGAATCCATGCCATTGGTCGGACAGATAGATTTGAATACAGGCAGCATTTAACGGTTGAGAATTATGGCCAGGCCGCATTGGATTTCTTACTGGAAAATGAGTTTGTGCCCAGCGAGATGCTGCACAATTTCCAGCAGGCGGCACAGGCGCTGCTCGACCAGGTGCAGATCATGTTTGAGGCTATTGCGCCGAGTTATTTGCGTATTCATGGCGACTTTCATCCCGGTAATATTCTTTGTATGGACCACAACTTTCATTTCGTTGATCTGGATGATTGTTGTATGGGGCCGGCAATCCAGGATTTATGGATGATGTTATCCGGCGAGCAACATGAAATGGCCGGGCAGCTTAAAGATATTCTGGAGGGTTACGAGACTTTCACTTCATTCGATTACAGTGAGATAGCTTTGATAGAAGCGCTGCGAGGCTTACGCTTGATCTATTATTGCGGTTGGCTAGCAAGGCGTTGGCAGGACCCGGCTTTTCCAAAACACTTTCCCTGGTTTAATACCCCGCGTTACTGGGAAGAACAGATGATTACCTTTCGTGAGCAGCTGGAGCGTTGTCATGCACCTACGCTGGATTTAAAATGATTATAAATATTTATTCTGCCAGGTATTTATTTTTTAAGTTGACGTAATGATGAGCTGAATATTTTAGATACTCTTTTTCTTCATCGCTAAGGACACGCAGTCGTTTTGCTGGCCGACCAATATATAAGTATCCACTTTCCAGCGTTCTGCCCTGGGTAACTAGACTGCCCGCACCGACGATGACGTCATCTTCGACAACAACCTTGTCCATGATAATGCTGCCCATACCGATCAGGCAGCGGTTGCCGATGGTGCATGCATGCAGGATAACCTGATGGCCGACAGTGACGTCGTCACCGATGATAGTTGCTACACCACCAGGTTGATGCTCACTATCGTGGCTAACGTGAATGGTGCTGTTGTCTTGAATATTGGTGCGATTACCGATGCGAATTTTATTCACATCGCCTCTGATACTTGTGAAGGGCCAGACTGAACTATCGTTCCCGATATGAACATCGCCGATCACCGCAGACTGTTCATCGATGTAAACATTCTCACCGATCGTGGGGATAATATTATTAAAGCTTCGAATAGTCATTGTGTAGTCTCAAACGCTATCACCGATTTTTGTCGCCGATTGTTATCTCAGATTTTTATCTCTGATCTTTATCTCATAGTCACAAGCTCTTCCGAGCTGGTGGGGTGTATGGCAACCGTATTATCAAAGTCCTTTTTAGTGGCGCCCATCTTGATTGCAACAGAAAAACCCTGCAGCATTTCATCTGCACCCATGCCGATGATATGACAACCTACGACTTTTTCTTCTGCACCCACACAAACCAGCTTCATCGCGGTTTGTTGTAAGTGGCCGGCAATAGCGTGATACATAGCAGTAAAGCTAGTCTGATAGGTTTTTACTGCATCACCATGTTGTTCGCGCGCTTCCTGTTCAGTTAAACCAATCGTGCCGATGGGTGGGTGTGAAAACATAACCGTCGGGATATTTTCGTAATCCAGTTTTCGATCCGTCTGCTTATTGAATAAACGATCAGACATCCGGCGACCTGCGGCAATCGCAACCGGCGTTAAGGGTGCGCGGCCTGTGGCATCACCGAGGGCGTAGATATTTTTTACGTTCGTATTTTGAAATTCATCGGTAGGTATAAATCCAGCCCCATCCATTTCAACACCCGCAGCAGCCAGGTTTAGGTTTTTTGTATTCGGGGTTCGACCGATCGCCCAGATGAGCTGATCAACATCTTTCAGACAAACACCATTATCACACTGGATCGTTAGCTTGTTGTCTGCTTGCTGTTCGACAGATTGCACGTTAATGCGAGTCATCAGATTAACGCCGGCATTACTCATTTCTTCCATCAGAGTGTCGCGCAACATGGCATCGAAACTGCCAAGGAAGTGATCGCGCCGCAGCAACATGTTCACTTCACTGCCTAGACCATTTAATACGCCGGCAAGTTCTACCGCGATATAACCGGCGCCAACGACAACCACTCTTTTTGGTTGTGAGGTTAATTCAAAAAAACCGTCAGAGGTAATGCCCAACTCAGCACCGGGGACATCCGGAATCGTTGGATAGCCACCGGGCGAAATCACAATGTGATCAGCGGTATAGGTTTTATCACCAACTTTTAAGTTCTTCGCATCGACAAACGAGGCATAACCCTGAATATGATCAATCTTGCTGTCTTTGAGGTAATTGATGTACCAGTCATTGATGCCCTGAATATATTTTTCACGCGAGTCGACCAGCCTGGCCCAGTCAAAGGACTTGAGCTCGACGTCGAGACCGTAGGCAGGCATATCTTTCAGGGCATCGACAAGATGAGCACCAAACCACATGACTTTTTTAGGTACACAGCCCACATTGACGCAAGTTCCACCCAGTTTATTGCTTTCGATAACAGCTGTTTTAGCGCCGTATTCTGCTGCTCTTTCTGCAGCTGAGAGGCCGCCGCTACCGGCGCCGATGGCGATCAAGTCGTAGTGCATGTGCTGTGCTCCTGGTAAATAAGCCTGAATATTAACATTATCTAATAGAAAAACATCAATAAAATCAATGTGTCATAGGCGGCTAAAGAAAGATCACTTTTGTGACGAAATACCATTGATAGAGTACTAATTACTACAATTCAAGCTGTCGAGGATCTGACAAATGGCTTCAAAATTTTCTACCAGGCTTGCGCGGTTTATGGGTATGCGCTCCAAGCTTATTATATCGGGTTTTCTCGCAGTAACGGCTTATGCGCTGATGGGTGCGTACGGCCAGGCTTTAGCTTCTTATCAAACTCATGCATCGATTGTGGTGAGTTTACTGGTCTTCGTTGCCGGCGCCTGGTGGGCGACGGCCTCCTGGTATACCAATAAAAAGGCGTTAATTGCGTTGTGCCAGGAGCAAGGTGAGCTTACGGAAGATGCCAGTGATGCGATGTTGTTTGAGTTCTTGTTAGATGGTGGTTCCAAAGATGATGGGATTGAGCAGTTAATTAATGGGTTTGCCAGTCAGATCAGTGAGACGGCAGAGGGCGTATCGAACGCCGTGGCGCTTACCAACCAGGGTGTGACCCACCAGAAGTCTGAGAGCGAAGAATTGAATCGTGCACTGGATAACATGTTGGCGGCGGCAGAGTCGGTTACTAGTAATGCAAAAGATGCAACGGATGCTGCGACGGATGCTGAATCCGGTGCACAGGATAGTGCCGCGACCCTGAATGAAGCAACACAGGCGATTAATAATCTTGCGTCTCAGGTGGATCAGTCATCATCGGTCATTCAGGAATTGGCAACTGACACGGATAGCATCGGCGCTATACTGGATGTGATCAAAGGTATTGCCGAGCAAACAAATCTGTTGGCGTTGAATGCGGCAATTGAAGCAGCACGTGCCGGTGAGCAGGGCCGTGGTTTTGCTGTCGTTGCCGATGAGGTACGATCTTTGGCAAGTCGGACTCATGAATCAACGCAAGAAATTGAGACCATGATTCAAAAGCTGCAGCATGCGGCACAATCTGCGGTTGCAAGTATGGCCGGGGGGCATGAAATTGCTCAGACCGCGGTGGAGCAGGTGAGTGGTGCGACGGAGTCTCTGGTCGCTATTACCAATGCGGTTGATAGTATTCGGAATATGAATTCGCAAATTTCACAAAGTGCCGATCAACAGGTATCCCTGGCAGCTGATGTGAAATCTAAGGTAGAAGTGATTGACGATGTCAGCGAGCTAACGATTGAAACCTTGGATGGATTAAATGAAATAAGTAACAACCTGCAAGGCATGTCTGTGTCGTTCCAGCAGGCGGTGGCTGATCGCCAAAAATAAATAACCACGTTGTTCATAGGTGGTATCCCCAAGATGTTCTCGGTAGAATGCCGTACTAGTTCATGCGGCACCAGTTTATTCGGAATAGGTGATGCGCACGGCGAAAAGTAGCGAATACAGAAAAGGGAACGATTATGTCAGACGGTATCAGTTTATCTCAGGAACTAGTTTCTAATATCTTACAAAACATTGCGCAGCACGATGAGTCTGCGCAGCAAGACATGATGGTCAATGTTCAGTATCTTGTTGCTATTGCTGGCTATCTTGCTGCTGATTATCCCGGCCCCGCCAGCGAACGTGATGAAATGCTCGAGCATTTACATGCTTTCATGAAACATGTTTGTGATGAGCGCGCTGGCTCACAACAACCTTCGCCTGCTGCAGCAGCGGCTACTCCTGATGCTGCCGGTAGCAGTATAGCCACCGATGATCCCGCCGTTGGTATCTGGAAACCTGAATAGGTTTTAAGCATTATATTTGTTTTATTGCTGGTTATTACCGGGCTTGCATCCAGCGATAAATGCGTCGTGAACGTTTTAAAAACCGTTTAGTACGAGTCTCCGGATTATGCCGAACCGGACTAGGTAAGCAGGCCGCCAGTTCAGCGGCCTGGTGCTGAGTCAGGGCACTAGCAGATACACCATAATAATGTTTTGCTGCGGCTTCTACTCCGTAAATGCCTTCACCAAACTCGGCGATGTTTAAATAGGTTTCCAGTATTCGATCTTTTTCCAGATTCCATTCCATGCCCAGGGTTAACAGCAGTTCATGCCATTTGCGCAATGGATTTTTTGAGCTGGTAAAAAATAGATTTTTAATCGTCTGCTGCGAGATGGTGCTAGCACCATATTTAAATTGCATCAGCTCAAGATTGGTATCCATTGCCTCGGTAAAGGCAATTAAATCAAAACCATTGTGATAATAAAAACGCGCATCCTCAGCGGCAATCACGGCACGATGTAAATGTCTGGGAATCCGTTTTAATGGAATCGGCTTCCAGTTAAGTCCCGCACGATAGAGCTGTTCGCTCATTTGCTTTTCATAGTCACGAATAAATCGGGATTTGGGTATGGCGCCTTGCTTGAAGGCATCCCAGTCGGGCCAAATTTGCATGACGTAAAAAATATCGATGACAAACAGTAACAACAGAATCCGCCAACCCCAGCGAATTGTTTGCCAGAGCCGAGATCCCTTGCGTTTTAGTCGTTTGAGTTTTCGGCGGCGCTGCCAGCGCTGAATGAGGTTAGCCATAAATAAAGTAATTCTAAGTTATCGAACGGTAAAGACTGTATCGGGTGGTTCACAGAACATTGAACCCTTTTAGCATGTTATTTGATTTTTATTAGCTAATATTTAATTGCTTGATCCAGATCAAGCAAGCACTTTTAACTCTTTTATATGGTACGCAACAATAAAAACGATTGGAGTAGGGTATATGCAAGCGGAGACGTATAACTACAAAGTGGTCAGGCAGTTTTCGATAATGACCATAGTGTGGGGTGTAGTTGGTATTCTGGTAGGGGTGATTATCGCCGCCCAGTTGGTATGGCCAGTACTCAATCTTGATCTTCCCTGGTTACATTTTGGTCGTTTACGACCCCTGCATACTAATGCAGTGATCTTTGCCTTTGGTGGTTCGGCGTTATTTGCCACTTCTTATTATATTGTGCAGCGAACTTGCCAGGTTAGGCTTTTTGCGGGCGGTCTGGCCGCCTTCACCTTTTGGGGCTGGAATCTGGTGATCGTGCTGGCTGCGGTGACGTTACCGCTAGGTCTGACAAGCGGCAAGGAATACGCCGAGCTGGAATGGCCCATTGATATCCTGATAGCGGTGGTTTGGGTGTCTTATGCTGTTGTTTTCTTTGGCACTATCGTGAAACGTCGGGTTAAACATATCTACGTGGCGAACTGGTTCTTTGGTGCCTTTATCCTGACGGTTGCTGTTTTACACATAGTGAACAGCGCAGCGTTGCCCGTTAGCATGACCAAGTCCTATTCAGCCTATGCAGGCACCACCGATGCTATGGTGCAGTGGTGGTACGGCCACAACGCCGTTGGTTTTTTCCTCACCGCCGGTTTCCTGGGCATGATGTACTACTTCATACCCAAACAGGCGAATCGTCCGGTCTATTCCTATCGCTTGTCCGTGGTGCACTTCTGGACCCTGATCTCACTATATATGTGGGCAGGACCACATCACCTACACTACACCGCCTTGCCTGACTGGGCACAGTCTCTGGGCATGGTGTTTTCACTGATGTTATTGGCGCCGAGCTGGGGTGGCATGATCAACGGCATCATGACCTTGTCCGGTGCCTGGCATAAGTTGCGTACCGACCCCATTTTGAAATTTATGGTCGTGTCATTGTCGTTTTATGGCATGTCCACTTTCGAAGGACCAATGATGTCCATTAAGACAGTGAACGCATTATCTCACTACACGGAATGGACTATTGGCCACGTGCACTCCGGCGCTCTGGGTTGGGTTGGTTTTATCACCATGGGCAGCATGTACTTCCTGATACCGAAATTATTCGGTAAGGAACAAATGTATTCCTTAAAGTTGATCGATCTGCACTTGTGGATAGCGACCATCGGCATCGTTCTCTACATTGTCTCGATGTGGATTGCGGGTGTCATGCAGGGTTTGATGTGGCAAGAACTGGAGGCAGATGGCACGTTAGCAAATAGCTTCGTACAGTCTCTGGAAAGGATGTACCCCTACTACACGGTTCGATTCATTGGTGGTGTGCTGTATCTCATCGGTATGCTGATTATGGTTTATAACGTTTGGAAGACCATCTACGGTCCTTCAACCGCCTCGGCTTCACTACCACAACCAGCATAAAGGAGTAAGCAGATGTCACATGAAAAAGTAGAAACAAATGTCGGCTTACTTGCCATCCTGGTCATCCTGGTTATCAGTATCGGCGGTTTAGTAGAAATAGTACCGTTGTTTTTCTTAAAGGAAACCACTGAACCGGTTAAGGGACTGAAACCTTATACGGCATTGCAACTGGAAGGACGTGATATCTATGTCCGTGAAGGTTGTTATCTGTGTCACTCACAAATGATTCGTCCTTTTCGTGCCGAGACCGAACGCTATGGTCATTATTCGGTAGCGGGTGAGTTTGTTTATGACCATCCTTTCCAATGGGGCTCAAAACGAACCGGCCCCGATCTGGCGCGTGTCGGTGGTCGTTATTCGGATGACTGGCATCGGGTGCACCTGACTAATCCGCGTTTGGTCGTACCGGAATCTAATATGCCCGGTTTTCCATGGTTGGAGGAAAATGTACTGGATGATGCGCTTACCCCGACGAAGTTGAAGGCGATGAAAACATTAGGTGTTCCCTATAGCGATGAAGATATTGCCGGGGCCGCTGAGGCTGTCAAAGGCAAGAGTGAAATGGATGCCTTAATTGCCTACTTACAGGTACTTGGTACCAGCATTAAGGCGAGGAGGTAAACGATGGATCTTATTATCGATATTCGCTCGGGCTTTACGGTGGTGATGATAGTTACCTTTGTTTCAATTGTTGTTTGGGCCTGGAGTAAAAAGCGTGTGAAAGATTTTAATGAAGCGGCAAGCATGCCATTAGATGAGCCAGAAGCCCCCCGACCTGTAGCTAACAAGCAGGGAGGTGAAAAATGAGTGGTAGTTGGAGTCTCTATATTATTATTCTCACGGTAGTAAATGTTCTTGGATGTTTATGGATCCTTCGCTGGACCAGTAAGAAAAAGCTTGGCGGCGCTGGGGCAAAAGAAGGAGATACAACGGGTCATACCTGGGATGATGATTTACAGGAATACAACAATCCACTGCCACGCTGGTGGTTATGGTTGTTTTACCTCACGATTGTCTTTGCCGGAATTTACCTGGCATTGTATCCAGGACTCGGAAAATTTGCCGGTCAGTGGGGTTGGAGTCAGACCGGCCAATACGACGCTGAGATAGCGAGCGCAGGCAAAAAATACGGGCCGATATTTGCTGCGTATGCGAAACAACCTATCGAAGAATTGGCAAAAGATGAAAAGGCAATGGCATCCGGCCAGCGTTTGTTTTTGAACTATTGTGCGACTTGCCATGGTTCTGATGCGGGTGGTGCGGTTGGTTTTCCAAACCTGGCGGATAAAGACTGGTTGTATGGTGGCGCTGGTGATCAGATCAAGACAAGTATTCTGGATGGGCGTAATGGTGTGATGCCACCATTGGGTGCGGGACTAACACCAGACAAACTGGATGCGATAACGTCCTATGTTATGCACCTTGGTGGTAGAGAAGCAGATCCGAAACTGGTTGAGACGGGTAAAGGTTTGTACACTGAGTTAACTTGTGTAGCCTGCCACGGTGTTGATGGGAAAGGAAATGCACTAGCGGGCTTTCCTAACCTGACCGACGACGTTTGGTTATATGGGGGTAGCGCAGGCACGATCAAGCAAACCTTGCAAAAGGGTCGCTTTGGAAAGATGCCTGCACACCGTGAGTTTCTTGGCGAAGAGAAGGCGCACTTGTTAGCTGCTTATGTTTACAGTTTAAGTAAATAGATAGTCGTTGCTTGCACTTGGTTTATGTTTTAGTGAGTGATTGTTCATGAGTAAGAAAGTGCAAGCGGCTGAGGTAGAAAGCAACGGTTTTTACGCCAAGCACAAGAAAGTCTATCCACGTGAGGTCCATGGGTTATTTGCGACTTTGCGTGTGTTTGGCGTCTCGACGCTGCTGGGCCTGTACTATGTTGTGCCCTGGCTTTACTGGAATGGACATCAGGCAGTCCTTTTTGATTTACCCGCCCGGCGTTTTTATATTTTTGGCTTAACCTTCTGGCCACAGGATTTTTTCTATCTTGCGGTGCTGCTAATCATTGCCGCGCTCTCTCTATTTTATTTCACGGCCCTGGCAGGCCGACTATGGTGTGGTTATGCCTGTCCACAAACGGTATGGACTGAAGCCTTTTTATGGATTGAAAGAAAAATAGAGGGCGATCGCAACAAGCAGATCAAGCTAGACAAGTCACCCTTAACCAAAACCAAGTTTTACCGCAAAGCACTTAAACATTTTATCTGGATAGCGTTTTCACTCTGGACCGGTTTTACGTTTGTAGGCTATTTCACGCCGATTCTTGATTTGGGTCGGTCTATGATCCAGTTAACCCTCGGTCCATGGGAGTTGTTCTGGGTTATATTTTATGGCTTTGCCACCTATGGTAACTCTGGCTGGATGCGCGAACAGGTGTGTATCTATATGTGCCCTTATGCGCGTTTTCAAAGTGCCATGTTTGATAAAGATACGCTGATTATTTCTTATGATGATATTCGAGGCGAGCCACGAGGATCACGTAACAAGAGTGCTGATCTAAAAGAAAAAGGTCTGGGCTCATGTGTAGACTGTACCTTGTGCGTTCAGGTTTGTCCTACTGGTATTGATATTCGTGATGGTCTGCAATACCAATGTATAGGTTGTGCTGCCTGTATAGACGTGTGCAATGAAGTGATGGAGAAGATGGGTTATGAACGTAACCTGGTAAAATACACAACACAAAATGCCATTGATGGTGAGAAGTCCAGCATTTTTAGACCCCGTATTGTGATCTATACGCTTATTCTTATCACCATTACTGCTGCATTGATCTATAACATGGCAACAAGGATACCGTTGGAGCTGGATATTATTCGCGATCGCAATGCGCTTTATCGCACGACATCAACGGGCATGATCGAGAATATTTATACATTAAAAATTGCGAATATGGATACGGAAGTACATAGCTATCGGATTAATATGAAAAGTGATTTCAATGCGAAACTAGTTATGCGCTCACAAAAACTCATTGTTCAACCTGGTCAGTCGGCAACATTTAGTGCACGTATTGAAGCTGATCCGGTAGATCTGAAAAAAATGAGTCAGAATGTCTACTTCACATTGGTCGCTGAAGATAATGATGAATTAAGTGTTAAAGAAGCCGGTGTTTTTATTGGCGCAGGATTACGATGAGAGAGTTTAGAAAATGACAACCGCGACTGAGCTAACTAGTCCACCTATTCAGCCATGGTACCGGCAATTCTGGCCATGGTTTTTAATTTCATTTCCAGCAGCTGCAGTTATTGCTGGTACGATCACAATTATTATTGCAATCAATCACCATGATCACGAGGTCGTTGATGATTATTATAAAAAAGGCCTGGCCATCAATCGGGTTATCGATCAGCAGGAGCTAGCTGCTAGCTTAGGTTTGGTTGCGCATGCTGAGTATGATTTAACGACAGGGGAAGTATCCTTAAGGTTGGATTCTAGTTCCGGAAAAAATATAGAGAGCCTTAGTCTTGCTTTTATTCATACCACTCGTGCCGAGCATGATCGACATGTTTTATTGCATAAAGACCAACAAGGATTTTTTAAAACGATAATTAAAGATATACAAGCGGGAAGCTGGAATTTAATTCTTGAACCAGCAGATAAGCAATGGCGGCTGGATGCGCATGTGGATTTACCAGCGGGCAGCTGGGTGTTAAAACCAAATGTATAAAAGGGGGGAATACCGATGACGGAATCTAAAAAGGAAACACCAACGATCCAGAAGTTGATCGCCGTACTATGGCCATCATTTTTAACTGCGGGTTTGGCTACTATCTTATTTTTTACCGCATTTGATCCACAGCTGATTGTTGCTGTTAGTGGTTACGGCGAAATATCACGGCTTGGCGGGTATACGATCGGATTTTTTATGTTCTGGTTGTTAACAGCAGGTTCGTGTTCATTGACGTGTTATTTCCAGCGCCCGTGTGACTCTGTTAAATCCTAAGGAACCTCTGACTAATCCCTTAAGGGGCGCTGGCTGCGTTAAAAAGGAACTCATACCCAACGGGGCACACCGAAATGCTCATTTACTCCCGTGTAAACTCCGCTTTTTCGTTCCTTTTTGCCTTGCCATCATCCACTTAACGAATTAATCAGAAGCCCCTTAATCCATTCTAATCAGGCTGCTGAGTTTCTTTTGATCAAGTATGTGTATATGTTTGCGCTCAACTTTCAGGATACCTTCTTCCTGGAAGTGGGTGAATAATCTGCTGACAGTTTCCACTGCAAGTCCTAACATATTGGCGATGTCATTCCGTGACATGCTGAGATGAAACTCGTTGGGCGAAAAACCACGTTCTTCAAAGCGCTCAGATAGCGTATGTATCATGCTGGCGAGCCGTGCTTCTGCGGGCATTTTGCTACACATAGCGACCTTGTGATGTTCGTCCTGAATTTCCTTACTCATGATTTCGATCAGGTGGTGTGACAGGCCTGGAATTTCATGGCCAAGCGATTCCAGCTGTTCGAAGGGGATCTCGCAGACACTGCAGGTTTCCAACGCTTTGGCAGAGTTCTTGTACTTATGGCCATTGATGCCATTGAGTCCAACCAGGTCGCCGGGCATCTTGAAGCCGATAACGTGCTCCTCACCCTCTTCATTAATAATATAGGATTTCAGCGAGCCGCTGCGAATCGCATAAATCGAAGAAAATTCCTCACCAGAGGTGTAAAGGTGTTCACCTTTTTTCAGCGGGCGACGACGCTTGATGATGTCGTCCAGGTGGTCGATATCGCCACTTTTAAGGCCCATCGGCAGGCAGAGGCTATAAATACCACATTGCTGGCAGACACTTTGGACGCTGGCGAGATTAACCACTTGCTTGTTCATAGGTGATTCACTTCTTTTAAGATTATTAACCAAGTACTTTGATAAACTTTGACTGTGTATAATTAAACATAATCTGCTTTAAGTGACGTGTCTAGCCCCTTATCGTTGCTATAATGGGCGGCGTGATTGACAAAACTGTAAAATCACGAGAATCTTAAGAAAAAATAGAGAGTTAGGAGAAGTTATGGCTGCGCGCAAGGCCTCAATTAAACGCGATACCCTGGAGACCAGGATCAGTGCAACGGTCAATCTGGATGGCTCGGGTAAAAGTGACTTTGATACAGGTGTCCCTTTTCTGGAGCATATGCTTGATCAGGTCGCAAGACACGGAATGGTTGATCTGACCATAAAAGCTGAAGGCGATCTGCATATTGATGCTCATCACACGGTTGAGGATATTGGAATTGTTCTCGGTCAGGCATTTGCGCAGGCATTAAGCGATAAAAAAGGCATCCGTCGTTACGGTCATGCCTATGTTCCGCTGGATGAGGCATTATCCCGTGTTGTCATCGATTTTTCAGGCCGTCCAGGTCTGGAGTATCACGCCGAATATCCTCGTGGTCAGGTTGGTGATTTTGATGTGGATTTGATTCACGAGTTTTTCCAGGGCTTTATTAACCATGCCCTGGCGACGGTTCACATCGATTGTCTTCGAGGCAAGAATGCGCACCACATAGCGGAAACTATTTTTAAGGCCTTCGGTAGAGCAGTACGGATGGCCATCGAGGCTGATTCGCGTATGGCAGGCATTACGCCGTCTACAAAGGGCAGTCTGTAATAACAACCAACAAAAACCAGTTTAGATTGATATGACAAGCGTTGCAGTTATCGACTATGGCATGGGCAACTTACATTCTGTTGCCAAGGCCTTAGAGAAGGTCGGCGAAGGTGTAGACATTATTGTTACCCACGACCATAAAAAGATTGAGCAGGCAGACCGGGTAGTGTTACCAGGCGTCGGTGCTATCCGTGATTGCATGCAGGAAATTAATCGTCTGGGTATCGATCAAGTGGTCAAGAGCGTCGTTCAACAGGGAAAGCCCCTGTTAGGTGTATGTGTTGGTATGCAGGCATTAATGACATTCAGTGATGAAAATAATGGCATTGACTGTCTTAAAATCCTGCCCGGACATGTTGCATATTTTGGTGACGACTTGCATGATCCTGACACTAATGAGCGTTTAAAGATCCCTCACATGGGCTGGAATCAGGTACATCAAACTTACGATCATCCTCTCTGGCACGATATTGAACAAGACGCGCGTTTTTATTTTGTGCATAGTTATTATGTTGAACCTGTCGAGATCGGTATGATTGCGGGCTCATCGAACTATGGTATTTCGTTCACGGCTGCGGTGGCAAAAGATAATGTTTTTGCAACCCAGTTTCACCCGGAAAAGAGCCAGCATGCTGGCTTACAGTTGTATAAAAATTTCTTAAACTGGAATGGCCGGGTTTAACCACTAGACTTAGATAAACGCAGACTAATATTTTTAGCTAAGAAAATTCATTATGTTAATTATTCCAGCAATTGATCTTAAAGATGGTAAGTGTGTACGACTTCGTCAGGGTGACATGGACCAGGAGACGGTGTTTTCCGATGACCCGGTTGCAATGGCAGGTAAGTGGGTCGATGCCGGTGCCAGAAGAATTCACCTGGTCGATCTGAATGGTGCCTTTGCCGGCGAGCCAAAAAATGCACATGTAGTCGAAGCTATTTGCAAGGCTTATCCTGATGTACCCGTACAGGTGGGTGGTGGCATTCGTGATGAAGAGACGATTCAGACCTATCTTAATGCCGGTGTTCAGTACGTCATTATTGGTACCAAGGCAGTGACCGCGCCTCATTTTGTGAATGATATCTGTCTTGAGTTTCCGGGCCACATTATTATTGGTCTTGATGCAAAAGATGGAAAAGTTGCCGTTGATGGCTGGTCAAAATTATCCAGGCACGATGTGTTTGATATGGCTAAACACTTTGAGCAGGATGGTGTTGAAGCGATTGTCTATACCGATATAAGTCGTGACGGCATGATGAACGGGGTTAATGTGGAGTCAACACAAAAGCTGGCACAACACATTAATATTCCTGTCATTGCCTCGGGTGGTATTACCAATATCGATGATATACGTGCGCTGAGTGAAGTTGCCGATGATGGTATCTGCGGCGCAATCACTGGTCGCGCTATCTATGAAGGCTCGCTGGACTTTGTTGAAGCGCAAAAGCTGGCTGATGAGCTTTCTTCAAAGTAAGACATTACTTTAATGGATCGATTTTTATGGGTTTAGCTAAAAGAATTATCCCCTGTCTTGATGTTGATAACGGTCGCGTTGTAAAAGGCGTACAGTTTGTTGATATACGTGATGCGGGTGACCCGGTTGAAATTGCGCGTCGTTACGATGAGCAAGGTGCTGATGAAATTACCTTTCTTGATATTACCGCCTCTTCCGATAACCGCGAGACCATGGTGCATGTAGTTGAGGAAGTTGCTGGTCAGGTTTTTATTCCATTAACCGTTGGTGGCGGTATTCGCAAAGTTGAAGATATACGCCGCATGTTAAATGCAGGTGCCGATAAAGTTGGGATCAATACAGCGGCGGTGTTTAACCCTGAGTTTGTAAAAGAAGCGGCTGAAAAATTTGGCTCGCAATGCATTGTGGTTGCGATCGATGCCAAGAAAGTGAGTGCTGAAGGTGAGCCAAATAAATGGGAAATCTTCACGCATGGTGGACGCAAACCCACGGGCATTGATGCTATCGAGTGGGCGATTAAAATGGTGGACTTTGGTGCCGGAGAAATCCTGTTAACAAGTATGGATCGTGATGGCACAAAAATTGGTTTTGACCTTGAGTTAAATGCCGCAATCTCCGAGGCCGTTAATGTGCCGGTTATCGCTTCCGGCGGTGTTGGTAATCTTGATCATTTGGTTGAAGGTGTTAAACAGGGTAAGGCTGATGCAGTCCTGGCGGCGAGTATTTTTCACTTCGGTGAATACACGGTCGAGCAGGCAAAAAAACACATGCAGGATGCGGGTATCGAAGTACGCCTCTAAGCGTTAATGTCTATGAGCATGCTAATTTGAATACAAACTGGCTAGAAGAAATAAAGTGGACCGACGATGGGTTGGTGCCGGCGATTGCACAGGAAACAGGAACAGGCAAAGTACTGATGATGGCCTGGATGAATCGCGAAGCCCTTGAGTTAACCGTTAAAGAAGGTCGTGCAATCTACTGGTCACGTTCTCGTAACAAACTTTGGCGCAAAGGCGAAGAGTCGGGTCATGTGCAGACGCTTAAAGATATTCGTTTAGACTGCGATAACGATGTGATCTTGCTAGAGGTTGAGCAACTGGGTGGTATCGCCTGTCATACGGGTCGTCACAATTGTTTTTTCAAGCAGCTAAAAAATGAAGCATGGGTTGAGGTCGATGCGGTGATTAAAAACCCGGATGACATTTATAAATAATGTTTAGACTGATACCGCTTTTCTTTTTATTCCTCTGGCCTTTTATCCATGTAATATTTTCTGCACGTGTGCAGGGTGATGCAAAATATGGTTGGGCGATTCTGACCTTATTGTTTTCCTGGCTGGCCTACCCCTTCTTTTTGTATAAGACGAAAAAATAAGTTTATAGTGCTTAGCGAGCCTTGACTCAACTACAATGGATTTACGATGAACGATATTCTTCAACAGCTTGCCAGGGTTCTCGAGGAGCGCAAAGGCGCCGACCCGGATAGCTCCTATGTGGCAAAACTCTATGATAAAGGCCTGGACGCCATTCTCAAGAAAGTCGGAGAAGAGGCAACCGAAACGGTCATGGCAGCTAAAGATGGCAACAAAGAGCAGATTGTTTATGAAACTGCCGATCTGTGGTTCCACACCCTGGTTATGTTGGCACAACAAGATTTAAGCCCGGATGACGTGCTTGCCGAGTTAGCGCGCCGATTTGGGCTGTCTGGCCTTGAAGAAAAGGCTAATCGAGACAAATAGCTACATTTCACTGCCTAATCAGCACGATTTGGCGAATTTCACGAAATTTTGCTGATATCGAGATCTATTTCACGTGAGATCCTTAAGATCTGATACCACTTTGGTGTAGAATGCCTTCATTGGGGTTTGTCCCTCAATTCAACAGGTCGATGAGACGGTGATTCCAGAGTCCCTGCGTTGTAGTGATGCGGCGACTCCCACCCAAGGGCGGCGGTATACAATTTAGTTAGCCGATTTTAGTATATCCAAGGAGCACATCGCCAATTTGGTTAAGCAGATGCTGTGCCATTGCACAGTCTCGGCTTGTGAGACTAATTGGGCGTCAGTGTTTTGCCCGTGTGTTTTTTATAATTTTTAAGGAGTACGTTATGGGTTTTGGTGGAATTGGACCAGGTTCGTTAATTCTTATCCTGCTTATTGTCATTCTTTTGTTCGGTACGAAACGTTTGCGTGGTATGGGATCCGATTTGGGTTCTGCATTGAAGAACTTTAAGAAGTCAGTCAAAGACAGCAAGTCGGAAGCAGATGCCGATGATACGATTGATGCCGATGATTCAAAGCAAAAGATTGAAGGTCAGGCGGATAATTCGGTCATCGAAGGTGAAGCGACCGAAAAAGATAAAGATAAAACCGAATCTTAACTAACAGTCGTTTATTTTGAGACAATTCAATGTTTGACATCGGTTTTATAGAACTGGTGCTCATCGGCGTGGTGGGGCTGGTGGTCATCGGCCCTGAACGTCTTCCTGGCGTAGCGAGTAAGCTTGGTCGCTGGGTTGGTCGTACACGCCAGTTTATTGGATCAGTTAAGAGTGATATTAATCGTGAAATACGCCAGGAAGAAATACGCCAGGCGTTAGATCGCGATGCTGGCCTGGATGAAATAAAAAACATTATCAATGATACCAAGTATACGATCGAAGATGAGGTCAATGAGGCTAAGCAGGATTTTGCAGTGAAGGCGCGTGATGATGATCCAGGTCGTGAACCCGCGCAAGCTCAAAGTGAGCTGACCAGCCAACGGGATCTGACCAGCCAACGGGATCTGATAAGCGAACAGGAAGATGACTTTGATGATGATAACTATGGTCTAACCGATCATACTGATTATGCGTTGTCCGATGATGAGATCGATAAAAAAATAGCAGCAGAGCAGAATGACGGACGAGACGAAAAATCAAACGGATAATAACAGCACGCCTGGGCAAACTTTTCTCACACACCTGATAGAGTTGCGCGATCGTTTATTGCGCGTTGTGATGGTCATGGGTGTCATTACAATTGGTCTAATGACGGTTGCTAACGACCTCTATTATTACTTTTCGATACCTATTCAAACGTATCTGCCAGAAAATACCTCGATGATTGCGACGGGAGTCATCTCGCCGATTTTTACACCGCTAAAGCTCGCGTTGATAGGCGCATTTTTTATCGCGATACCCTTTATTCTTTATCAGGCGTGGGGGTTTATTTCGCCTGGCTTGTACAGCAAAGAAAAACGTCTTGCTGTACCTTTGTTGATTTCTAGCATTCTGCTTTTTTATGCAGGTATGGCTTTTGCTTACCTCGTAGTATTCCCTCTGGTGTTTCAGTTTACGGCGACATTTATTCCAACCGGGGTTGAGTATCGACCGGACATCGCCGATTATCTCAATTTTTCACTAAAAATGTTTTTTGCATTTGGTGTGGCGTTTGAAGTGCCGATTGCCACTATCATATTAATAGCAACAGGCTTGACTACACCAGAAAAGCTCGCTGAAAAAAGACCTTATGTCATAGTGGGCGCCTTTGTTTTGGGCATGTTACTAACACCGCCAGATCTTATTTCCCAGGTGATGCTGGCGCTACCCATGTGGTTCTTGTTTGAAATGGGCATTATCGCTGCGAGATTTATGCTAAAAGATCGCATCGCAAGAATGGAAAAAGAAAAGCAAGAGTATGAGGAAGACGAGGCAGCAGAGACAGACGATGAGCTAGATGAAGAGTTTGATCGTGCCATCGTGGAAGAAGATGAGATAAACAAGAACGATCCTTTGTAATGGTCTTGCATAAATATAAATTATGAACACCCTGACCAAACATCAACGCCGTTTAGTTTTGTTGGTTGTGCTTGTGTTGGTGTTGATTAGTGCACCAGCAATTATTATGACGGTATCTTCTTCCAGACAGGTGCCCGCTGTTGCGCAATTGCCGGCAACGGAAGTCAGCCAGGCCCCGACCAGCCGATCGATTGATATTGTGCCGGATGAGGCGAAACCAGAACAAGAAAATCCTGAACAAGATAATTCAAGAGAAGACAAATTAGCACAAGTTGAGCCGACTTCGAAGTTAGACGTTCGTATTGTATCTGAAACAGGCGTAAGCGAAGAACAGATTGCTGAAGATGGTAATGCCCCGTTTGGAGAACTTGCGCGAGGGTTTGTTGCCGGTAACTGGGTGGTTGTCGATTGTGAACAGCGAGTAGTATTGCAATGTCCACACAAGCTGATTAAACCAGAACCTTCGCCAGGTTTAAATCCAAAAGGTGGCGAGAAAGCGTGGCAAGGTCATTGCCGTGACGTCAGTATTAAGTTTGATAGTTTTTGCAGGAATTAATTATGCCCACTGCGATTAAAGTTATTAGTACGCTTTGTATTTTATTAGCCAGTGTTTTTATTGCAAATTTGCTTACTTTGCAGAAGATGGAAGCATCTTTTTCCGTAACCAGTTTGCCTTTATCCAGTTTTGTAAATCTGCTAGGAGCCGGCACTTTGATTATTATTACGCTGGTAACATTGTTACGCTGGGACCGCCTGATTGGATTTACCCGTGTGCTGATTTATGCGTTACTGCTTGCTCTGGGTTTAAACGTAATACTTATGATCCCTGAACTGTTTAATGGATATGGCTTGACAGTTGTTTTTGATCTGGTAGTTATCGTTTTTATTGTTGGTGTGCGGGGTTACCTGGCCAGCAAAGATGCCTACAAATATTTTTATAAGTAAGCTCATCATTCGTACCAGGAACTTACTCAAGTCACTCTAATAGCGGCGTAATTGGCCGATCAACACACCCTGTATTTGCACGCGCTGCGCATCATAGATCATTGGCTGCATTTGACTATTTTCGGGGATCAGTTTTATTTTATGCTCGTCGAGCGTTCTAAGTCGTTTGAGTGTGGCCTCTTCATCATCGATTAGGGCAACCACTATTTCTCCATCTTTTGCAGTTGCCTGGCTTTTGATAATGACGATGTCGCCATCAAGGATACCTATTTCACACATAGAGTCGCCCTGAACTTCGAGGGCATAATTACCCTGATTAGAGAATTCAGCAAAACTGAGTTCATCCTGATCCGGGATGGCTTCGATGGGACGGCCCGCGGCGATTCGACCTACTAAAGGGAGGGTCGTGTGGGAGTGTGGGGTTTCAGTAAGTCGAATGCCGCGCCAACCGCGTTCTGTATGGTGTAAATGACCTTTTTCGACAAGGGCCTGTACATAACGATGAACCGTACCTTTTGAATTAATCCTCAGCGCAGAGCCAATCTCAGTAAGGGTAGGACCCTGGCCGTGCTGAGCAAGATGACCACGAATAAATCGCAGCATCTTATTTTCTAAAGTCGTTAATTTCGAAATGTTCTCCATACGTTCTCTATAGTAGAGAACATTTAGAGAACTTTCAAGCTTATATCAAAAATAATTACAGTAAAGCTGTCTTTGCCAGATTAAACCCCTTGATCTGCCCGGCTCGTTTTATTTAATAACAGCCCAAAAGTTGTAAGTGCTTTCTTACAACAGAATCAGCGGTGTCTGACAGACGCATGTAAGTCATGTTGGATAGGATCGTAGTTCGTCAAAGGGTTGGGTTATGACGCGTTCCTCCAAGCGCATCTGGCCATGGATGGCCCACATAAAAATATAACAGTGGGAGCGACTTCAAATGTTCAAACAGCGAAACAGACATAGTGAGAGCGGTGCAATTCCATTTCGGACGGGACGTTTTTATTGTGTCGATAACGAGTGGTGGTTTGCAATCAGACGTGGACCAGATCAAGGTCCTTATATAACGAAGCCAATGGCAAAGTTGTCTTTAATTGAATACTTGAATGATCAATTTACATTCGAGAAACATTTAAAAGCAGATCGAGTTTTACTTGATGCTTGATTGTTAGAGAGTTAAAGCATGATACGTTGCGGGTATGCAACGCATCTGATCGGCCAGAAAAAAATATCTCAGATTAGAAGAATTATGAAGCAGGGAAGTTATAGGCCAGAGAAATTATAAACTAGCCCAGATTGACTCATAGTCATCATTGTTTTTTGCAAGACTGCTTGGAACGGGCTTTGTCTCTTTATACTCGATTAAATGTGCCGAGCCTACCGGTGAAGAATATAATTGTTCGATAAACTTGATGGTGCGTTTATCGCCATTACACTCAAGTGTTATTGCCTTGCCATCAAGACGCGTCGGTAAGTTCGGCAAAAACAGCACATAACCATTTTCACTTTTACCTAACAGACACTTAATCGGTAGTGATTTAAAATCTGCCTGTAATGTTAGCTCGGCAGGTCGCACCATCTGGCTGTGTTTTTTAATTCCTGCGCGAATAGGTCCGGTCGTTGGACAGACCATCCAGCGAATTTCACCCAGTTGCCATTGTCCTGTTTTACCGCGTACGGCGATAACTTCATTCATTTGAATATGCTCTACACCATCTTGTGGTAAGGCGATACAGAATCCACCTTTACTGATGTTAAGCACTTTGGCATTCAGATAACTGTATACTTTCATACGCATGCTCTCTGTCCATGATGGTGTGGGTGCTTGCTGTTCAAAGTAGGCACTGTCCCAGATATCAAGACTCGCATCTTTTTCGGTAGTAAAGCCGAATTGTCCCAGTGTATTGGGTTGCACGGGCGGTATCGTTATGCTGAAGTCATCTTGCTGTTCAATAGCTTCTTCTTCCTGAACATCTGCAGGATTTGGTTGGCGACCATCGGAAATAACGTAGTGAATCGCGCTAACGCCAATCGCAACCTCGGCATTACCCTGTATTAAGCGGCGTTCTCCATCTCGACTACTGGGGCGTCCCCAGCTATTAATTAAGATCAACAGAGAGCGACGAGAGGCAAAGCGGCCTCTGCATAGTTTTATTTCTTCTTTAGCCAGTTTGGCATTTTTCAGTAGCTTGTTGATATTCGTTATTAGACCTGTGATGTCTAGATAACGAACATCGATTAACTGATTTTCAGAATTTGAAATGTCCTGCGCAATTAATGCGGGCGGCATATCGGTTTCGAGAGTGAAAGCATACGTTTGTGTGTTTTCACCGCGATGTGATGTGGCGACGGCAACACGCTGTACCCAGATGTCCAGGTTCTGGATGACATTTTGTAATTCAGCAGGCTTAAATAAATTTGGTGACAACAATGAATGTAGTAATAGCTTTTTGAACTCGATATCAATACTTGTCTTTTTAGGTGCTTCGCCTAAGCCGGTAATCTTGGCCGACAGCAGGTTGTACTTCTCAATTAACTGATAAATCCAGTAGAGTTGTTGCCACATGCCTTTTTGGTAAGGCATATACAACTGACGATAATTACAAAGTAACAAGCTCGATAAATAAAAAATTCGATGGACTGATGTTGTTACCACTTTTTTCCAGCCGAATCGGCTCAGTTCAATACTATGGGCAATGACTTGTTGGTAGCCGAGTATTGATTGGCGAAGCAGCTGTGTATACAGGTCCGCAACTTTGCGGCGCTTTGCAGAAAGTGGCAGTGGTTTGCCCGCGTAATGGCGATATAGCTCGGGCAGGATAAGAATGAGTGGTTCAGTAATACCTTCCAAAAGGTGGAAGTGGTGTTTAACGGGAACGTTGTCCTGGCGATTAACATCGCGCATGGCCATATATAGCTGGCGTGCAGTTTCACCTATCGAGGCGATCGGCAAGTTCTCAAGCCATTCGTCGACAGCCTGAGGCTGGGTATTGAATTGTGAAAATGTTGTTGCCATAGTACTTCCGGTTAACCAAAAACGCGTAAATTAGGACACTAATAATATGTCCAATTTACTGAGTAACAGCTTACGGTGCCGGGAAAGCATTGAGATGATCTGAGTCGGCATGCCACCGCCAAACGACGGTTTTGACTATAATTTTATTATTGTTGACCTGTTTCATTTCTCACGCTTTACCGCGCATCCCCCAAAGCCACACAAAAAGTGTGATCTAGTTCACAGTTTATCTCAGAGCGTAATGAAATTACACATAATCTGCTATTGCAAAAGGTTAAAGATTGTTAACACAAGTGCTAACTAGTTGAGATTATTAACGAAATAAACCACATAAGTAGTGGTTTATTATGGCATTTCCCGCTAGCCCTGACTGATTGTGAGGTGTAAATTTATCGAACCAGACTTAAATTAAGCTTAAATTTGAGCAAAAATGTCCGGTGAAAGGCAAATTATGGCAGATGTTATGAGCCATTGGCCCGGTGTTGGCGAAAAATACAGCGAGGCGTACAATACCGCGCTGTTTGATGAAGAGTATGGGTTTACATGAAGGTACACGACAATTTTGACGTCATCGTCGTTGGCGGTGGCCATGCCGGCACTGATGCCGCGCTTGCTAGTGCGCGCATGGGCAGCAATACCTTACTCCTGACCCATAATATAGAGACCCTCGGCCAGATGAGCTGTAACCCGGCGATTGGCGGAATCGGCAAAGGCCACCTGGTGAAGGAAGTGGATGCGATGGGTGGATTGATGGCCCATGCAGCTGATCTGGCTGGCATCCAGTTTCGCATTCTCAATGCCAGTAAAGGTCCTGCGGTCAGGGCCACCCGCGCTCAGGCCGATCGTGCACTCTATAAACAAGCGGTGCGTTCTGTGCTGGAGACGACACCGAATCTGACGATCTTCCAACAAGGCGTTGACGATCTGATAGTGGAAAACGATCAGGTTAAAGGTGTCGTGACCCAAATGGGCCTGAAGTTTGAGGCACCCACCGTGGTACTAACCGTCGGTACCTTCCTGGGTGGGGTTATTCACATTGGTGAGTCCAATCACCAGGGCGGACGTGCGGGCGATCCGCCGTCCAATGCGTTGTCGAAGCGCCTAAGAGAATTACCCTTCAACGTTGAACGCTTGAAGACGGGTACGCCACCGCGTATCGATGGCAAGACCATTGATTATTCCGTGCTGCAGGCACAACCGGGTGATGAGCCCTGCCCGGTATTTTCATTTATGGGGTCAGTTACCGAACACCCGCAACAAGTACCGTGTCACATCACTTATACCAATGAAAAGACCCATGAGATTATTCGTAATGGCCTTGATCGCTCGCCGATGTATAGCGGTGTCATCGAAGGTGTGGGTCCGCGCTATTGCCCTTCGATTGAAGATAAAGTCGTGCGGTTTGCTGAACGTGACTCACATCAGATTTTTGTAGAGCCTGAAGGCTTAACGACAACGGAAGTTTATCCCAATGGTATTTCAACCAGTTTACCCTTTGATGTGCAGTATGATTTTATTCGCTCTATAAAAGGTTTTGAGAAGGCGCACATTACTCGAGCCGGTTATGCAATCGAGTATGACTTTTTTGATCCGCGCGATCTAAAACCTTCGCTGGAAACCAAATTTATAAAAGGTCTGTTTTTTGCGGGTCAAATTAATGGTACCACGGGTTATGAAGAAGCGGCGGCACAAGGTTTACTCGCGGGTATGAATGCATCACTTCAGATCCAGGAAAAAGATCCATGGTCACCTCGACGTGATCAGGCTTACATGGGTGTGTTAGTCGATGATCTTATTACACGCGGCACCAACGAACCATATCGCATGTTTACCTCGCGTGCAGAGTATCGGCTGTTGCTACGTGAAGACAATGCTGATTTACGTTTAACGGAACAGGCGCGCGAGTTTGGTTTGATCGATGAATTGCAGTGGCAGGCATTTTGTGAAAAACGCGAGAGTATAGAAAAAGAAAAACAACGCATGCATGAGACGTTTGTACACCCAGGTAAAGTCGATCAAAAAATTGAAGCCAGGGTCTTAGACAGACCTCTTTCACGTGAGGCTCGACTTTGGGAGTTATTACGGCGACCAGGTGCGAGTTATCAGGATGTAACAGAGCTTGCCGAACTCGATGATGTGATCACGGATGAAAAGGTCATCGAGCAACTGGAAATACAGGCGAAATACGCTGGCTATATTGATCGTCAACAGGATGAAATTGCCAAACAACAACGCCATGAAGAAACACTCATACCGGATGCTCTTGTCTATGATCAGGTTCGCGGCTTGTCAAATGAAGTGGCTGAAAAACTGGCACGGATTAAGCCAGAAACAGTTGGTCAAGCGGCACGCATTCCTGGCGTAACCCCTGCTGCTATCTCAATACTTTTAGTTCATTTAAAAAAACGTAAGCTGGTAAATAGCCGAAAATTGGCTTAAGCAGTTATTTTATTTTTATAGTGAACCGATCACGGTCGAGTAAGTCGAATAGATGTACTATTATTGCCTCTTAAACATAGTGTGTTAACGTTTAGAAAAAATACCACAAGGAATTTTTTCATTTGGGGCGGGCGATATATGTCGAAAAGAAATAAACCTGGAGGAGATATAACAATGTTAAAACGTACAGCGATTATTTTACTTTGTGCACTGTTCAGTACCACGCTAACGACGACGGTATTTGCCGGCGACAATGGTTTAATAAAAAAGAAGAGCGCTCACTCGGTTAAGGTCACCCTTGATCGCCTGGAGAACGTACTTAAGAAAAAGGGTATCGGTATTGCGGTACGCTGGAATCATGCGGCGAAGGCTAAAGGCGCGGGCATCGCGATGCGTGATACAGAGATTCTTATTTTTGGTAATCCGAAAATGGGCTCACCACTGATGTTGAGCAATCAGGAAATCGGTATCGATCTACCAATGAAGGCGCTGGTGTATAAAGATGCTAAAGGTCAGGTCTGGCTGGTTTATAACGACCCGGCTTATCTTAAAAAACGCCACGGCATTAGTGATAAGGATCCTGTGTTTGCAAAAATGACAGGTGCCCTGAATAAACTGACCAGCAAGGCGGTTGGTAAATAACAAGGTTTAGAAAGTCGCATTATTAAAAGGCGGGCATATTGCCCGCCTTTCCTATTTTTGCACATGGAGAAGGTGAAACCGGAACGGTTGAGAGGCTGGCTTGGGCCATGTGCTTATGCCGTGGAGGGCAGGACGCCCGAGAGCGGCGAATAGAAAACCAAATTTGTGAGCCATTCAGTTAAACTAAATTAATGGACCAAGCCTACATTAATTCTTATCTAGCAAAGCTGCCCTTCGAGTTACCACAAGGCCTGGCAGATAAAATTCTGGTTTATCTCGAGCTGCTAGTGAAGTGGAATAAGGCCTATAACCTGACGGCGATTCGCTCTCAGGAACAGATGCTTACCCACCACATCCTGGATAGTCTTAGTGTTGCACCTTATTTAATGGGCCCCAGAATATTGGACGTGGGCACCGGCCCGGGCTTTCCGGGACTCCCTTTGGCGATGATGATGCCTGAGCAGCATTTCATTTTGCTCGACAGCAATTCAAAAAAAACCCGATTTGTGAACCAGGTGGTGATGGAGCTCGGACTTGATAATGTAGAGGTTGTGACCGGCCGGGCGGAAAACTATGAGCCGGATCAGGGTGTTAATACGGTGGTTAGTCGTGCATTCACAAGCCTGGAGGAATTTGTACAAAAAACATCCAGTTGCTGCGTAAAAAAAGGCCTGTTGATCGCCATGAAAGGGCGTTATCCTACTGATGAAATAGCAAGTTTGGAGCTAGTGGAGCCGGGCACTAAAACAGAAACGATCAAAATAGACGTGCCGGAACTCAATGCAGAGCGACACCTGGTGTTAATCAGGCCATTAGAGCTTTAAAGCTTAGTTGGTCGTTTTGAAGCGGAATGAATACAAGCAGGGTGAGGAAAATGGGCAAAATAATTGCCATAGCAAATCAAAAGGGTGGAGTCGGTAAAACGACCACCTGTATCAATTTGGCCGCCTCATTGGCCGCTACCAAACGTAGTGTTTTGCTGGTCGATATGGATCCACAGGGCAATGCGACCATGGGCTCCGGTGTAAATAAAAATCAGCTGGAATTGACTACCTGTGATGTTCTGTTGGGTGAGTGTACTGCTGAAGAAGCAATCGTTCGTGCCGAGGCTGGTGCGTTCGACATCTTACCTACTAATGGTGATTTGACGGCGGCGGAAGTCTCGTTGATTGAATTTCAGGATCGTGAGAAACGTCTGCGATCGGCGCTGGCCAGTGCTATCAATAAATATGAATATATCCTTATCGATTGTCCTCCGTCGCTCAACATGTTGACGTTGAACTCACTGGTAGCTGCACAGTCCGTGATGATTCCTATGCAGTGTGAGTATTACGCGCTGGAGGGATTGACTGCTCTGTTGGAGACCGTCAATCAAATACAAGAGACCGTCAATCCTGAGCTGCAGGTTGAAGGCCTGTTGCGCACCATGTTTGACCCACGTAACAATCTTGCTAACGATGTGTCCGGGCAGTTACTTGTGCACTTTCCTCAGAAAGTCTACCGCACTGTCATTCCTCGCAATGTTCGTCTTGCCGAGGCACCCAGCCACGGTATACCCGTGATTCAATACGATAAGTCATCGCGCGGTGCCCTCGCCTATCTTGCTCTGGCTGGAGAAATCCTGCGCAAGCATGAAGGCGCCACACTGGTTGGCAGCGCCAACTAACTATTATCGTTATTATTTAAGCGAATATTATGAAGAAAAGAGGACTTGGACGGGGATTAGATGCTCTGCTTGGCGGCAGCGCAATGTCTAGCACGGCAGGTGCAAGGCCTTCTCAGGCAGGATCATCGGCAGCCGGTTTACAGGAAGTGGCGGTGGATCTCATTGATCGCAGCCCTTTTCAGCCTCGTGTCGATTTTAATGAAGAGGCTCTACAGGAGTTGGCTGATTCCATTCGTGCCCAGGGTGTTATTCAGCCTGTTGTGGTTCGACCCAAGCTATCTACGCCCGGACGTTTTGAACTGATTGCCGGAGAGCGGCGTTGGCGTGCGGCACAACTAGCCGGATTGCACCAGATCCCCACCGTGATTCGCGAAGTAGATGACCAGGCCGCGATGGCCATGGCGCTGATCGAGAATATCCAGCGTCAGCAATTAAATCCTATCGAAGAGGCCGTTGCGCTCAATAGATTAATCGATGAGTTTGGACTTACTCACGAGCAAACCGCCGAGGCAGTAGGTCGTTCGCGGGCTGCGGTCAGCAACATGCTGCGTCTGTTAAATCTGGAGCCAGGCGTGAAGGCCATGCTTGAAAAAGGCGAGATAGAAATGGGTCATGCCCGTGCCCTGCTTGGCTTGCGTGGTGGTGCCCAGTTTAAGGCAGCGCAAGAGGTTGAGCATAAAGGTTTATCCGTCCGCGAGACCGAGAAGCTGGTTAAAAAGATTGGCTCACCTGGTGCCGGCAAACCGAGTACCGTCAAGATTGTCGACCCAGATACAGAGCGTCTTGAACAGGATCTGTCGGAGAAACTGGGTGCTAAAGTCCAGTTTCAGTCAACTAAAGGTGGCAAGGGTAAACTCATCATTAACTACAACTCCATGGATGAGCTGGATGGCATTCTTGGCCACATCAAATAAGTAAGATTTCTAGTGGCATTCGGCCCTTTATCGGGGCAAAAAGCTTGGTTTTTCCAGAGCGTCCCAGACAAAATTTTAATTGAAAAACGGCCCTAATTTAGGGCAGCCTGATTGACCCCTTCAGTACGAACTTATATACTTCGCCGCCCTGATAGCTTGCGTTTTGGGCTGCTTTTGTAAGACTTTTTGACCATGTTGAAAGCCAGAGACAGCCTACGAGTTACACTCCGCAAGATACTCCTGATTCAGGCAGCGTTGACCGTTATTGCTGCCATTGTTGCACTACTGGTGAAGTCGCCCAGTTTTGCTCTACATCTGGTTTATGGCGGTGCCGTGACCAGTGTTGGCACCAGTTTACATGCTTGGCGATTGTTAAAGATCGCGGCGACGAGTGACGATAACGACCCCATTATGGCGCAAGCCAATGTGGGTGCCGAAGCCTTTAAAGGCGTGATACTCAAGTTAGGGGCCATGATTGGTCTGCTGGCCTTGGGGATGGGTTACTTAAAGCTGGATCCACTTGCGGTGTTAATTGGATTCTCAGTTGCATATTTAGGCTTTATGTTTGCTGGAGGCTACGCGCCTCGCTCGAAGCCTGGCTAATAGCCGAGCACACAGAATTTTAAACTTTTTTGGAATTTAGTAACCAATGTCGAGTGAATCAAACTCTGCGCAATACATTACCCACCATTTAACAAACTGGACCTATGGCAATATGCCAGAATCTGCAGTTGGTAAAACACTGTGTGAAGGTGGCAACAAGATAGAAGCAGCCGGCTGGCAGTTTGCCCACTGTAATGCGGAAGGATCTGCGATGGGTGCTCAGACCTTACACCTTGACACATTAATATGGTCAATTGTTACGGGTGTGGTGTTTCTTTTTTTCTTCCATAAAGCTGCGAAAAAAGCGACGGCAGGCGTTCCAGATGGACTGCAAAATTTTGTCGAGTCAATCTGTGACTTTATTAATACCTCTGTTCGCGGTTCCTTTTCAGCGAAAAATGATTTAGTTGCCCCTCTGGCTCTGACGATATTTGTTTGGGTGTTCTTAATGAACCTAATGGATTTGGTCCCGGTCGACTGGATTCCATTTATTAGTGCCCAGGTTGGTGGACTGATGGGCCATGATCCGCACCATATATATATGAAGGTTGTTCCTTCTACCGATCCAAATGCAACCTTTGGTATGTCGATTGCCATTTTCCTTTTGATGATTTTCTACAGCATCAAAATTAAAGGCATAGGTGGTTTTGCAGGTGAGCTTACACTGCATCCATTTAGTGCTAAAAATCCAATCTTACAGGCATTTTTTATACCTATTAACTTTGTGTTGGAGTTCGTTTCGTTAATTGCTAAACCGTTGTCACTGTCACTACGACTTTACGGCAACATGTATGCCGGTGAAATGATCTTTATTCTAATTGCGCTAATGTATGGTTCCAGTTGGATAATGAATGGAGCTGGTGCGCTGATGCAGTTAGGTTGGGCTATTTTTCATATTCTGATTATTACTTTGCAGGCCTTTATCTTTATGACACTTACGGTTGTTTATATGGATATGGCTTATCAAACAAGCGATGATCACTAAATAAATTTTTAACTTTTTAGATATTTGTAATAGGAGAAAACAATGAACGAAGTACAAGCAACATTATTTATTGCTGGCGCTTTAATGATGGGTCTGGGCGCTTTAGGTGCGGCTATTGGTATTGGTGTATTAGGTGGACGTTTCCTGGAAGGTGCAGCTCGCCAACCTGAATTGATCCCATTACTTCGTACCCAGTTCTTCATCATGATGGGTTTGACTGACGCGGTTCCTATGATTGCGGTGGGTGTAGCGTTTTATGTGATCTTTGCGGTTGCACCAGGTGCGGGCTCTTAATAGTTAAACTTAATTAAAGGTAAGTGCTATGGATCAATTAGGTTATACGCTAATCGGGCAATCGATCGTATTTGTGATCTTTGTGTGGTTCTGCATGAAATATGTTTGGCCGCCGATCATGGCTGCGCTTAATGAGCGTAAAGCTAAGATTGCAGACGGTTTAGCAGCAGCAGAAAAAGGTCAGCACGAAGAAGAGTTGGCTAAGAAACGCGCGATTGAGATTTTGAAAGAAGCCAAAGAGCAGGCAGGTGAAGTTATTCGCCAGGCTGAAAAGCGTGCCAGCGAAATTGTTGATGAATCTAAGAACGATGCAAAAGCTGAAGGCGAACGTCTTGTCAATGCTGCACAAGCAGAGATAGAGCAGAACATTACCCGTGCTCGTGAGGAGTTACGTGGTCAGGTTGTGTCACTCGCTGTTGCTGGCGCAGGCAAAGTCCTGAAGAAAGAGATCGACGAGAAAGCGAACGAAGCACTGCTCAGCGATCTGGCTGCTCAGCTTTAAGGGATAAAACGACATGGCAGAAAAAAGCACCATTGCTCGCCCTTATGCACAAGCTGCATTTGGTATAGCGCAGGAACAGAATGAATTGGCCAGGTGGTCAGACATGCTGGGTTTTGCTGCTGTAGCCGTTACTGACGATGCAATGCAGGTTTATATAAGTAATCCAAAGATTGAGCTGGAAACACTGACTCGTTTAATGGTTGAAGTCTGTGGTGATCAACTGAATGATCTGGGTAAAAACTTTATCAAGGTTCTGGTTGCCAATAAACGTTTGAATGTCTTGCCTGAAATTGCGGTTCTATATAACCAGTTTCGTGCTGATGCTGAGAAGACTGTTGAAGCGGAAGTTATCTCCGCCTTCCCATTAACAGATGCACAGCAAAACAGCTTGATCGAAGGCTTGAAAAAACGCCTTGGTCGTGATGTCTCACTGGTTTCGAAAGTTGATGAAAATCTAATGGGCGGTGCCATTGTGCGTGCTGGTGACCTGGTTATCGACGGTTCGGTAAGCGGGCAATTGAGCAAGCTTGAGACTACATTGTTGCACTAAATTTATTAGCTGTTTAACTAATTTTATTAAGTGCTTAGCACTAAGTGAAGAAATACAGAATTTATATTTTGAGGATTAAAAAATGAACTTAAATCCATCTGAAATTAGCGATCTGATTAAAAAGCGAGTTGAGAGCTTTGAAGTTGTCAGTGAAGCTCGTAACGAAGGAACGGTTGTCTCTATCGCCGACGGCGTAGTTCGAATTCACGGACTGGCTGATGTAATGTACGGTGAGATGATCGAGTTTCCAGGTAACACATTCGGTATGGCACTAAACCTTGAGCAAGACTCTGTGGGTGCGGTGGTATTGGGTGATTACGAACACATCTCTGAAGGTGATAAGGTTCAATGTACGGGTCGTATTCTTGAAGTACCAACTGGCCCGGAGTTAATGGGACGTGTAGTTAATTCACTAGGTCATGCAATTGACGGCAAAGGTCCAATTGACAGCAAACAATCAGCACCGATTGAAAAAATTGCACCAGGCGTTATTGCACGTAAATCAGTTGATCAACCCGTACAGGTTGGTTTGAAGTCGATTGACTCGATGGTGCCCATCGGTCGTGGCCAGCGCGAATTAATTATTGGTGACCGCCAGACAGGTAAAACTGCTGTTGCGATTGATGCAATTATCAATCAGAAAGGCACCGGCGTTAAATGTATCTATGTCGCAATTGGTCAAAAGGCATCTTCGGTTGCAGAAGTCGTGCGTAAGCTTGAAGAATACGGCGCTATGGACCACACCATTATCGTTGCAGCGACTGCTGCTGAATCAGCGGCGATGCAATATATTGCTCCTTACTCTGGTTGTGCCATGGGTGAATACTTCCGTGACCGCGGCGAAGATGCACTAATTATTTATGATGACTTGACCAAACAGGCCTGGGCCTATCGTCAGGTTTCTCTATTGTTACGTCGTCCACCAGGTCGTGAAGCCTATCCAGGTGACGTATTCTATTTGCACTCACGTCTTTTAGAACGTGCTGCACGTATTAATGCGGACGAAGTTGAGAAGCTCACCAATGGTGAAGTTAAAGGCCAGACTGGCTCGCTAACTGCGTTGCCTATTATTGAAACGCAAGCCGGTGACGTATCTGCTTTCGTACCTACCAACGTAATTTCAATTACCGATGGCCAGATCTTCCTGGAATCTGATTTATTTAACGCTGGTATTCGTCCTGCGATTAACGCCGGTCTGTCAGTATCACGTGTTGGTGGTGCAGCACAAACCAAGATTATTAAAAAGCTCGGTGGTGGTATTCGTTTAGCGTTGGCTCAGTATCGTGAACTGGCGGCGTTTGCACAGTTTGCGTCTGACCTTGATGAGGCAACCCGTAAGCAGATTGACCGTGGTCAGCGAGTAACAGAATTAATGAAGCAAGCACAGTACAAGCCTATGGGCGTAGCTGAGCAGGCATTCTCCTTGATTGCTGCTAACGAAGGTTATCTGGATGATGTTGAGGTTAACAAGATTGTGGCATTTGAAGACGCAATGCAGTCTTTCTTAAAATCCAATCATCAAGATCTGCTGGATAGTATTAACGAAAACGGTGACTTCAATGATGAAATTGAGGCCAACATGAAAGCAGCGTTAGACAAGTTCAAGCAAACAGGCACTTATTAATGGCAAGCGGCAAAGAGATACGCACCAAGATCAAGAGTATCCAGAATACTCAGAAGATCACCAAAGCCATGGAAATGGTAGCGGCGTCCAAAATGCGTAAGGCGCAGGATCGTATGCGTGCATCGCGTCCCTATTCGGACAAGATGCGTCAGGTGATTCATCACCTTGCCTTTGCACATACCGAATACAAGCATCCTTATCTGCTGGACCGCGACGACGTAAAGCGTGTTGGTTATATCATTATTTCAACAGACCGTGGTTTATGTGGTGGTTTGAATACGAATGCCTTCAAGGCCACGTTGAAAAACATGAAGGAATGGGCTGAACAAGGTGTGGAAGTCGATTACTGCACTATCGGAACCAAGGCCTTAGGCTTTTTCAAGCGTATGAAAGGCGATATCGTTTCACAGGTTAGTCATCTGGGCGATGCGCCTTCAGTGAGTGACTTGATTGGTACGGTTAAAGTAATGCTAGATGCGTATAACGAAGGCAAGATTGATCGTCTGTATGTGGTTTACAACGAGTTTGTAAATACCATGACACAGGAGCCTCGTGTTGACCAATTATTACCGGTTGTCTCCATCAAGGAAGAAGATGAACTCAAGCATCACTGGGATTACATCTATGAGCCGGATGCCAAAGAAGTTTTAGATGGTCTGTTGGTACGTTATATCGAATCACTGGTTTACCAGGGCGTAACTGAAAACGTTGCCTGTGAAATGGCCGCGCGCATGATTGCGATGAAGGCCGCTACCGATAATGCCGGTGAGCTGATTGATGACTTGCAACTGGTTTATAACAAAGCGCGTCAGGCGGCGATTACTCAGGAAATTTCTGAAATCGTTAGTGGTGCAGCGGCAGTTTAACGAATTTACCGTCTGCGAATTGTTATTTGCAGATAGATTATAGAATTTAAGTTTAAGAGGAACGGCAAAATGAGTGCTGGAAAAATCGTACAAATCATCGGCGCGGTTATCGATGTGGAATTCCCACGCGATGCAATGCCCAAGGTGTTCGATGCTCTGCAGGTTGATGATGTTGATTTGACCCTGGAGGTGCAACAACAGCTGGGTGACGGCGTCGTGCGTACCATTGCCATGGGTTCAACGGATGGTATCCGTCGTGAAACTGGGGTAAACAATACCGGTGCACCCATTAACGTGCCTGTTGGTCAAAAGACACTAGGTCGTATTATGGATGTCCTGGGTAGGCCTGTAGATGATGCCGGTCCGATTGGCGAAGAAAAAAGGATGCCGATTCACCGTAAGCCGCCTGCCTATGACGAACAAGCAAGCTCGCTGGAAATTCTGGAAACAGGCGTTAAAGTTATCGACCTGATTATGCCTATCGCCAAGGGCGGCAAGATTGGTCTGTTCGGTGGTGCGGGTGTCGGTAAGACCGTTACCTTGATGGAGTTGATTAACAACATTGCTGTGAAACAGGAAGGTCTGTCCGTATTCGCAGGTGTTGGTGAGCGTACTCGTGAAGGTAATGACTTCTACTACGAAATGAAGGAAGCCGGCGTACTTGATAAAGTGGCCATGGTTTATGGTCAGATGAATGAGCCTCCTGGTAACCGTCTTCGTGTAGCACTGTCTGGTTTGACCATGGCGGAACACTTCCGTGATGAAGGTCGTGACATCCTGATGTTCATCGATAACATCTATCGTTACACATTGGCCGGTACCGAGGTATCTGCGCTGTTAGGTCGTATGCCTTCAGCGGTGGGTTACCAGCCTACTCTGGCTCTGGAAATGGGTCTATTGCAAGAACGTATTACCTCAACCAAGACAGGTTCAATCACTTCATTCCAGGCCGTTTACGTACCTGCAGATGACTTGACTGACCCATCACCTGCGACCACCTTCGCTCACTTAGACGCGACATTGGTACTTTCACGTCAGGTTGCAGAACTTGGTATTTACCCAGCGGTAGATCCATTGGATTCAACTTCACGTCAGCTTGATCCACATGTTATTGGTGAAGAGCACTACAACATTGCCCGTGCCGTTCAGGGTAACTTGCAGAAGTATAAAGAACTTAAAGACATCATCGCGATTCTTGGTATGGACGAATTGTCGGAAGAAGATAAACAGATTGTATCTCGTGCACGTAAGATCCAACGTTTCTTATCTCAGCCATTCGCCGTTGCAGAAGTCTTCACCGGTGCACCTGGTAAATACGTATCACTGAAAGACACTATTGCTGCATTTAAAGGCATTGTTGAAGGTGAATACGATCACTTGCCAGAACAGGCCTTCTACATGGTCGGTACCATTGATGAAGCAGTTGAGAAAGCTAAGACGCTGTAATATTTAGCACCCCAAAAAGGTGAAGAGAGAGTAATTATGGCCATGACCATGCATGTTGATATTGTAAGCGCCGAACATGAACTGTTCTCAGGAACAGCAGAAGTGTTGGTTGCACCTGCAGTACGTGGAGAGGTGGGTATTTACCCACGTCATACACAGATGATTACACCACTGAAGCCCGGTGAAGTACGTATAACCAAGCAGGGTGGTGAAGAAGAGTCTATCTACGTGAGTGGTGGCATCCTTGAAGTGCAGCCCCATGTTGTTACGATTTTATCTGATACCGCAGTACGTGCCCACGACCTGGATGAAGCAGCGGCAATGGAAGCGCAGCAGCGTGCAGAACAGGCACTGAAAGACAAGGGTGGTGATATGGATGAAGCTGAAGCTTTGGCACAACTCGCCGAGGCAGCAGCACAGATTCATCTAATCAAGAAGATGCGTGGCAAGAAATAAAAGCAGTTAGTTGTTTAATAAAAAAGGCCGCTTATGCGGCCTTTTTTATTTGCTGATCACAATTTGTAGTAGACTTAAGGTATGAATCTCACATTTCATGGTGCCGCCGGCGAAGTCACCGGTTCCTGTTACCTGCTTGAAGCAGCAGGTTCCCGGGTATTGCTAGAGTGTGGTTTGATCCAAGGTAGTGCCAAAGATGAGGCGCGTAACCGAGAGTCCTTTCCCTTTGACCCGAAATCCATTGATGCGGTCATCTTAAGTCATTCGCATATCGATCATTCGGGCAGAATTCCCTATCTCATTAAGTCTGGATATAACGGTCCTGTCTATAGCCACCGGGCTAGCGTCGATCTATGTGCGATCATGTTACGTGACTCTGGATTTATACAGGAGAAGGATGCTGAGTGGGAAAATCGTAAACGCGAACGTAAAGGCCTGGATTTAGTTGAAGCGATTTATACTGCACAGGATGCAGATGCAGCGATGAAGTCTTTTAAGGCGCTGGACTACGATAACGCGCAAAGGATTTTACCAAATATCGAAGTATGCCTGCACGATGCCGGGCATATCCTGGGTTCTTCCATTGTTGAGGTCAACGTAACCGAAAATGGGATTACCAAAAAATTAGTGTTCAGTGGTGATCTCGGTCAAAGTGGTATTCCGATATTGCGTGACCCAACAAAAATAAAATCGGCAGATATCCTGTTGCTGGAAAGTACCTATGGTGATCGTTGCCATAAAGATCAACAAGAAACATACCGTGAGATCGAAGATGTATTTTGTGAAGCAAACTCGAAAGCGGGCTTAATTTTAATCCCGGCCTTTGCTGTGGGGCGTACCCAGGAAATTTTATATTTGTTTGCCAAGCACTATGATGAATGGGGATTGGAGCGTTGGCAGATATTTCTCGATAGCCCGTTAGCGATTCGTGCTACAGAAGTGTATGAAAAACATCATCGAGAATACGATAAAGAGGCTGCTACTTTCTACGGCAAAGCAGGTTTTAAGGATTTGTTGCCAAACCTGCGGTATACAAGGAGCTCGGAAGAGTCGATGCAGCTTAACCGGATTCATTCCGGGGCAATTATCATCGCCGGCAGTGGTATGTGCACCGGTGGCCGTATTAAACATCATTTAAAACACAATGTCTGGCGGAATCACGCCCACGTCATGATGGTCGGTTATCAGGCGTATGGTACTGTTGGGAGAGCATTAGTAGACGGGGCAACAGATATTCGCCTGTGGGGAGAGACGATCAGAGTTGCCGCGCAGGTTCATACAATAGGTGGGTTATCAGCCCATGCTGATCAACATGATTTACTAACCTGGCTGGATCATTTTGAGACTTCCCCCGAGATATATTTGGTCCATGGCGAGAAGCCAGCATTGACCACTTTTAAGACGGCGATCGAAAAGGAATATACAAATAAAGTAACGATTGCAGAACCAGGTATGTCGATCAATTTCTAAGTAACACTAAATTTACTAGCTGCCGTCTCGTTAACTTTTTAGAGTTCTAGTAGTCGCATGCCGATTCAAATCTGCTTATGTTCGAATATTCGAGTTTGAAGATGGTGAGGTGCTAACTAGCTGAATTCATTATGAATTTATATGAATAACAAGCCCACAATATGTATTACAGATATTATCTTGCCAACTAGCTGATTGCTTTCAGATTTCCCGCAAAATTTACTCAGCTTTTCGAAGATTTAAACGATATATATGGCATGTCGGATGAATATGAAAAGCACAGTTTGAGTGACTGGGTTCGCTTCCTGGGTGAGGAAGAGATGCCAGTATTTGCCCACACAGCACGGAGCATAGCAGCCGTTTCAGGCAAGATTGACACACCCGTGGCCGAGCTATCCCACCTTATCCTGCAGGACAGTTCGATGACGGCGCGAGTGCTACGGCTGGCTAATAGCGTCTATTACAATCCAGCAGGAAAAACGATCAGCACGGTCAGCGTTGCTATTTTGATGCTGGGGTTCAATGAAGTTAGAAGCATTGCCCTGTCGATTGCTATGATCGACACCATCTTGCGAGGTATTCAGCATATGCATGTTGTGGAGGAGATGGCACGCTCGCTACACGCTGCGGTGCAGGCAAAGGCTATTGCTAAGGCGAGGGGCATGCCAGAGATCGAAGAAGTGTTTATTGCCTCATTACTTTACCGACTTGGCAATATGGCATTTTGGTGTTTTCCTCGTGGTAGTGAAAAAGTTCTGGATGCTGAATCTGCTGTGGCAAACACAGAGTCAGATGCTGAAAAGAAGATACTCGGTTTTACATTAAAGCAGTTAACAGGTGCACTCAATGATGAATGGCACTTGAGCAGCTTATTGACAACCTTGTTAAAAGAAAAATCTTTAGAAGATGAGAACCTCAAAGATATTGATCAGGCCCACGATCTAGTTTTAGCTGTCGAGCAGGGTTGGGGCAGTATAAACACGCGCGCGGCCATCGAAGCGATTTCGAAAAGAACATCGTTATCATTGGAAGATACCATGGAGATGGTACACCAAAGTGCTAAAACAGCCGCACATACCGCGATTGAATACGGTGCGATTAATGCGGGAAAATTGATTAATCTACCAGAGCATCTGGATCTAAACCTGACCACCGTTGATGATGAAGAAAAAGGATTTGAACCAGACTTAAATTTACAGTTAGGTATATTACGTGAACTTACCGTGATGTTACGCGAGAGAGTAGATTTGAATACTATTCTTGGAACTGTTCTCGAAGGGATATATCGTGCTCTTGGTATGGATAGAACCGTGCTAGCGTTTATTAATGCGGAAGGAAATTTGCTAAAAGCCAAGTACGTATATGGTAAAGATAGTGCACGTTTCGAAAACTGCTTTCAGTTTCCTATCGGTACATCAGAATCAAACCTCATTTCAAAGATTGCCTCACAAACAGATAGTTTTTGGTTAAACAAAACGAATATTGCAAGGCATGAGAAATTTGTGACGACGAAGATAAAAAAATGCCTTGGCGTACTTGAGTTTTTTGCAATGCCCTTGATCATCGGTGGTATGGTAAAAGGGCTTATTTATGCGGATTGCCAACAGTCTGGTCGGCAGCTCAAAGAGCAGGACTTCCAGACATTTTGCCATTTCTGTGAGAATGCGAATATTGCGCTAGATTTATTGTCGGTGCGCAAACAATAATATTGATGCTAATAAACGATTAGTCAGCTAATCTATTTGTGAGAAGGACCGATAACAATTAAGTAAGGCGAAATGACAATAACTTTGCGAATAGGGATTTAATATGGCAAACGTGGATGTTTTATTAAATAACAAGGATCAGGGCGTGTGGAGTATCTCGCCTAAAAGTACGGTATTTGACGCTATTAAATTGATGGAAGAAAAGTCCATTGGTGCTCTGGCCGTGACTAAGGATGATGATCTGGTTGGCATCATTTCTGAGCGTGATTATGCCAGGAAGGTTTTTCTGAAGGGTCGCTCTTCACATGATACCAAGGTCGAAGATATTATGACCAGTGATGTGATATTTACGCATCCAGAGCAGGATATTGAAGACTGCATGGTGTTGATGTCTGAATATCATATTCGTCACTTACCTGTGATGCAAGACAAAGTTTTGGTTGGCATGATTAGTCTGGGTGATGTGGTTAAACAGATCATTAAAGATCAGAAAATTAAAATTAAGCACCTTGAAAAAACAATTACCTGGGGTGAGTCTTACTAGGATTCAGCTTGTGCGGTGAAACCACCGTACTATCGGTATATTTGAAAAAGCAATTCTCAATATCTTTTCCCTGGTATGAAGTGGTATTTCTGCTGGACGTTCCATGTAGAGCAAGCGACTCAGCTCTTCTGTAAATGCACTACTTGGCCTGGCGTAGTTAATAGTATCAAACCAGGATTGCAGCGTAACATTAGTAGAATAACCTTCTGCACTTGACATGAGTGAGATCGATGCTTTTAGTTCTTCGGGTGTGCATGGACTTTGTAGCGATGTTATTGCCGTAGAATATGCGATAATTTTTTCACGGAATTTAAGCAACCACTGAATGAGTTTAAACAAAACGTACATAACGAGTGTGAATGTAAGGATAGTGAATAGCCAGGCTAGCCACTTATTAACCGATAGCAGAATGAGGTTCGATTGATTGTGCACTTTCAATGTGCCACTAACAGGATCAAAATAAGTAAGTCTGATATCGTCTAGCCCTGAATACCCCTGATTTAATGCTTTAACCGGAATGGTATAATTTATCTGACTCATAATGCCTTTATGAGTGTTTGTTTGTGTTGCGTTAGTAGTCTCGGGGTAGATCCTAATAGATCGGTTACTCGTAATCTGACTGGTAATATCAGGTAAATTGGTCAGCAGCATATTCTGACCTGTCAGACTAAGTTTGTACTCATCAAGGTTGTTCTGTAATAAATACTTAATCGTGCGCTCACTTGTTAGCTCGATCCTGCCGACAGGAATAGTCGCCGGTATGTATAAAGGCAGTGCCTGTACATTAAGTTCAAGCGGAGCGAGATAAAACCGGTGAGTAGTGACGCCGTCACGTATGAGCTCAACCGGAGGCAGGTTAATTTTTACTTTTCCTGACGTTAAGGGAAACAACGCCCAGCCAGTTTTATAGTGATGGGGAGAATGTGCATCCTTATAGTTAACTTTATGGTGGACATCGAGTTGTTCTATGACGGCGCCTGTAACCGGTGTAGTTCCAAGTTTGATTTGTGCACGGGGGATGCTGGTTTGTAAGTCAACACTAAATAGAACCTGTTCACGGGTCCATGGATCTTGTGATGAAACGTGGGTTAGCAGGTTTATGGGTGTCCCCGTTTTCTTGTCAAAAGAATCTGTAACAGATAACGAAAGAGGCTTACTGTGTTCACCATTAAAAAATAGCGGAGCGAGTTCGATGCCACCTGTTTTGTACGGTGTAAGGTGCAACTTCCAACTTTGTTTATTTGTTGTATCACTCAGTTCGATATCAGCCGAAGTATTAATGTGAAAAAAAGTTTCGACGCTTGTTAGATCGATGTTGTTCAGTTTAGTCGCTGCATCAGGGGCAGAGAGAAGAAGCGTTAAAGTCTTTCCCAATTCGACCTTGTTTGATGATAATGTTGCCGTAAAATTTGATTCTGCATGTGAGGTCGCTGAAAACATAAGCAGACAAATGAAAAATGCGGATGTTAAATATCTATTTACCATGGATTAACACCAGGCAAAACAGTCGGCTCATCCTGAGCCGCCTCAAAATCTTCTTCGACTTCAAACAAACGTTGCCAGAGAACAGATTCGTCCGTTTGTATTTTTGGGTTGAGTTGTTGTAGCTGTCTCAAGCTAGTGACGTCATAGGTCCAGCTGGTATCTTCGTTTTGTTCAATCTTTTCAGAGGCAGGAGCCGAGTGTTCAAGATCAGCTCTAACTTCAGAGGGCGTAGTTGTATCAAAGCCGGTACGATCCTGGTCACCACCCATGGTTTCTAAATCGCTTTCAGAATCACCAAGTGATAGTTTACCTGTCGTGACATCCATATCTTCAGGTGCATCTGCTGTACTGGGCCCGTTACCCTGACGTAGTGCAACAGGGTAGTTGTTATCCTCAGCCTCTTGTATTAAGGCTATGGCATATTCGAGATTTACCTGAGCCGGCCGGAAGTTCGCCTGATAACGTAATACATCCTCGTAAAGCTGTCTGGCTTGTACGTATTTTTCCAGCTTGAAATAACTATTGGCAAGATTGAATATAGCTTGTATACGCTGTTGATCAGTATCCGCATCCAGTGCTGCCTGTATGAAAGCAGGGATCGCAAGTTGATATTGTTCGAGTTGATAAGCCATGATGCCTTCCGCTAAACGCCCCGTGTAACCCGGTACTCTGGTAAAACCTTCACGAGCGGCCTGGTAATCACCTTGTTGATATAAATCATACGCATTGTTGTAACCATGGTCGGCGGCATGAACAGGTTGAACAGCACCGAATGTGCTGAATGACATAATAATAAACATGACCAGAAGTAAAGCCGGTGTTGATGCCTGGCTCGATTCCAGTGTTGATGAAGGCGAGTGGCGGCCTGGCTGATTTGTCTGGCTAGGTTGAGGTTGCCAGAGACCAAGCAGGAAAAACACGAGACCGGCAATCACAAACCAGTGATATTCTTCCTGCCATAGAATCTTTTCTGAAACCACATCATCAGTAGATTGATAACTTAATGTTGTAATTCCATCGTTATAGAGACGGTTCCAGTCACTATCATCATCGGTGATGGGCGAATAGCTACCATTGCCGATTGTTGCCAATGTCGTTAATAGTGTTTCATTAAGCTGAGAGATAACGGCTTGATTGTCGACTTCTAACCAGCCACTTTGAGCTGATAATAGTGGGGCCCCCTGTGAAGTGCCCGCACCGAGTGTATACAAGCGGATATTGTGCTGTTTCATGTTGGCAGTGAGGTTTTGAATCGCATGGGAGGTGTCTGTGGCAGAGAGGTTCACCTCACCATCACTGATCAGGATCATTGCACCTGGCAGCGCACTTGGGACTGCGGTGCTTTCTGATGCTGTACTGGTTGATGCTTTACTAGCCGATGCCTTATATGAAGATAGTTGCAGAACGCTAAAGCGTAGTGCATCAAACAGACCTGATCCCTCGGTAGGCAGCCACTGCGTACGCAGGGATTGTATGTAATGTTTCAGAAGCTGTTTATCGGAAGTTGGAGGTAGTAACAAGTGAGGTTGTGCCGCGTAGACAATAATGCCGAGGCGCGTATTGTCCAGCCGTTCTACCAGGTCGAGTAACTCGAGTTTTGCGCGCTCAATTCGATTGGGGCGAATATCCCGTGCTGACATTGATAGTGAAACGTCGAACACGACCATGACATCTTTATTATAGTGTTGTTGGCTATCAAGTATTTTTTCAGGTAGACGTGGCCCTGCAATAGCAATGGCAAAGGCCAGCCAGGCGAGTTGTATAAAGATTAGCTGCCGGAATCTGTGTTTATGTTCATTACTGCTAGCCGTAATGACCCAGTCGTTAAATTCAGGATCGGAATAAGTGTTTGCACGATAGTGTTTTAGTAGTGCTGCAACGCCAATTAATATGACGGGAGCAAGTGCCAAAAGTAACCAGAGAGGCTCACGTAGATAGGAAAGAATCATCATCGCTGTGATTGCCTTTCCTGTGTATTTGGCAAGGCTATAAACTCATAGAGCTGTAACAGGAGCAGCCAGAGTAATGACAGTAACAGCGGCCAGAAATAAAGAGGCTGTTTAATATATTCTGGCTCGTTCTGTATTTTGCGTTTTTCGGTTTCATTTATAGAGATTAAGGCGTCACGCAGGCTGTTGCTATCCTTTGCCCAGAAAAACTGACCGTTACCAAGCCGGGCAATCTGTTCAAGCAAGTAAAAACTGGTGGGATGATAAACAAGTGAGACGTGTTCTTTATCTTCAGCTTCGTAACTGCCCGCACCAATCGCAATGGTGTGTAAACGGATACCCTCTTGAGCCACATATTCAGCCGCCACCTTGGGGTCGACATTACGGACAGGTCGATCAGCATCGGTGAGCATAACAAAAACGGGTCGGCTCTCATCCGTTGTAATTTTATTCTTATAAGGCTGTAAGGCATAAAGTAAGGCACGGCTAAGATCACTACTACGTCCTGTCAGACTTGCCGGCTCGAGGCGTTGTAACTGAAACTTGATCAAGTCATAGTCGGTGGTGAGAGGCACCATGGTGTAAGCCTGTTCCGAATAAGCAATGATCTGTATTCGATTTCCTTTTAGCTGATCAACAAAATGGGTTAGTACATTTTTAAGAACCGTCATCCGTTGGGTGCGTACACCGTTCACCAGGTAGTCACGAAGCACCATACTCACGGAGGTATCAACAATAAAAACGATATCGCGATATTCAGGTGGTTCAGGTAGCTTTTCACCAACTCGGAATGGTTGAGCCAGACTTAAACTCACCAGCAAAAGAAGAATCGAATAACTCAGAAGGTTGAAAAACCAGGGTCGCCTTTTGGTAAGCGATGTTTCTGACGGTGTTTTAGTTATTCGAGAAAAGACCGGGTGGCGATAAATGTCTCTGGATAGACCATGAATCCAGCTGGTCATTGAGCTAATCGAACGACGTTTTATGAACTGAAAATATAACAGTAAAAGAATACCAACTGGCGCTATCAATAGCCACAGTGGTTGAGTTAGCTGAATATTGTTTATTAAATCCATTAAGTTTTTAAAAACGAGTAAATAAAATATTTGGACTGTCTGATAAGTTTTTGTGTTTGTTGCCTATCGGGTGTTTGTGACTGATAACAGGCATCTTCAAGTTTAACTAGAAACATAGCCCATTGTTTGCTGTAAAATGTTGACCGTGATAGATGGGACACGTCGTAGCGCTGACACAATATTTTCTCAAGTTGTTTTAACAGAACTTTCGAATCATATTTCCCGGAACGATTTTGTTTAGAAAGAGTATTGATTTTACGGCGGGCGGTTTGAGAGGGTTGTTTCTGCCACCAGTAGATAATAGCGCATATGAATATGCCAAGTATTAATACCAGTAACCACCAAACTAAAGCATCACTTTCAGGCGCTGGTGGCGCAATAATATCCACCCACTGTTTATCGATGAGTGCTTCTTTAGCCATTATGATACCAACGCAGTATTTTCCTGGAAGCCTTCATCACTAAATACCTGTTTAAATTGCACGCGACACTGTTTGAGCTGTTGCTCAACGTCATGTAGCCGTTGTTGTAGTTGCTGATTTAGCTGTTGTTGCTGCCCCGGATTATTACAATCAAGCGGGATAATGGATTGGTTGCGTGGTTGCAATACATTATAGCGGCCTTGTGCTGGAAGGCGTGCCTCGATGGGGTCAACAATCTGTACTGCGGCAAGGGTATGTTTGTTTGCCAGGGCATTTAATTGACTAGAGTCGGTATCACTTAAATCGGAGAAGTCACTCACCATGACAATTAAACTGCCCGGTTGTAAACGAACATTGAGTAAACGTAAGGCCTGGCTAAACTGGTCATCAGCTTTATCAGAAAGCGGTGGGCACGCTGCGGTTATATGTTGTATTAGAGGCTGCACGTTTGCAGTTGATGATTTGGCATCATACCAGCGTAAATCCCGATCCAGGACTACCCCGCCGATATCCATTTGATGTTGTTGTGCCTTAAACAAATGAAACAGCGTATAAATAGCTGCCTGAGCCGCCTTTAAACGAACACGAGTACCAAAGCGCATATTCGGCCGCCTATCCATGATCAACCAGCACTGTGGGCGGCGCTCCTCATGAAAGGTATTAATATATAGATCGCCGGATTTAGCATAACGACGCCAGTTAATAAAACGGACGTTATCCCCTGTCTGGTAAAGGCGTGTTTCAGCAAACTCAAATCCACTATTGGCAAAAGGTGACAGGCGTTCCCCCAACATTTTTTGATGGACTTCAAGATTAACATCGAGACAAGTTGGGGTTGCGCTTTTTGCAAATTCACGCAACTCAGATAGCGTTGTTTTTGTTACCAGCTCAGGATAGATTTTGTTGCGCTTTAAAAATAAGCCAGGGCTAATTTTTTGTAAACTAGTTAGCAATGACATTAGGGAATCGGCACAAGCTTGATGAGGCGATCGATAATGTCATCTGCGGTTACCAGATTTGCCTGTGCGGTGTAGTTAAGCAATATTCGGTGACGCAATACATTATTTGCCATTGCAATAATGTCATCGGGAATAACGTAGTCTCGACCATGTAAATAAGCATAGGCGCTGGCGGATCGGATAAGGGCCAAACTGGCACGAGGGCTGGCACCAAAGTCGACATAGTCATGCCACTCTTCAACCCACTTACCGAGTTGACGTGTTGCATGGACCAGCTGGATCACATATTGATCGAGTGATGCCTCGACATGAATATCAGCGACTTCGTGGCGGGCCTTTAATACCGTTTCAGGGGTCAGGCGTGTTTCTTTTTCGACAATGTCATCACCAAAATGAGTGCGACGATCCCGTTGTAAAATTTCCAGCTCTTCATCTTGATTAGGATAATCCAGCGGTACATGTAATAAAAAGCGATCAAGCTGTGCTTCGGGTAAAGAGTAGGTGCCGGCCTGCTCTAATGGGTTTTGAGTGGCCATCACAATAAATAACTCAGGCAAGATATGTGTGTGGTGGCTCACCGTAATCTGTTGTTCCTCCATTGCCTCAAGCAGGGCCGACTGGACCTTGGGCGGCGCACGGTTAATTTCATCGGCAAGAATAATTTCATGAAAAAGAGGGCCTTCGACAAATTCAAATTTGTTCTTGTCAGGATCGAATACATCGCTGCCAGTCAGATCTGATGGCATAAGATCGGGCGTAAACTGGATGCGCTGGAACGAGGCATGTACACCGGTTGCCAGGGTTTTAACCGCCGTCGTCTTGGCCAGCCCGGGTGGGCCTTCCAGTAACAGGTGGCCTCCCGTTAGTACGCCAATCATGATGCAATCAATCAGGTGGGATTGACCGACAATCACGGTCTGCATGTGGTCACGTAGCGTGAGGAATTCTTTCTGGGTTTGCATGCGTTTCTCTTGTTTTATTAGCGGATCTGGTTAGGTCACTATTTGTATAACTTAAACAAGTTTAGCAAGAATTTATTCAATTAAATAAATAATTTACGGAAGTGTTGTTGGCGCTTCACTCTGCAGTGGTGGCATTGCAATTTAAAATATAGATCCGTCAATTCTAGTAGAATCAAGCAGGAAAACAGGTTTATAAGACCCTGGAAAATCGGTTGCTTGCCTGTTTCAGGTAATGATCAAAGGCCATGCAGATATTTCGGATAAACAGACTGCCCCTGGGGGTGACTGTGATTAGATCATTATCCAGTTCGACAAGTGAATCATCCTGCATCGGCGCAAGTTGTTGTAAGGCATCCTGGAAATAGTCGTCAAAATTGATTTGGTATTCTGCTTCGATGGGTTTTTTATTCAACCTGAAGTTACAGATAAGCTCAGTGATAACACGGCGTCGCAATTTATCATCGTCATTCAGGGTAATACCACGAAATACAGGGAGCTGGTTATTCGCCAACGATTGCGTGTAGTCATCCATGCCGCGTTGGTTTTGGCTATAGCTATCGTTGATCATGCCGATCGAGGTGACGCCTAAGCCCAGCAAATCACAGTTGGCATGCGTCGAGTAACCCTGGAAGTTGCGGTACAAGGTTCCGCTCGCTTGTGCTACCGAAAGCTCATCATCCGGTTTGGCAAAGTGATCCATGCCAATATAGTCATAACCTGCATCGGTCAGGGTGTTAATACAGTCTTCGAGTATGGCCAATTTTGTTTTAGGCGTGGGCAGTTGCTCAGTTTTAATTTGTTTTTGGGTTTTGAACATATCCGGCAAGTGCGCATAGTTAAAAACAGAAAGACGATCAGGATTTAACTCGAGTATGGTTTTCAGTGTCTTCGCAAAACTAGCCTCAGTCTGAAGCGGCAGACCATAAATTAAATCAACACTGACCGAATGAAAGCCCGTATCTCTCGCGGCAGTAATAACCTCCGCCGTTTCTTCTACGGATTGAATCCGGTTTACTGCCTTTTGTACATCCGCATCGACATCCTGTACGCCAAGGCTAATACGATTAAACCCAAGTTCGCGTAACAAAGTGACTGTCTCGGCATTGGCCTCCCGAGGATCAATTTCAATGGAGTACTCGCCGTTGTCATCATCGTGAAGGTTAAATAGCTCGCGTGTGTGCTGCATCAATTCCCGCATTTGATCATGGCTAATAAACGTCGGCGTGCCACCACCCCAATGCAGCTGATCGACTTTTCGTGTTGTATCAAACAATTCTGCCTGCAAGGACATCTCATGATAAAGACTGTCGAGATAAGGTTGCGCACGTTTTCGGTTCTTGGTCACGATCTTGTTGCAGGCACAATAAAAACAGATGGTGTCGCAAAAAGGTAGGTGGAAATAGAGCGACATGGGTCGCCCGGACATATTACTTAACTCAACTTGTTGTCGATAATCTTCGATACCAAATTTTTCTGTGAATTGCACCGCGGTGGGATACGAGGTATAGCGTGGCCCGGCAAGGTCATAACGTTCAATAAGTTGGTGATCAAATTCGAGTTTTGGCATAGCTAAGCATGTTTCGACTAATGAAGGCGTAATTTACATTTATATAAAGCATATTGTATAGAGCTAGATCAGTATTTTGAAGCGGGCTCAAGTGACGCACTGAACCAATGGTTGCACTGCTGGCGGTCAGTTGGTGCCTGTTGTCCAGCTTGGCTATAGCTAAATAATATTTTTTATAATGACAATAAATTAGCATATCAGAATATGGTGAATATTAGCGTATTTTTCTATGAATACACTGAGAACCTAAAGATTATTAATAATAGTATACCTACCCGATAAGATATTTTATGATGTTGTCAGGTTATAAGAAAAAACAATTACAGGTCGTTGGCAAATCTTGCCGTTTTTGCCTTAGGAGTGTTCATTAACAGGGAACCTGTAAGTGAAATATAAAAACTACCTAGGAGGCAATTATGTCTGGTTCATCTGGAGAATACTGGAAGGCTAATATTCGACTCGTGTCGATTTTGTTGGTCATCTGGTTCGTTGTTTCATATCTTTTTGGCATTATCCTGGTTGATACCCTCAATCAAATACAGATCGGCGGTGTAGGACTGGGTTTCTGGTTTGCACAGCAAGGCTCGATCTTTACTTTCCTGATCCTGATTTTCGTCTATGCAAAAAAGATGAACGCCCTGGATCGTAAATTTAACGTTCACGAAGATTAGGGGGTCTCATGGAATTACAAACTTGGATCTATATCTTCGTGGGCGGTACCTTCATGTTATATATTGGTATCGCAGTTTGGGCCCGTGCCTCGACAACGAGTGAATTTTATGTTGCCGGTAAAGGTATTCACCCGGTTGCAAATGGTATGGCAACGGCAGCTGACTGGATGTCCGCGGCTTCATTTATTTCCATGGCAGGTTTGATTGCCTTTAAAGGTTACGATGCTTCTGTTTACTTAATGGGGTGGACGGGTGGTTATGTATTACTCGCCATGTTGTTAGCGCCCTACTTACGTAAATTCGGCAAGTTCACCGTTCCTGAATTTATTGGTGAACGTTATTACTCACAGACGGCACGAGTCGTCGCGGTAATCTGTCTCATTGTTGCATCGATTACCTATGTAATAGGGCAGATGAAAGGTGTCGGTGTGGCCTTCGGTCGATTCCTTGAGGTTGATTTTGAGGTAGGCGTGCTTGTTGGTATGTCGATCGTCTTCGTTTATGCCGTACTCGGTGGCATGAAGGGTATTACTTACACACAGATTGCACAGTATTGTGTATTGATCTTCGCGTATACCATTCCTGCTATTTTCATCTCATTAACCTTGACAGGTAATCCCGTTCCGCAACTTGGTTTGGGAAGTGAACTTGCCGATGGCAGCGGTTACATGCTGGCCAAGCTGGACACGGTGATGATGGACCTGGGCTTTAAGGCCTACACGGTGCAAAAGGGGACGAGCCTGAACATGGTGTTATTAACGCTGTCCCTGATGATCGGTACAGCGGGTTTGCCACACGTTATCATTCGTTTCTTCACCGTACCTAAAGTCCGTGACGCACGTGCCTCGGCAGGTTGGGCATTAGTCTTCATTGCTATTCTGTATACCACTGCACCTGCGGTAGGCTCCATGGCACGCTTGAATATGATCAACACAGTCAACGGTGTCGATTCACAAGGTACAGCATATACCGCACTACCAAGCTGGTTTAAGCGTTGGGAAAATACAGGGCTATTAGCCTGGTATGATCATAACGGCGATGGCAAAGTTCAGCATGCCGCAGGCAAAGCCTTTGGCGGAAAAGGTAAACCTTCATTTGTTGCTAATGACGATGGCTCTGCCAAACGTGGTGGTTATGGCGAGCGTGTTGTGAGTAACCCGAGTGATGGTGGTCGGGCAACCGGTGCGCCATTTGCCAATGAGATCTATGTCGATAGAGACATTATGGTATTAGCAAATCCCGAGATCGCAGATTTACCTTTCTGGGTAATTGCTCTGGTGGCAGCCGGTGGTCTGGCCGCAGCATTGTCAACGGCGGCAGGTTTGTTACTGGCGATATCCTCTGCGATCTCTCATGACTTGCTCAAAGGCATATTCAGGCCTGACATCTCTGAAAAACAGGAGCTGATGGCAGGTCGAATCGCGATGGCAGGCGCTATTATTGTTGCCGGTTATTTAGGGATGAATCCACCTGGTTTCGCTGCCCAGGTGGTTGCACTGGCCTTTGGTTTAGCTGCCTCCTCTATCTTCCCGGCATTGATGATGGGCATCTTCTATAAGAAGATGAACAACACGGGTGCAGTCGCGGGCATGTTGTCTGGTCTGGGTTCAACGCTGGTTTATATCTTCGTGTATAAAGGCTGGTTGTTTATTCCGGGCACGAATAATCTGGCGAATACAGCTGACAACTGGATCATGGGTATTCAACCAGAGTCGTTTGGCGCGGTTGGCGCACTGATCAACTTTGTTGTTGCGATCATTGTCAGTAGAGTAACCGCTGCACCACCCGAGCATATTCAACATCTGGTTGAAGATATTCGAGTTCCGAAAGGAGCGGGTGCTGCAACGGGCCATTAGCGTTTATAGTAAAAAGGACAGGAGAGCCCCGTATTAACGGGGCTTTTTTGTCTTTAATGTCTTATTATTAAAATAGAATTCCCACTGCTAGATAAAATTATATGGAAATTGAATTACAAGAGGTCCGCGATTTTGTATCACAGCATGCTCTCTTTGATGAGCTATCTGAGATCTCGCTCGAAACATTAGTCAATAATATAACTATCCGCTATTTACGGCGTGGTCAGTTTTTTCCACCTGCAGATGTAACAGATAAAAATCTTTATCTACTGCGCACCGGTGCAGTGGCACTACGTGATAACGAAGGGATTTTACTTCAACAGCTGGCAGAGGATGATAGTTGTATAGCCCAATGTTTGGCGGGCCAGGATGAAGATGTTCATGGTCATGCCAGCGAAGATAGTCTTATTTATCTTATTCCCTGTTCGGTAATTCAAACGTTACGTAGTGAATCTGTTGACTTTGATCGTCATTTTTCCGACTCGGTTGAACAACGTATGAAACATGCAGTTGATAAACGTCAGCAGCGCGGCGAGACGCAGAGTGCAATGCAATATCTGGCTAGAGATCTAACTGATAGACTGCCAGTCACTATCCAGTCTAATGAAACGATTGAAAATGCGGCTAAATTGATGACACATGAAAATGTTTCATCAGTACTAATTATAGAAAAAGATAGCCTGGTGGGAATGCTTACCGACCGTGATTTACGTAGACGCTGTATTGCAAAAGGCGTTAGCACAGATGTAGCGGTAGAAAAGATTATGACAACGGATCTTATAACGATAGAAGATAAAACTATGTTGTCCGAGGCATTACTGTTGATGACGCGTAATCAGATCCATCATTTACCTGTTATGAAGAACCAGAAACCCATAGGAAACCTAAGTGTGTCTGATGTAGTTAGATACCTGGGTACAAATTCGGCCTTCATCGCCAGTGATATTGAAAAAGCAAATGATGTAGAGGCCTTAGCACACATAAGTCAGCGCCTGCCGGAGTTACATTTACAGTTGGTAATGGCAAATACCTCAGCAAGACAGATTGGTGAGATCTTTTCCATGATAAGTGACTCACTAACTTGCCGGTTGCTTAAGTTGGCCGAACAACAGTTTGGTGCACCGCCTGTGCCTTATGTCTGGTTAGCGGGTGGCTCACAGGGCCGTAATGAACAGACCTCACACTCTGATCAGGATAATGCATTATTTATCGATGACAGCATGAGTCCCGACGATGACGAGTATTTTAAAAAACTAAGTGGGTTTGTAAGTGATGGGCTTAATACGTGTGGCTATGTGTATTGTCCAGGTAATGCAATGGCAACGAATCCGGAGTGGCGTCAACCCGTATCGGTATGGAAAAACTATTTTATAAAATGGATTGAGCGGCCCGAAAAAAAGGCACTGATGTTGGCAAGTATCTTCTTTGATCTAAGGCCTGTTTATGGCGAAGTGTCCCTGTTCGAAGTGGTGCAGACCGAGATGTTGACAAATGCCAGCAATAATCAAATTTTTATTGCGCATATAGTTGCCAATGCCTTAAGTCATCGACCGCCTCTGGGTTTCTTCCGTAATTTTGTCTTAATCCATGACCAGGAGCACGACAAGACTTTAGATGTTAAGCATCGAGGTATTGTGCCGATTGTTGATATTGCGCGTGTTTACGCACTATCTGAGGGTCTGTCAGTCGTCAACACCAGTGAGCGATTACAGGCTGCCTGCGAGTGTGGGGCGATGAGCCAGGAGATGAGTGAAAATCTTATTGACGCCCTGGAATATATAGCGAGTCTAAAAAATCAGCATCAGGTCGAACGTATTCGAGATGGAAAAGCTGTGGATAATTATCTGGATCCAAAGTCGCTTAGTGGTCTTGAGAGAGGGCACCTGAAAGATGCCTTTGCGATCATCAAGTCAATGCAAGAGGTGTTAGAAAATCGCTATCAAACAGGGCGTATAGCCTGAACCATGTGGTCAAGACACTTTGGCATTAACGGAAAACGCAAACGCCTACTTGCAAAGACCAGTGCTGGTGGATTGTATGACTATTATGCTGAACCCTTTCCCGATTTAAATTCAGCACTGAAAGACATAACTTTTGTTGTAATGGACTTTGAAACTACGGGTCTGGATATAAAACATGATCATGTTATCAGTGTTGGGTTAGTGGAAATAAAAAATCTGGGAATAAAACTGAACACGGCATGGCATGAGGTTATTAGAACAAAGCGTGATTTGCCCGAGCAAAGCACGGTGATTCATCAAATTACAGATGATATGGTGTTGCAGGGTACTGATATTAAGGAGGCGTTTGCCAGGATTCTTGCCAGATTAAAAGGTCATGTTCTGATTGCACATCACGCACAAATAGAACTGGGCTTTTTAAATACAATATGCCGTGAAATTTACGGTCAGGATTTCCTTGTACCGACGATAGACACACGACTGCTTGCAAAAAGACAGCTACTCAGGGATCAGATTGTCTTAAAGAATAATACACTTCGCCTGTTTAACCTTTGTGACAGGTATAAATTACCCTCGTATAAAGCACACAATGCCTTAAGCGATGCGCTATCAACGGCAGAGCTATTTCTGGCTGTGGTTACCGAGCTTTATCCGAATATGGATTGTCGGCTTAAGGACCTGGTCTTAAAAAAATAATCAGGAAGGGTCTTGCTTGCTGCTTACGGCATTAAAAATACGCTCTGCTATTCGTAGCGAAAGAAAATATTTAAAAGTCACGCCGCGAAAAGTCTGTACGGTTCCAATAACCAGCGAGACTATCATATAGATAAGCACGGCGAAGGTTGTGAGTGTTACCAAACGGTGGGCATCTTGCTCAGGTGTTGGGTAGAGTGAAAAATAACCTGCAAAAAGCAGACTGGCGACTACTAAGACTAATTGAATAGTAAATGCCAGATCGGCAGCGCGTAATGCGATTAACTGAGCCAGTTCCATCCGGCGCCAGTAAAAGATAAAAAACAAAATCAATGGCAGCACAGTGCTGGCAACGGGGTGAGCAAAAATTCCCATCAATGCCATGATAGGGGCTAAGGCGGCGTAATGTTTTTCCTGTTGAACCATCGGTGTTACTTTCGTTGTTATTATCATCACATCATGACAAGTGCGCTATTGATTTACAAGCGGATTTACAACGGCTTAATCGGGAAATCTAAAATTAGAATATTATGATTTGCGCCAGATACGTAGTGCCAGCGGCCAGCGGATCGGACGTTCTTGCTCGTCATCACCCCATGCGGTTGCAAGCTCCTGAAAAATTACCTCGACAGGATTTTTATGTTGTTCTGTTTCGTACTTTTTCACCGCAGACCAGGTGTTTAGATAACCAATCAGTTGTCGTAGATTCCAGTGCGAGCTCATTTCAAACTGAGGTACATCCAGTTCTGTCAACGGCAAGCTGATATCCTGGTAACCATTTTCGACCAGGGTACGCTCGGGTGCCCAGTACGGATCCAGCAGGTCTGAGTATAAATGGTTAATATATTTATCGATATCAGGATCAATGGTGAGCAGGTTGTAAGTCCAGACCGCCAGCACACCTTGATCAACGAGCACCCGATCGACTTCCTTTGCAAAGCCATCCAGGTCAAACCAGTGCAAGGCCTGTGCTACTGTGATCAAATCAATCGAGTGATCTTCAATGCCAGAATGTTCTGCCGGCGCGGTGGCATAAGTAACATTTTTGAGTTCGGTGGCCTGATGTACCTGATTGTCACTGGCATCGGTGGCGATGACTTTGTTGTAGTATTTCGCCAGCTGCACAGCAGCCTGACCGGTACCGGTGGCACAGTCCCAGGCACGATTGTGATTTATTGTTTGGTGCGAGAGATGAAAAAACAACTCATCCGGGTAGTGCGGACGGAAGTTGCTATAGTCCTCGGAGTGGCCAGAGAAGTGATCTTTAAAGTTTGTAGACATGCAATTTGACTTAGTAGTATTTGGCTTTTACACGGTTGCAATAATTAACCAGATTCTCGTGCCCACGAGCAAGGCTATTAAATTCATTATTTACCGATGTAGTAATAAACTCACTCAAGAAGGCAAAAGCCGTGGCATCAAAGGTGCAAGCTTGTTCACCAAAGAAATAAGATTTATCACCTAACAGGGTTGATAGGGACTTAAAGGTTTTTTGGGCAATAGACTTGATCTCTTCATCCGAATGCTTACCCATGCCGTGCTTGTCGAGTGCATTGACAACACCTTTTCGAATAAGCGCAGGAACAAATAGTTTTAAAGGAAATGGCATTGCGCCGAAAAAAGCCTCTTTGGCTACTGGCCAGGTGTCATCTTTTGCCCAGCGTGAATAGAGCAAACACCAATAAAGGTTTTCATCGATTGATTTACCGATAAGATAAGCAATACTTTTTTGCTCGTCAGTCAGGAAGGCATCCAGCTCAACATTATATTTTTCCTGTAAATAGGCAATAATAAATTGTGAATCCGCGACCGTAGTTTCTCCGTCGACAATAAAGGGAAGCTTGCCTTTAGGTGACTGTCTTAAATTGTTAACTGTCGGGATATTTTTAAATTTAATATTGGCCATTCGCATATAAGCATTGACCTTAAGCACAAAGGGACTTGGGTCGGGAACATTTAAGTTAGGTCCAAAGCTATATAGCTTAATCATCGTTAATTCCTTTTAGTTTTTCTGTGTCCAGTACGGTGATGGGGTCGGTGAACAACTTTGAATTAGGGATAAGTACTCGGGTTCCATCCTTGCTAAGTTCCGTGTAACGCAGGTCAATAGCAACAACCTGGCCTTCATAGCCGGAAATTTTTATGTGGTTGCCGATCTCAAAGGGTTTATAGAGCAGGATCAGGATGCCCGATAGCAGGTTCGAGATGGTGTCTTTTAGGGCGAAACCCAACGCAAAGCCGGTTAATCCCAACCCCGCGACAAGCGCAGAGACATTAATGCCCAGGGTGCCGAGTGCGGTAATAAAGCCGAATGCGACGAGCGTGATCCCGCTAGTACGTGCAAGCAATGTGGTTAAACTCTTATCCAGACTAAGACGTTTGGATGTTCGGGTAATAGCACTGCGTATTATTAAAGAAAGAATATAAAAAACCAGGATGATAACGATCACCCCGCCGATTCTCGGTGCCCAGAGATTGGTCTCATCCAGTAGCATTTGTATGATATTTTCCAAAATAAATACTCTCTCGTTGTTAATGCCTATGGGTTTGTTAACCAATCATACTTGGATATTTTATATAGTACATGTTCTCTCAGTGGATTCCCTTCGGGAATGATCGGGTGCTCAAAATTCATATTGGTGTTTGTCATGCCCAATCTTTCCATAACTGCACGGGATTTTGTATTAGAAACTGAGGTAAAAGAATATACCTCAGGCAGGCTTAGCTCTCCAAATGCAACAGCTAGCGCCTGTTTTGCTGCCTCCGTGGCATAACCTTCGCCCCAGTATTCTTTTGCAAGTCGCCAGCCGATTTCGATACAGGGTGTCACAGGTAAATCATAGGTTGGTTCGTGCAGACCGACAAATCCAATAAAGCATTTGTCATCTTTCTTTTCTACTGCCCAAAACCCCCAGCCATTTTTGGTGATGAGAGCTTCGATTTTACTGGCCATCGCATTGCTTTCTTCGGTGCTCATAACATCAGGGTAATACGCCATAACGACGGGGTCGGCATTGAGTCGCGCAAAGGCTGGAAAATCATTTTGTTTCCATTGCCGTAATCTAAGGCGGGGGGTATTTATTTCTATAATAGAAGTCATTAGCGATCATTATTTATTGGGCTCTTGTTAATCGGACGCCATCGACAACCATGTGCCAGCGTCCATTTACCTCGTGAGGGGGCTCCGTTACTTTGAATGTGGTGGTTAAAAATAACACCCCAACCACAAAATCGTCACCATCGAATTCCTTTAGAGGTCCATTTACCGAGCTAGTGGCGCCACCTTTAATTCGTTTATAGGCAACGCTGCCATCCTGCAGAATCAAAAGGGCCATTTCATTACTTTGCCATGAACCAACATAGTTTAATCGGGATTCTTCTATTGGCTTTGAGCAAGCGGTTAAAAGAAACATAATACTTATAAAGATGATTATTCTAGTTTTCATAAGTTCCTTCCTTTAACTTGATAGTTAAGTCTGAGTACCAGAATGCTTTACCCATGCTGCCCATATTTCAGTGGCCATTGCTAAATAAGTTGGATGATTTTTATTTTTCACTATACCTTCGCCAAACCAGCGCATAAACTCTTCATGAAGTATCGTGATCACATCTTCTTTATTGCGAGCATCTTTTAAGCGTGGCAGTATTGTATCGACTTCCGGGGCATATTCATCAGTATTATCTTCGAAATTAATACCCATTAAATCATGCTTAAAAAGAATAGCCTCAATGTCTGAGTATAAAGTGCGGTATTGAGATTTTAGTTGGTTGCGTTCCATTATTTTTTTATTCTACATAAGAGAGCGCTTAACTTTTGAAACATTGATTTATTTCGTTAATATCTATACCGCTCTCTTCTATCATTTTGGTACCAGCACATTGACTAAACAGGATCCCATATTTAACAAAATCTTCTTTTTTGGAAACGGTATCAGGCATATTTTGCAGCAAGATATTTTGGCAGCCAGGCGTCACTTTGGTAACAACAGCTTCGCATTGTTCAGCTGTGAATTTCATGCATTTCTTTAGCCGTGGGTCGCGATCACACATTGCAGTAACGGACTTTTGGCCGATAAAGTCAACGAACTGTTGTCTCGACATCGATTTAGATTGATCTGCTTGTACCATAGCGGCAAAGTAAAATAGTAGAGCTACAGTGATTATTTTAGTTTTCATGTTTATCCTTTAACGTTTAAGCCAAAGGGCTGCCAAAAAGCGAAGCGGTTTGGCTGTCCCGCCCGCGATAGCGGGCAAACTTGGGGCTTTGTTAGGTCGATTGTTCTTCATTTAACCACTTTAATCCTTTATCTGCGATTGCTCTTGCGCAGCCGCCTTCTTTGTCTAGTAAAACATCATAATCAATAAAATCAAAATAGTCGTCCAACTTTTCATTAGATTGAACTAGATCTAGCAATATATGCAGTACCTCAATTTTTTCACTAGTCGCTGCTTGACTAAGAGCTGTACTACCATCTTCCGCCGTTATTCTATGATCAGCACCATTCGCTAACAAAAATTGACACATTTCAACCAAACCTAAACTCGCTGCTTCCGCTAAAGGCGTGTTACCAAATTCATTTGTTGTATTAATTTCGGCTCCTTTATCTAATAACCATTTAGTATCTTCTAATTTATTTTCAACTACTAAATAATGAAAAACAGTTTCACCGATCCCATTCTTTGTATTTATTAAATCTGATTCGTCTCTTAAGAGTTTGTCGGCAGTATTTTTATTTTCTACGACCGCATGAATAAACATGTCGAATTTTTCTCTTCCCATAATTTAAATCGACCTAACTATAAACAGGTAACCGAACTGCTACATAACACGCCGGAGTTTCCTGTTTGTTGAAAAATTATTTTTCATTATTAGCCTGTTATGCCTTATAAACTTCCTAATTTCAAGGGGGTATTATGCTGCTATGTGTTACCCTGATTGATTCTTGTCATTAAATTCAATTAGTTAGTGCTTGCTTATTCGGTTTAAGGTTCTGTTAAACTCCCCTTTTTAATTGAGTGCACCATTTTAAGTTATGCAGACCTTAATGATTCAAGGTACGACCTCCGATGCTGGCAAGAGTGTGATCGTGGCGGGGATTTGTCGTCTGCTGCAAAGACGAGGTGTGCAAGTCGCGCCATTCAAGCCGCAAAACATGGCTCTCAATAGCGCGGTTACGCCAGAGGGCGGTGAGATTGGTCGCGCCCAGGCCTTGCAGGCGCTGGCCTGTGGGCTTGAGCCACACACTGATATGAATCCGATTTTATTAAAACCCAATACCGATATCGGTGCACAGGTGATTATTCATGGTCAGGCGCTGACGAATATGGATGCGGCGGATTATCATGACTATAAAACAGTTGCGATAACGGCGGTGAAAGAATCTTATTTTCGCTTAAGTGAACAGTACGATCACATTGTAGTGGAAGGTGCGGGGAGCCCGGCGGAGATCAATTTACGCGATAAGGATATCGCTAACATGGGTTTTGCCGAAGAAGTTGATTGCCCAGTGGTGCTGGTGGCGGATATTGATCGCGGTGGCGTGTTTGCTCATCTTGTCGGTACACTCGATTTGCTTAGCGAAAGCGAGCAAGCACGAGTTAAGGGTTTTATTATCAATAAATTTCGTGGTGACATTGCCTTGTTACAGTCAGGCCTGGATTGGCTGGAAGAACGCACGGGTAAACCTGTGTTGGGGGTGTTGCCTTACATCCATGATTTATTTATGGATGCAGAAGATAGTATTGCGACCTGTACGGTAGAAAAATCAGAGTCGGTTCGTTGTCAGGTGGTTGTGCCGGTATTGTCACGGATTAGTAATCACACAGACTTTGATCCGCTTCGGTTGCATCCTGAAGTCGATGTGCACTATGTACATCTTGAAGACGAATGTCCGCCTGCTGATCTTATCATTTTGCCTGGCACAAAAAATGTGCGTGATGATATCGCGTTATTGCGCCAACATGGTTGGGAGAAAAAACTACAGCGTCATCTTCGTTATGGCGGCAAGTTGCTGGGGATTTGTGGTGGCTTTCAGATGTTGGGCAATGCTATCCGTGATCCCGATGGGATCGAGGGTCAACCCGGCACAACTGCCGGATTTGGTTTGCTGGAGTTTGATACGACGTTGTACGAACAAAAGACGCTGCGTAATGTCTGTGGGACGTTATATAGTGGTAATAATAAAACTAAAACCAATATCACGGGTTATGAGATCCATGCCGGTGTGTCCGAAGGTCCCGCACTCGAGAAACCGTTTGCACAATTAGAATCCGGCTCAGAATCTAGTAACGATGGCGCTATGTCAGACGACGGGCAGATCATGGGTACGTATTTACATGGCCTGTTTGAAAACAGTGACGTGGTAAGTCACGTACTCACCTGGGCGGGTCATACGGTAACTAAACATGTCGATTATGCCGCACAGCGAGAGCGCGCTTTGGATCAAATGGCAGATGCGATAGAAAAGCATATAGACTTGAGTGAGTTTGGAATTCGATAATGGAATTAGAATCGTGATGACAAACGTAAATACAAAAAGTAATACCGGGGACAGGCTCAATAATATTTTATGGATTCCCCTTTCGTAGTGCCCTTCAACAAAATAATTAGAGGGTGCCAGGGGAATGACGCGGACGGTTGGGAATGACGAGGCCTTAACTCTTCTAAGGCATAATAAAAAAAGCGATCAGCTATCGAATCCTTATGATAACTGGTCGCTGTTCCACTACAGAACTACAGAGAGAACCTGGAGTATTTAAAACTAGTTCGTTTTAAATTCGTAACTTTTATTTTCACCTTGTTTGCGCACTGCCGCGATAAGCGCATCTTCTACCGTGCTAACGCTTTCTTCCGACTGTTTCTTCCGTTGCTCCGCAACATAAGTATCACGCTCTTTACTGAGTACCAGAATTTCTTCCTGGGTCTTTTTACGTCCGGCGGCAGCTTTTTCGACGTAGTCCTTACGCTCGCCCTTATTCATGGCACGCATTTCCTCAGGTAGTTTGGCTTCTTCGATGGTGTCAAGATCAACCTTTCCATTGTCGTGTGCATCGACCAGATCCCAGGATGAGTTCTCGTAGTAGCTGGATGATTTTGAGCGGGCACGTTTGGCCATCAGGCCTGCAGAGATGCTACTGCTGCTGCTGTCTTGCGCCATCTGACGTTCGTGTTTTGCTTCACCTTCTGCACCGTAAGGAATATAGGTTTGATTTAGCTGTGCGTTTAGCTCCGCAATTTTTTTGTCCTGCGGTGCATCAATGTGAGCGACCTGATGATTTTGATCGATGCTCATGAAGTTACCACCGGCAAGTACTGCGCCGTCTTTCCAGCCTGTCTTTACACCTTCAGCCTGATCACCAGCGTGAATAGTATTAACGACAATGCCCCGGTTTTTTGCAGCAGCGATGGCCTCACGAAAGGGAGTCGGTCCCTGAGTAAAAGGTTCGTTACCGGCAATGAAAATAGCCTTGATGTCATTTTCAGAATCACTCCACTTGAGTTGGGCAACCGCGCTTTGAATAACCAGACCGCAATATTCATCGCCGCCATTGGTGGTGAGTGAAAACAGAGCTTCAGAGACCTGATCGAGCTCGCCGGTGAGTCCGGAGACCTGGCGTATGTAACCTTTATTTGCAGGGATACCATTGTTACCATATTCAAACACTGCTACTTCAAGCGATGGTTTGATGCCGTGTCGGGTTGCGGTAGAAAATTCATTAACCACCTGCCAGATTTGTTGGCGAGCCTGGTCAATCAGACCATCCATGCTGCTGCTGGTGTCGAGCAGGATCGCAATTTGAATTTTAGGTCTTGCCAGTGGGCTGACGATCGAGGGAGACACCGTGGTGTGACCCACATTTTGATTTGATGCTAACGATTGCGAGGCATGTATTGCCAGATAGGCCATGCTAACGGGTACGGCCAGTGCAGCCGCAGTGATAAGTCCGGGTACTTTGAGTTTGCGTGCAAGTGTCATGGTTTAACTCCTGTTCTGAATGGTTCAATTCTGTTGTGTGGCTCGAAAGCGTAGAAACAGAATAGGCAGAGAGCCTAAAAACAGTTAGACCATGACAGGTAAAACATTCGGGCTGGAGTTTACAAAATGTTTACATTAAGCGCGGGCGGTTATTGTGGGCAATTGTAGCCCGTTGTAGCCAGACGACTTGCTACCAGACTATTTTCAAAAGGCCGAGAATGCTGATGATCGCGAGAATGCCGCCGATAATGCGTTTGAAGGATTTGTCGTTCTGAATAATTTTATCGTGTGCCTTCAGCCCAATAAAATGGCCGATGGCGGCAACCGGAATTAACATTAACGCAGTCAAAAAATGTAGGTCCACGTTTAGCACGGCAAAGGTCGTCATCTTGATGCTGACAATCACAAACCAAAGTACGAACAGGGTGTTCCGCAATTGCTCGCCAGTGACATGACGCATAAACACCGCCACGATTAATGGCGCACCGGTCAGCGAAGTGCCGGCGACATAACCGCCGGTTAATAATAAAAAGCGATCAAGCATGTTGTTGTTACTCTGGATTGCCCAATTCATGATCCAGGTGATGGCGTAAAACAGGGTGATCGCATAAACGAATATCACAAGCACATTGTTTGGCAAATTTAACAGACCAAATACGCCGACAAAGGTCGCGGGCAAAATATAGGTTAATGCCTGTCTCAGATACGGCCAGTTCACATCATGTAGGCGTGTGCGTAACGTCATTGCGGAGAAAAAAAGCAGGTGGGTGCCGATGATGGGTAGCCAAAATAATGGCTGATCATTAATAAATAACATCAGTGGTAAGCCCAGTGCGGCACCGCCAAATCCCAGGCCACTGCGCACAAAGCCAGCCCACATGAATAACAGGCCGATCAGGACGATTTCTAGTAAGGTAAATTGTTCAAACATGGGGGAATATGCAACCTCGGGCCTGTTTAGTCAGCGAATACATTGCAAAATAAAACGTTTGCCTGCATCAACGTGGCGTCAAAATGGGCGTCAAAAGATTTACGGAATAAATTATGCATTAGCTTTGTCTAGTATATAGGTTAAGAATAAAATTTTGTAAAACCATTACTTAAATGGGGATAAACATGCGTATCTATATTGGTTTAATGCTGGTTGTGACTCTTGCGGTTACAAATTCTTCGCACGGTCTAGCCGCGATCAAGACTCAGGTAATGCAAAATGATTATGATCAGGTTAAGAGCTGGAACAGCTTTGCTGATGCAGTCTACCAATTACATCAGCTACAAATTAGCAAGATCCCCTATACCGCAAAAACCACAAAAGGTGGCTATCCGGATAACCCGGATTATTATGTTGAGACGCGCTACTTCGACGAGGAATCAGGCCGACTATTGAGCCGTGTATTGCGCGAGATAAACGACCGAGACAAGATCCACGTTGTCGAGGTTTTTATCTATGATCAAGAAGGTAAAGTTACACGTGATTATTTAGCTGCGTATCTTCCCGTTTATCGCAACGCCCCTATACAGACGCTGATTAACTTCCATTCGCATGCATCGGACCTGCATGCCTTCCGACAGTTTGATGCCTCCGGCGCACGTATCTATGAACAGTGCAGCGGTACGCTCAATGGTGAAGATGTGTTTTTATCTCTGGAAGAGCACGAGTTTGATGATGGCGAGGCCATTTTAAGTACACGAGAATATCAACGTTGTTTTGGCGAGATACCGAAGGTTGCGGGTCGCTATCTGAAACCTGCAAATGAGTTTAAGACGGCAGAAACGGTTATCGAAGATAGTCCGCTTGCCTCGCAGGAAGAACGCGATCTGTTTATCGATATCTATTCTGACATGCTGGAGAATGATCCAACCAACACCGATGTGCTGATGAAGCGCGCCCAGTTATATTTTGAAGTGCATTATTTTGATCTGTCCGTCGAAGACTATACCGATGTCATTCGACTTAATGATCGCATCGATGAGGCATTTTTTGGGCGCGGTATGGCGCATGGACGCAACGGTGATGTACGTAAAGGTATAACCGATCTGTCCGAATATATTCGACGCATCCCGGATAGCTCGTTGGCGTATACCAAACGTGGTGTACGTTACCTGTGGATTGGCGATGAAAAAAATGCACAGAGTGATTTAACCAGAGCGATTGCGCTGAACTCAGAAAATGCAGAGGCGCATGATGACCTCGGTGTCATCTATGCGCGTCAGGGCAAGCATACGCTAGCACTAAAACATTTTTCCAACACCGTGCGCATCGACCCTAGTTATATGAAGGGTCACCATAATATGGCGATGGTGTTGTACATAACCGGTAAACATCAGCGGGCCCTGGCCGCTGTTGATACCGCGTTGGCACTCAATGCAAAGGCCCGCGGCACACTGATGCTCAAGGCCGAAATTCTTAAAGGTCTGGGTGAGCATCAACAGGCTCGGCAGATACAGGCAGATGCCGAGTTCTTGCCAGAGGGCAACTGGTCGGAACAGCTGTCTATTCAATAACCTGGATATAATCATGCCTCAATACCTACTTTAATACTAGGGGATAATCTGTTTCCAGATTTATGGTTGCTAGATCTACTTCTTCTGGGTCTACTTCTTTTGGGCCTACTGCATTGCCGCATTACTCTCTTTATCAGTAAGTGAGAGCCATTTCACAATTTTCCCTAACCTTTTCGGAACCTTTTTGTTGTTCGCAGCGTGTTCCATACACGAGCAATTAATTCCATTGAGTTTTTGGTTCGTCTGGTGAGTTGCTTTTTGTGAAAGGGAGAAGGATATGTCTAGATTAAAAATTATATGTGCCGCTGCAACAATGAGTGCACTGGTGAGTCTGGTTGCCTGTGGTGGTGGTTCAAGTTCGAATAGCACGCAGAATGAAAGCACCACATCAGGACCTATCACATCGTTCGGCAGTATCTATGTCAACGGTGTTGAATATGAGACCAGTGGTGCGGATGTCTATATAGAAGATGAGCTGGCGAGTGAAGATGATTTACGCGTCGGCATGATGGTGACGATTGTGGAGGATGCCAGTGGTGGTGCTGCCAGTGTTCATCATGATGATGATCTGGAAGGCATTGTTAATGCCAACAATATTGCAGCAGGTGCGACGACCGGCACGATGGATGTGATGGGGCAAACAGTGACGGTGACAGCAGGTACTATTTTTGAGAGTGACGTTGCGGCTATCACTGACGCCGGCATGATTGCCGCCGGTAACATCGTCGAAGTAAGTGGTCACTCAACCGGTACCGGCCTTATTACCGCGACACGCCTTGAAGTTAAGGCGGTCGATTTAGCTGCGTATTTAATAAGCCACTCTGAAGGTGTTGAACTGAAGGGCGTTGTTGAAAACCACTCTGCAGGCACATCGAAATTCGATATTGGTTCAATGACGATTGATTATTCAGGTGCAACCTTATCCGACCTTACTGGCGGCATCAGCGATGGCATCTATGTAGAAGTTAAAAGCACCGCGGGCATTGTCGGTGGAGACTTAATCGCTTCCAGGGTCGAGCGAGAAGATGATGGTTCAATCGATCATGAGGGTGCCGAAGATGATGAATATGAAATTCATGGCATGGTTATGGAGATGTCAGCCGACACCATTACCGTTGATAGCCAGGTGGTGACCATTACTGCAGAGACCGAGTTTGATGATGGTGTTCGTGCAGACATCGTTGTAGGTGTCATGGTTGAAGTAGAGGGATACTTTAATGCTGCTGGAGACTTGATTGCCAAGCAGATTGAACTCGAAGATCAGGAAGCAACCACTGAAATGAGTGGTACGGTGGCTTCAATGACGTCTTCTGCACCGAACGTAGGTACGGTTACCCTACAGGACGGTACGGTGATTCTGGTGAATGAAGAAACGCTTATGCACGACAGTCGTGATGTAGGGATGATGGCGGATACTGCTTTCAATCTGCAGGATCTGGCCGCTGGTGACTATATCGAGGTGCACGTATTCGATAATGGTGATGGTACCTTTACGGCGACCAAACTGGAGCGCGATGATGTGCCGATGGTGATGATGGCGCCATAAGTTAGAAAATTGTTTATTAAAGGTCGCAACCCCATCGTCGACCTTGCTTTTGACCCGGGTCCTTATTGGATCCGGGTTTTTTTATTTCTGGATCTACTTCTGTTTGGGATCTATTTCAGCCCAGAATCGATTTCAATCAATCTAAAAATATGTAAATAAACAGTATGTTAGTGCCGATATAATGGCATAATATACGCGGTGTTATAGTTGACGCAGATCGGTGTAACCCCTTGATATTTATAGTATAATTTCATCCACACATCTCTGTCTAGTAGTTCAGAGCAACAAATCAGTAAAGAATTCAACGACATGACACAAACCAATGATATCGTGACGGCGCAAAAAGTCGTTACTTTTATCTACAGGATTCAGGACAGCGACGGCAGCGTATTGGAGCAGTCAGATCTGCCCATGTCTTATATACATGGCGTGGACGGTAAGATGTATCCTACCGCCGAGAAAGAGATGGACGGCAAGAAGGTGGGTGATGCCATCACGGTGTCGATCAGTCCCGAGGAAGGATTTGGTTATCCCGACCCGGAATTAATGCACGTTGAGAATATTGAAGATGTGCCTGATGAATACCGCCGACTTGGTGCAGAGGCCATGTTTGAAAATGGGCAGGGCGAGAGCATCACCATGACGGTGACGAAAATTGAGAATGGTGAGATCACTCTAGATGCTAATCACCCTTTTGCGGGTAAGACGGTGGTCTTTATAATGACTATCATTGGCATTCGTGATGTGACAGAACAGGAAACTGGGACCGGCGAAGTTGTCGATATGCAGGGCCCCTTAACAATGCAGTAATGTTTTAATTATGACAAAACCAACGGAAGCCAATCAGGCACAAGTAAGTGTTGTTATTCTTGCTGCGGGGCAAGGCACACGGATGAAATCAAGGCTGCCCAAGGTCCTGCACCCCATTGGTGGCAAACCTCTGTTAACACATGTTATTCACACCGCTGTTGAATTGTCCGCGGCTAGCACGGTCGTGGTCTATGGTCATGGCGGCGATCAGGTCAAAACCCAATTAGCTAACGAAAAAGTCACCTGGGTCGAGCAGACCGAGCAGCTTGGCACCGGCCATGCGGTCGATCAGGCAACCCCATACATTGAAGACGAACACATCATATTAGTGTTGTATGGCGATGTACCGTTAATCCGTTCGGCAACACTTTCAGATTTGCTTAGTAAGGCCGGTCAAAACACCCTGGCGTTATTAACGGTCCATCTTGATAATCCCGATGGCTACGGTCGCATCGTGCGTGACAAGCAAGGCAGTATTCAGCGTATTGTCGAACAAAAAGATGCTAACGATATTGAATTAGGTATTAACGAAATCAACACCGGCATTCTTGCTGTACAAGGCAAACGCTTGAAAGACTGGTTAAGTCGATTGGAAAACAATAATGCTCAGGGCGAGTATTATCTTACCGATATTATCGCCATGGCGGTTGGCGATGGCTGCAAGGTAGAGGCGGCGCATCCCGATAATGAAGATGAAGTACTGGGTGTTAATAGTCGCACGCAACTTGCGTATCTCGAACGATGTTATCAACGCTTGCAGGCCGAAGCCTTGATGGTTCAGGGTGTGACGATTATCGACCCTGATCGACTTGATGTGCGCGGTACTATTACTGTCGGTAAAGATATCATGCTCGATGTGAATGTCGTGCTCGTGGGCGATGTGCGCATCGATGATGACGCCTACATTGGTCCGAACTGTGTGATTCGAGATAGTCACATTGGTGAAGGCGTGCAGATGCAGGCGATGTGTGTAGTAGATTCTGCCAAAGTTGGCGCAAAGAGCTTACTTGGTCCTTATTCGCGTTTACGCCCTGGTGCAGTACTTGACGGCAATAATCACATTGGTAACTTTGTCGAGATCAAAAATAGCGTGATCGGCGAAGGTTCCAAGGTGAATCATTTGAGTTATATCGGTGATACTGATATGGGTGCCGGGGTCAACATCGGTGCTGGTACGATCACCGCAAATTACGATGGTGCGAATAAACATCGTACCACCATTGGCGATCGCGCCTCGACCGGTTCAAACAGCGTTATAGTCGCGCCGGTTAAATTGGGTAATGAAACCACGATCGGCGCCGGTAGCGTGATCACAAAGGACACACCAGAAGGCAAGTTGACTTTAACCCGTGGTAGGCAGGTGACAATTGATAGTTGGAAACGGCCACAAAAGAAAAAGCCTAAATAAGAACTTCAGATAAGTGTAACAAGCAAACGTAATCTAATAACGGAGAGAATAACCAATGTGCGGTATTGTGGGAGCAGTAGCAGAGCGGGATGTAGTTCCTATTTTAGTCGAGGGCCTAAAGCGCCTTGAGTACCGTGGTTATGACTCTGCCGGTGTTGCCGTTCTTGATTCCGATGACCAGGTTGAGCGGGTACGTATGCCGGGCAAGGTTAGCCAGCTAGAAAATGCCGTTGAACAAAATCAGTTGCATGCAAATTTAGGTATCGCTCATACCCGTTGGGCTACCCACGGTGAACCCACCGAAACCAATGCTCACCCTCATGTTTGTCGTAACACCGTCGCTGTTGTGCACAATGGTATAATTGAAAATCATGAGGAACTTCGCGTAAAGCAGACGCAGCAGGGTTATGAATTTACCTCGGATACCGATACCGAGGTCATCGTCCATCAGATTTTTGAGCACCACGTTGTTAAAGAAAAAGATTTACTCTCCGCGGTTAAAGATACTATTAAAGACCTGGAAGGTGCCTATGGACTCGGTGTGATCAGTAAGCAGGAACCGGGTCGCATCGTGGCGACACGTAGTGGTAGTCCTCTGGTGATTGGTATTGGTATTGGTGAATATTTTATTGCCTCTGACATTGCAGCGTTATTGCCGGTTACGCAACGGTTTATTTTTCTTGAAGAAGGCGACATCGCGGACATTACGCGTGAGTCACTGACAATCTATGACGCCAAAGGCAAACAGGTCGAGCGTGAAATTAAAGAAAGTGAACTATCTGCGGATGCAGTTACCCGTGGTGAGTATCGTCACTACATGCTCAAGGAAATTTATGAGCAGAGTCAGGCGATTGCCAACACCCTGGAAGGTCGCATCAGTGGTAACAAGGTATTAGAAGAATCTTTTGGCGCCAATGCGGGTGCGGTATTTGACAAGGTACAGGCTGTGCATATTGTTGCCTGTGGTACCAGTTATCACGCAGGACTAATAGGTAAGTACTGGCTGGAAAGTCTCGCTGGTATTCCCTGTAGCGTCGAGGTTGCCAGTGAATTTCGATATAGAAAACCTGTCGTGCATCCAAATTCTTTGATAGTCACGATCTCGCAGTCGGGTGAAACAGCAGACACGCTTGCGGGTTTACGTCTTGCAAAAGAACATGGCTTTGGTCACTCACTGACAATTTGTAACGTGCCGGAGAGTTCCCTGGTGCGTGAGTCCGATGCACAACTGATGACACGCGCTGGCCCTGAAATTGGTGTGGCATCAACCAAGGCATTTACGACGCAATTGGTTGCCTTGATGTTGTTGGTGATTGTATTGGGTCGCCGTCATGGTCTGGATGCCGATGAAGAGGCACGTATTGTCAAACAACTAGAAGCGCTACCTGGCAAGATTGAAAAAGTACTGGAACTGGACAAAGATATTGAAGCGCTGGCCGAAGACTTTGCGGACAAAGAGCACGCTTTGTTTTTGGGGCGTGGTCAGCACTATCCCGTCGCGATGGAAGGTGCATTAAAACTAAAAGAGATCTCTTACATTCATGCCGAGGCCTATGCCGCGGGTGAATTGAAGCATGGTCCCCTGGCATTGGTCGATGCCGACATGCCTGTGGTGACCGTTGCGCCTAACAACGAACTACTCGATAAGCTCAAATCGAATGTGCAGGAAGTGCGCGCGCGCGGTGGTGTGCTTTATGTCTTTGCCGACGAAGAACTGGACTACAAAGGCGATGAGTTTACCAAAGTGATTCCCGTGGTTTCCTGTGAAGATGAGACCTCGCCAATTATTCATACCATTCCATTACAGCTGCTTTCTTACTATGTGGCAATTCTAAAAGGTACCGATGTTGATCAGCCGCGTAACCTGGCGAAGTCAGTGACAGTCGAATAAAAATTCATATGATATAAAGCGACATTAAGGACAAGGATGTCCGTTGTAAATAATGTGCAAATGCAAGGAGGCAGATATGTACATAAAAACGACCCGCAAGCCCGGTCAAAAGGGCACAGAAAAACTCGTCAGACAATACGGTGAAAAGTTGGTGTGTGTAAGATACCGCTACGATCCGCTGCGGCACAAGCGCTATAAAACAGCCGAGATCATTGTGAGTGAATCAGACTGGCAACCAGAAACAGACTGGCAACCAGAAACAGACTGGCTCCACACCGAACCTCAACCATCACTTCCACCCAAGCAAACAACCCCCTGGGTGGGTGTCAGGCTACAGTATCATGAACGTGATCTACAGCAGCAGGTAAGAAGCATTGGCGGTCACTGGAATCCCCAAAAGAAGCTATGGTTCGCTCCTGAATGGCACGTCAAGCAGATTGGTCTGGGACACAGAATTGTGCAAAAATAAATCATGAAAGGTACTATATTACATAGTACCGATACTAAATATAGTACCCGGTTACTACATGTAGTACGGGTACTATGCCATATAATTAATAGTTATGAGTAAAAAATGAATAAAAGATATGAGAGAAAAATACTGAGACTTGCACTTGATAATGATAATTATCTTGATAATAAAGCAAAAACATACTTAATTATTCTTGGTGTTCTGGGCTGGTTAGCATTTATTGTGGTTTTTGTTGTTTACTCTTTTGTTCTAGATGATGAAATCAATATCACACGAGCATATTTTCTATCAATGTTGCTTGGTATAGCAATTGCGTACTCAGCTCAAATTAGGGGTCAAATAAAACAAGCACAAGTTCTTAGAGAATATGTAAACTTTGATAAAGACAAAATTGAAAAGAGACTTGATGAAATCAACTCATAACAAGTCAACCAAGTTCGCGCGCGATGCGCGCCGGACCGCCAACCCGCTCCGCGGTTTGTCGTCCGCTTGTTTCAAACGTTAGACATCAGTAAAACATGAAGGTACGCGCATACATCATATCTTTCTTGTTGCTTTTATCATCAGCAACATGGTCGTGTATGTGTGAAAAGAAATCTTTCGAAGAAATGTTTAAAAATCATGATCTAGTGTTTTTCGGTTATATCGAGCAATTACCTGATCCCAATTTACTCATATCGTATTCGGAGGGCAAATCTGATGTAATTCCCTTGGTAAAATTCAAAATTATCGAGGGTTTTAAGGGTGCTACCGAAACAAAAACAATCGAATTATCTGTTAGTTTTTCAACTACGTGCGAAGCATCAATGGAGAAAAATATAAGAATATTTGTATTCGCATCAAAAAACAGCGAAGGAGTGCTGGAAACATCAAAATGTTCTACATTCTTGGCGCAAAAATATAAGTACGAAAATAAAGAGTACGGCCCAACTGAACAAGAAGTAAAAACAAAATTAGAAAACTTAAGAAAACTGATGTCTAACAAGGCGGCCCATCGCGACGCCCTACCGCTCACTTCGTTCGCGGCACAGGGCGCGCATGGCCTTAAACGTTATGTGTTAAATAATAGAAATGACTAGTCGAGTTGAAATAAAAACAGTTGAAGAATTAAAGGAAATGCATACTGGTTCATTAATGAGCCGGCGTGCTGCTCTGCTAAAGTGTGAAGAGTCG